>WNFJ01079749.1_pt2 | contig 12209 bp, 10 predicted proteins | sample 5400461 | NCBI WGS metagenome assembly WNFJ01 (sample SAMN13153349, study PRJNA577476) | soil metagenome | isolation source: 115 cm saprolite on Douglas fir-dominated hillslope | place: USA:California | collected 2013-09-17
CGTGAGGGGTAATCTACACTGAATATCTTTTGGCGCGCCGATTCGAGTCACTTTCGTGTTGCAACGCATCGAAGAGTCAAATCGACAGCAAATTTTTGGGAGGGATGGATGGCCGTTAAGCCAGACCGCTGGATCCGGCGCAAGGCGCTGGAGCACAAGATGATCGAGCCGTTTACGGACCGGCAGGTGCGCGAAGGAGTGATCAGTTACGGAGTGTCGTCATACGGCTACGATATTCGAGTGGCGGACGAGTTTCGGATTTTCACGAATGTGAATTCGACGATCGTGGACCCGAAACAATTCGATCCGAAATCGTTCGTGGAGTTCAAAGGTGACGTGTGCATCATTCCGCCGAACTCGTTTGCGCTGGCGCGGTCGGTGGAATATTTCCGGATCCCGCGGAACGTGCTGACGATTTGCGTGGGTAAGTCCACATACGCGCGATGCGGGATCATCGTGAACGTGACGCCCTTCGAACCAGAGTGGGAGGGTTTTGTGACCCTGGAAATCAGCAACACGACGCCGCTGCCGGCAAAGATTTATGCGAATGAGGGGCTGTGCCAGGTGATTTTCTTTGAGTCGGATGAAGATTGCGAAGTGAGCTATAAGGATAAGAAGGGGAAGTACCAGGCGCAGAGCGGGATTGTTTTGCCGCGGCTGTAGGCAGGCGGCGCTGGGTTTGGCGGTGGAGCGTGGCAGAGTTGAGATCCTTCGCTTCGCTGACGATGACAGCACTAATGGAATTATTTGTTTCTGGAATGGCGCACCCCAGCCGAAGTCCGGGTTTGCGCCTTGCCGAGTAGGGGTGCCCGCTGCGGCGGGCTTCGCCCCTACAAGCAAGGAGTCAACAATTCGTGACAATGGCGCCCCCTTAGGAAGCGGGGGGGGTTTTGCTGGATTTAAGTGAGCGTGACGGTGACGAGTGGGTAGCCGCGTTCGCGCCACGCATTCAGACCGCCCTGCAGGGGGCGAATGCGCTTGATGCCTTTCTTTCTGAGGAGCAGAGCCACACGGGCGCTGGTGGCTTCGTTTGGTCAAGTGCAATAGAGAATGACTTCGCGGTCACGCGGCAAGCGGTCGTCCTTCTCTTCGAGATCCTTGGAGTCCATGCGGAAGGCGCCGGGAATGGTCTCCGGATCGGCTTCGAAATCCATCGAGTGGCGCAGGTCAACGATGACCAGTTCTTTGCCAGAGTCGATTTTTTCTTTCAGTTCGTCGGCAGTGATGCGTGAGATGCGCAATTCGCGCAGAAAACGCTGCCGGGCGAGAAACTTGTAGGCAATGTAGGCCGCGAGGGCACCGAGGATAAGAACCAAAAGCCAGCCGCCGAGAGAGGCGAGACGCTCGGCCAGGCGCTCGATTTCACCACTGAATAAAAAACCGAGGCCGAGGAACGTGCCGCCCCAGAGAAGTGATCCCAAGGCATCGAACAAGAGAAAACGACGCGCACGCATGTGAAAAATGCCTGCCAGGGGAGGCGCGACCGTGCCCAAGCCGGGGAGAAATTTGGCAAACAGGAGCGAACGCGCACCCTGCTTCGAGAAAACGCCCTCGGTGCGGCGAACGCAGGAATCCGGCTCAAGCGAAATCTTGCAGAGAAGCTGAAGGATCCTGATGCCTTTGCGTCGGCCGAGCTGGAATCCGCTGCTACCGCAGCGAGCATGACGTAGAACAGCGATGCGAGAAAACTCATGCGGCCGGTGCCCGCAAGGGCGCCCGCCGCGAGCAACAGCGGCATGGAAGGAAGCGGCAGCCCCACCTGCTCGGCGAAAACCCAGCCGAGCAGAACTATATATCCATGATGGAGGAGAAATTCGAGTGTGCGGTGCATGTCGGGGCCGGGCGGCGTTCTCCAGTTATTTCGTAGCGAAAGGAGCAGTATGCCCCCAGTGACCGGCCATGACAAATTCGGCAATCGGTTTACGCGTCCTGGGCGCCAACTCACGATCCTTTAAGGGTTGGGGCAAAGAAGCTGGATCGCCCGGGTAACCGATGGCTAGAGCAGCGATGGCCTCCCATCCCGAAGGAATTCCAAAGACCTGGCGCGCTTTTTCCGGATCAAATCCGGCCATCTGGTGGACGGCCAGTCCAAGAGCGGTCGCTTCCACAGAGAGCAGAGCGGAGGCCGCTCCGGTGTCGTACTGAGCGTTGCGGTTGGGGGCGTTGTTCTTTGCGAAGACCAGGTGCGCGACAGCGATCGCCAGCACGGGAGCGCTCTTGGCCCAAGCGGCATTGAATTCCACGAGGACGCTCAGCATTTTTTCAAAACTTTCGTTGTCATCTCTGGCTGCCACGACATAGGCCCAGGGCTGCTCGTTGCTGCTGGAAGGCGCCCACCGCGCAGCCTCGAAAAGGCTGCGTAGAATGTCCTCTGGAACAGGCTTGTCGCTGAAAGCGCGCGGGCTCCAACGCTCGCGAATGAGCTCGTGAACTGGGAAATCATTTGGCGCCGGCTTCTGCATGATTTCGATCCCTTCGATTCGCAATTTATTGTTAGATGATTCAGAAGGAGCGGGCGGTGCATTCACAGTTCATGCTTTTTGGGGAGCCTGCCAGCCTAGGGTTTCCGCAGCGGCCGTAGGTGAATCTCACTCAAGAAACTCCCGGCGCTTTGCGTGACGATAGCTCCGACGGCATGGGCTACATCTTCCGGGCGCAACAACTTGGAGGCATCCTTTGCTCCGCGCGTGGAGAATTCCGTAGCGACGCTGCCAGGGCAAATCACGCTGACGCGGATGCCATGTTCCCGCAGATCTTCCGCCATGCATCCGGAAAGACCGACAACACCCCATTTGGAGGCGCAATAGATGCCGCCGCCGGCGAAGGTGCTTTTACCCGCCAGGGAGCTGATGTTGATGATGTCGCCCGAGCCACGGCGGATCATGGAAGGCACCACGGCGCGAGAGAGGAGAAAGACGCTTTTAAGATTCGTGGCCATTACGCGATCCCAATCGGCTTCGGCTTTTTCATGAGCCGGGCCGAACAGGCCGATGCCAGCGTTGTTGACCAGTATGGTGATGGGACCCAGCGTACCTTCGGTTTTCGAAACCAGGCCGGTGATGTCCGCAGGTTTTGTGACATCGGCGGCTTGGACGTGGACACGCGAGCCGATTTCCGCAAGTGTTCGCGCGGATTCCTCGAGTGCGGCGCGGTCCCGGCCGCAAATCGATACGGCGGCTCCCAAAACGGCGGCCGATGCCGCGGCTACCGCCCGTGACGAGCGCAACAGCGCCAGTCAGAGGTGTCTTGTCCCGGGGCTCTCCATTTGTTTTGCTTATTCGCGGCATGAGAATTCTTCCTTCGTCCGGGCCACTCTTTTTGTGCGACACTCATCCTATCATTAGAGTTTTCCACCGCGGTTAAGTCCCCGGCGGCTGCGAGGAAAACATTAGAGAAACTGCCTGCTGCATGAAAAAAACTCCTCAAGCGATGAAACCAGTGAGAGGTAACTGCTTGCGGAGGGGTCAGGCTTTACCTATAATCCCAAGGTTTTCCGAAACAAAGAGATTCCCGGTGGATGCATTTCTGGGTGTACCGGAAGCAGAGAACTCAAACTTGGAGTTTGAGCGAGGAGAAATGGGAATGAACGCAACACGGAGATTGACGGGGCTGGCGATAGTGGCGGCGCTTTGCCTGATTCTTGGGAACGGGCTCAACGCGAACGCGCAAGCGCCCGCGGCCAGTCAGGATGCGGGGGCGGCCAAGGCGCCCAAGTATACGCAGGCGGAGTACAACGCCGAGCAAGCCTGCGCTGCGGAGAAAGCTCCGGCGGCCCTGATCAAGTGCCTGGATGATTTTGTTTCGAAGTATCCGAATTCCGATCTCCTCAACTATGTTTATCCGCTCTACTACCAGGCTTACAGTTCGCAAAAGAATTACGCCAAAATGATTGAGACCGCCGATAAGCTGGCAGGGCTCGGCGACAAGGTGGATGCGCTGACGCGCTTCAACGCCTATTTTGCGCATGCCACTGCGTACTATGCGATGGTCTCCGATCCCACAGCAGGCGCTAACGCCTCCAAGGATGTCGCACTCGCCAAAGCAACGCAGGCGGCAGTAGCTTCCGCATTGAAGACTTTCGAGGAGGTGAAGAAGCCAGACGGCGTCACCGACGAGGCCTGGGCCAAGCAGAAGTCAACATCTCTGCTCACGCTGAATGGAATCGCAGGCCATGCCGCGATGAACGCCAAAGATTGTTCCGCGGCCGTGAGATCGTTTAAGGCCGCGCTGGCACAGAGCCCCGATGATTTCACTTTCAATTACCGCTTGGGACAGGCCTACCTGTGCGTGACTCCTCCGCAGCAGATGGATGCATTCTGGTCGATCGCGCATGCAGTGACGTCTAAGAGCGCAACTCAGGCGCAGGCTGCGAAGGTCAAAGACTATTTGCGGAAGCTGATCGTGAATTATCAGGGTGGAAATGTTTGCGAGAGCTTGACGGATGCAGAACTAAATGAGCTGCTGCAACTTGCCGGAAGCGCTGCAGAGCGTCCCAGCAGCTACACGCTATCAAGCGCTGCGGACCTCAGCGCCGCCCAGAAAGACATGACGATTGCTTCGGTGGTCACAGACCTGAAGGCGGGCGGCGACAAGGGTAAATTGACTTGGCTGGCGTCCTGCGGCCTGGAGTTTCCCGAAGTGCCGGGCAAAGTAATTGAAGTGGTGCCCGGTTCGGATGCGATCCTGCTGAAGGTCGCCTTCGTGACGAGCGATGACGAGTTTGAAAAAGCAACGACGCCGAACATGGACGTAAAAGTCGTCGGGCAACCAGCGGCGGCGCGCGTCGAAAAGGACACCGCGGTCCATTTTACCGGCACGCTGACTTCCTACGATCCCGATCCGGCGTTTTTCCTTCACTGGGAGAAGGCTAAAGTGAAGGAAGAGGACATTCCGAAGGAGAAGGGGACGCCAAAGAGACCGGTGCGGAAGCCGCCAGTAAGAAAGCCGGCTGCAAAACCGAGCTGAACCTCTCGCAGCTGGGAGAACGGCTCTTCTGGCCATACCGGGGGAGCCGTTCTTTCTTTTGGAAATACGCTGAAGTTGATCAGCGGGAACGGGGACGATGACCGTTCGAATCGAGCTTGTATTCATCGATCTTGCGGCTCAGGGTGTTACGGTGAATGCCAAGAATTTCGGCGGCGCGGGACTGGTTGCCGTTCGCACGGTCCAGAACGCGCTTGATGAAGCGCTTTTCGAATTCACCGACCGCTTCGTCAAAGAGAATACCGCGCTCCACCATTTGGTTGACGAGACCTTCCAATTGATCTTTCACGATGGCACGCTCCGCTAGAGAACTTCCTGTGTGAGGGCCCGCTTGCTCATCCTGCTAATCCAGTTCGCGCCCGGCCAGTATGCGATAGGCCTCCCGGTACTTGGCACGCGTGGCCTCGACGACCGCGGGAGGAAGTTCCGGGCCGGGCGGCGTTTTCGGCCATTGCATTCGCTCGAGATAGTCGCGAACAAACTGTTTGTCAAAAGAGGCCTGGGGACCGCCGGGACTGTAACGGCCAGCAGGCCAAAAACGGGAAGAATCGGGCGTGAGGGCTTCGTCGATCCAGATTAGTTCGTTGTTGAGCATGCCGAATTCAAATTTTGTGTCGGCAAGGATAATCCCGCGCGGCTCGGCATAGGCGGCGGCGCGGCGGTAGATTTCCAGGCTGATCGCACGAACTTTTTCAGCAAGATCCTTGCCGATGAGCGACGCGGCCCGCTCTAAAGAGATGTTTTCGTCGTGGCCAGAGATGGCTTTTGTCGCGGGCGTGAAGATGGGCTCCGGCAGGCGGCCCGATTCGCGCAATCCGGAAGGGAGCGGGATGCCGCAGATTTTACCGGTGACACGATAGTCTTTCCAGCCAGAGCCGGAGACGTAGCCGCGTACCACGCATTCGACCGGCAGCGGCTGCGTCTTGCGCACGACCATGGAACGGCCAGCGAGTTCGTGCGCGAACTGGTCAAAGGGTGGGGGAAAATCTGTGGCGCTGATGACGTGGTTAGGAATCACATCCTTCAGTAGATGGAACCAGAAAAGCGAAAGCTGGGTCAGGACACGGCCCTTGTCGGGAATCGGCGTGGGAAGGACGACGTCGAACGCGGAGAGACGGTCCGTGGCGACGATCAGAAGCTTGTCGCCGAGGTCGTAGATATCGCGGACCTTGCCGCGGGCGGCTGGCGTGAGGCCGGCGAATTGCGTCTCTTTCAGGACCCTCATGGCAGGAGCAGATGACAAGGAAAAAGTTCCCCCGACAAAGTGAGAAGCATTCTAGCGCAGCCCAAGGCGAAGTCAAATGTGCGAGCAGTGGAAATTTGTGCGAATCAAGAAAGAAAAGATTCATAAACAACACAAGCAGCGTGGATCACGCTTGCGTGGAAGATGACGGAATACGGTGTGGTCAGCCCTGGAGTTACGACTAGCGCCGCAAGAACTGTCTACGCAGCGGAGGCGGCTGCGGCGTGCTGCTTTGGCGCTGACGATTCCGATTCTTCCCAGCGCACGCTGACGAGCTTGGAGACGCCGGGCTCCTGCATCGTCACGCCGTAGAGCACGCTGCCCATCTCCATAGTCTTGCGGTTGTGGGTGACGATGATGAACTGCGTCTGGCCGCTCATTTCGCCGATCAGGCGCGTGAAGCGGCCGACGTTGGCTTCATCAAGTGGCGCGTCGACTTCATCCAGGATGCAGAAGGGGCTCGGCTGATAGTGGAAGATGGCGATGAGCAGCGCGAGCGCGGTCATGGCTTTTTCGCCGCCGGAGAGCAGCAACACATTTTGCAGGCGTTTGCCCGGAGGTGAAGCGACGATGTCGATGCCTGCGTCGCCGGAGCTGTCCGGCTCGGTCAAGCGCATCTCCGCCATGCCTCCGCCGAAGATCGTGTGGAAAGCTTCGGAGAAGTTTCTGTTGATGGCGTGGAAAGCGTGCTCAAATTTTTCCTTGGTGGCCAAGTCGAGCTCGGTGATGGCCTGCTGAGTGTCCGCAATGGACTGCAACAGGTCGTCGCGTTCGCGGGTCAGGAAAGTGAAGCGCTGCTCGCACTCGTTGAACTCTTCGAGGGCCATCATGTTAACCGGGCCCATGGATTCGATGCGCTGCTTCATTTCGCGATAGTTCGTTTCTGCGATGGCTAGTTCCTCGCCGGACATGAAAGCCACTTCGGTGGCGATCAGGTCCTCGGGTTGCGCGTTTACTTCGCTCATGCACGTTTCGCGCAAGTGCTGACGGTCGGAATCATTCTTGGCGCGGTCGACTTCCGCGTGGCTGCGCTGTTCGCGGAGTTCCTGCAGCGACTGGCGGCCCATGCGCAGATGATCTTCCATCTGAGTGACGCGCGTGCGGGCGGCGTCCCATTCCTGCTCGAGCTCGCGCTGGCGAATTTCCAGGCGCAACTTTTCGCCGCGCAGACCTTCGAGCTGCAAGGCGAGGTCTTCGCTTTGCTTCGCGAGGGCACTAGTCTCGTCGAGAATAGATGTTACTTGTTGCTGAAGCGCGGTTTCGCGGCGTTCTAGCTCGGCGCGTTCCTCGTTTAGCCGCATGGACAAAGCTTCGGCGGCCATGAGCCGTTCGTGCATTGCGGCGAATTGGGCGCGGCCGGCGGCAAGCTCATTCTGTTCCGATTGGATGGACCCGCGAAGCGCGACGAGTTCGTCCGCGAGCCGCGTGCTCTCGGACTCGGCTTCGGCGCGGCTTAGGGCGGCTACTGCATGCTGGTTTTTCGCGTGTTCGGCACGCTGCCGCGCGTTTTCCATGTCTTGGCGAGTGCGCGCCAGCTCGCTCTGGCAGATGGTGAGTTCCAGCCCGAGACGGGCAAGTTCACTCTGCATCTGGCCATGGCGATGCATGGCGGAGATGGCTTCGCGTTCGGCTTCGCGCTGCTTCTCATCGATTTCGGCGAGCGCCTGTTCCGTCGAAAGCAACTCCGCAGCGGCGGCCTCGAGTGCCGCTTGCTTTTCAGTCATTTGATGCTCGATCTGCATTGCCTCCGCGTCCAGAGCGCGCAATTCGCGCTTCATGCCCAGCGGGCCAACTTCGTCGGGGCGGCCGCCCGTGACCATACGGCCCTGGTAGCAGGTGCCATCAGGAGCAACGAAGGCGTATTGCGAATTTTCCCGCGCCAATTTTTCCGCCGAGGTTGTGCTATTCGTCAAATACGCGGAGCGCAGACGCGGCAGAAATTGTTTCGCCGCCGCACCGAGCGGATCGCGGAACTCCACGCGCCTGTCAAGCCGAGAGATGACGCCGTCTTCCACGCGAAAATTCACAATGGGCTCGTACTCGGAGGAGAGACGCAAGTTGCGGAGCGAATCCACAAAAAACGTGGCGCGGCCGCCCACTTCATCGCGAAGCATGGAAATACCCGCACGGGCGTGATCGTAGGTTTCAACGACCACGTATTCCAGCTCGTCGCGTAAGTACTGCTCGATGGCGGCTTCGTGCTGCTCCTCGACTTCAGCGTAATCGGCCAGCACACCAACGGCGCGAAAATCTTGCCCACCGCCACGCTCGTTGGCGGCAAAGAGTTTCTGCACCGCGTCCGCTGTGTAGGAGCGGTCGTTGAGGATTTGTGTGAGCGTCGAGTGCCGCGCGCGAACTCCCGCCAGGGAATCGCGCAGCGCGCCGGCCGCGTTCGACATGGCATCGCGCTGCTCGCGCAGCCCGTTGATCCTAGCCTGAAGCTCGGCCGCGTTTTGCTTGAGGGCATTGAGTTGGCCGGTAGCGGATTCATGATCAAACGCGGCGCGATCGGCGTCATCGCGCGCGTGCATGGACGTTTCCAACAAGTCGTGTTCGGTCGCTTCAAGCTTCCGGAACGATTCCGTCCGGTGTACTAGCGCTTCCTCGGCTTGCTTTTGTTCCCCATGCAAACGCAGCAGGCTCTCGCCGGCTTCCGATGACGTGCGGCGCAGCGCATCGATCCGTGCTTCGGATTCGGAAATCTGGGCTGTGCGGGACTCGGCGCGCTTCGCAAGATCCTCTACACGGGCGGTCAATACGCCCGATTCCTCACGCAATAACGTAACCGCCTGAATCTGCGAAGCGCTTCGCGATTCCCATTCAGCGGCGTGCGTTGAGGCTTGCGCCAGTTCCGCACCAACCTGAGCATGGCGCCCGGCAAGCTCCTCGGCGCGCTGGCGATTAAAGGCAATGCGATTCTCGGTGCGATCCACTTCGAGCGCGGTGAGATTCAAAACATTCTGATTCTGCCGGATCCCGGCATCCAGTTCGTAAATCCGCTGGTTCAGGCGGTCTTGTTCGCCTTCCTGCTGTTGGATGGCGGTTGCGCGCTGCAACTCGGCGGCGGTCAGTTCTTCGAGTTGTTTAGACGTGCGCTCTGCTTCGGCGTCGAGCTCGCGGGCTTTGCCCGCCAGCATCTGACGGACGATGCTACGCATCTGGTCGCGGATTTCGGAATAGCGGCGAGCTTTGGATGCCTGGCGCTTCAGCGAGCCAAGCTGCTTTTCAACTTCCACCACGATGTCATTGACTCGGGAAAGATTGACCTTCGAGGATTCCAGCTTGGCTTCGGCGAGCCGCTTTTTCGTCTTGAATTTCGTGACGCCCGCGGCCTCTTCGATGATGGCGCGGCGTTCCATGGGTTTGGTGGAGAGGATCAAGCCGATGCGGCCCTGCTCGATGATGGCGTAGGAGTCCGGGCCGAGGCCAACGCCCATGAACATTTCCTGGATGTCGCGGAGCCTACCGACGCGGCCATTGATCAGGTATTCGCTCTGGCCGGAACGATAGAGCCGCCGGCAGACGACGACTTCGCCAGGCTTCATAGCCAGAACCGGCTTGTCCGCCTGCTTTTTCTTTCGTTTGAACTTGCCACCGGGTTCAGCCGGGGATGGAGCTGAACCGTCAGCGGCAGCTTCTTGCGTTTCAGGGGACGGCGCGGGGCCGAGCGAGAGAATTTCGGTCGTAGTGCCGGTCAAGTTGGTTTGTTCGTTGTTTTCAGCGTCAGGAGCCGCCGAGCCCATTGAAGGGTCAGAAGCCGCACTTTCCATTACGAAGCGTGCGGCTTCGGCCAGTTCGGGATCTTCCATGGTGATGGTGACTTCGGCGAGTCCCAAAGGAGGGCGCTTGGTAGTGCCGTTAAAAATGCAATCGGCCATGCGCTCGGCACGGAGGGACTTGTGGCTCTGTTCGCCGAGCACCCAGGAAATGGCATCCACGACGTTAGATTTGCCGCAGCCGTTCGGGCCCACAATGCAGGTCGCCCCTGACCCGCTGAAGGTGACCACGGTACGCTCACAAAACGACTTAAAGCCAACGATTTCAACTTTTCGCAGCTTCAGCAAGATGTCCCCTTTGTCCCTCAAATCGCGCCACAAGAAGTTCGATGCTAAAAGCAATCGCCCTGTTTACGGAGTGGGCCTGGGTAATCGAACGCGAGGAGAGACGACGTTGTATTCCTCGTGGGGAGGGGCTTTCGAGCGTTGGACCAATCTCGTGCACACGGAGATTGCCCACAAAAACGTTTGGCAGGTTCTCGGTCAGAGGCCCAGCCGCCTGGCGCAAGGATGGCGGTACGGGAAAAAACAGTAACACGATGCCCACTACGTGTAAAGCCCTGAGCTACGACTTGTGCCCAAAGCCTTGGGCCTGGGCGATGCAAGCCTACGTCTATGGCCGCATGGGGCGGCAAGTGGAAGCTCGTCATGCGCTCCAGAAATTAGGCGAGGTGAAGGGCCACCACAACTGGAATCCCGTACCGATGATGGCAGTGATTTACGCGGGCATGGACAACAAGGAAGAGGCCCTCGCCTGGCTGCAAAAGGCGCAGGCAGAGCGCTCAAACCTTCTCGTCGTTCTCAAGGTGGATCACGTTTACGATCCTCTGCGCACGGATCCCCGGTTTCAAGATGTTATGCGGCGCGTCGGACTGGCCGGACCCTAGTGGGTCCGGCTGAGCAGGGGGAGGCCGCGGGGATCCTAGCCGCCTTTTCTCACGAGGGGCAGGCTGAGTGAGCGATTCAGGCTTTGTGTTGGTGGGTTTTCTCTGCTGAATTGCTTTTTGCCTATTTGGGAGGCTAGACAGACCTCGACTGCTGTAGGGAGTGCGAGACGAGGTTTTGTTATTGCATTTTGTTCAGCAGCGCAGGGCCGTCCAGGCCGCAGCGAAAACATTCTGCCAAGGATAGGCGCAACTGTAGCGAACCCAGATGCGGCGCGCGGTGATGCGTACCTGCGCGGCGATTTTCAACAGCTTCAGTCGAATGGTGTCGGCTTGGGCTTGGGCCCACTCCGTGCCCGCTAAGCCCAACCGCCGCAAAGCCTCGACAAGCACATAGGCCAGCGAGGAGAAGTACAGCCGCAACTGATTGGCACGCAGCGTTTCCGTGCTCATGCGGTCCGCGAACAGGCTCAACTGCTCCTTGATGCGATTTTCCATTTCGCCTCTCGCGCAGTAGAGCCGCTCATAGAGTTTCTGCGCAGACCAGGCTTCTTTGTCGAGCGAAGTGACCAGGTAGCGGGGATTTTCCTTGCCTTCGATCTGTTCCGCTTTGGCGATCACCCGCCGCGTCCGCGACCAGCTTTTCTTCGTGCGATAAGCGAACTCACAGAACACCCGCGCCGGTTTTCCCGTGCGCCGGTGCTCTTGCTTGGCTTCCTGCATCGCCCGGCCGATGATCCGTCGCAAGCGCTTGTTCCGTGCAAAGCCGAATACATAGCCCACATCGTTGTTTTCGCACCAGGCCAGCAACTCCTCCCGGCAGAAACCCGAGTCCGCCCGCAGGAGGATGTTGGTCTTCGGCCACCGCGCGCGAATCTGCCGCACGATGCGCTGCACTTCTTCGAGACTTCCTGCGCTCGCGTCGATGTTCGAGGGCCGCAGCCGCGCACACAGCAGATGATCTCCGCAGAACACATACCATGGCAGATAGCAGTAGTGCCCGTAGTAGCCGTGGAAAAAGCGTGCTTCCTGCCGTCCATGCAACGGCGTGTCGGTGGCGTCCAGGTCCAGCACGATCTTCTCGCGCGGTGCGCGCGGGTGCGCTTCCAGAAAGAGGTCGACCAGCAGTTCGTCGAGCGCTTCGGCGGAATAGTTGATCTTGTTGTAGCGTTCCGCGGCAGGGGAACCAACGGGTGTCAGTTCCAAGCGATTCAGAGTGCTCTTGCCGGCCAGCGGCTCCCCCAAATCTTTCTTCCCCGCCAATACTCCCAACAGCGGATCCTGCCGCAGTTGCTCGTGATCGTTCAGGTCTTCATAGCCGAG
>WNFJ01208925.1_pt1 | contig 12209 bp, 10 predicted proteins | sample 5400461 | NCBI WGS metagenome assembly WNFJ01 (sample SAMN13153349, study PRJNA577476) | soil metagenome | isolation source: 115 cm saprolite on Douglas fir-dominated hillslope | place: USA:California | collected 2013-09-17
CCTCCCATAAAGCACCCGCTCGCCTTGGGAGCGGCGGCCTCTCGCTTCTGGATGCCCCAGGAAAATGGGGCAAGAAAAAGGAGAAAAATTTATGTCTTACCCCTATGTTAAGTGGAATAGCCCCAGCCTGAGGTTTGCCCGCCGACGTTTCCGACATTAAAGCATGGTTTGTCTTGCCGTGGCCACTCCCGTAGCGAAGACCTGCGACGCCGGAGGCGGCGCGCTTAGGTTGTAGCGGAGGGAATGGCCAGGGACGGATTATTGGGCGAATCTCGTCCGAGCGCGTACCTTGCGAATCCCGCCGTCTGCAACATTTGCATTACTTCCGAGTATGGGGATCTCAGCACAGTTAGCACAAATGAGGGCACCAGCTGTCTTGGCGAGCGGCGGCTGGAACGTGAAGCAGTCTAGCGCTTCGGACTGCCGGTTTTATTGCGGGAGCCCGACGCGGTGCAAGAGGTCCCGGAAACGTGGGTCTGACCGTAAGGGGTCGAACCTCGGGTCCATTTTGAGGTAGGTAAGCAGGGTGGAGTGCTCTTGATAGGCGTTCTCCAACTGCTTCATTGCTTTATCGTTCTGGCGCAGACCAAGATAAACCAGAGCAATCTGGTAGGAAGATACATAAGTCTTCTTGGAGCGCTTCTCTAATTCCGCAAGTATTTTCTGCGCCTCGCCGTGCTGACCGGCCAGGCCGTATGCGTGACCGAGAGAAGCAATACTATTGGCTCCTCTCCCCCCCGAGACCGCAATGCCTTTCTGCAGTTGGTCAACGGCTTCTTGGTACATGCCTTTCTGTTCGTAGCAGAGACCGATCCCCCAGTAGGGCACGGGAAATTTCGGGTTAAGTTCCTTGATCTTCTGCAGTTCCTGAATGGCCTGGTCGTACTCCCTGCCAAAGTATGAGATGACTCCCGCGTTTGCTTGAACCAATAGAGAGAGCGGATCGAGCTCTTGCGCGCGTTTGAGTTCGGCACGCGCTTCCGCGACGCGGCCCAACGAAGCCAGGAATCTGCTGTAGGAGTGGTGCACATCTGCATAGTTTGGGTTAAGTTCGAGCCCCCGCCTGAACTCCTCCTCCGCACCCACCCAGTCCCAGTCGTAGTAAGTTTTTACATAGGCCATCGAAGCATGCGCTTCCGCCAGCGTCTGATCCAGCTGCAGGGCTTTCGTTGCGGCAGCCTTGCCCTTTGGGAAAGCTTCCTCCGGACGGGTCTCCGAATAGAACGGGAGACGGGCGTAAGAATCGGCTAGTCCAGCATATGCCGGCGCGTACTGCGGATCTCTTTCGAGCGCCTGACGGAAGTATTCAAAGGCCAGCTTCAGTCCATCCTCGGTGCCCTCATCCCGCGAATAGCGGCCCTTCAAATAAAGCTCGTAAGCTTCCGGGTTTAGTGGGCTCGCTCCATGAGGCTGCGGGGAGGAGGAAAGTTTCCCACGGATCTGCAGGGCAATCGCGCGCGCCACATCGGCCTGCAAGGCCAAGACGTCGCGCAGGTCGCGATCGTAGGTTTCGGCCCATACGTGCCGGTCAGCCGGCGCGTCGATCAACTGTGCCGTAATTCGGACTTTATCCCCGGAACGCAAAACCGCGCCTTCCACCACGGCGTCTACGTGCAGCTCCCGCGCAATTTCCGGAATGGATTTCTTCGTGCCCTTGTACTGTATGGTTGAGGTCCGGGAAATGACGCGCAGAACGCTGAGTTTCCCGAGATCGGTGGTCAGGGCTTCGGTCAGCCCATCTGCAAGATAGTCCTGGCCTGCGTCTTGAGACAGATTCGCAAGCGGCAGAACCGCAATCGACTGGACGTGCGCCAAGGCACTCCTACCGCGCAGCAAGTTGCGCGCGTAAATCCCGCCTACGAACACTAGGATTGCCGCCGTTGCCGCCGCGGGCCAGAGGAACCACGCCCTTCGGCTCGCGGCCGCCGCTGGTTCCTGTCCCTCCAGCCGCTTACGCCCGTTGTCCCACCACGCGTCGAGTTCAGACTTGTAGGCGAAGATGGCGGCGCGCGATTTGTGCTGGTGACGGTGGACTGGCAGGCTCTCCAGTTCTTCCCAGCGGCGCACTGTGCGTTCGTCACGCTTGAGGTAGGCAGCGATTTCCTTCCAGGAGTCCAGACGGTCCGAAACTTGGGGCTTCGAAGGCTCTTCCCGATCGTGTGAATCGGAACCTGGCATAGAGCGATTCGGGAGATAGGGCGAAATCCTGCCCGAATTTGGGTGGATTCTACTCCAACGCCGCTGTCCCCGCAACGAAAGCAACGCAAGAGAGCGGTCATTAGCGGGCAGCCCGCTAACGCCTGTTGCGCGCTTCCACCGCGCCCCTTACAGTCACGCACATTAGCCGCCGCACCTGCCCGGTGCGGCAAGCAGTCTCGGGATCAAGACGCTCCTTTAGGAGGATTCGATGACGCAGTCGCGAAGAATTCTTTGGCTTGCACTCCTTGTCGCAGCGCCTCTGCTGCTCCCGCTCCGCCCCTCCGCCCAATCGGGTACGCTGACCGACGATGGGTTTGTGTCCGCTAATTCGGGGATCCACACCCTCCGGACGGCCTCGCGGCCAGTGAAGCAAATGAACTCGTCTATGCGCCGGGAGAACACGGCAGCGCTGGTGCGCACCTGGACTCCGTCGAAGCATGTTCACCACCGGTCACCATCTACACCTGCATCAAAAACTGAGTCATAGGAGGTATTTCAATGAAACGTCAAAAGTATTTCATGTTTTTCTTGGTTGCTTTCGCGGTTTCTGCCGTCGCTCTGGCGTACCCCACCAAAAAGGCGTCCGCACACGGTGACGACAGCCAGTTCATCGCGGAAAGTTCCTTACTCGCCGGCTTGGCGCCCGGCGCGGTCTTTCCATTCATCGACACGACTCCTCACAAAATCGCGCAGGCCCATATCGCCATCACCGATTCCACGAGCGACTGCCATCCCGGCGCCGCTTCTCCTGACAATGTCAAGATTCTGGTAGGACAAGCAGGTGTGGCGTTAGTGTCCGTAATGGACAAGACTACGAACACCGGCATCTCCACCACGCCTGGTCAGTGCGTTTTTCACGTGACCATAAACGCCGGGCAGGCCGGTGTTCCGCCGACAGTAACCGACATCGTGGTGCTGAATAGCGGCTCGGCAGCTCTCACCGGCATCAACACCGTCACGGCCTCGGCCACTGTGCAGGTGGGCGAAGTTACTGCTGACTGGCATCAACACGGTCACGGTGTCAGCGCTGGCAATTCGAACTGATCGAGCATGAATAGAACCCGTGCGGGCTAGCCGAGCAAAGATGAGCACCCACGATGGCCGGAGCATCGCCACATCGATGAGCATCGATAACAACGTTCCTGCTGAATCCACTAGGCCGTTCCTACGAGGAGATGCCTAATGGCAACGTGACTTATCAAAGAGGAGGAAATCATGAGGTTAGGATCGACTCCAGTATCGACAAACCTTGCAAAGAGAAAAATCGATTTCGGCACATGGCCCAGCAACGTACGAAAGTTCATTCTAAACTTACCCGGCATAATCGGCCTGGCAGTCGGAATTGCGCTCCTAAGCGGCGACGCAGCGTCGCAAGCGGTCCGGACGCAGGCGATCACCAACGTCGACGCCCGCGTGATTGCTGTAAATGTTCCCGGCGCGTCGGCGGTCTCGCAGGTCGGCACGTTTCTTAACAACACGGTCCCGCCCGCATGCGCCCATCCCATACCCGCCCTTTTCCCTTCTTACACCCAACCCGGCGCGGTGCTGGATCCGAGTCGAATCTTGGTCGGCAGCCGGTCAAACTTCGGCGCCCCGCTGGCTTTGGGAGTCGGGCGCGAGGGCTCGTTCCTTTCGATCGACCCGAGCAGGCCGGACATCCTCAGCGTCCCGCTGAATTTTGCGCAGACTGGCGATCAGTCCTCAGCCCTGGGCGGTGCTGTGCAGATGTTCAGCGCGAACAGCCCGCATTGGTCCAACAGCATCCATAACAGCGCTGCGAATACCGCTGCGTATACCGGCGTCAGCAATCCCCTAGGCCTATCCAACAATAACGCCTTCGGCCGCCTCTGGCCGGCGAACGCACCGTTCGGCGACGCCGGAGTTGGTTCATCCACAATCCTTGATCCGACCGGGCAGCCGCTCGCCGGAGCACCCAACCCGAAGATCGGTGGCGTCTACGCGGGCAGCCTCACAAACCGCGACAATGTGACATCGCAGTCCCAGGTCATCCCCGGCTCCCTGAGCACGGGTGCGGTGGGAACGGCGTTCCTCGGCCCTTCGCCAGACGGTAGTTGCAAAGCCGTATTTTCGGTTGTTACGGCTGACGGCGCCATTGTCCAGGAAAGCACACTCAAGGGGCTGGATGGTCTCGCGCCAGCCGGCACAGTTGAGTCACTCCTCGGCCGGAGCTGGGATCCTCCGGACCAGGGTGTCGAGTCTCGACTCGGCGTGCTCATGAATCCGTACACGGCGACGCCGGGAGCGGCTTGGCAACTGTTTGTCAGCGAGCCGTTCAACAACACGATTGCCGTCGTCAACCTTGTCGTCTTCGGAAGTGCTCCCAACCAAGTCTTTGGCTTGGATTCAGTTACTCGCATCAGCTCAGATTTACTGAAATTGCCTGTCGATCTTGCGCCCGTTCAGAGGGACGCGGATAGCGTCAACTGGGCGAGCAACACCACCCTGGATGACGGCTCGGATTTCTACGTTGCCAATCGAGGCAACAACACCATAGTCCGCATGCGTCAGGATGGCACCGTGGTAGCAATCCGCCGCGTCACGGTCGACAACAGCCCTCTGGAGAACGCAAGCCTCAACGGCATCGCCACCTCCACTGACGGTACGATGATCTATGTGACGTTCACCGGCCCGGGCAATGGGCAAGGCGGTCTCCTCGCGCTGCCAGCGTTCTGATTTGTGCGCTAAGCATCTTCGATAGTGGATAGTGCGAACTCGGACCAGCTGGATCTATCAGTCGCCAACTAGGCTTCAGCGGCCGATGACGCGCTTGGCGAAGGTTACGACCCATCTCATAGATCGGATTCGACTGGTTCCGGCACGATCGTTGCTGGATTCTTATAGAATAGTCCATTATCCACGCGGAATCGGCCGAAGAGACTTTGAAGCTACCTCCCACATCCGGACTTGAACGAAGCCGCCCGCGCGGCAGACGCTTCGCGTGAGGTAGCGGAGCGTTGGTTGCTAGTCGGCTAAGATAAGTTTGGGTCACAAGGAGGCATCCCTGTGACCCGTCTACGAAAAATGATGCTGGAAGAACTCCAGCGTCATACGGGCACGACCTCGACAGCGACAAAGCGGATCAGATCTCCGGTCAGCCGACATATCAGTTCGGCGCAGTCTTCGCGCTGCTTCGCGGATCATTTCCATCGGGAAACAATAAACACCGTGATTGTTCTCACCCACTGGGAGAAACTAGACAATTTAAAATTCAAACTGCTTTGATCTTCATGCTCGAGGCACTCCGATACGCCGGACAAGATCCTGAAACCTTGAATCGCCGTGCAGCGCGTTAAATCGGGGATCCACCCCGATCCATGGCATTCAAGTCGATCGCTGAAGGAACCCCTGCTCCAGTGATTCAAACGCTTTCTCCGTGTCGCCAAGCTCCACATAGGTATCCGCGACGAGGAACCGGCAGACATAACGTTCCTTGGCTTGTTCCAGGGCTTTACTTAGAAGTTGCTTGGCCTCCCGACTTTGGCCCACGTGGGCGAGTGCTGCCGCCGTGGTGGTGATTATCGACGGGCTGTTCGCAAGCCGAATGGCGTTCTCTGCAGCCTGAAGGGTTTCAGGGCGCTTCCCCATCTGTGCATAGGCCATCGCGAGCATCGCATGAGGAAGGCCAGCGGCTGGTTCCAGCTCGATCGTTTTCTGGGCCTGCTCGACCGTCTCCGGCATTCGACCGGAGAAGTAGTAGATCCAAAGCGCTTCCTTGCGGCTTTCGAGTGCCAGCGGATCGGAAAGATAGGCTTGCTGTACGCGAGAGAGCGCTTCATCGAAGTGTCCCAGTGTCGCCAAGTAATTGGCATAACCCAATTGCGCTTCCGGCAGGCTTGGGTTGATTTCGAGAGCGCGACGATATTCCCTTTCGGCCGCGGGCCAATCCCAATCGTAAAACAAGCGCACATAGCCAAGCCGGACGTGCGCGCTTCCCAGGTTGGGGTCAAGCGCAACAGCTTGCAGCGCCGCTTCCTTTGCGCGGGGCATGACTTCGGCCGGGGAGCTGTAATAAGTCGTTGCGGCATCGTACGCTGCGGCCAGAGCCGCGTAGAGGCGGGCGTCCTTCGGATCCAGGGCCGTGGCTTCTTGAAAGTACTGAATCGCGCGATTTACGCTCTCCCGGGTATCTTCCCCAAGCTCATGCAGGCCCAGGAGGTACTTGTCGTAGCTTTCCAAATTAACATGCGAGCTCGCCGAGACGCTCGTCGCGGTGGGCAGCAGTTGGATGGAAAGAGAATGCGTGATCTTCTCGGCGATTTCTCTCTGAATGGTCAAGACATCCGTAAGCGGACGCTCATAGGTTTCGGCCCATAGATGAGTCTGTTCTGCAGCCTGGATCAGCTGGGCGGTAACGCGCACGCGGTCTCCACCGCGCCGAACGCTCCCCTCCAGCAAATAGCCCACACCCAGTTCCCGGGCAATTTGCGCGGCAGTCTCCTTGGTGTCTTTGTATCGTACAGTCGAGGTTCGTGCGATCACTCCGAGCTGGGCGGGCTGGAGCTGGCCGAGCTGGGCAATCATTTCCTCCGTAAGACCATCGGCAAAGTAATCCTCGTGCGCGTCCCCGCTCAAATTTACAAAGGGAAGGACCGCCAGCATGGCTCTTTGCGGCGGGGCGTTGCGTGGTGGCCAGAAATGACGCCCTATCAAAACCCCCGCCGCGGCCAGCACCGATAAAGTGATAGGCCACAACCAGAAGTTTCTCTTTTGGACGAGGGGCGCCGGCACCGCAAGAGGAGCCGGCTCAGAAGTCTGTGGGGCCGCTGGATGAGCCGCGGCTGGTTCTTGGTCTTCGTGCACGGCAGCGACGAAGCGGTAGCCTCGCTTGGGGATGGTCTCGATGTATTTGCGCCCGTCGGGGGTATCCCCGAGCGCTTGCCGCAGGTTAAAGATGTGCCGCGCCAGATTGCCTTCCTCGACGAAAACGCCCGGCCAGACTTTTTCGAGTAGCTCTTCTTTTTCGACGATGTGGCCTGCCCTCTCGATCATAACAAGGAGGGTTTCCAGGTCCTTTGGCGGGAGGGTGACCGGCTGGCCATCGCGCAGCAAAACCCGCTCGAAAGCGTCGAGACGGTAAGGGCCGAATCCATATAAGTGCTTTTCTTTCAACCGAGCACCCGCCAGAAGAATCTCACAAGGAATTCTCAGAACTTCCCCAAAAACACTAGAAGCCTTAGCCGACTACCTTCGCGAGACCCGGGAATCCTGGCGCGGCTTGTCAGCTTCGGGTGAAATGCTGACAATCTTAGCGCATCTGGTGCGGAAAAGGAGAGGACATGAAAGCATTCTGATGCGGCAGCCCTAATGAGTTTGATTGATCGGAGTTGAGACTATAAGTTAAAGCGCGCGGATCGAGGCTCTTAGTGGGGAATCGCAACGTCTTGCCATCCTAGGAATGCGCCGAGCTCTTGGACGAAGATTTTCCAGGCGGGTTCATCAGCGAGAAGAATGTGGTTGGAACTCGCCAACGGAACGAATCTAGCGTTGGGAATTTCGGCCGCCAGTACTCGACCTTCTTCCGCTGGCACGATTCGGTCGCTATCACACTGAAATACAATAGTGGGGACCGAAACGGTAGGGAGAAAGCTGCGCACGTTGATTTCGTCACAAGCTTCCATAATGCGTGCAGCGTTTCCGGGAGATGTAGATACGCGCTGCAAATCATCCCACCATCTTTGTTCAAGCGCGGTGCCATCGGGAACAAATCTTTTCGTGAACATTTCAGAAAAACCAGGAAGATTTTTCCCCCAGTTCATCCGTACGAGCGTCGCTAGCGCCCGCCGTCCCTCTAATTCTTCCACGGCTACTCCTTCTCGGTTTTTCCAGCCCTGCGAATACGCGCCATGGAGGATCAGATGGCTCACGCGCTCGGGGTGGCGCACGGCATAAGAAATTGCAACCGCACCCCCTTGTGAGATCCCCATGAGGGCAAACCGGTCAATGCGAGCCGAGTCGACAACAGTCTCAAGGTCGCGAACCCAGAGCTCCATGGACATCTCACCAACTTCCCAATCAGACAGCCCATTGCCACGCTCGTCGTAGCGAATCAAGCGGTGGTGCCGTGTCAGCTGCGCGATCCAGTGCTTCCAGATCGGGCTTTCCCATTCGTAGTCCAACTGATTTAGCCAATTGGCAGCTTTGACTAACGGATGGCCCGAGCCAACGCTGGCCCAAGCGAGGCGCACGCCGTCGCTCGTGACACAAAACCGTATTTCCTGGCGCGGTAGCGGCTCAACGTGCTGGTATGCTTGTGTTCCTATCTGCGAGATTTCAGGAGGATCCAGCTTCGTAACAGGCGCAACGAAGCGATAGCCTCTCTTGGGGATGGTTTCGATGCATTTTCGTCCATCCGAACTATCCCCCAACACCTGCCGCAGATTGAAGATGTGGCGGGCCAGATTGCCTTCCTCGATGAAAACACCCGGCCAGACTTTTTCCAGCAACTCTTCCTTTTCGACGATGTGTCCAGCCCTCTCGACTAAAACGAGTAGGGTTTCCAGGTCCTTTGGCGGGAGGGTGACCGGCTGACCATCGCGCAGCAAAACCCGCTCGATAGCGTCGAGACGGTAAGGTCCGAATCCATATAAGTGCTTTGATTTCAACTAAACACCCGCCGGGAGAACTTCTCAAGAAATGTTTCAGAACTCCTCAAAGACATTTCATGCCCGTGACCCGCAATCTGCGTGGAACCTAGGCATTCCTGGCGCCGCTTTCCAGCCCCGAGGAATGCCAGAGATTCTAAATCTTCAAAGGAGGCTTCTACCATGAAAATCGCACGAGTCGCGACACAATTCCAACATTCGATGATGACTCTCGTTCTCTTGAGCGCATGTCCCGGGAGCGCGCTAGCGAAAACCGGGCACTCGCACGCGTCGACAGCACAACCTCAACAACTGACGCCCGCCCAGGGCGCACTCCTGAAAGTGGTTCGGGATAACACCGAGCGCTTCAAGGATGTCTCCGTGGCCGAGGCAGAGGGGTACTCCCTTCTATTCGGCTGCGTGAGCGGACCCGACGCTGGTGCCATGGGACTCCATTACGTGAACTTGTCCCTCGTGGCCGCCGGCATAGTAGACGCTACGCGCCCTCAGATCGTCATCTATGAACCGGTGCCAGGTGGCCACCTGCAACTCATCGGCGCCGACTTTCTGGTGATTGCAAGCGACTGGGACAAAGCTCATCCGGGACAAGGAGCGCCACAGCTCATGGGACAGCTCTTTCATTATTTCGAGAGTCCCAATCGGTTCGGCCTCCCAGCGTTTTATACGCTTCATGTGTGGGCATGGAAGGAAAATCCCAACGGCGCGTTCGTGAACTGGCACCCCAACGTTTCCTGCCAGGCCTTCGCCGGCCAGTAGCCTAAGCAAGAACGACAGCACTGTCTGATGTGGTTAGCGGACGGATTTGCCGCGGTTCAAGGAGGGAGTTATGTGGTCAATCGCCAATAAATTTAGTAGCAGGATTGTTGGAAAGAAAAGCCCGGGGCTCTTGGTATCTGTATTTCTTCTTGGAGCCGGAGGCTTGATTGCCACTGCGGACAATGCCAACCGGATTGTGCCGCCGTTTCAGATATTCGCGAACCCGGACGGAGCTTTTGCCACTCTGAATCTGGGAGGACCGACCGACACGACGACCAATCCTTTCTTTCAGGACTTAGGCAGCAACGGACGGCGCTGTGTCACCTGTCATCAACCCAGCGACGCCTGGTCGGTCACACCGCCGCATGTTCAAGCGCGCTTCGCGGCCTCGAATGGGACGGATCCTATTTTCCGACCGGTGGACGGCGCTAACTGCCCTTCGGTGGACGTCTCCACCCTGCAAGAACGTCGCGAAGCCTACAGCCTATTGCTGAGCAGGGGATTAATTCGCGTTGGAATCGCTGTTCCGGCAAACGCCGACTACCAGGTGATCAGCGTCTACAACCGCTACGGATGCAACGCAACTGATGTTATTTCGATGTACCGACGGCCGCTACCGACCACGAATCTTCCTTTCTTGAGCGCGGTCATGTTTGATGGCCGGGAATCTTCGCCAGCCACCGGCACAAACAAAATCGTTTACAGCAACTATCCAACTTCGCTGCTCAGCGATCTGGCGCACCAGTCCCTGGACGCGACCGTCGGGCACGCGCAAGGGGACGGGACGCGGCCGACTCCTGAAGAACAGCAGCAAATTGTGGATTTCGAAACGAAGCTCTTCACCGCGCAGATCCATGATCGCTCTGCGGGCAATTTATATGACGACGGCGCGAAGGGCGGGCCTACTGCTATGTCGACCCAACCCTTCTTTATCACCATCAATTCCAGCGTCCATTTTTTGCTTCCCGGCTTCGAGCAACCGGGCGGCTTGGTGACTCCGGGCGACGGGCGGTTCACATCCAACATTTTCAACCTCTACGACACATGGGCGCTGAACACTGAGGACGATCAGAGCGCGGCGCGGAGCTCCATTGCTCACGGTGAGCAGCTCTTTAATACGCTGCAAATTCCCATCAGCGGCGTCGCAGGCATTAACGACGATGTAGCAGCCGGAGGCCTGGTTAAAGGCGGCATTCCCATGCTTCAGGGAACCTGCGGCACTTGCCACGACACCCCGAGTGTTGGCAACCACTCCTTCCCGACCCCGTTGAACATCGGAACCGCCGACCCCAGCCCGGGCAATCGCTCCGTCAACCTAGGCGGCTTGGACGTGAGCTATCTGCCAGAGATCACCGTGTGCCGAAAAGATGCGGGCACGGGTCTGCCGACAAACGATTGCAAAACCACGACCGATCTTGGCCAGGCCTTGATCGATGGCAGGTTCGATCATGTCGGCAAGATCAAAGGTCCGATTCTACGCGGCCTGGCTGGTCGGGCGCCCTATTTCCACAATGGCTCGGCAACGACGCTCATGGATGCCGTGAATTTCTACGACACACGTTTCAACTTGCATCTTTCCGACAGGGACAAAAACGACCTGGCAGCCTTCTTGCGGACTCTGTAGAGAAAATAGGGGGAACGCAGGTCAGAAAAATGTTTCCAGGAAATGAAGGGACTTAAACACATTTCCAATAGAAAAGGAGAAGACATGAAAGCATTACCATTGATTGGGTTGGTCCTGGTGCTTGCGGTGTCACTGGCTGCGGCGCCAGGCGAATCTTCGTGGCGGATGAAAGCCGACTACGTGGAAGCCTGCAGTTGCCATCTGTTTTGCCAATGTTATTTCAGCGACAGTCACGGGCATAAGCATGCCGAACACCCCTTTTGCGAATTCAACATGGCCGTAACAGTCCGTGAGGGGCATTCCGGGAACGTGGACCTCGCTAATACCAAATATTGGTTGACGGGCGACCTCGGCGACAAGTGGGGCACGGAGAAGAAGGCGACCTGGGTGACGGTTTCCTTCGATCCAAAGACTACCCAGGCGCAGCGCGATGCTCTGGCTCCCATCATTCTCAAGACCTATGGTCTGGAGTGGGGCGAGCTAAAAGTGCAGGAAGCGCCCATCGAAATCCGTCAATCCGGCGACATTGTTGAGGCCAAGCTGGCCGACGGAAAACAGGCCTATCTGAAGCTCCAGCGTGAGCCCGGGATCGACGGGAAAGGCGTGGTGCTCAAGAATGTGAAGTACTTTGATGCAGTGCAAAACGATGGTTTCCAGATGTATAAGTCGATAGAGCATCGCGCGGACGTGCAGGGACATCAGTTTTCCTACACGGATCGCAATGCGTTCCTGATCACCATCGTCTCGCAAGAGACCAGCGCAGAATAGACTCCAACCAACGCCTGCCGCTGCCCCCGCAGCGCAGGCATAAACGACAAGAGGCGTCGGGTGCTAAGTGGCATGCGCTCTGAAGAGAGTCCAAGCGGTTGCGCACCACCAGCCAAACCAAACTTATGGATTTCAAATACACTTCACGTCAAATCGACATGTGACAGGCTGCACGTAGAAGTGTCGTTTCGCGCCCGGAAAGTTCCGGCTAACCGTAAGCTATCCAGCTTCCACGGCGG
>WNFJ01299243.1_pt1 | contig 12206 bp, 12 predicted proteins | sample 5400461 | NCBI WGS metagenome assembly WNFJ01 (sample SAMN13153349, study PRJNA577476) | soil metagenome | isolation source: 115 cm saprolite on Douglas fir-dominated hillslope | place: USA:California | collected 2013-09-17
CTTCCCGACCGCCGGCGCATTTCCCACGTCCGCGGGGATGGTGACGGGCTCGATCCCCAATAGCCGCAAGGATCTTCCGCCGATCTGAATCCGCCCCTCGACAACCGGAGATACCGGCCAGCCGGCGCGGCGCAGCTCGACAAAGAGTTGCTGCGGAAAGGCCGCACCGTTACGACCGACCAGCATTGCCGTTCTCGCGCCGCCGAAGGTTGCGGCCGCGCGGTCGTAACTGGTGCGCGCCTGCTGGTTCAGCGCCTGCACGCCGCTCCACAGCGCGGTCGCGGAAATCAGCCCGATCAGCAGTGTCGCGAGCTGCATCGGATGCCGCCGCCAATGGCTCAATAAAACCGCGAGGATCCAGACGACCCGATTCATGCGATCAGCCCCGCATGCAGATTGATCTGTCGGTCAAGCGTGGCGGCGAGACGCGCGCTGTGGGTCACCATCAGGAAGCCGCAGCCGGTTCGCTTAACCAGATCGCGCGCAAGCGCGAGAACCTCATCCGCGGTGGCCTCATCGAGGTTGCCGGTGGGCTCGTCGGCGAGCAGAAGCAGTGGTTTTACCGCCAGCGCGCGGCCGATCGCGACCCGCTGCTGCTGGCCACCGGAGAGCTGTTCGGGATAGCGATTCAACAAACTGCCGAGGCCTAACCGCTCCACCAGTTCGCCATGCCAGGCAGGGTCGTGACGCCCGGCAATGCGCGACTGGAACGCGAGGTTATCCTCGGCATTCAGGCTAACACCAGGCCTAGCCGACCGCGCCGCAGCGCGGCGCGACCCGCATCGCTGAGATCCGAGACCGAGCTCTTGGCCAACTTGATCTCGCCGCCGTCAGCGCGAGCGAGACCTGCGATCAGATGCAACAGCGTGCTCTTGCCGCTGCCGGACTCGCCCGATAGCGCGACGCGCTCGCCGGCCGCGACACTCAGGTTGACGCCGCGCAACACCACGATTTGCTCACCGGCAGAGCGATAAGTCTTGGTCAGGTTGCGAACGCTCAGCACGATTTCGTTGCCAATTGCCATGCGGAGCGTATGCGATCCTCACAACGGCTCCTGATACGTCACAACATACCAAGGCTGTGACAGGAGATCACGATCTCAATGGTGGCGCGATGCGATCGTGATCGGGTTGCCGTCCGCATGGGAAACAGCGTCAGGCGGCATTTACAGGCGATATTGAGTTGCAGCGCACGCACGCAGGTGCGGTCAAAATGCCCAGTTGCATTGCCGGTGAGCCCACAGGTAGCATCGGGTCAGCTCGATCAACAGGGCCAGCAAAGGATAATCAGGGAGCAACCATGACCACGCAACCGACGCCCAAGGGCGCCTGGAAAATCACATTTCTCCTGTTTCTCTTTATGCTGGTGAATTTCGCGGACAAGATCGTGGTCGGCCTCGCCGGCGTGCCGATCATGACCGAGTTGAAACTCGAGCCGGAGCAATTCGGGTTGCTGGGGTCGTCGTTCTTCTTTCTGTTTTCGATCGCGGCCATTATCGTCGGGTTCATCGTCAATCGGATCGCCACGCGCTGGGTTCTGCTTGCCTTGGCGCTGGTCTGGGCGCTGGCGCAGTTTCCGATGGTCGGCACCGTCGGATTCACGACGCTCTTGATCTGCCGCGTGATCCTCGGCGCCGGCGAAGCGAAGGCCCGGCGTTTTCGGTGGCGGTGCATTCTATCTACAAATGGTTTCCTGACGAGAAGCGAACCCTGCCCACCGCCATCCTGTCGCAGGGATCGGCGTTTGGCGTGATCCTCGCGGTGCCGGCGCTGAACTGGGTGATCGTCAATTATAGCTGGCACTATGCATTTGGCGCGCTCGGCGTGGTCGGCTTGATGTGGGCCGTGGCGTGGCTGATCCTGGGCAACGAGGGACCGCTGGTGCAAACCGTCACGATGGCCGCGGCCGAGCCTCGCATTCCCTACTCCCAGCTTCTGACCTCGCGAACCTTTATCGGCTGCTGCGCCGCCACTTTTGGCGCCTATTGGGCCCTGTCGCTCGGCCTCACCTGGTTCACGCCGTTCATCGTCAAAGGCCTGGGCTTCTCGCAACAGGACGCCGGGGGGATTTCGATCCTTCCGTGGGGGTTCGGTGCCGTCATCGTACTGCTCAAGGGGTGGATTTCGCTGTTGATGGCCCCGGGCGTTACTACCCGCGGCGCCCGCGGCGTGCTCGGCGCGGCTCCCTTGATCGTCGGCGGCTCGATCCTTGCCGCGCTCCCGCATGTCGATGGCGCGGGGCTGCAGATCGCGCTTCTTGTCGTCGGGTCCGGACTTTGCGGATCGATCTATGTGGTCTGTCCGCCAATGCTCGGGGAATTCACGCCGGTGTCGCAGCGCGGCGCCGTGATCGCGATCTACGGCGCGATCTACACGCTTGCCGGCATTCTGGCGCCATCGGTGATGGGCAGCGTGATCCAGCATGCGGCGGGGCTGCTGGAAGGCTACATGACCGGCTTCACCATCAACGCCGTCATTATGATCGCGTCCGGATTGCTCGGCCTGCTGCTGCTGTGGCCCAATACCGAGCGCGCGCGTCTGATGGGCGAAGTGCCGCAGCCGCGATTCGCTTGATCGATAATCTCTCGCCGCCCCGGCGAAAACACAGATTGTCGTCCCCGCGAAAAGCGGGGACCCATAACCACAAGCGTTGATTGTTTATCGAAGGCGGCTACCCCATCCCTAACCGATAGGTCACGGCGTATGGGTCCCTGCTTTCGCAGGGACGACGTTGAGCTTGTTGCAGCGTTTGCGTCCAAAACCTACTGCAAACTGCCCTGCGCCCCGCGCACCAGCCGGCCCGGACGTGCACCCGTAGCTGTACCGCCAAGTTGTGTCACCACGCCCGAGACGATGGTGGCGTCATAGCCATCGACCTGTTGCAGCAGGCGGCGGCCGCCGACCGGAAGATCGTAATGCACTTTCGGCGGATGCAGATGAAGCCTGTCGTAGTCGATGACGTTGACGTCGGCTTTGTAGCCGGGCGCGATCACGCTGCGATCGTACAATCCGACCGAAAGCGCGGTCTTGCGCGACTGCGCCGCCACCACGAAGGGGATCGACAGTTTTTCGCCGCGCTTGCGGTCGCGGGTCCAGTGCGTCAGCAGATAGGTCGGGAAGCTGGCATCGCAGATGATGCCGCAATGCGCGCCGCCATCGCTCAATCCCGGCACCGAATGCGGATCGCGCAGCATCTCGCGCACGGCATCGAGATTGCCGTCGGCGTAATTGAGGAACGGCACATAGAGCATGCCGCGGCCCTCGTCCGAGAGCATCGCGTCATAGGCCAGTTCTTCCGGCTGTTTTCCCTGGCGGCGGGCCTGTGCGCCCAGCGCATTTTCCGGCGGCTGCTCGTAATCCGGGGGATCGCCGAGCAGGTACATCTTGTCGTAGTTCGGCCGGAAGAACAGCGGATCGTCGGTCGAGGTCGGCGTCTCGCTCAGGATGGCCGCGCGCACCTCAGGCTGGCGCAGGCGGATCAAGCGCTCCGCCAGCGGCAGCTTTGCGATCGCCCTGTAGCTCGGATGGGTCTGGAACGGGTTGCGCGACAATTCCAGTCCGAGCAACAGCCCGACCGGGCGCGCGGCGATCTGCGCGGTGATCGCCAGGCCGTGGGCGGAAGCTTCATTGATGGTATCGAGGGTCTGGCGCCAGCGGCGCGGCGCCTTGTCGGCTTGCGTGACGGAAAACGAAATCGGGCACTGGGTTTTCTCCGCCACCCGCAGCATCATCGGCAGGTCTTCGTGGATGCTGCCCTGATCGAGCACGAATTGCAGCACACTGCGGCCGACCTTGTGCATCGCGCCGGCAATCGCCGTCAATTCGTCCTCGCCGGCCTTTAGCGTCGGCGTGAAGTCGCCGGTGGATGTCCGGTGATTGAGCGTTCGCGAGGTGGAAAAACCCAACGCGCCAGCCCGCACGGCGTCTCCCGCCAGTGCCGCCATCGCGCGATTGTCCTCTGACGTTGCGGGATCGCGCCGCGCGCCGCGCTCGCCCATTACGTATACGCGCAATGCGGCGTGCGGCAATTGCGCGCCGATGTCCATGTCGAAATTGCGTTGCGACAGCCAGTCCATGTAGTCCGGGAAGCTTTCCCAGGCCCATGGCAATCCGGCGCTCAGCACCGGCTCGGGGATATCCTCCACGCCTTCCATCAATTGAATCAGCCGCTGATGATCGTCCGGCCGGCAGGGCGCGAATCCGACCCCGCAATTGCCCATGACGGCGGTGGTGACGCCATTCTGCGACGAAGGCGTGATGTCCTGGCTCCAGGTGACCTGACCGTCATAATGGGTGTGCAGGTCGACAAAGCCCGGCGCGACAAGCTTGCCCCTGGCGTCGATCTCTTCCTTGCCCTTACCCGAGACGCGGCCAACTTCCGTAATCCGGCCGTCCGTAATTGCGACATCGGCCTCGAATAGTTCGCCGCCGAGCCCGTCGGCGATGCTGCCGCCGCGGATCACGAGGTCTGGATTATCGGCCATGGCGTTTCATCCCCTGTGAATTTGTTTGCCGCATCATCAGTTCCCACGCGTTGCTGTCAACCGCCGGGGATGAGGCTCAGGGATGCATAAGCCCTGCATCCGGCTGCTCGGAACTGGCCTGAGGGCTGCGGTCGGTGACAAGCGCGAGCAAGACCGTGAGGATCATGAACACGACGGAAGCGCCGAACACCCATTGCGGCCGATTCTGGTCCATGATCTCGCCAAACAGCAGCGGGCTGCCGATGCCGCCGAGAGTGAAGCCTGTGGTGACGATGCCGAAGGCGCGGCCGGCCGCGCCCGCAGGCGCCGCGTCGCGCACCAGCATGTCGCGGGAGGGCGCGATCACGCCGCCGAGGAATCCTGCCGTCCCCATCGCCGCCGTCAGCAGCAGCGAAGGCAAATTGATGGTCGCAATGATAAAGACGATGGCCGCGTTGATCGCAAAACAGGCGGCGGCGAATTGTCCGTGACGACGGGTGCGGTCGGCTAGAAAACCGCCCGCCAGCACGCCGATCGCGCTGGCGCCGAGAAATGCCGTCAGCGCAATGTTGGCGCTCGAGAATGACTGGCCATAGCCGCTCATCAGCGCGACCACGCCGAAATTGCCGATCCCGGCGTTGGACAGGCTGAGCAGCATGAAAAAGAGCGTCAGCACGATGATCGCGGGCGTGACGATGCTTTGCTGCGGTGCCGGCACACCATCGACCTTGCGATCGGCGGCGCTGACATCGGGAATGCCGACGGCAACGAGCAGCAGCGCCACCAGAGGGCCCACCGCGCCGGCCACGATCAGGGCACCATAGCCTCCGGTCATCGCAACCAGCCCCGCCACGATGGCGGGTGCGACGGCGCCGCCGAGGAAGCCGGCAAAGGTGTGGATCGAAAATGCGCGGCCCATGCGCGCCTCATCCATGTGGGCCGAAAGGATCGCATAATCGGCCGGATGATAGACGCTGTTGGCAAGCCCCAGCAGCACGGCGCTTGCGATCAGCCAAGCATAACTGAGATGCAGGCCGAGCATGATCAGCGCGAAGCCGCCGAGCGTGAGGCCCATCAGCAGGACTTTGCGGGCGCCGATATGGTCGGCAAGATAGCCCATTGGTGCCTGGGTCAGGGCGGATATGACGGCGAACACGGTCAGCGCAAAGCCAAGCTCGATGTAGCTGACGCCGAGCTGTTCTTTGAGAAAAGGGAACAGCATCGGCGGCACCATGAAATGGAAATGGCTGACCCAATGGGCCGTCGAAATCCCAGCCAGCGTGCGCAGCGAGGCGTCGGTCTTGGCTTGTTGCGGTGCGGCCACAATGTCGACCATCTCGGAACAGACCCCGTTCAGATGTAACGGCCCGCCAGGGCTTAGCCGAAATTACCGGCTGTCGGTTATTTGTCGATGAATGCCGCTGCATGGCAGCCCCCGCCAACCGCGCCGGAACAGGAAGGATGCGTCGGTAAATTCGCAAGACAAATGCGTCGGAGGCGGGAATGATCCGGTATGGCCGATTCCGCGCATATTGCAACGCCGCTCCGGGTGCTTGTTTCAGAAGGAAACAGCACCTCTGCGCGGGAGGCGGTCACAATCCTGGGGCTGTCAGGTCACCTCATTGAGGTCTGCGATCCCAGTCCCTGGTGCCTTGCGAGGTTCTCGCGCTTTGTCCGAAAATTTCACCGCTGTCCGGGACTGCGCGACGACCCGGACGGGTTTCTGAAGTTCGTCGAGGAACTGGTTGCCGCGCGGCATTTCGATGTGCTGCTGCCGATCCACGAACAGGGATTTTTGTTCGCGCGCGTGCAGGAATGGTTGGAGGATCGCGTCGGGTTGGCGCTGCCGACGAGTTTTGTCAGCTACCGCACTGCGCACAGCAAGACCGGATTCAGTCGGCTGCTCGATCAACTGGGCTTGCCGCAGCCGGCAACGGCAATTGTGCACTCGGCAAGCGAGCTGCGAGACGCCATAAAATTTCCCGCCGTGGTCAAAACCTCCGTCGGCACCGCCAGCCGCGGCATCTGGTTTGTGCGCAAGGAGCCCGACCTGGAAGCCGCGCTGCAAGATCTGAGCGCGAACGGCGCCTTTGCGGACGAGGTGCTGGTGCAGGAATGGGTCGCCGGCACGACCGAGAAGGCGCAAGCCGTGTTCTGCCGCGGCAAGCTAATTGGATTCCATGCCTATCGGCAAATTGCCGCCGGCGCCGGCGGCGGCGAAGCGATCAAGGAAAGCGTGAGCCGGCCGCAGGTCCGCACTCACCTCGCGACGATCGGGGAGAACCTCGCCTGGCACGGCGCTTTGTGCGTCGATTATATCTTGCCCGATGGCAGCGTCACGCCGCTCTTGATCGATTGCAATCCGCGACTGGTCGAGCCGATGAATGCCTATCTTGCCGGTGTCGATCTCGTCGGGTTGCTGCTTCGGGTCTCGCAAGGCGAGGTGCCGGCGGCGTTGCCGGAAAGCCGCGCGGGCGTCCGGACCCACCTCGCCATGCAGGTTCTGCTTGGATGTGCGTCGCGAGGCGGCACGCGGCGCGATATCATGCGCGAGTGCTGGCGCTTGTTGACCGGCGGCGGACCATACGCCGATAGCACCGAGGAGCTGACGCCGGTGCGGCTGGATTGGATCAGCGCCGTGCCGCTGGCGATGACCGCGATCGCGCTGCTGGTCGCTCCGAAGCTCGCGGTTGGGCTGGCGAGAGCAGGCTGGGGCGCGCATCTGCTCGATCTCAGAAGCATCGGGCTAATCGAGAGCGGGGACTTCCGCTAGAGCCCTTGCCCACGAAACACAGCGAAGACGCGTCCGCTCTTCGTCGGCGCGAGCAAGCAACCTCGGCACCATGAGGCCGAGTGGACTGCGTCGGGTCCTTTGGCTACCCCGGAGCCCCAACGTCTGCTATCGTCGAACCACGTTCCGGGGTCATCCATGGAATGTCGGCTCAAGATCGCGGGTGCCGCCGCGCGACTAGCGGTCTCAAAACAAAAAATCCGAAGGGGAAATGCCATGAAACGTCGTGAATTCCTGAAAACAGCAGGCGCGGGGCTTGCTGCGTCAACCGCCGTCGCTGCACCCGCCATCGCGCAGTCGATGCCCGAATTGAAATGGCGCTGCACCACGAGCTGGCCGAAGTCGCTCGACGTTCCCTTCAGCGCGCCGGAGACGATTTCGAAATACGTCGCAGAAGCCACCGACAACAAATTTCAGATCCAGCCCTTCGCCGCCGGCGAGATCGTTCCTGCCTTGCAGGCGCTCGATGCGGTGAGCAACGCCACGGTCGAGATGTGCCACACCGCCGCCTATTACTTCATCGGCAAGGACCCGACGTTCGCGCTCTATTGTTCGGTTCCGTTCGGGCTGAATTCCCGCCAGCAGAACGCCTGGTTTCAGGATCACGGCGGCCAGGACATGCTCAATGAGTTCGGCAAGAAGAGCAAATTATACGCGATCGCCGGCGGCAATACCGGCACCCAGATGGGTGGCTGGTTCCGCAAGGAGATCAACACCGTCGAGGACCTCAACGGTCTTAAATTTCGGATCGGCGGATGGGCCGGCAAAACCCTTTCCAAGCTCGGCACGATTCCGCAGCAGATCGCTGGAAAAGGGCACCATCGACGCCACCGAATGGGTCGGGCCTTACGACGATGAGAAGCTCGGCTTCTACAAGATCGCCAAGTACTATTACTATCCCGGCTGGTGGGAGGGCGGCACGGCGCTGCACTTCTTCATCAATTCGGACAAGTGGGATGCCCTGCCCAAGGCTTATAAATCGCTGCTCACGATCGCCTGCGGTTACGCCAACCTGGATGTTCAGGCGCGATATGACGCGCGCAATCCGCAGGCCATCAAGCGCCTCGTGGCGAATGGCACATTGCTGCGCCCGTTCAGCCAAGCGGTAATGGAAGCCTGTCTGAAGGCGTCGAACGAAGTCAATGCCGAAACCTCCGCATCCAATCCGGACTTCAAGAAGATCCTGGATTCGCAGACGGAGTTCCGCAATGACGGGAATCTCTGGTGGCAGGTCGCGGAATACTCCTACGAAACCTTCATGATCCGCACGCGCACGAAAGGTTGAACAGGCTCTATCGAAACAGGTCCGGGCTGCGCGGTTTTGGGTCGATGCCCCGGTATGGCTTCATAGCGGCCGGTCGTCTTCGTCGTTGCGATCGCGCTTCGGCGTGGCGAAGTCGCCATCTTCGTAATCGTCATCCTCGATCGGTGCGGGCGGCGATTTCTTTGGTTTGCCGTCGTCCTTCTTCGGAATTTCGTCTTTTTGGCTTTTGCCGGTTCCACCCATGTTGTTTCCTTTGATCGAATGGATCGACGGTTCAACGAATCCACCTCAATCGCACAGATTTGACCGGCATATTAGCCGGAGTCGGATAATCTTTCCTGCCTTTTTCCGGCATTCAGTGTAAAGCGAGGCAGAGCAAGGAGCCAGGCATGAAAAAGCCGAAGGTCGAAGCAGAAGAACAGCTGCCGCGCAAAATCATTCGCGCCGACAAAGCGCCGACCACCGGCTATTCGCTGGTGGTGGACGGTCACTTCAAGTCGCACCACGATACGGTGGAAGCCGCCGAAGAGGCGGGCATGGCCTTGAAGAATCAGTTCCCGATGCTTCAGGTGCAGGTTTACGACGCCGCCACCAAGACGCGATCGATGATCGAATGGCCCGCGCCGGCGTGATCCCAGCTTCTGTCATTTAGGTCGGCTTCTTTTTCTTCTTGGTCTTGGATTCGGGCGGCTTGGCGCGGTCGGCGGCTTCTTTCGCCAATCGCATCGCACGCAAATTCGCCATCCGCTTTCGGATGGCGATGTCGGCAGCCGCAATATCCGCCATGGCCTGGATGCCTTCGGCATCCTGGGCGAGCTTTCGCTTCAACCTGATCTCTTTGAGTTCGGCGGCGCTTTTCGGTTCGTCGTTCATCGGATGCCTCAAAATTCGCGGGCGCGCATCGTGCCCGCGCACCCTACCATGCATCGGGATCGACAAAGCCGCATCTTTAAGCGGTATCGGCCGGAAAAGCACCGTTTTCGTGCCGAATCAGCAATTGTGATGAAGAGCGGCTGACCCCTGCGCGACCGGATAAAGCCAAGTCGCGCAGGGATCAAACCGAGCCCCTCCGATCAGAACGTCGCGCCGGCCTTGACCATGTAGGTCCGGCCCGGCAGCGGATAGGCGCTGAACCGGCCGTCGGTGAATGTGCTCGCGACCGCGTAGTCGTAATACAGCGCATTCAGCACATTGTTGACACTGAGCGACCAGAAGAAGTGCCCGTATTCCCCACTCAGCTTGAAATCGACGGTTGCGTTGGCCGGAATAAGCGGCTGTCTGTTTCGCTGATCGTTGTCCATGCGACGCTCGCTCCAACCGCGCAACGTCGCGTCGACCACGAGGTAGTTTTGCCAGACGTTCCAGGTGACGCCGGCATTGCCGGTGTAACGGGACACCAGCGGAACGTCATTGCCCGCGAACGGGCCTTCGCGGAATATCGCGCGGGTGTATGCGAAGCCGCTCCGAAGCAACAGGCTATCGCTCACGCGCACCGATGTACTGGTCTCGGAGCCGTAGCGGCGGGTCGGATCCAGATTGACGTTGAAGAAATTGACGGGGTCGAAATGGATCTCGTTGACGAGGTCCATATCGTAGATGCTCGATTGCATCTGGAACATTCCGGCCCTGATACGAAAACCTCCTTCGATGTCCTGCGAGGTCTGGGTTTTCAGCTTGAAATTGCCGGGGATCGGATTGAAGAAGGCATCGAAGGCGGGGCCTGAGGCGACCCGTTCATCGACATCCGGGGTGCGGAACGCGCGCGCGGCGCGGCCGAATACCGAAAAGACATCGTTGAAGCGATGCTCGAAACCAACATGCAGCGCGTATTGCGTCTCGCTGCTGTCGAGAGGAAACGCCTGGGTATCGAAGGCTCCCGGCGCTGTCGGATCGAAACGATCCCGCGCGTTGAGATGGGTGTTCTGAGCCCGCGCGCCATAGGAGAAATCGGTCATCGGCAGCAGGCCGATGGTCTGCTGCCAATAGCCGCCCAGCGTCTGTTGCGACAGATCGTAGACGTGGATCGGCGGGAAGCCCCTGAATTGGCTGCGATTGGAGTGGTAGGTCGCGTCGTAATAGTCGACGCCGGTCAGGATATTTGAGGGGATACCCAGGATCGGGTTCTTGATGCTCAATCGCGGGGTTATCGACCACGTCTGCAGCGTGGTATCGATATAGCTGGAGCTGAAGCTCGGAAACGGCATGGTGCCGAAGAATCCGGCCTGCTGCTTCTTGTCCCGCACGCCACCATCGACAATGAGTTCGGCGCCGTTCCACAATGTCTTGGTGAAGCCGGCGGTGGCGTTGGCGCCTTGCTTGTTGGCATAGTCGAACGGCGTGTGGGTGCCTCTGCGGTCGGTCACCAGTTCGTTGAGGCCGATCGACGGATCGACGAATCGGCCGCCGGGCAATCCCAGCTTCTGATCGTCGCCGGATAGTGTCAGGAACGCGGTGAGATCGGGCGTGGAGTAATTGATGTTGCCGATCCCATTGCGCTGGTCGAGCGCGTTGTTGACCCGATAGCCGTCGGACTTGAATCCGTTGCCAAAGAAGGAGGCCGACCACGGGCCTGCGTTGGCGGCGGTCGAGACCGACGCCAGCCGCTGGTTGAAGGAGCCGGCGCCGGCCTCAGTGCGGATCGCGACCGGCGGCCCGCCGACTCCGGTTTTGGTGACGATGTTGATGACGCCGCCGATCGCGTTGTCGCCATAGAGCACGGCGCCGCTGTTGCCGCGGGTAATTTCAATACGCTCGATCGAATCGCGCGGAATGGTCGAAAGATCGACGCCGGCCATATCGATGTCATTGAGCCGTCGGCCGTTGATGAGCACGAGGCTGTTGGCGGTGGCAAACGCACCGAATCCGCGAAGGTCGACCGTGGTCCCGACGCCGTTCACGCCACCGAACAGCGACGTCAGTTGCACGCCGGGCGTCTGCGCAATGATTTCCTGAATCGATTGGGCAGGCGAGTGCGCAATGTCCTCTGACGTGATGACCGATGTAGCTGCACCGACAATGCCGGCGAATTGCCGGATCGTTGTGGCGTTACCAGGCGACGAGACATTCGGGCTGTTCGCTGGTGCGCCGCCTGGGCTAGCGGTTTGCGAAATGTTCGGCGCGACGCGGCGCGAACCCGACCCCTGGTCATTGACGGGTTTTGCCCGAGTTCGGTTCTCGTCCCCAGGCGGGCTGATCTCGATCGGTGGCAGTTGATCCGAAGATGCCTGCTGCGCTTTCGCAGCGGAAATCCCCAAGGCGAAAACAGGTACAAGGAAACTGGAAGCTAGCAGACAAACGCGGCGCCGCGCTGCGGCTGTTGGGATGGAAGACATGGTTAGACCTCGGTATGACGTCACTGGCACGTCACAGCGAACGAAGTCTCACCACGGCGCTTTGTGCACCTCAGTGAAGCTAATGTCTGTACTCCCCGACCGACATCTTCGCATGTGACCACGGCTGACGGCAGGTCTCCTGGCTCGCGGGTCGTTACCCTTCGTCGCCTTCCCAGGACCGAGATTCCCAGTGGCATAGGACGAAAGATTCACCGCTTACAGTTGCGGGGGCAGCCGCGGCATTGGGGAAGTTTCCCTGCACCGCATTCCCTTTTGATCCCCAAACAGGGAACCGTCGGGAATTATGGTAGATTTTTGTCGAGATCAGAGTCAATCCCATCATGGCTTGCTCGCAAT
>WNFJ01418720.1_pt1 | contig 12206 bp, 14 predicted proteins | sample 5400461 | NCBI WGS metagenome assembly WNFJ01 (sample SAMN13153349, study PRJNA577476) | soil metagenome | isolation source: 115 cm saprolite on Douglas fir-dominated hillslope | place: USA:California | collected 2013-09-17
GCGCTCGTTGCCATCTGCCGTGCAATGGAGTCTGTCGCCTGCTTCAGGCCCGTCCAATGATCGTAGGCCAGCCACAGCGGGAAGCGAAGATGGAAGATATTGAGCAGTTCCACAAAATGATTCGACCAACCTGAGCTCACGGTGCTCGCGCCCATCGCGTACTCAAGCGTGAGGTCCCAGCCGATGATCCATGCAACCAGCTCACCCAGCGTCGCGTAGGCATAGGTGTATGCCGATCCCGCCAGAGGAATCATGGCGGCAAACTCCGCATAGCAGAGGCCGGCGAAGGCGCAGCCCAGGCCACTCAGCACAAAGGACAACATCAGACTCGGTCCAGCCGTTTGCGCGCCCAGCCCGCTGAGCACGAAGATGCCCGCACCAATCACGGCGCCGATTCCCAGTGCCGTCAACTGCACCGGGCCAAGCGCCCGCACCAGGGTCTCTGACCCCTCCTCGGCCGCCTCGGCCATTAGTGCGTTCATCGACTTCTTCGCAAACAGATTTGCCATGCAGGTCCTATTCCTCCAAGAACTAAGTCAACTCTAAAAACTTCTAGACAGCATCTACGGCAGTTCCCTGCCGCTTCCACACCATATACCCCGGAACACCAAGCAGAACGATGATAAGCCCCGGCCACGTATATTGAGGTTTGTAACGCAATAGTACGACACAAATCCACGTGGCCATGACGATATACAGTCCCGGCAATACTGGATACCCAATCGCCCGGTATGGCCGGGGCGCATCCGGGCGCGTCCGCCTCAGGACGAACAAGCCTGCAATCGTCAGGATGTAGAAGATCAGCACGGCAAAGATCACATAATCAAGGAGCTGCCCATAGCTGCCGGACAGACACAGCAGGCAGGTCCACACGCACTGAACCCAGAGCGAGTTCACCGGCGTCTTCGACCGCTCGCTCAGCTTGCCGACGGACTTGAAGAACAGCCCATCGCGGCTCATCGCGTAGTACACGCGGGCTCCTGCCAGCAGCATTCCATTCACACAGCCGAAGGTGGAGATCAGAATCGCCGCGGCCATCAGCTTCGCGCCGTACCCGCTGAACGCACGTTCCATCACAGCCGTGGCGACACGATCCTCCGTGGCAAACTGAATCCCCCGTCCCGCAATCGTTCCCGCGGATGGATCACCCGCCAGCGGCAGCACACTCAAATAGACGAAGTTGCAGAGCACATACAGCAGCAGTACCACACCCGTGCCGATCGCGAGCGATAGAGGCAGATTCCGCTTCGGATTTTTGATCTCGCCTGCCGTGAACGTCACGTTGTTCCAGGCATCCGCGCTGAACAGTGACCCGACCTGCACGATCGCGAGGATCGTCAGGAGTCCGACGTAATCGCCGGTGGTCGACCCTGCCTGCGCCGCATGAAGCGTATGCCAGCCGGCGCCGGCCCAGAAGTTATGCCAACCCGCGCCGAAGTTGGCTGCCACCGCCACCGGATCCTTCGCCAGCACACCGACCATCACCACTGCCGCCAGCGCCAGTACCTTCGCCGACGTAAACAGATTCTGGATCGCCGCGCCCATCTTCACGCCCAGCGTATTCAGAATCGTCAGCAGCACGATCACGACAATCGCCGCCAGATTCGCCGTGTTCAGGCCCAGGTCCATGTTCCCCAGAACCATTGGCCCCACATGCCACGCCGGAACACGCCCTATGTGCCAGATCCAGTGCTGCGTGCTGACCGAAGGAAAGAACACCCCGAGAAACTTCCCGAACCCCACGCCCACCGCGGCAATCGTCCCCGTCTGGATCACCAGGAACAGCGTCCATCCGTACAGGAATCCCCAAAGCGGCCCCAGTGCCTCGCGCAGATAGACGTACTGGCCGCCGGCCTTCGGCATCATCGCGGCAAGCTCGCCGTAGCTGAGCGCCCCAATGATGGTCATCACCGCCGTTACCAGCCAGGCCGCAATCAGCAGCGCCGGCGAGCCCAGCGACCGCGACATATCCGCCGAGACGATGAAGATGCCCGAGCCGATCATCGAGCCCATCACAATGGCCGTCGCGGAAAAAAGCCCCATCCCCTGCACGAACTGCGGCGCCGAGGAGACCTCACTCTGTAGCTTCACTGAACTATTCACGTTCCGTCATTTCTACCGTAAAAGTTCGAGAAAGTCTCTCGCAACCTTCTCGACCGGATCCCCCCCGACCAGCAGAGCGCTGATCACAGCCACCGAATCGGCCCCGACATCGATCACACTTCGCGCATTCGCGCGCGTCACTCCGCCAATCGCGACCAGCGGCTTCGTCGTCAACGCCCTTGCCCGCCGTACACCCTCGAGTCCGATCACCGGCTCCGCATCCGCCTTCGTCCCGGTAGCGAAGACCGGCCCCACCGCGACGTAGTCCCCACAGTTCACCTCCGCCAGACGAACCTGCTCATCCGTATGCGTGGAGACCCCAATCAACCGGCCCGCACCGACGACACGCCGTGCATCTTCTGGAGAGAGATCTCCCTGGCCCACATGCACGCCATCCCATCCGGCCAATACGGCCAGATCAGCCCGGTCGTTCATGATCAGCGTGCACGCCCGCCCGTTAAGTAGCCCGCGAATCAACGCCGCATTCCGCAGCACATCTGCTGGAGTCCCATCCTTATCCCGGTACTGCAGCAGAGTCACGCCCGCATCCAGAAGCGTCCCTGCAAACTTCTCCACACCAACGCCCCGCACTGCAAGCACCCCTGCATCAAGAATCGGGTAAAGGCGGGGTAACCTCATAACACGCGGAAGGACTGCATCTGCACCTACTTGTCCCACGATCCCTCCGCACTCACCCGCAAACCCGCTTAGCCCTGGCTGTCGTTCTGCCGTTCGAAGAATCGCTCCATGAACTTCGTGTCGAACTTGCCAGCCCGGAACTCCTGATCGGCAAAGATCTTCTGATGCATCGGAATCGTCGTATGAATCCCCTGCACTATGAACTGCGAGAGCGCCCGCTGCATCTTGTTCATCGCCTCTTCGCGATCCTTGCCGTGGCAGATCAGCTTCGCGATCATGCTGTCGTAATAAGGCGGCACGATACCCTCGGAGTACTGGGCCGTATCCACGCGAACGCCATTGCCACCCGGCACATTGAACGCCGTAATCTTGCCCGCGCTCGGCGTGAACTTCTCCGGATGCTCCGCATTGATGCGGCACTCGATCGCGTGGCCGCGAATCTCCACCGGCCCGGGAACGATCGCGTTCAGCTTCTCACCCGCTGCAATCCGCAGCTGCGCCTTCACCAGGTCGACTCCTGTAACCATCTCGGTTACACAATGCTCTACCTGGATGCGCGTGTTCATCTCTATGAAGTAGATCTTCCCGTCCTCATCCATCAGGAACTCGATCGTCCCGGCGTTCCAGTAGCCGATATTCTCGAGTGACTTCTTGATCGTCTTGCCCAGTTCCTCGCGCAGCTTCGGAGTCACCATCAGGCTCGGCGCCTCTTCGATCAGCTTCTGGTGCCGGCGCTGGATCGAGCACTCGCGCTCGCCCAGGCTCATCACATTGCCATGCTCGTCTGCCAGCACCTGAAACTCGATGTGCCGTGGCCGCTCGATGAACTTCTCCATGTAGAGGTCGCCGTTACCGAACGCATTGGCCGCCTCGGTCGAAGCCTGATTGAACAGCGCCGGCAGCTCCTCGGCGTTGCGGCAGATGCGCATCCCGCGACCTCCGCCACCAGCGACCGCCTTTAGGATCACCGGATACCCGACGCTTTTGGCCCACTCCCGCGCCTCGCCTTCGCTCTCGATCACGCCGTCGGAGCCAGGCAGAATCGGCACCTTCGCCTTCTTCATCGTCTGCCGCGCAGTGGACTTCTCGCCCATCATCCGCGTCACCTCAGGCGGGGGGCCGATGAACTTGATGTTCGAGGCCCGGCACACCTCGGCGAAGTTGGCATTCTCACTCAGCAGCCCGTAACCCGGATGGATCGCATCCACATCCGCGATCTCCGCGGCAGATATCACCGCCGGTACGTTCAGATAGCTCTCGCTGCTCTTCGGAGGCCCAATGCAGATCGCCTCATCCGCAAACCGGACATGCAGCGAGTTCCTGTCTGCCTCGCTGTACACCGCAACCGTGCGGATGCCCATCTCCTTGCACGCGCTGATCACGCGCAGCGCAATCTCCCCACGATTTGCAATCAATACCTTACGAAACATAGACGCAGATGCCTTCCGTCGAACCGTTATTCGTGTGCTTGAAAGAGCCTTACCGCGCCCTGATGGCAAACAGCGGCTGCCCATACTCCACGGGCTGCCCGCTCGAAGCAATCCGCTTCACTACTTCGCCGGCAACATCCGATTCAATCTCATTCATCAGCTTCATCGCCTCGACGATGCAGAGCACCTGGCCCACCTCCACCTGGTCCCCAATCTTCACGAACGCAGGCGCGCCCGGAGACGGCGACTCATAGAACGTCCCGACGATCGGCGACTTCACCTCATGCAAAGCCGCTTCTGGCTCCGCCGCAGCAGCACTGGCCGCCGCAGGCGCAGCAGCGGCAACAACAGCAGGCGCAGACGCCATCAGCCTGCTCAACTGTGACAGATCTACTCCAGACATTGCACCAGCCGCAGCAGGATCAACCGCAAATTTGATCCGCACCTTCAGATCGGCCTGCTCCATGTCGAATTCGGCAATCTCATTCGCCTTCAAAAATTCGACCAGCTCGCGCAGCTCTTCCAACGTTTTCCCGTCCATCATGTCTCTTCCCGTGCCTGTAGCGACACTGTGTTTCGTTTTACAACTCGATCCAGGCCTTCACACTGGGCGTCAAAATCTCTCTGCCCGCCGTTGTTACCAGGACCATGTCCTCGATTCGCAACCCAAATTTACCCGGCATATAGACCCCGGGCTCAATCGTGATCACCATGCCTTGCTCTAAAACCTGTGTCTGTTTCGCGGCAATCCTCGGTCCTTCGTGAATCTCCAGCCCAATTCCATGCCCGGTAGAGTGGCTGAAATATCCATCCAGACCAGCCCTCCGAAGCACGCTTCGCGCGGCCTCGTCCACGTCACCGGCAGTCACTCCCGGCGCCACGGCGGCAACCGCGGCCTCCTGCGCTTCCAGCACAAAATCATACACGTCCCGCTCCTCGGCCGTGGCCTTGCCAAGATGGACGGTACGCGTCATATCGCTGCAATACCCGTCGAGCATAACACCGAAGTCCAGCGTCACGAACCCCCTCCGCGGCAGCTTCGCCGCAGTGGCCCGCCCATGCGGCATCGCCGATCGCTCCCCGCTCGCAACGATCGTCTCGAACGACATCCCCTCTGCTCCAGCCAGCCTCGCCGCGTGTTCCAGCTCCGCCGCCACCGCGATCTCCGTCAGCCCCGACTCAAGATACCCAAGCATCGCGTCGAACAGCCCGCACCCCACCAGCGCGGCCTTCCGCATCCGTTGAATCTCATCGGCATCCTTCACCTCGCGCAACCCCGCTACCAGCGACCCCACAGCCACAAACAACCCGCGCCTCACACCAGCCGACACCGCCTTCCGCATCGTCTCAAGCGCCGCCACCGTCGTATGCGTGGCATCGAATCCACACCGCCGCACGCCAGCAGCTTCGATCCACTCACAAGCCGCCACCACGGCCGGCTTCTTCGATATCACCACCCGGGTCCCCAACGCCTCGGCCTTCGCCTGAGCCGTATACCGTCCGTCGGTAAAGCCCGTCCACGCGCCAGCACCAGCGCCGCATGCGATCCCGTAAAGCCGCACAGATACCGCACATCCGGCAGATGCGTCACGAGCAGACCGTCTACCCCGGCAGCCGTGGCCGCGACCACTGCCCTCTTCTTCCGCGCACTCAAATTCATCACTCTCTGAATTCTACCCAACCGGACGATCCGTTAGGCTCCGCCCGCCCCCACCCGTTATCATGGACTATGTCCGGCTTTACCTCCGATCAGCCCTCCCACTTCACCCGCCGTAAATTTCTGATAGGCTCCGGCGTGGCCGCAGCGGGCCTCGCGCTCTACTCAGGAGAGATCTCCCGCCACAGCCTCGACATCATCCACCGCCCCATCTCCATCAACAATCTTCCCGCCCCCTTCCACGGCTATCGCATCGTCCAACTCAGCGACATCCACCTCGACGAGTTCACCGAGCCCTTTTTCCTCGAGCGCGTCGTCCGCGAGGTCAACGCCCTGGCCCCGGATCTCGTCCTGCTCACCGGCGACTTCGTCACCCGCGGCTCTCTCACCTTCATCGCCTCCAGACACGCAGCCCATCGCTGCGCCGAAATCCTCGACACCCTGACCAGCCCCCTCCGCTACGCCGTCCTCGGCAACCACGACGTCACCGCCGGCGCACCACTCGTCATCCAAGCCCTCACCAGCAACGGCACGCCCGTCCTGCTCAACCAGCACGTCCCCATCGAGCGCAACGGAGCCCGCATCTGGCTATGCGGCACAGAAGATCCAGGCACCAGCCACCCCGACCTCGACCTCGCCATCCCGGCCAAACCCGACGGCCCCGTCATCCTCATGGCCCATGCGCCCGACTACGCCGACATGGTCGTCGAGCACCCCCGCGGACCTCTTGTCGATCTCATGCTCGCCGGACACTCCCACGGCGGCCAGGTTCGCCTACCCATCGCTGGCCCCCTCATCCTTCCGCCCATGGGAGAGAAGTACGTCGAAGGACACTTCCGCTTCAACCAGATGCAGCTCTACGTCAACCGCGGCATCGGCACCGTGGGCCTGCCCTTCCGCCTCAACTGCCCACCGGAGATCACGGTCATCCCCCTGCAACCGGCCTGAGAGCATCGAGCATCGATCCTCATGCCTCCAGGTGAGCACTCTCGCGAATCTCACTCGCCCGCTTGAGCGCCTCCGTCACGTTGGGGCGGATATTCTCCCGCCCCACATGCTGCTCGAACTCCGCCTGCTGCATCAGCCTCGCAGGCTGTTCCCGTGCGCCACACAGAACGAGCGACCGCCCCGAGCGATGAACTTCATCGGCAAGCCGCTGCAGCGCCTGCAAGCCGGTGGAGTCAATCGCAGTCATATTGCGCAGGCGAAGAATGACGATGTCGGGCAGCGTCGACAGCTGCTCACGAATCTCATTGAGCTTTTCACCGCCTCCGAACAGAAATGGCCCGTGAATGCGGAAGATGGCCATATATGCGGGGATCTGCTTGTCCTGAAGGACATGCAACCTCCCATCTTCAAGGTCCTCTTCCGTGATGCGCGAGACGGTAGTCGTCGCTGTGACTCTACGGATGAAGACTAGCGCAGCCAGAACCATCCCGGCCTCAACCGCCACGGTGAGATCCGCAAACACCGTCAACAGCAGCGTCGTGAGCCATACGCCAATCTCCAGCTTCGGTAGCTTCAGGATCTCGGGAATCTCATGCCACTCGCCCATGTTGTAGCAAACCACCATCAGAATCGCGGAGAGGACCGCCAGCGGGATAAACCTGGCCAGCGGCGCCGCAAACAGAAGCACCGCAAGCACTGTCAGCGCGTGAACCATGCCGGCCACCGGTGTCTGCGCGCCGGAGCGTATGTTGGTCGCCGTCCGGGCGATGGCGCCGGTAGCCGGAAGACCGCCGAACAGCGGTGATGCGATATTGGCGATGCCCTGCGCGACGAGCTCCACGCTCGGATTGTGCTGATCGCCGCTCATTCGATCCGCCACCACGGCGGACATCAGCGATTCGAGTGCTCCAAGCAGCGCAATCGTGATTGCCGGCGACAGCAGCGGGTGAACCATGTGGTGGAAAGCCCGACGGAATCCCGCCGAATCGCGAGCCGATCGTCTCAACTGGTAGATGCAGAAGGTAGACCAGGACCGTTCCCGCCAGCAGTGCGACGATATAACCCGGAACCCGGCGAGCATATCGAACCGTCATCACAATCAGCAGAAGAGCTCCAGCCGACAGCAGCGTCGCCCCCAGCGACGCAGTCCGAGCGCTCTCGATTACCACGCGCATCCGCCCGACAAAGTCGCCTGGAACAGGTCCCGTGTGCAGGCCGAAGAGATCCTTGATCTGGGTGCTGGCAATCAGGATCGCGATGCCGTTGGTGAATCCCACCACGACCGGACGCGGGATGAACTTTACCGCTGTTCCCAAACCCGTCGCGCCCAGGACGATCAGCATCACCCCGGCCATCATCGTGCAGATCAGCAGCCCATTGAAGCCATAGCGCGCCAGGATGCCAAAGATGATGACGACAAACGCCCCAGTCGGCCCGCCGATCTGATTCCTCGATCCGCCCAGAGCGGAGATTGCGAACCCCGCGATAACTGCGGTATACAGGCCGGCTTCCGGTGGCGCTCCAGCGGCGATGGCAAAGGCCATTGCCAGCGGCAACGCCACCAGGCCCACTGTGACTCCCGCAAGAAGATCGGCGCTGAACTTCTTCGCCGAGTAGTCACGCAGCGCGAGGACGGATTTAGGCGTCCATTCCGAAAGACTCAACGGCATCTACCTCAAAGCTGACTCAGCATCTCCCGGACATCGACAAGATGCTTGTTGAATATCGTTCGAGCAACGTCAAGCAGATGAAAGATCTCCGGGTCGCGGATCGAGTACAGAACATTCAGGCCATCCTTCCGCGCGGTAACCAGATTCCGGCTTCGCAGAATCGCAAGCTGCTGCGACAAGGTGCTCTGTTCGGCATCCAGACGTGCGCACAGATCGTTGACCCCAATCTCGCCATTTCGCAACTCATCGACAATGCGTATCCGCAGAGGATGAGCGAGCGCCTTGAAAAACTCCGCCTTGAACTTGGGCAAATCAGACATGACTATCTCTCTCTACCTGCCGGATGCTCCCTGCGAGCGCAAAGCCTTCAGTTTCTCCACGAACTCTTCCCCAGCCTCAGCCTCAGGCCGCAAGCCATCTCCCTTGCCGGCAAATACAACCCTGTTCTCTCCATCCTCGAACGTCGCCACCAGCACACGATCGCCAAAACTCCTCCGGATGCGAGCGATATGGACCTCATCCCGCGAGTCGCACAGATTCACGACCATCAGTCCATCCGCATGCAGAGCCCGGTAGCAGTCGTCGTAAAAACTCTGGCTGCACAACTCCGGCGGCTGCCCCTCCGCACCGAAGCCATCGACGATCAGAACATCTGGCCGCACATCCAGACGCCCCGCCGTCTCCGCCACGTACCGGGCCCCATCCTCGCAGAGCACGCGAAACCTCCGATCGTCCTCCGGGATATAAAAATGCTCCCGCAGTTCAATCACCTGCTGGTTGATCTCGACGACGGTGATGTCGGCCTCCGCAAGCTGCCGATAGCACCACTTCGCCATCGAACCCCCACCCAGTCCAATCATGGCGATGCGCCGCGGCGAGCTGTTGAAGAGCAGGAAAGCCATCATCGTCCGGGTGTAGGACAGCACCAGATCATACGGCGCAGCCTCCGACATCTGGCTCTGGACGTCCCCAATCCGGAAGAACAGCGATACCGTCCCTCCCTCGGTATCTTCGTAGATGAAGGGCCGTGCCCGGGAAGAGTCGTCCTCCCGCTCCACCAGAACACCATCCTCCAGTAGCTTCGCCAGATCCATTCGCTGCAACAATCCTCGTCAAAAAATTAAAAGGTCGAAAGAACGCAGCCACCTCGTCTCAGTACTGAAGAGGCTCTATAGAATTACTCTGATTTCTTGGAATCGGGTGGCTTCGCTGGCGGAGCACCCTGCGCCTTGTCTCGCCACGAAACAGAACTTCCCGAAGCCTTTTCACGGCTGGAGATGCCAAAGGATCGAGCAACAGTGAGAAGGAACTTTCGCAGCAACTCCATGACGACTCCCGAAGATATATCCCTACATAGCTATAAAACTATATTGCAATTCTCAAATATATACCAAACGCAAACAGCCGAACCTGCCTCAACCAGGGCGTTACTCCTCTAGAACATGAACATGATCGAGATACAGTCTTCCGGCTTACCGCGCCTTACCGGCCGGCTTCTTCTGCTTGGGCATCACCGTCACGGGAATCGCCGGTTTAACGCCCGACTTCTCATCCATCCAGGCATCCAGCAGGCTTTTCTTGAACCGCCATCGGTTCCCCAGCTTGAATGCGGGAATGAATCCCTCCGAGGCATACCGGTACAGCGTATCCCCGCTGATGCCCAGATACTCCGACGCCTGCCGGATATCCATCACCTCGCGAGCTACCACCTGCGCCACACCAGCCATCAGAGAATTCCCCAATCCCGGAGACAAACCGGTGAAAAGCCGGACTGAACCAGTCAACCCGGCACACCTCTTTGTAATCCCTTTTCACCCCCCGCACAACAAAAATCTCTGCTATTAATCACTAACTAACTGATACAGCGCTATCTAGAGGCCGCCAGTCCCGGTGCCGGTTATTATTTGACCGCAATCGCCCGAGGGTCGGTCCACTCTCGTACCTCGACGGTGGAGCCATAGTGCAGACCCGGATGTATCCGCGCGATATTCACGGCCTGGTCTCTGCTTGGGGATTCGAAGAAAACGAGGTTGCGGAACGTGGGGTCGCTTGACCCCTCATGGGAGACAATTTTGTCTCCTTCTACAGAGAAGTTCGCTGCCGTCTCTCCGAGAGCTCGCGGATCGAGCGTGATCCCCATGTCCGTGACCTGTTTGGCCCAGGCCGCGATCTCAACCTGGCGCTGCCCCAGCTCTTTGGGAGTGAACGTGTGGTTGGAGTTGGAATGGAAGATCAGGGCATAGTGCTTCATGGGTTTCTCCTGTGGGCTGGCGGTCTGGGCCGCGGTTTGGGGATGGATGGGCTGGCAAAGGACGGCGGTGTAGACGAGCAGCGCGAACGAGAACAGGCTGCCCACGTTGCGCTGTGTGAAGCCGCGCCAAGTGGAGATGCGGGCACTGCGAAGATGATCTCTCATGCCTCGAATGTAGCGAACGCGGAGCGGCTGCTACTTGTAAAAAGTCGGCAGATTACGAGGGGAAGCGCTCCGAAAAAACTCCTCCGGAGATGTACCGGTGAAGAGCCGGAAGTCGCGCACCATGTGCGGTTGGTCGCAGTAACCGGCTTCAAAGGCGATCTCCGTAAGGTTCTTTCCGGCGTCCCGCAGCCGGCAGACATGCTGCAAACGGGCCAGACGGGAGAGACTCTTGGGCGTCGCGCCCACTGCGGCGCGGAAGTGTCTTTCCAGCGTGCTCTGGCTCATGGCGGAATGACATGCAATCGCTGCAATGGAAGACCGGCCTTCGGAGTGGCGGATCATCTGTGCCGCCGCCTCGATCTGCGGAGAGATGCCCTGCGGAGAGCTTCCGTTCTGTGCCCGGATCCGACGGGTGAGAAAGCGTTCCACTGCGAGGACCTGCTGCCGTATCTCGCGAGCATCGGCAAGGATGTTCTGGATGTGGTCGATCTCTCGCCGTGGCAGGACGACGTCGAGCGGTACCGTCCGGCTGTAGAGAAGGTCCACGCGGTCGTGAAGTATGGCTGGGGCGCCAACCTCAGTGAACCGAACGATAACCACCGTGGAGCCCGCCGCGTGCTCGACCATGCGGGCTCGTTGCTGCAGGCCGGAGACGATTGCGCTGGGAAGAGTCTCGTTGTCCAGCAATGCCGAGCCAGATTGCCGCAACGCAAGCGTGAGCGTGGTCTCCGGCAGTAGAACCTGTACCCGGGGATGCTCCGACCGGACCCACAGAATCTCACGCACGTAGCGGCGAAGGGGTCCCGCTGGCTGGTGGACGAAATGGCGCACCTCACTCATTGTCATCTTGGATGAGCGCCTTCGTAAGAAGATTCGTCGCGGGTCCCGCACCACGGCCAACGCTCCCGCGCCCGCATGCCGTCCAGCCATAGATGGATGCTCATAGGACTAGCGAAAAGGTGATCTGAAGCGACTTCTTCCGATTCTTGCGACGCTGTGCGATACATCGCAGACGAGGCAGTCGACTGCATTACGAAGCGGCGATTGGAGAGGAACGAGGTGCTCGAAGTTGACGTCCCCTCCGGCGGAGCCAAAGCTCGACGACTAGTGTGTTGATCGAAAATCCAATCCAGAACGCCATGCCAAAAAACTGTCTTGGTTCGAGATGCGTTAGTGGACTGGTCGCAAAGAAGATGCCCATCACGGGGCGGGTCGTAGCAATACCAAGAAGAATCGCAATCGATCGGATCAGCCACTGCTGCTTCAGCAGCGGCGCGCCAGAACGCTTGTACCGGTAGGCCCGGATGAGCGAGAAGAGAAAGAGACTATTGAAGAACAGTATC
>WNFJ01432899.1_pt1 | contig 12205 bp, 14 predicted proteins | sample 5400461 | NCBI WGS metagenome assembly WNFJ01 (sample SAMN13153349, study PRJNA577476) | soil metagenome | isolation source: 115 cm saprolite on Douglas fir-dominated hillslope | place: USA:California | collected 2013-09-17
TCCCGCACCGTTCCAAACGGTGGGTCAATTGGACAAAAAATTCTTAGGCGACTTGGCCTTTGGAGACGTGTTCCCGATACTGCCGCTCGATGAACTCCATCTGGTCCCGCAGCCGCAGTTTCAGCTTCTTCAGCCTGACTTCTTCTACTTTTTCGTCGTCGGTGAGATAACGCTTATGGGTGAGAGAGGAGAGACGTTGTTCGTATTTCGTATGCTCCGTGGCCAGCTTGCGAAACTCTTCATGCGTGGCCAGGAGATGGTCTCTAGAGGCTAGCATCCTGCAGACCTCCTAATATTCATATTCTGAGCTAAACCTAGCACAGCCAGAGAAACCGTTCAACGACGATTTTTCAACAGAAATTTACCGCTAACTCACACAATTTTAACGATTTACATTTGCACAGGAATCAGGGCAGTCGACAACGCCAGGGTTTATAACGTCAGGCTGTAGAGCACCGCATCTTCCTCCGGATCCTTGTAGTACGACTTGCGGCGGCCGGTGATGGCGAACCCACAGAAGCTATAAAAAGACCGCGCAGTGGCGTTAGATTCGCGCACTTCGAGAAAAATGCGGGTTGCCTTTCGATCGCGCAGCGCTTCGAAAAGCGCGCGAATCAGTCTTAACCCCAGCCCAAGCCGCCGATTGCCTTTGGCCGCTACGATGTTCTCAAGTTCGCATTCGTGGCCAACAATGCGCGCGACCAAAAACCCCCGAACGCAGCCCTCATCGTCGGCGACCAAAACAACCCGTTCCGCATCTCCTTCCCGGAACAGCCCGACGTAGAAAGACTCTGCCCAGTGCGCCGCGGTTGGAGATTGTCTCCCCAACGCCGCCATAGCCCCAACGTCTTGTCGTCCGCCCAAGCGGATGTTCATAGCCCGATTAGATTCTCGATGATGAACGGCAGTTGAATAGACCAACACGCAAGCGCTGAGCAACGGGATGAACCGTGTCCCCTCAGGGACTCCACACCGTTAGGTGGCAACTCCCTGAAACTCGCCGACCTTCATTTCGCTCTCCGTCAGCGCGCCACACCTCTCATCAATCGCCTGATACGCAATCCGATTCTTTCTCTTGAATCGCAAATACACCGCACGAGAGGTCCAAACATCAATCGTCAAATAGCGCCGCGGCGTTTTCAAATCGCGAATCAACTCGGTCCGGATGTAACCTTTGCCCCTGCGAAAGAATTCCGCCCACACACCGTCGGGACCGTAGATTCTCTCAAACTCCCGTCCCTTGCCGGCTCTGACCCGAAACTCCCATACCACAACAAACTCTGTTCCCCTCGCCTCTTCCTTGGTCATCACGCCAGCCCCGGCTTCTTGACTTCCGCATCGCTGCGCCGGAGGTAAGCCGCATCCAGCGCCACCGGAGACACCACCTCTCCCGCATTGATCTTCTCAAACCCCAGCCGAGCGATGGCATCCGCCCGCAGCGGCGCAATCAAAGTTACTTGCAAATTCTTCTCCCGCGCCAGTTCCGCGATTTTCACATCCGAAGTGGCGATTGACCGGCCAGCAGCACCAACCGCAAACTCGGCCTCCGTCCAAAGCTGCTGCGAAATCAGCCTCGCACCCGAATCCCGGATTTCATATTCGCCGCAGTAAATCTCGCCCCGCCCCGCGTCCAGCGCAGCCAGCACGTTCCCTTCGCGTCCCAAAGCGCGAGCAACTGCCTCCAGCAACGAAACCGCCGCAATCGGCTTTTGCAAAATTTCCGCTAGGGCTTTGATGGCCGCAAGCCCAACGCGCAGTCCGGGGAACGACCCTGGGCCCGCCGCTATGGCGAATCCGTCTATGTCGCTCTTTGCGATGTTGTGTTTGGTCAACAGCGCCGAAATCCGCGGCACCAGTTGCGCCGAAAAATTTCCACCCTCGAGCGAAACCAATTCGAGGGTCTGAGAAACTCCGGCCTCAAATCGCACCAAAGCTATACTGCCGTTTTTTCCAGAAGTGTCGGCGGCGAGGATGAGCATGGCGGTCAGTAGCCCGATTCCACGAGCTCCAGCAAAACGCCGCCAGCGCTCGAAGGATGGACAAAAACGTAGCGATGCCCGCCGGCTCCGGTTTTGATTTCCTCTGAAATCAACCGCACCCCTTCTGCCTTAAGCTTTGCAACCGCCACAGATAGATCGGGAACTCTGAGCGAAATGTGATGCAATCCTTGCCCTCGTTTGGCGATGAACTTCGCAATCACCGAATCGTCCGCTGTCGCTTCCAACAACTCCAATCGAGTCTCGCCCACTGGAATCATGACGACTCGCACCTTTTCGCCGGGGACGACTTCTTCAGGCGATACCGCCAGCCCGAGTTTTTCGTAGATAGCTCTTCCGGCCGCCAGTGAGCGCACCGCAATGCCGAGATGGTCAAGCGCGAACTCCATTACCGAATTACCTTTTGGGCAACTTCCTCAATCACAGAATACGGATCGCGCTTGTTCTCCGCCACTTCCGCAGCCCAGCGCGACAAGTCTCCATCCGCCATCGCCGTGCGCGCCCTTTCGAGCAGCGTATCGCGCAACATTTCGAGCAAACGCGTTTCCCAGTTCTGCGTCCGCCGCCGCAACAGGAGGTCTTGCTTACTCAAATACGATTCGTAATCGCTGATCGCCGACGCCAGTTCCTTCACCCCTTTTCCGTCGGTTGCTACGGTCTTCACAATCGGCGGCGTCCAGTTGTCGGCGCGAATCGCCAGTGACTGCAGCGCCCGAATCTCGCGCTCCACCCGCTCCGCGCCTTCGTGATCACTCTTGTTGATTACAAAAATATCAGCAATCTCCATGATTCCGGCCTTGATGGTCTGCACATCGTCGCCCATGCCCGGAACCAGAATCACCACCGTGATATCAGCGACCCGCACAATATCTACTTCGTCCTGCCCCACCCCGACAGTCTCGATCATCACCAGATCGCGCCCCGAAGCGTCGAGCACCACGGCAACGTCTGCCGTGGTGCGGGCAAGACCGCCGAGCGAACCCCGCGTCGCCATGCTGCGAATGTAAATCCCCGGATCAGCAAAGTGTTCCTGCATACGAATCCGGTCGCCCAGAATCGCGCCCCCGGTGTAAGGACTGGTCGGGTCAACCGCGATAATTCCCACCGTGCGCTTTTCTTTGCGATAGTGCTTGGCGAGTTGATCGACAAGCGTACTCTTCCCCGCGCCGGGAGCGCCGGTCATCCCAATCGTGCGCGCATGTCCGCTGTAGGGGAAAAGAGCCTTGAGCAGGTCCATCCAGCCGGGTGCGTGGTTTTCAACCGTCGAGATCGCGCGAGCCAGCGCGCGGGCGTCGCCGGAGCGCAGATGCGAAATCTGGGATTGCGTATCCTGCGTCAAAGATCAGTGTAAAGCAAGCCTTCAGCTTCTACTCATCCTTGTGCATCGGCAGTACACCCCGCCCGATCGCAGTCGGATGCTTTGGCTGGTAGAGCCCGATCTTCCCGCCGCCGGGGAGAGAGATCGTGGTCAGACTGCCCCAGCGCTCCTCCGTCACTGGACCACAGTTCACCTTCTTCCCTTTCAGCGATTCCACTGTCGATTTCAGGTTGTCGCATGTGAAGTACAGCTCATGTATGTCGTTCTTCTCGGAGGGATGAAACGCAGCTTCCGTGGGCGGCAGCGCAAAAATGAGCCAGCCGTGACCGGCGTCCACCGCCGGACATTGCAGGACATCGCGAAAGAAAACGCGATCGTTTTCCGGGTCCTTGCTGTAGACGATGACATGAGCTCCTGTGATCGTCACAGCTCCTTTGGCCTCGTTGAATGGCGAGCATCTCAGTCCTTCAGCAACTGCCGCGCAATCACCAGCCGCTGAATCTCGCTCGTCCCCTCCCCAATGGTGCACAGCTTCACGTCGCGATAAAACTTCTCCGCCGGATAGTCTTTGATGAACCCGTACCCGCCGTGAATCTGCACTCCTTCATTGGCGACCTTCACCGCGACTTCGCTGGCGAACAGCTTTGCCATAGATGACTCCAGCGTGGTCTTAAGCCCCGCATCTTTCATTGCCGCCGCCCGGAATGTCAGCAATTTTGCAGCTTCGATTTCGGTGGCCATGTCCGCCAGCTTCCATTGAATCGCCTGAAAATCGCTGATCGATCGCCCAAACTGCTTCCGCTGCTTGGAATAGTTGAGCGCAGCTTCATACGCGCCTTCCGCCATCCCCAGGGACAAGGCCGCAATTGAGATGCGTCCTCCATCCAGCACCCGCATTGCGTCCACAAATCCCTGACCTTCAGTCCCGAGCAGATTTTCAGCGGGAAGAACGCAGTCTTCGAAGATCAGTTCCGCAGTATCGCTGGCTCGCAGCCCCAGCTTGTCTTCCTTTTTCCCCGGACGAAATCCCTTGGTCCCCTTCTCAACCACAAACGCAGACAGTCCATGTGTGTGTGCCGCGCGATCGGTGACCGCGACTACCACCACAACGTCCGCATAGTGTCCGTTGGTGATAAAGGTCTTAGTGCCGTTCAGCACCCAGGTCTTGCCCCTGCGGACAGCAGTCATACGCGCGCTTCCGGCATCCGAGCCTGAGGAAGGCTCAGTCAATCCCCACGCGCCGATAAACTCCCCGGTCGCTAGCTTGGGCAAATACTGTTTTTTCTGCGCGTCATTCCCCGCCAGAAAAATATGATTCGAGCACAGCGAAGTATGCGCCGCCACAATGATCCCGACCGAACCATCCACCCGCGAAAGCTCTTCGATGGCGGTGACATACTCCACGTACCCCATCCCCGCGCCGCCCAGTTCCTGCGGAAACACCACGCCCATCAGCCCGAGGTTGCCAAGCTCCTTAATGGTCGCGAGCGGAAAGTCCCCGTGTTCATCCCACTTACGCACATTCGGCGCGATCTCGCGCTCGGCAAATTCCCGTACGCTTTTCTTGAGCTGCAGTTGTTCTTCGTTGAGTTGGAAGTCCAAGCGGTTCTCCTGCTGGGAACGTTTATTACACCACAGCGGAGAACCAGGAAGAAATGCGCGTACCGACCGGTTGGTAACGAATGTCGGTAGCCTCCTGTGGTCCAGCGGATCGCGGCTGGGCGAGATGTGACAGCCCAGCTCCGGAGGAGCGTCCAAAATTAGCCCAGGGCTTCAGCCCTGGGCTAGGCGGAGAAGCGTACGCGAGTCCCGGAGGGACGACCCAAACTCTCACCACACAACAATCACTTCGCGCCTTTCCCAAAAACTTTCCGCACCATCCACAGCGGCGCCACGAACACATGCGCCGGATTGGTAAGAAACGCCGGCTTGTTCCCCTCAATCAAATGTCCCAGCCACGCCAGCGCAAACGCCGTAGGAATCAACAGCACTCCAATGATCCAATGAAACCACACCACAATGACGGACGAAAATCCCAGAGGTATGGCAATCAAGTGAAGCGCCCGGTTTACCGGATGATTGTGCGCGCCATCATAGTGCGAGTAGAGGCCCACGATTCACCTCGCTTACGGTTGTGAATTATAGCCCGGATCATGCCGTGTCCTCAGACAGGCACATGGGTCGAAATAAATCTTTCAAACGCTTCGTTCGAAAGCAGCCGCCCCCGGGGGGTCAGTCTAACAACTTCGCCGTCACGTTCAAGCAATCCTGCCTCAGTCAATTCGGACACAGATTCGGTATAACCGCTCACCGCATCCTCGCCAAATTCCTTGGCGATCTCGCTAAGGTCAATCCCCCGATTCAGCCGCAATCCCAAGAAAAACGCCTCCTGCAACGCCGCCTCTGAGGGAACTTCGACGCAATCGTGCGCCGCTCCAGCCACGTATTTCTCCAGCGCATCCGAATTCGAAAATCGAATCGCGCCCGCAGCCGAATGCAACATCGAATGCGCGTCCACCCCAAAGCCCAGATACGGCTGCCGCGTCCAATATTTCAAATTGTGTCGTGCCTCGTGCCCAGCACGCGCAAAGTTCGAAATCTCGTATTGCTCAATCCCCGCGCCGTTCAGCCGCTCACATGCAATCTCGTAAAACCCCGCCGTGAGATCATCGTCAGGGACGAAGTGCGCGTGGTACTTTTGGCCGCCAGCAATCAGTTCGCGCCCCAACCGGGAGTCTTCATCCACCTCCAACATGTAAACGCTGGCGTGTGGAACGTCGGTTGAGATTAGCTCACCGAGCGACTGATCCCAGCTCTCGCGCGTCTGATGCGGCAACCCGGCAATCACATCAACGTTGATGTTCGAAATTCCTGCCGAGCGCAGACGAGTGATGTCGTCCAGCACAATCTCTCGTTTATGCAGTCGACCCACCGACGCGGTTTCTTTGTCCACAAACGACTGCACGCCTAGGCTCACCCGGTTCACTCTACAGCGGGCGAACGCGTCAATCATGGACGGCGTCAGCGTCCCTGGAGCGCATTCCAGGGTTATCTCGGCGTCCGCCGCAACCGCGAAATTTTGCGAAATGGTGACAAAGATCCGCTCCAACTGCGCTACTTCTAAAATAGTTGGAGTGCCGCCGCCAAAATAAACCGAGTCCACTTGCCGCTCAAACTGGCCGCCCATCTGCTCTGCGGTTTCTTGTGCCCGCTCGATTTCGCCGCAGACTCGATCAACATACCGGCTGAACACAGCGCGCGAGAAAACATCGGAGGCGAAGTTGCAGTATGTACACTTCGTCTTGCAGAACGGCACGGAAATGTACAATCCCAAAGGCATCTGTATGATTATCCCACCGCGGTGGAATTCGCACTTGGCATTTGGCACTTAGCATTTAGCCAAATATTACGGAGCCCTAAGTGCTAAGTGCGATCTGCGCACCGCGCGCACCAAAAGGAGACCCCAACTGCTGCCTCGCGTCGTCATCACCGGAATGGGCGTCGTAAGCCCCAACGGAACCGGTAAGGAAGCCTTCTGCCGCGCCGTATTAGCTGGAAAATCGGGGGTCAAACACATTACGCGGTTTGATTCCTCTTCGCTGCCGGTTCACATCGCCGGCGAGATACCCGAGTTCGACGAACTGGCGTGGGTGGATGCGCGGGAGCGCAAGCACGTCTCCCGCGTCGTCCCGCTCTGCCTCGCCGCAACCACCGAAGCGGTCGCCGACGCCGGTCTCGACATGGCCGCGATGTCGATAGACGAAAAACGCCAGATCGGAATCATCCTCGGCACCGGCGGCGGCGCGCAGGAATTTTCCGAACAGCAATACCGCCTGTGGCACAGCGGCAAAGAGAAACAAGTCAGCCTTTTCTGCATTCCCTCCGGCACCATGGGCACCATTCCGAGCGAAATCAGCATGCGCTTCGGTTTTCGTGGGTACGCCCACGTGGTCACCGCCGGCTGCACATCTTCCACCGACGCACTTGGCTACGCCTACCAGCACATTCAGGCCGGGGTTCAGCCAATGTTTCTGGCCGGCGGTGTGGACTCGCCCGTCACCGAAGGAATCATCAAGGGCTACACCATGATTCGCGCTCTCACTCAATCGTGGAATGACCAACCCGAGCGCGCATCGCGCCCATTTTCCGCCGACCGCGACGGTTTTGTTCTCGCCGAAGGCTCGTGGATGTTCGTTCTCGAAGATTACGACCACGCCAAAGCCCGCGGCGCGAAGATCTATGCCGAGATTACTGGCTACGGCGCCACTTGCGAGGCTTACCACCGCGTTCGCATGAGCGATTCGCCCGAAGAGCCGGCCCGCGCCATCACCCTGGCGCTCGAGGAATCCCGCCTGGCTCCAGAAGACATTCAGTACGTCAGCCTGCACGGGACTTCCACCGAGATGAATGACCGCGTGGAGACTCGCGCCCTCAAACTCGCCCTCGGCGATCATGCCTACAAAATCCCCATGTCCGGACTGAAATCGCAGATCGGTCATACGCAAGGCGCGTGTGGCTCGGCCAGCGTGGCAGCAACCCTGATCGCGATGGAACATGGGCTCGTCCCGCCCACCATCAATCTCGATTCTCCCGACCCCGATTGCGACCTCGACTACGTTCCCGACATCGGACGCAAAGTCGCGATCGAGCACGCGGTCTGCAACTGCGTGGGATTTGGTTCGAAGAATTCAGCGCTAGTACTGAAGAAAACCACATGACTCCTCAGACCCCTGTCATCCTGAGCGGAGTAAGAACTTCGCGAAGCGAAGTCCTTACGCTGTCGAAGGACCCCTATAATCTCAAGAGTGCGGACGCCTCATCTGGGAATTCTCCCCGTGATCCCACACGATTTGCCTGTGAATGTCGCTAATCAAATCTGCTTCGCGACGGTGTTGTTTTGCGGCATAGCCGAAGGCCAACTAACAAGTGGGCCCTCATCCTACCCCTACCTCCTCCGGCTCGAGCATTCTAACTTCGAAGGCCATTCCTGCGCCCTCCTGCAAACCACCGGCGCGTTCCATCTCGAGGTCGATCACGGCGACAACGTCAAAGTATTCGAAGGCGCCATCGCGACTAACGATCTCTTCGAAATCGAAAGCGACTTGAACAGCAATGCGTTCTTAGACCTATCGCAGCAGCAGATAGAAGAACCCCTGATTCGCGCCCGGCATGATCAATTGCAAGTCACGATATTTCGCGGCGACGGGTGGCAGGATCTATTCTTCCGCAGCAGCGACAGTCAGCAGCCTTTCAAGCAGTGGCTTCAACCGCTTGCCCATTGGCTCGATAACCTGCACAAATTACCGCATCGGGAGTTCTCCGAGGACGAAGCAAAAAACAATTGTCTGCCCCCGAGAGTAATCGCCCTCAAGAAACGAGACACCGACGCCATGCCACCGCCGGTCACGTCAAAAATAACCGCCAACCTACTCTATGCTGGCCCAGCGCCCCAGCCTCAACCATCGCAGTCGATCACGCCTCAATCGGTTCCAGCTCTATTGCATGTCTATTCGTTCGAGATGAAATCAGCCAGCACACATGAAAGCTGCGCGCTCGTCACTGATCACGGAAAATACCGCTTCGAAGACCGCACACAGAAAGCCGGCAAGCCCGTGATTACGAAGATTACGGCAGGGCAGATCACCGCCGGCGAACTTCAGCAACTCCATCAACTCCTGGACGATCCCGCTCTGGCAAAGATTAAGCATCACGAGCCTCCCGGCCACGGCGATGTCCTCATGATGGGAAACAAGCTGGATATTTCGATCTCCCGTCCCGCAGGAGTTCAGCGTTTCATTCTTTCGTCACGCTTCAACCGTCCAGATTTCCCTTCCTTCTACAGCGGCGACGCGGACCTCAGCACCGCTCGCCCGCTGCTGAAATTTCTGAGTGAACACGTGGAGAACAACACGGCGGGACCGTTGGACCCAAGCAAACGCAACGGTTGTACAGAAGCACCCTAGACGCAGTTATACGATCTTCGCCACCAGATCATAGTCATGCGTCTCCGTGATCTGGCAGCGATAGAACTCGCCGGGAATGGGTTCGAGTGCCTCAGGGACATCGGCGATATAGAGTTTCCCATCAATCTCTGGCGCATGCATAGCAGTACGGCCTTCCAGCAGCATGTCGCTCTCTTCCGACGGGCCTTCCAGCAGGACATCAAATTCTTTTCCTCGCAGTGCCTTCTTCTTGCGCTTGCTGATTCCCTTCTGAATCTGCATCAGATACTTGCGTCGTCGCTCAATCTCGCGCAATGGCAGCTTCTGGTCGAGGGCAAATGCCGTCGCGCCATCCTGGTCGGAATAACCAAAGCTCCCCATCCAGTCGAACTCAGCCGCGCGCACAAAATCGCAAAGCTCTTCAAATTCTTTTTCCGTCTCGCCGGGGAATCCCACGATAAACGACGTCCGCAAAGTCACACCTGGAATCGTGCGCCGCATCTTTTCAATCGTGCGCAGGAAAATCTCCCCGCTGCCGCCGCGTTTCATGCGCTTCAATGTCGCTGCTGACGCATGCTGCAAGGGAACATCCATGTACGAGCAAATCTTGTCGTGCGCAGCAATCGTTTCCAGCAACCGATTCGTAATCTTGTTCGGATAGGCATACAGAAACCGTATCCAGCGCAGATATTCGATGGCGGCAAGTTTCTCCAACAGCAACGCCAGCCCGTCTTTCAGCCCGAAATCTTCGCCGTAGCAGGTCGTATCCTGCCCGATCAGAGTAATTTCACGCACCCCCGACTGGGCCAGCCGTTCCGCCTCGGCCACAACCGACTCAAACCGCCGCGAGCGAAATTTCCCTCGTAATTGCGGAATGATGCAGAAGCTGCACGGGTGATCGCAACCCTCGGCAATCTTGATATAAGCCGTCGAGCGCGCCGTCGCCAGTACCCGGGGCGTAGCTTCGTCGTAAAGATAGTTCGGCAGGTCGGCGATGGCCCCGTCCCAGGTTTCGCGAGAAAACCGCCCCTGCGCGGCGCGAGCATCGCCTTCCGCCCGCGAAGTCAGAATCCGAAGTGGAGAATCGCTGGGGTCGGTCGGGGCAATCCCGGCCGCAGCGAGAATATTCTCCAACTCACCGGTGCCCACCACCGCATCGACTTCCGGAATGTTCCGGCGAATCTCATCGCGATAGCGTTCCACGAGACATCCGGCGACCACAAGCCTGCGCGCCTTACCGGACTTGTGGCGGACCATCTCCAGAATCGTATTCACCGACTCCCGCTGCGCGCTCTCGATGAACGAGCAGGTATTCACAACAATGACGTCAGCATCTTCCGCGCGCGGGACCAGTTCCGCCCCGGCCTGAGCCAACAGCCCCATCATGACTTCGCTATCCACCAGGTTCTTGGGACACCCCAGACTCACAAACCCAACCTTGGGGGCACTCGGAGACAAGGTCTTGGGTGGATCAATAACCGACGCAGCTACAGACTTATTAGACATGTGATTTCATCATTTTAGCAGCCTTGGGCCGGACCGTTCCCAAGGGTCAAGTACCGAGGGCACTTTCCCGCGATTCCACGAGGCGATAGAGTTACCCCATGAGCGCCACTGGAACCGGCAAGCAATATGTGTGCATGCAGTGCGAGATGAGCGAAGCGAAATGCGGATGCGAGAAGTTCTGCGTTTTCTGCCAAAGCCAGCTAGACGTTCGCCTCTGCCAGGACGGGCTTTTCTACTGTTCCGCTTGCCGCCAAGCCTGCGACTACAAAACCGTCGACGACTAGGCGCCGCCCCGACACAAGAAACTTTCACCACCGAGCCACAGAGAAAAACGAATCTCTTGTCTTTTGATTCCCTTGTGTCTTTGTGGTGAATAGGTTTTTCGCAGCACCCTAAATCACCACCGTCTCCTGATACTCCCCAAACACTCCCCGCATAGCGTCTGAAATCTCGCCGACGGTCGCATAAGCCTCCACCGCCGCAAGGATCTTCGGCATCAGATTCTCGCCAGTGCCAGCCGCAGCCCGCACCGCATCAATCCCCTGCTTCCACGGCCCGGGAGCCCGCCGGGCCCGCAGTCCCCGCACCCGCTCCACCTGTTTACGCTCCAGCGCTTCATCAATGCGCTGGAGCGGAACTGCCCTCCCTTGCTCCTGGGTAAATTTATTCACGCCCACTACTGTAGCCTTTGCCTCGTCCACCGCCCGCTGATACTCATACGCAGCGTTCTGAATTTCCTGCTGCACAAAGCCTCGCTCAATCGCCTTGAACATCCCTCCCAGCGCAGCAATCTTGTCGAGATAATCATTCGCCCGCTTCTCGATCTCTCCAGTGAGCGATTCAATGAAATACGACCCCGCCAGCGGATCAACCGTATTCGGCACGCCCGATTCATAAGCCACAATCTGCTGCGTACGCAACGCAATCCGCGCCGCCTGCTCGGTAGGCAGCGATAGGGCTTCGTCGAACGAATTCGTGTGCAGCGACTGGGTCCCGCCAAGCACCGCCGCCATCGCCTGAATCGCCGTGCGTACGATATTGTTTTCCGGTTGCTGCGCCGTCAGGGTGGACCCCGCCGTCTGCGTGTGAAAGCGCAGCATCCAAGAGCGCGGATTCTTCGCCCTAAATTTCTCCTGCATGATGTGCGCCCACATCCGCCGCGCCGCCCGGAACTTGGCCACCTCTTCCAGAAAATTGCTGTGCGCGTTAAAAAAGAACGAAATTCGCGGCCCGAACACATCCACGTCCAACCCCGCGTCAACCGCTGCCTGCACATACGCGCCGCCATTGGCCAGAGTGAACGCCACTTCCTGCACCGCAGTCGCCCCGGCCTCCCGCATGTGATAGCCGGAGATGGAAATCGTATTCCACTCCGGCACGTTGTCGTTCGCCCACGCAAACAGGTCGGTAACAATTCGCATCGCCCGCGCCACCGGATAGAT
>WNFJ01085639.1_pt3 | contig 12201 bp, 11 predicted proteins | sample 5400461 | NCBI WGS metagenome assembly WNFJ01 (sample SAMN13153349, study PRJNA577476) | soil metagenome | isolation source: 115 cm saprolite on Douglas fir-dominated hillslope | place: USA:California | collected 2013-09-17
AGGGCCTGCTCGACGTGCGCGGGCGGTACCGCGAGTACCTGGCAAGGAAGGACGAGGTGCTGGCCGGCCAGGCCGCCTACCAGGAATCCCTGCGCAACCGCGTGCGCGGCGAGCTGGCGTGGCTCTCGGGCAAGGCCAAGGCCCGCACCCGCAAGGCCCAGGCGCGCATCGACGCGGCCTACCGGCTGCAGGACGAGCTCGTGGACCTCGACGCCCGCGCACGCTCCGCCGTGGCGGCTATCGACTTCTCGGGCACCGAGCGGAGGACGAAGCGCCTGCTGGTCGCCAAGGGCCTGACCCGGAGCTTCGGGCCGCGAGAGATCGTGCGCGATCTCGACCTCGTGCTCTCGCCCGGTCTGCGCCTGGGCCTGCTGGGCGCGAATGGCAGCGGCAAGACCACGCTCCTGCGACTTCTGCCTCCGGATCGTGACCTTCGACCAGCACCGCTCGCGGCTCGACCCGGGCCTCTCGCTCCAGCGTACCCTCGCCCCCCACGGCGATTCGGTCGTCTACCAGGGGCGAACCATCCACGTGGCCGGCTGGGCCAAGCGCTTCCTGTTCCGCTCCGAGCAGCTCGAGACGCCGGTGGGCCGGCTCTCCGCCGGCGAGCAGGCCCGCGCCCTGATCGCCCGCTTGATCCTGGAGCCGGCTGACCTGCTCCTGCTCGACGAGCCCACCAATGATCTCGACATCCCCACCCTCGAGGTGCTCGAGGAGAGCCTGCTGGAGTTCCCGGGCGCGCTGGTGCTGGTCACCCACGACCGCTACCTGCTGGACCGCGTCTCGACGCAGCTCCTGGCCCTGGACGGCCGGGGAGGCGCGACCTTCTACGCCGACTACGCGCAATGGGAGCGGGGGCGGGTCGCGCCGGCCCCTCCCCCGAAGCCCACGGGGAAGGCTTCGGCCTCGAGCACCAAGCGGAAGCGGCTGGGCTACCACGACCAGCGCGAGTGGGAGCAGATGGAAGCGCGGATTCTCGAGGCGGAGCGGCAGCTCGAGGGCCGCCGGCAGGCGGCCGCCGATCCCGCCGTGGCCTCCGACCATCGGGCGCTGCACGAGCGCCTGGAAGCGCTCGCCGCCGCCCAGGCCGCGGTCGAGGGGCTCTACGCCCGCTGGGCCGAGCTGGAGGCCAAGGTCAAGGAGTGATGCGCCGCAGAGCCTACCCGCGGCCGATCAGCCGGCCCGTGTAGCCAGCTTCGATCAGCCCCTCGTAGGCCTCCCGGACATGGGCGGGCACGTCCTGAGGGACCTGCCAGCCCTTCTCCGCGTAGAGCAGGATGCGCTGTAAGTCCCCGACCATGATGTGGATGACGTCGTCACGCAGGATCTCGTGGTTCGGGTAAGCGTCGAAGTCGAGCTGGGGCGAGGTGACGAGGACCTCGACCTCCGGCCAGCGTTTGCGGAAGGTGGCCCAGGTCCGGCGCTCCATGTAGGGCTTCTGCACCGCGATGACCCGGCGCGGCTGGATCCCCTCCTTCTCAAGGAGAGCCCGGGACAGGTCCACGTTCTCGCCGGTGTTGGTGGACCGGCTCTCGATCAGGATCCGCTCACGCGGCACGCCCTTGGCCACCGCGACGTCCGCGAAGATCTCGGCCTCCGGCCGCTGCCACATCCCGCGCGTCAGCGCGCCCAGGTTGCCGGAGAAGACGATCAGGGGAGCCCACCCGCCGAGGAAGACCTCGGCTCCCCGCTCGGCCACCCGCGTGTCGTGGCTCCCCAGCACGACGATGCAGTCCGCCGGCTGCAGAGCGTGGTTCAGCCGGTGGTAGTCCCACACCGTCCGCGCGAAAGCGTCCACGTTCACCCGGCCAGCATCCCTGGGCTCATGCCCAATCCTCGGTATTGAGGCCGGGGACGCGGCCAACCTCCGAGATGTTGTGGGTGACGACGGTGAGCCCCTGGGCTACTCCGATCGAAGCGATCAGCAGGTCGCGTTCGCCGATCGGACGGCCGAGGTGCTCTAGCTCGAAACGGAGCTGCCCGTAAGCCTCGGCCGCCGCGAGGTTGAAGGGGAGGACGTCGAACGGTTTAAGGAAGGCATCGACCTCGCGACGCGTCGATTCCGGCCGCGCGCCCTTGCGTGCTCCGAACCACAGCTCGGCGACCCTAATGATTGTGACGCCAAGCTCCTCGGGCGAGTGCTGCCGCAGCCGATCGACGGTGCCACGCCGCCGCTTGAGAGCGTAGATACAGGTGTTCGTGTCGAGGAGATACTTCACCGATCGTCCAGATCGATCGGGCCCCCGCCCGGAGGGAGGGACTCGGGCACTTGCAGATCGCGCGACGCCTTGCCTCAGCTCTGCCAGTAGCCCCTGGGCCAGGTTCGACGCGCCGGCCCTCGCGATGGATGGACACCTCATCGCCTTCGAATCGAAACTCCTTGGGAAGCCGCACGGCCTGGCTTCGGCCGTTGCGGAACAGCTTGGCGGTGGGCTCGCTCTCGCCCTACTGATCTAGACCAGTATATATCAACCCTCGAGGGGTCGGCCGCCGGCCGCAACCGCGGAGTGGCGGCGCCTACGAGCTTGACACTCGTCTCCGATCGAGAGTATCCAGACGGGAAGAACGATCCAATCCACGAAGGAGTCTCGAAGTGGCCATACCGCATCTTCGGGTTCCGCGGCTTCTGGGCGGGCTCGTCGTGACCCTTCTGGCTGGAGGGGGTACCCTGGCGGCCGAGATCACGGGCTCCATCGTGGGGGTGGTGAGGGACGAGAGCGGCGCCGCGCTGCCGGGAGCGACGGTGACCGCGCGTGGCGGCGGCCTGCCGGCCGACGGGCGCACGGCGACGGCCAGCGGGACGGGAGCCTACCGGTTGCCCCTGCTGCCCCCCGGCGGCTACGACCTCGAGGTTCGCCTGCAGTCCTTCGGCACCCAGAGCCGCAAAGCGGTGGAGGTCGCCCTCGACGCGGAGACGCGCCTCGACTTCGTCCTGAGGCCGGCGGGCCGGCAGGAGTCCGTGGAGGTGGTGGCGGAGGTTCCGGTCGTCGACACCCGCCGATCGGAGGTCTCGACCCGCATCCCCGAGCGCGCGATCGACGGGCTGCCCTTGAACGGGCGCGAGTTCGTCGACCTCGTGAAGCTGGTGCCGGGCGCGACCCCCGTGACGGGCGGAACCCCCGGGGGCAACCTCGACCAGATCTCGATCTTCGGCGAGCGGTCGGCCGCTCTCTCCTTCCTCGTGGACGGGGCGGACAACAACGATCCCCTGAACGGAGGGCCGTTCATCCGCTACACCCAGGACTCCATCCGGGAGTTCGAGGTCATCACCACGGGCTACGAGGCGCAGTACGGACGCGCCCAGGGCGGGGTGACCAACATCGTGACCCGCTCGGGCACCAACGACTTTCGGGCCTCGGCCTTCCTCTTCGGCCGCAACGATTCCCTCGACTCGTCGAACGTCCCGAACCAGGACGCACCCAAGCTCGAGCGGTACCAGTGGGGAGGGAGTCTGGGAGGGCCGATCCGGCGCGACCAGGCCTTCTTTTTCGGCGCCTTCGAGGTGCTGGACGAGAAACGCGGCGTGAACCTGGACCGCTCGAAGGTCCCGGACTTCGTGGCGCGGGGCCTGGCCACCCCCGGCGGCAAGGAGGACTTCGGCATCGCCCCCAAGACCGACCGCTTCAACGGGATGCTGAAGCTCGATATGAACCTCGGGGCCCGGCAGCGGCTTCTCGTGCAGGCCAACCGCAGCGACCAGGACGTGACGGGAGAGATCAGCTCCCCCGTTCTGGGGACCACCGCCCTGCCCAGCGCGGCCGCGAGCGTCACCCGCACCGCGAACGCCGGAGTGGTGCGCCACACGGCAATCCTCAACGCCAACACCTTCCTGGAGAGTTCCGCCTCGCGGAGCAAGGGGCGGCTGGGGGACAACCTGGACCGGCGGGGGCGGTTCGAGCCGATCCTCATCCTCCTGGCGAGCGGCTTCCAGCAGACGGGCGCCCGCTTCAACGGCAAGCAGGACCGCACCACTCGGCGCTTCCAGCTCGCCCAGAGCCTGACCTGGGACCACGCGGGCGGGGCGGGCGAGCACGAGCTCAAGGTCGGCTGGGACTTTAACGACCTGGGGGTCAAGGGGTTCAACGACGTGGTGAACGACGTCGAATACTCCGCCGCCTTCCTCGCCCCGGATGCGCGGGCGATCAACGAGCAGCGCTTCACCCGCTTCGGCTTCGCCCAGTCCGCGGCCCGCTTCTTTCTGGCCTTGCCCGAGCCCGGGCAGACCCTCGACCTCGACATCAGCGACAAGAACTACAGCGGCTTCCTGCAGGACACCTGGAGGGCCGGCGGCGGCGTGACCCTCAACTTCGGGCTCCGCTACGACAAGTCGAGCCTGTTCGGCGGGGACGGAGACAACCTCGCCCCCCGGTTAGGCGCGGCCTGGGACGTGGGCAGGAATGGCCGGACCCTGCTGCGGGGGAACTGGGGCCGCTTCTACGACCGCAACCTGCTCAGCGCCGCCGCCGCCGTCCCCGAGAAGGGGGGGATCTTCACCCGCACCGCCTTCGACGTGGCCCTGCCCCGCCTGGGGGCGGACTACACGGACTCCCTGATCGACCTCGTCATCACCTCGGGCTTTCCCACCGGACCGGGCACCCGCGGCCCCGCGGAGAACCCCGCCTACCTGGGGTTCGCGAACGACCTGCGCCGGGATCCCCTCGCGCTCTACCGCCTCCTCGGCATCGGGGTGACCAACCCCGTGCTCCCCCCGGTGGTGACCGCCGACAACATCCAGCAGTTGAGCGGTCTCTCGCCGTCGCAGGCCATCGCCCTGCTCGACCGCACCTATCCCGGTACCGACTGGGAGTTCTTCGACGTCCCCGGAGGCTCCACCGTGGGCAACCGCGTCCTGTCGTTCTTCCCGCGAGGACCGCTCGCGGTGACGCGGGAAATCTCACGCTATTCCGGGGACAGCACGCCGGTCACGAACGCGTTCAGCCTGGGCGTCGATCAGGAGTTTCTTCAGGATTTCGGCGCCACCGTGACCTACGTGCACCGGCGCAGTCACGACCTCCTGACCCGGCGCATCGTGAACCTCTACGTGGCTAAGCCGGGAGACCCAAACTTCGGGAAGACCACGGACGGCGGACCCCGAATCAACCAGGTCACCTACGAGGGGCGGATCGAGTACGACGGGGTGGCGGTGGCCCTGAGCAAGCGGTACCGCCACGGCTACGCGTTCCTGGTCTCGTACACGTACTCACGCAACATGGACAACCTCCTCACCGGGGGCGTGGGCTCGACTTTCAGCGACAACAACCATCCCGAGAAGGACTTCGGCCCTTCGAACCAGTCCGTGCCCCACACCCTGACCGCGAGCGGCCTGGTTGACCTCCCCCTGGGCTTCAAGCTGGCGGCCCTCGTCGCCTGGCGCAGCGGCCTCGCCTTCAACCCTCGAGGGATCCAGGACCTCGATGGGGACGGGCTGGTGGACCAGCGGGACACGGCCGTCCCCCGCAACCAGTTCCGGACGAAGGCCTACGGCACGCTGGACGCGCGGCTCGAGAAGGGGCTCAAGGTGGGGGGAAGGAACGCGCTCTCCCTGCTCGTCGAGGGGTTCAACCTGTTCAACCGCAAGAACGTCAAGAACGTCTCGAACGTCTCGGGCGCCGAGTTCGGCACCCCGACGGAGTACTTTCCCGGGCGGGAGATCCAGCTCGGTGCGCGCTGGACGTTCGGGAAATGAACCCCGACGTCGCCACCGCCGTCGAGCGCCTCGGCCGCCAGGGCACCCTGACACAAGAGCAGGCGACCCTCTTCCGGCGCGTGGCCAGGGGCGAGCTCGTCTCCGTGCGCCCCGAGCTGCGGGTGCTCCTCTACGGCGGGGTGCTGGCGGTGATGGGCGGGGTGGGCGTGCTCATCCAGCAGAACCTCGACCGGCTGGGGCCCGTGGCCATCGCGGCGATGCTGTGGCTCGCGGCCGCGGCCGCGCTTCTCTGGGCCCTGCGACACGCGCCGCCCTTCTCGTGGGGTCCCGCCGCCTCGACGCACCTGGCCTTCGACTACATCCTGCTCCTGGGCGTCCTGCTCACGGGCGCCGCCCTCGCCTACGTCGAGGTGAAGTTCACCCCCCTCGGGCCGGCCTGGAGCCACCACCTCCTGGTCATGAGCCTGTTCGCGGCGGTGCTGGCGGTGCGGGGCGACTCGCGGGTGGTCGCGGGGCTCGCCCTCAGCACGTTCGCGGCCTGGCGGGGGGTGTCCGCTTCGCCGTTCCAGCGCGCCTTCTGGTACGAGGGCGATGCGGGGGGGGCCCTGCGAGCGGAGGCCCTGATCACCGGACTCTTGTTCGCGGGCTTCGGGTACGCGCTCGTCCGCACCGGACACAAGGCCCACTTCGAGCCGGTCGCGACCCACCTGGGTTGGCTCTTGATCCTCGGGGCGATAACCGCCGGCGTCGGCGACGAGGGGGCCGCTCGGCTGGGCCTCTTCGTGGTGGGCGCCGGGCTCGCCGCGCTGGCGTTCCGGCGCGGCCGCTTTTCGCTCTTCGGCATGGGCCTCGTCGCCGCCTACATCGGCTTGAGCGCCCTCGTGGTGGCAGGGGTACGGGAGCCGTTCTTCGCGTTCCTTTGGTTCTCCGCGACGGGGATCGCGGTCCTCGTGGGCCTGCTCATGGCGCAGCGCCGGATGCGGGACCGGGCGTGAGAGCGGAGGCGGCTCTGGCCGAACGCCGGTTCGAGGTGCGCGAGGCCGCGCGGGGGTGGCACCGACCGCGCGGGGGCCATCGGCGAGGCCGTCCGAGCGGCGATCGATGGGGCCTTTCCGGGCGATCGTGCGCGCCTGGGCCCGGTCTTCCGCGTCCTGGTCTTCGGGTTCGCCTTGGTGGCCGTCAACGCCCTCTTCGGGCTCTTCGGTCTGTTCCTGGCCGAGGCCTTCAAGAGGTCGGAGGGGGTCCCCCTGCTGTTCTTCGGGCTCGTCCTCGTGGGGGCGACCGAGCTGCAGTTGGGTCCTCTGCGGCGCAGGCAGGGGGGGACCGAATCCGCCACCGCCTTCCTGGGCCTGTGCTATCTCCTCGGCGGCCTCCTGTGGCTCGTGGGAAGCGCGCGGCTGGGGGAGGCGGCCTGGATCAACCTGGCCCTGTTCCTGGTCGTGGTCCTCGGCGCGGTCGCCGCCTGGCGCTGGGGCTATGTGTTCTTCGCGGTGGCCGCGGCCTGTGCCCTGTTCCCTCTTCTCGCCCGGGGGCCGGGGGGGCGGGTGACGTGGGTCATAGTCCCCGTCGCTCTCGCCCCCGTTCTCCTGCGCGCGGGCGACTCGGCCCGGCTCGCCCCGTCCCACCGTCGGTCCTGCCAGGCGGTGGCCGTGGTCTCGCTGGTCTTCCTCTATGTTGCGGTCCATCTCGGCTCATGGGACCTGGGGCTGGTCGAGGCGCTGACCGGCGAATGGATCCCTTCGCGCGCGCCCGCGCCGTTCCGGCCGGCCTTTGCCGTGGCCACCGCGCTCGTTCCCGTCCTGACCCTCGTCTGGGGCCTCGCCTCCCGGCAGCGCCTGCTCATCAACCTGGGCCTCGTCGGCCTGCTGTCCGCGTTCGTCACCCTGCGTGTCTACGTGCACGTGGCTCCGCTGTGGGTGGCCCTGCTGGTGGGGGGAGCCGGCGCCCTCGGCCTGGCCCTGGGCCTCAGACGCTATCTCGACTCCGGACCCGGCCACGAGCGTCACGGATTCACGGCCGAGCCGCTCTTCGCCGATCCCGAGCGCCGCAGCGCGCTCGAGGTGGCGGCCAGCGTGGCCAGCCTCAGCCCGGCCGCGCGGGCCGCTGCGCGCCCGGGCTTCCAGGGCGGGGGCGGCCGCTCGGGCGGCGGAGGCGCCACCGGCAACTTCTGAAGGCGGCCGGAGCTAGAATCCGGTGAGGCGGGGGGGGTCGATGAACAATCGGGAGCACTCATGATCAAGCTGACCGTGAACCAGAGGCCCGTGGAAGTTGAGGCCGAGCCGGACACCCCGCTCCTTTGGGTGCTCCGGGAAAACCTCAGCCTCACGGGAACGAAGTACGGATGCGGCATGGCCCTCTGCGGGGCTTGCACCGTGCATCTCGAAGGCCGGGCCACCCGCTCCTGCCAGTTGCCGATCTCGGCCGCGGCGGGTAAGAGCGTGATCACAATCGAGGGCCTGTCCACCGACCTCGGCCATCCCCTCCAGCAGGCCTGGATCGCGGAGGACGTGCCGCAGTGCGGCTACTGCCAGTCGGGCCAGCTCATGGCCGCGGCCGAGCTCCTCAAGAACAAGCCGAAGCCCACCGACCAGGAGATCGACGACGCCATGACCGGCATCCTCTGCCGCTGCGGCACCTACGGCCGCATCCGCAAGGCCATCCATCGGGCGGCGAACACCGTCGCGGGAGGTGCGCGATGAGCGGCCTTGCGCGGCGAGACTTCCTGAAGGTGGGGGCGGCGGCGGGTGGCGGCCTCGTCCTGGGCTTCCATCTGCCGTTCGGCGGCGGAGCCGTGGCCCGGGCGGCGGGCAAGCCCTTCGCGCCGAATGCCTTCATCCGCATCGGGACAGACGATCGGGTCACGGTCGTGGTGGGCAAGGCCGAGATGGGACAGGGCGTCTACACCGCGCTCTCCATGCTCGTCGCCGAGGACCTGGAGGCGGACTGGTCGAAGGTCCGTGTCGAGTCTGCTCCCGTGGACCCCGCCTACAACCACCCGGGCTTCGGCATGCAGATGACGGGGGGCAGCACGAGCGTCTGGTCGTCCTGGGAGCAGATGCGGAAGGCGGGGGCCACCGCCAAGGCGATGCTGATCGCGGCCGCGGCCGCGACCTGGAAGGTGGAGCCGTCCCGCCTGCGCGCGGAGAAGGGGTTCGTCATCCACGACGCGAGCGGGCGGCGGCTCTCCTTCGGAGCCCTCGCCGACACGGCGGCCACCATGACGCCCCCGAAGGACGTGGTCCTCAAGGAGGCGAAGGACTTCACGATCGTGGGCAAGCCCGTGCGCCGGCTCGACACCCCGGAGAAGGTCAACGGCAGGGCGCAGTTCGGCCTCGACGTCTCGGTGCCCGGCATGCTCGTCGCCGTCATCCAGCGCCCGCCCGTCTTCGGAGGGAAGGCGGTCAAGGTCGACGACACGAAAGCAAAAGCGGTTCCGGGCGTGGTGGCCGTCGGCCAGCAGTCCTTCGGGGTGGTGGTGGTGGCCAAGGGGTTCTGGGCCGCGAAGAAGGGGCGGGACGCGCTCCAGGTCCAATGGGACGACGGCCCGAACGGCACGCTTTCCACGGATGCCCTGCGCGAGGAGTTCCGCGCGCTCGCGAAGACCCCGGGGGCGGTCGCGAAGAAGGAGGGGGACGCGGCGGCCGCCCTCCTCGGCGCGGCGAAGAAGCTGGAGGCCGAGTACGAGGTGCCCTACCTCGCGCACGCGATGATGGAGCCGCTCAACTGCGTGGTGGACCTCCGGCCCGACTCCTGCGAGATCTGGACGGGAACCCAGTTCCAGACCATGGACCGCTCGGCCGCGGCCGAGGTGGCGGGCCTCAAGCCGGAGCAGGTCCAGATCCACACCACCCTGCTCGGCGGCGGCTTCGGCCGGCGGGCCACCCCCCGCTCCGACTTCATCCGGGAGGCGGTCGAGATCGCGAAGGCCGTGAAGGCCCCCGTCAAGGTCGTGTCGACGCGCGAGGACGACATCAAGGGCGGCTTCTACCGGCCGATGTGGCACGACCGGATCGCGGCCGGGCTGGACGCGCGCGGCAACCCCGTGGCCTGGACGCACACCATCGTCGGCCAATCGATCCTGGCCGGCACGCCTTTCGAGGGAATGGTGAAGGACGGGATCGACGGCGCTTCGGTGGAGGGCGCGGCCGACCTCGTCTATGCCGTCCCGAACCTCCACGTCGACCTCCACAGCCCTCGACCCGGGATCCCGGTGCTCTGGTGGCGCTCGGTCGGCCACTCGCACACCGCTTTCGTGGTCGAGAGCTTCATCGACGAGCTGGCCAACGCCGCGGGCAAGGATCCCTTCGAGTACCGCCGCGGGCTCCTGGCGCACCACCCGCGGCACAAGGGCGTCCTGGAGCTGGCCGCGGCCAAGGCTGGCTGGGGCCAGCCGCTTCCCGCGGGCCGCGGGCGGGGCATCGCGGTGCACGAGTCCTTCGGCAGCTTCGTAGCCCAGGTGGCGGAGGTCTCCCTGAGCCCCCGCGGCCAGGTGAAGGTCCACCGGGTAGTGGCGGCCGTCGACTGCGGCCAGTACGTCAACCCGGACACCATCGCGGCCCAGATCGAGGGCGGGGTCGCCTTCGGACTCTCCGCCGCCCTCCACAGCCAGATCACGCTCAAGGGCGGGCGGGTCGTGCAGAGCAACTTCCACGACTACGAGGTGCTTCGCCTCAACGAGATGCCGGAGGTCGAGGTTCACATCCTGCCGAGCGGGGAGAAGCCCGGCGGAGTGGGGGAGCCGGGGGTACCTCCGGTCGCACCCGCGGTGGCGAACGCGATCTTCGCCCTCACGGGCGCGCGGGTGCGCCGGCTGCCCATCCGGCCGACGGACGTGAAGAAGGCTCAGCTCACCGCGGGCAGGGCCGACACCACGGCGTAGTTCGAGTCCTTGCGCAGCCGCCAGATGAACGCGTCCACCACGAAGTGGTGCACGTTGATGGCCGCGATCACGAGCAGCACGCTCTCCGCGAAGCCGAAGCCGAGCAGGACGTAGGCATACGGCCAGACCTGGAACAGCACGTATCCGAGGGCGAGGCAGGCGAGATAGAAGGCCAGGGCCTGGTTCCACCAGAGGCGGGCCCCTCCCGGCGCGCGGAGCCGCTCCTTGACGTGGAAGATGGTCAGGATCGCCAGGTATTGCAGGCCGTGGAAGATCGTGATGAGGGCGATGGTGAGAGTTAGCGAATGCCGACCAGCCACACGCTGTTGCTGAGGACGATGAGAAAGCTGATCAGGGGAAGGCGCGAACGCCCCTCCCGCTGGTGGTGGAGGAAGATCGCGGCCGGCATGAGGAAGCTGAGCACGCGGAGCACGGCAACCGCTCCGGAGCGGGCCACTTCGGCCGCGGGCTGCCGCAGCACGGCACCCGGCAGCAGCCATTCGATCCCCGCCCCATCGACCGCGAGGAAGGCGTGCAGGAAAGGGACGAAGCAGGCGAGTCGGAGCCATCGCTTGTCCGCCTCGGTCCACGTGGAACCCGACCGGTAGCAGTACATCACCGCGAGGCCGTACGCCTGAGCGGCGTAGTGATAGGGCGACCAGGTGAGGTACAGGGACTGCAGGTGCCGTCCGAGCCCTCCCGGCCAGGCGATGGCCAGGGTCAGCACCCCCACGGACGCCAGGGGCAGCCCCATGGTCAGGAAGGGCAGGTCGCGGAAGGAGCCCGGCTTCGTGTAGAGGCGGACCGTGGAGCCGGCGAAGTGGGCGCTGTTGCTGAGCAGGACCAGGGTCCAGAGGTTGGTCTGCAACCAGAGCCTGAGCGAGGGTGATCGCTCGAACATGAGCCAGGCCATGACGAGCAGGCTCAGGCCCCCGCCGATCAGCAGGTAGTCAAACACGGGATGGACGAAAGGGCGGCCGGGATCGAAGCGCCCGGGTGGGTGAGAGGACATGACGCTCAGCGACCGTCCCCTCGACCGGCGGCCTCGAGCGCTGCCTGGGCGCGACTGAGGTTGGCGGTGAACTCGGGTCCGTGGCTGAGCCGCACCGCGATGGCGAAGTGCTCGACTGCCTTGGCGGGCTGCCCCGACAAGGCGTAGGCGATGCCCAGGTTGTTTTGCACCGAGGAATCGGTGGGGTCGATGGCGATGGACTTGAGGAGTGCCACCTCCTCGCCCACCCCGGCGTAGGCACGAGCGCTCGCAGGGTCGTGGAGGAGCACCTGGTCGAACTGGGCGAGCGCTTCGTCGAAGCGTCGCAGCCAGCAGAGCGCCCAGCCCACGCTCGTCTGCAGCTCGATGCTGCGCGGCCGCAGGACTTGGGCCTTGCCGAAGGTGGCCATGGCTCCCCGCATGTCCCCCGCGCGCGCGAGCCCTTCCCCCACGCCCAGGAGCATCCGGAAATCGCCGGCATTGACCAGGGCGGCCTGACGATATTCGCGGATGGCCTTCTCGGCGTCCCCCTTCGAGAGGGCGCCCTCCGCCTCCACGAGGGCGGACTGGGTCAGCCCGGGCAGCATTCTTCGAGTTGCGACGAACGCCGCCGTCGCCGCTGTCCAAGAGGCGCTGGCGAGGACGACTCCTAGGCGGAACGCCCAAGGATACAGCACGGCGGGG
>WNFJ01446303.1_pt1 | contig 12201 bp, 11 predicted proteins | sample 5400461 | NCBI WGS metagenome assembly WNFJ01 (sample SAMN13153349, study PRJNA577476) | soil metagenome | isolation source: 115 cm saprolite on Douglas fir-dominated hillslope | place: USA:California | collected 2013-09-17
GGGCATCTCGTGGCGGGATCGAGTGACCTTCGAGAGGGAAATCGACCATGGACCCGGTGGCGTTCTTCTATCTCCAGCACGGTCGCGTCCATTCCTCGAAGGTGTCGTCTGTCACGTCGCTCGCGGATCGTATCTTCGGCGCGCTGACGGACCAGCAGATGCGGGTACGGCCCGGTAAGGGACTCAACTCGTTGGTCTGGCTCCTGTGGCACATGGCGCGGACCGAAGACGTTGGCGTGAACCTGGTCGTCACGAATGGTCGCCAAGTCCACGACGATGCCTGGGAGCGGCGCATAGGTGCCTCGCATCGCGACAGCGGGACCAGGATGACGGACGAGGAGGTGGCCGAGTTCACCGCACGCGCCGACATCGGCGCGGTCCGCGCGTATCGTGACGCCGTCGGCCTGCGAACTCGAGAGGTCGTCGCGGCCCTTGCACCGGACGCCTGGGCTGAGATCATTGGACCCGCCGAAGCCGCACCGGTGCCCGGGGGGTTCCGGGCATTCGTGGGGCAGTCGCGGGCGCTTGAGCTGGGGACCTCGGCGATCACGCACAACGCCATGCATCTCGGCGAGGTGGTCACGATTCGGGGTCTGGCGGGCTTCCAGCCGCCACCATGACGGACACGGCGTTCCTCGCGTTCCTCGTGGTGGACGGCGCGCTCTCGGGGGCGATCTACGCCCTCGTCGCGCTGGCCTTCGTGGTCGTCTACAAGGCGTCCCGCATGATGAACTTCGCCGTGGGCGAGTGGGCCATGCTGGCGTCGCGGCTCGTCGCCTCCGGGCTCCACACGTTCGGGCTCGGACTCGGCGGGGCGCTCGGTGTCGGCTGCGCCGGCATGGTGGCGGTGGCCGTGGCGTTCAACCGGCTGATCCTGCGCCGGCTGTTCGGCCAGCCGCTGATCTCGCTGATCATGGTCACCATCGGCCTCGGGATCCTCATGCGCGGCTCGGCGGCCCTCGTGTTCGCGGGCATCCCCGCCGGGATCGCGCTGCCCATTCCGCTCGAGCCGCACGTGATCCACGGCGTGCCGATCGCGGCCGAAAAGCTCGTCGCCGCCGCGATCGCCGCCGCGTGCATCGTCGCCCTCGGCTGGTTCTTTCATGGGAGCCGGACGGGGCTGGCCCTGCGGGCCATCGCCAACGACCAGCAGGTCGCGATGGCGGTCGGCATCGACCTCCATCGCCACTTCGCCATCACCTGGGCCCTGGTGGGCGTCCTCTCGGTCCTCGCGGGCACGCTCTGGACGTTCGCGTCGGGCGGTGGGTTTGGCATCGAGCTCCTCGGCCTCCGGGTGTTTCCGATCGTCATCGTGGGTGGCCTCGACAGCGTCCCCGGCACCATCGTCGGCGCGCTCGTCATCGGCATCGTCGAGTCGCTGACGGCGGGCTACCTCGATCCCCTCGTGGGGGGCGGCTTCAGTCACGTCGCCTCGTATCTTGTGCTTCTGGCCGTGCTCTTCGTGCGCCCTTACGGGCTGTTCGGCCGGCCCGACATCGAGCGGGTCTGAGCACGAGGGTCGTGCACGTGCGCCGGACTCAGATCCTACGGCATGCCGTCCTCGTGCTCGCCGCGACAGCGGCCGGCGTGACGTTTCTTGGTCAGCCACCCGTGGCGCAGGACCCGGCCTACCACCTCATGGCCGACCACCGCCCCCTGTTGGACATCCCGAACTGCCTCAATGTCCTCTCCAATCTCCCGTTCGCCCTCGCAGGCCTGCTGGGGCTCGCCGCCGTTTTCGGCCGCGAGACCGGAACCGCGCGGGTCTTCCGTGACCGATGGGAGCGCTGGCCCTATGCCGTGCTCTTCGCCGGCACGGCCCTCACCACGCTCGGCTCCGCCTACTACCACCTGTCCCCCGACAACGCCCGATTGGTCTGGGACCGACTGCCGATGACCTTGGGCTTCATGGGGCTGCTGACCGCGTTGCTCGCCGAGCAGGTGGACCTGCGGGTGGGCCGGCTCCTCCTCTGGCCCCTGCTCGTGCTCGGTGTCGGCAGCGTCGCGTACTGGTACTGGAGCGAGCTCCACGCCCGGGGAGATCTGCGGCCCTACCTTCTCGTGCAGTACGGCTCGCTCCTCCTCGTCCTGCTGCTGCTGCTCCTCTATCCCCCGCGCTATCCGGGCACCGCATACCTCGTCGTGGGACTCGGCGTGTACGCCGCGGCGAAGTGGCTCGAGGCCGCGGACCATCGCATCTTCGCGCTGGGCCGGCGCCGTGGCCTGCCTCGTCGGAATGCTCAGAGCGCGCGTCGTAGAGAACCGCCTACGCTCGGTCGAGGACGCACCCGGAGGAGAATAGCGATGCGGATCGAAGGGACGGTCTGCTCAAGGCGCTGTACTGTCTGACGCTACTCGGAATGATCTTCCCGTCCGCGTTGTATGGCGCCTCGGGTTGGGTGGGACCGGCGACGGGGGGCGGGATGCTGGCCGCCATCGGTCTCGGCGGCCTGGTGGTGACGCTGGCGCTCGTCCTCTACCGAGTCTTCACCGTCGTTCGGGTCGGCGCATCCCTCGACGCCTTCGTCCACTCGGTCATCATCAGAGGTCTCCGAATCATCGGCATTCTCGGCATGCTCGCCGGCCTTCTCGGCTCACTGGCGATCTTCTTCGTGAAGCCCATCGCCCTGGCCCTCTTCGGCCAGCCCGGTGACGCGGGCATCGCGTTCTTCATCACGGGCCTGTACGCGTATGGGATCTCGCAATTCTCTCTGCCGGGTATCCTCCTGTTCGAGTTCAGCCGCCTGCTCGGATTCGAGCAGCACATGCAAGCCGAGCGCTCGCGACGTGCAAGTCAGCCGGCGCCGTGAAGCGCGACGGCGAGACATGAGAAGGACACGTCCGGAGCGACATACCTGACACTGTCACTCGAAGACCGACGGGTCGTCCGCGACGAGGTGTAGGGCGGCCCGTTGCCCTCGCGATCCGACGGCCCGTTCACGGTCGAGATGGACGTCGTCGTGGGCGGGGCGGGGGTCAGCGGTAGGGTCGACGCACGAGGCGAAAGAGCCGGTCGGGCGTCACCGGCAGCTCGCTGATCTCGACGCCGAGCGGCGCCAGCGCATCGGCGATCGCGTTGGCCACCGCGGCCGGCGCGCCGATCGTGCCACCCTCCCCCACGCCCTTGAAGCCGCCGAGCGTGCTCGGCGACGGGCGCTCCAGGTGGTGCACCTCGATCGCGGGTACCTCCGACGCCGTCGGCACCAGATAGTCCATGAGCGTGCCGGTCAAGAGCTGGCCGTCGTCGCCGTAGACGACCTCCTCGAGGAGCGCCGCGCCGATCCCCTGGGCGACGCCGCCGATCACCTGCCCCTCGACCACGAGCGGGTTGATGATCCGGCCGCAGTCCTCGACGACGACGTGCCGGCGGAGCGTCACCGCGAAAGTCTCCGGGTCCACCTCGACGACGGCGACGTGGGCCGCGTTCGACGCGGTGCCGAAGTAGGGATCGTAGAAGCGCGTGACCTCGAGCCCGGGCTCCATCCCCTTCGGCAGGCGCTTGGCGCCCGCGTAGGCCGCGGACGCGATCTCGCGCAACGCGACGCTCTTGCCGGTCCCGCGCACGGACGCGCGCCCGTCCTCGAGATGGATGTCCTCAGCGCCCGCCTCGAGGAGGTGCGCCGCGATCCGCGTCGCCTTCTCCCGGAGCGCGCGGGAGGCGAGGATCGCGGCGCCGCCGCCGATCACGGCGCTGCGGCTCGCGTAGGTCCCGGTGCCCGTCGGCGACGCCGCGGTGTCGCCGTGGATCACGCGAACGTCCTCGAAGCGCGCGCCGAGCTCGTCCGCGACGACCTGCGCGAGCGTCGTCTCGTGGCCCTGGCCGTGGCACGCGAGACCGAACGTCGCCGTCACCGTGCCGCCGGGATCGACGCGCACCGTGGCGCCCTCGGTGCCGGTGTTGATCGCCGCGCCGGGCGACGCGGGGATCGCCGAGCCCACGCCGGTCAGCTCGACGTAGGCCGCGACGCCGACGCCGACGAGCCGACCGCGCTCGCGCGCGCGGCGCTGCTCCTCGCGCGCGCCCGCGTAGTCCGCCGCGTCCCGTGCCCGCTCGAGCGACTCGACGAAGCTCCCGCCGTCCCAGACGACGCCCGACGGCGAGCGGTAGGGCAGCTCCCCCGGGCGAATCAGGTTCTTCAGGCGCAGCTCGACGGGATCCATCCCGAGCCGGCGCGCGGCGCGGTCGAGGAGCGCCTCCATCACGAACGTCGAGACGGGCCGGCCGACGCCGCGGTACGGCCCCATCGGCGCCTTGTTGGTCGCGACGCCCCACGCCTCGCCGTTGTAGTGCGGGAGACGATAGGGGCCGGGCAGGAAGCTGATCACCTGGATGACCTCGATGGAGGCCGTCCACGGGTGCACCGAGTAGGCGCCGACGTCGGCGAGGACGCGCGCCGCGAGCGCCTCGAGCGTGCCGTCCGCCCGGAGCCCGAGGCGCGCGTCGATCACCTCGTCCCACGCCTGCGTGCTCGTCAGGAGGTCCTCGCGCCGGTCGCCGACCCATTTCACCGGACGGCCCAGGAGTCGCGCGAGCGCCGCGACCGCGACCTCCTCGGGGTAGAGCGCGCTCTTCACGCCGAAACCGCCGCCCACGTCGGGGGCGACGACGCGCACGCGATGCGCCGGGACCCCGAGCAGGTCGGCGAGGGCGTCGCGCAGGAGCCCGGGCACCTGGGTCGAGGACCAGAGCGTCAGCACGCCGGCGCCCGCGTCCCAGTCGGCGAGGCACGCGCGGTTCTCCATCGTGACGCCCGCGTGCCGGTGGAAGCGGAAGCGGTCGCCCACCACGACCGCGGCGCCGCGGAGCGCCGCCTCCGCGTCGCCCTGGACGAAGGCGCGCGAGAGCAGCACGTTGCTGCCGGCCTCCTCGTGGACGAGCGGGCTCCCCGTCTCCGCGCCGGCCTCGGCGCCGACGACCACCGGCAAGGGCTCCCAGGAGACGCTGATCAGCTCGGCCGCGTCCTCGGCGGCGTAGCGGCTCTCGCCGACCACCACGGCGACGGCCTCGCCCGCGTACCGGACCTTGCCGACCGCGAGCGCCGGGAAGTCCGTCGCGCGGTAGCCCTTCATGCGTGACTCGGCGCGGATCGGCCGCGCGTGCGGTCGCAGATCCTCACCGCCGAGGCACGCGGCGACGCCCGGCGCCGACCGCGCCGGGGTGAGGTCGAGGTCGCGGATCCGCGCGTGCGCGTGCGGGCTCCGGTGGAACGCCGCGTGGAGCATCCGCGGCAGGACGAGGTCCCCGAGGAAGCGCCCCCGGCCCGTGAGGAGGCGCGCGTCCTCGACGCGGCGAACGCGCGCGCCGATCAGGGTCACGACTTCCTGAGCGCGGGGGCGGCGGCCTCGACGGCCTTGATGATGCCGTGGTAGCCGGTGCAGCGGCAGAGCACGGCGGAGATCCCCTCGCGGATCTCGGCCTCGGTCGGCGACGGGTTCGTGCGCAGGAAGTCGAGCGCGGTGAGCAGCATCCCCGGCGTGCAGAAGCCGCACTGGAGGCCGTGGTGCTCGCGGAACGCCTCCTGGAGCGGATGGAGCTTGCCGTCGCGCATGAGCCCCTCGACCGTGGTGAGCTCGGCGCCGTCGGCCTGGACGGCGAGCATGATGCACGAGCGCGCGGCTTCGCCGTCCACGAGGATCGTGCACGCGCCGCAGATGCCGTGCTCGCAGCCGACGTGCGTGCCCGTGAGCCCGAGGTCCTCTCGGACGAAGTCCACGAGGAGCTTCCGGGGCTCGCAGCGCTCCTCGTACGCGATGCCGTTCACCTTGAGGCGGACGGTGACGAGGTCAGCCACGCGCGATTCCCAGCGCGCGCTTGAGCGCGCGCCGCGTGAGGACGCCCGTGAGATGGCGCCGGTAGTCGGCCGAGGCGTGGATGTCCGAGTCCGGCGAGACCAGCTCCGCGGCGCGCCGCGCGGCGGCCTCGATCGCCGCGTCGCCCAGGCCCTCGCGCTCGAGGATCTCCTCCGCGGCGCGCAGGCGCAGCGGCACCGGCCCGGCGCCCGCCGTCGCGAGGCGCGCCTGCTTGCAGCGCTCGCCCTCGCGCACGATCATCGCGGCGATCCCGACGATCGCGAAGTCGCCGTGGCGCCGCGCGAACTCCTCGAGCGCCACGCCCGCGCCGGCCGGCGTCGCGGGCAACCTGACCTCGACCAGGATCTCCTCGGGCTCGAGGCTCGTCGTGAGATAGGTCCGGAAGAGGTCCCGCGCCGGGACGACGCGCTCGCCCTTCGGGCCGCGCGCGACCACCTCGCCCTCGAGCGCCGTCAGCACCGCCGGGTACTCCGCCGAGGGGTCCGCGTGAGCGATCGATCCGCCGATCGTCCCGCGCGTGCGGATCGGGAGGTGCCCGACCCACCGCGTCGCCTCGCGGAGGAGCGGGAGCTTCCGGGCGACGATCGAGTCGAACTCGATGGTCCGCTGGCGCGTCATCGCGCCGAGCCTCACCTGGCCGTCGTGCTCTCTGATGTACGCGAGCGCGGGAATACGGTTCAGGTCGACGAGGGCCGCGGGCCGGCTCAATCTGAAATTCAAGAGCGGCATGAGGCTCTGGCCGCCCGCGAGGACCTTGGCGTCGCCGCCGTAGCGCTGGAGCAGCGCCAGCGCTTCGTCCACCGTCGTCGGCGCGTGGTAGTCGAACTTCGGAGGTTTCACGCCTTCCGGGCTTTCTTGATCAGCGCGTAGAGCTTCGACGGCGTCATCGGCAGCTCGTTGATCCTGATGCCGAGCGGCTTGAGCGCATCACTGACGGCGTTGGCGATGACCGCGGGCACCGTCATGGACGAGGACTCGCCGAGCCCTTTCGAGCCGAGCGGCGTCAGCGGCGAGGGCGAGACGACGTGGGCGATCTCGATCGTCGGCGCCTCGGAGGCCGTCGGCACCAGATAGTCCATGAAGGTGCCCGTGAGGCACTGGCCGTCCTCGTCGTACGCGAGCTCCTCGTAGAGCGCGCCGCCGAGGCCGTGGAGCGCGCCGCCGTAGATCTGGCCCTCGGCGATCATCGGGTTGATGATCGTCCCCGCGTCGTGCACGGAGACGTAGCGGAGGATCTTGATCGCCGCGGTCTCCGGATCCACCTCGACCGCCATCACCTCGGCGATGAAGCCGTAGGTGTTCGAGGAGTTCACGCGGTCCTCGGCGTCCACGGCCTTCGACACGGTGAAGCCGAAGACCGCCGTCGCCTGGAGGCCGGGCTCCATCCCCTCGGGAAGCGACTCGGTGTTCCAGTGCGCGCGCCCGGCGAGGTCTTTGACCGAGTACGACGGCCCCTTCCCTTCTTTCGGCCTGACGGCGCCGTCCCTCCACTCGACCTGAGCGACCGGCATGTCCATCAGGTGAGCGGCGTACTCGACGAGCTTCGCCCTGAGCTTCCGCGCCGCGAGCGCGACGGCAGAGGTCCCGACCGAGCCGAAGCGGCTCGAATACGTCCCCGACGAGATGGACCAGACGCGCGTGAACGTGTCCATCTCGTCCACGACGGTCACGTCCTCGGGGTCGAGCCCGAGCTCCTCGGCGACGATCTGCGAGACGACCGTCTGGTGGCCCTGCCCTTGCGGCGTCGTGCCGAGGATCGCGGTGACGCGCCCGAGCGGATCCACCTTGACGGTCGCGGAGTCCACTGCGCCAGACTTCGGCAGGTACTCGGGTTTGGCGCGGAACTGCGGATCGAGCGCCGTCGCGACGTAGCCCATGTTCGAGACGGATGGATCCACGGCGAGGGCGAGCCCCACGCCGAACCAGCGGCCGGCGGCCCGCGCCTTCGCCTGCTCGCGCCGGAGCTCCGCGTACTTCGCGAGCTCGAGCGCCTTGTCGAAGGCCTTCGGGTAGTCGCCCGAGTCGTAGAGCCCGCCGCTCGGCGTCCGGTACGGCATCGCCTGGGGCTGGATGAGGTTCCGCCGGCGCACCTCGGCGGGGTCCACGCCGAGCTCGTCGGCGAGACGGTCCAGCATCCCCTCCGTCTCGAAGTAGAGGTGGCCGCACGCGTAGCCGCGATTCGGCCCCGTGAGGCTCTTGTTGGTCATGACGGTCGAGGCGTCGACTTCCAGGTGCTGGAAGCGGTAGGGGCCGACGAAGTTGCCGGTCGGCCGGAAGCTGCAGCCGGGCTCCGGGCTCCGGATGTAGCCGCCGACGTTATCGAGCCAGCGGAAGCGCATGCCGAGGATCGTGCCGTCCTTCTTCGCCGCGAGCTCGCGATACGCGACGCGATCCGTGCCCGTCGAGGAGGCCAGCAGGTGCTCGTGGCGGTCTTCGATCCACTTCACCGCGACGCCCGTGAGCTTCGAGGCGAGCGCGATCAGCGCGATGTAGGGATAGATCAGCGACTTGATGCCGAAGCTCCCGCCGATGTCCGGCGGGACGATGAAGCGGAGCCGGTTCTCGGGCAGCCCGAGCACGCGCGCCGTCAGCGGGTGCATGATGAACGGCCCCATGAAGTTCGACCACACCGTGCACACGCCCTCGAGCGCGTCCCATTTCGCGATCACGCCGTAGGTCTCGATCGGCGTCGAGCCGTACTTCGGGAACTTGAAGCGCTCCTTGACGACGACGTCGGCGTCGCGGAAGGCGCGGTCCGGGTCGCCGTACACGAGCCGGCGATTGTTCGCGAGGTTCGAGCCGACGGCCTCGTGGAGGATCGGCGCGTCGGGCTCGAGCGCACGCTCCGGATCCACGACGGCCGGCAGCGGCTCGTAGTCCACGCGCACCAAGTCCGCCGCGTCCTCGGCGGCGTACCGGCTCTTCGCCACGACGACGGCGACGGGCTCGCCGACGAAGCGCGCCCGGTCGGTCGCCGCGCAGTAGTAGTGGACGGGCGCCGTGACGCCGACCGCGAAGGGCTTGGTGTGCTTCGCGACGTCCGCGCCCGTGACGACGCCGACGACGCCGTCCATCGCGCGCGCCGCGGCGACGTCGTAGCCGAGGATGCGCGCGTGGGCGTGGGGCGAGCGGACGATCGCCGCGTGGAAGAGGTTCGCGACCGGCGGGTGGTCGTCGATGTAGGCGCCGCGCCCGGTGAGGAGCCGCGCGTCCTCGACGCGCTTCACCGGTTTGCCGATCCACTTCGTCGCGCTCATCTGTAGCGGGGTCCGCGAGGCCGGCTTGAGCCGTGGGTGGCCTGAGAAAGGCGCGCGTCGCTCATCTGTAGCGGGGTCCGCGAGGCCGGCTTGAGCCGTGGGTGGCCTGAGAAAGGCGCGCGTCGCTCATGTGGGGGCGCTGCACTCTAGTCAGCGGCGCCGCGGCATGTCAAGCGCGCGAACCATGATTGCAGGGAGCGCATTGTGTCCGCTCCCGTGAACTGTCCGCTTCGCTGGCCGACCGCCGTGCGGTACTCTACCGCGCGGCCGCTGTGGAACGGGCGATTCCGTATCGGTCGATTCCGGGAGGCGACGCCATTACGGTGATGCCGGCGGCGCCGCGGGATCGATCCCGAGGTCGTCCAGCCACTCCCGCGCCGCCGCGCGCAGCCGCTCGCCTCGAAACGCGAACCAGCGCTCGCGCTCAGCGGGATCGTCGAACAGGACGTTCTTGAACCGGCGGAAGGCGCCGCGGCCATCGAGGGCGACCTCCAGCCGGTCGCGCAGCCGCGCGTCGTCAACCGTCGCAACGAACTCCGCCATCCAGCCGTACTCGACCCGGGAGCCCAGCGGCTCGATGTGGATCAGGTGCCCCGCCTCGAGCCCCATGTCGATCTCCTCCTCCGACGGCCAGTCGTCGCCTTCGCCGAGGCGATCGACGGGGACCATCTGCACCTCGCCGCTCCGCACGTCGAGATGGCAGGTCCACTCGCCGGGGTTCGAGGTCAGCGCGGTCTCGAGGGCGGCCCAGTCCACCGGCACTCTCCTCGGCGACGCTGCGGGTCGAGGTTCGTCCTGGCCCAGCCACGCCAGAATTCTCTCCCGCTCCGCCTCATCGAACTCGTGGCCGTAGAAGCGCAGGAAGAGCGCACGGCGCAGCGCGGCCGGCGGCGCGTGCGGGTCCTGCGCCAGCACCGAGGCGCGCACCAGGGCCCGCGCCGTGGCGCCCATCGAGCAGCCCATCTTCAGGCGTTCCTCGGGCGAGCGCGCGAGGAGCATGGCCCGGTACCGCTGCAGGACGTCGGGTGGAGTGTCAGTCACCCCGCGCCTCCCGGTACAGCGCGCCGAGCCCGAGGCGCTCGGTCCAGCGCGCCAGGTACTGCATGTCCAGGTCGGGCACCGATCGCAGGAGGTTGCGGACGTCGTCGAGCTGGACTTCCGAGCGGGTCTCTCGCATCCAGTCGAGCTTGGAGATGATCAGGTCCTCGGGCGCGACGAGGGCGAGCCCGTGGCCCTCGATGGAGCCGCGCCGCTGGCGCGCGAACTCCGTGCGGCGGTAGTCGGTGTCCTTGCGGACGATGCAGTCCACCTTGATCACGTGGGCTTGGTGGATCAGGTTGAACGTGCTCCGGCCGGCGATGGCGGCACGGACCGCGTCCCGGTCGAGATAGAAGTCGCCTTCGAACAGGGCGCAGAACCGGTCGGCGTCGCCCCCCGACAGCTCGACCACGAGATCGATGTCGCGCGTCATGCGTGGCAGCGCGTAGTAGTTGGCCGCGAACGATCCGGTCACCATGTACGCGATCCCGGCGGCCTCGAGACGCCCGGTGACCGTCGTGAGAACCTCCAGCTCTTCGGTCACTCCTGGTCCCCAGCCTCCCGCCGACCTCTGACAGGGAAGGTCACTGGAGGCGCCATCCTCACCCCGGCCGCTCGAGCCCCAGCTCGCCCCACATCCAGCCGAAGTCGTAGGCGGAGTGGCCCTCCATGCGCTCGCGGGCCGAGAGGTTCTCCATGTCCTTGAGGAGCGCGATCACCTTGGGGCGCGCGGACTTGAGGCCTACGGCCTGGCGCGGCGTGCGGCCGCGGAGAGCGGGCAGCGGCTCGTCGAGCCAGCCCCGGTAGTGGCGCTCGTAGAAGGCCTGGACGATCTCGGCGGCGGCTTCCGGCGGCACCTCCTCCTCGGGCCGGGCGGGCCGCCGGTCGCGCGCGGCCGGCCGGGCGCGCCGGCGTTCGAGCGCCCGCTGAACGCTCTCGTGGCTCGTGGCCCGGTACGCGACGGCGGGGCCGGCCGCCGCTTCGAGCAACGCGCGCCCGCGCTCGGCGCGCTGGCGCGAGATGGTTTCCAGCACGACGCGCCTCTCCTCGAGCACGAACGTGCCGAAGCCGCGGCGGAAGCCGCCCTCGTCGGCACTCTCGGCGAGCCAGGCGTAGCTGCCGTCGTCCTGGCGCTCCAGCTCCGGGCGGTTCGCGAGCGCCGCCTCCAGGGCCGCGCGGCGCCCTCGGCGGTCACCGAGGTCGGCATCGGCCGCCGGGCGACCAACTCCAGCCAAAGGTCGTGGAACGCCATGCCGATGTTCTTGAAGAATGCCGTCTCATCGCGGAGCGGCAGCTTGCCGCGCAGCGACCGGCTGAGCCGCCGCAGGACGCGGAGGATCAGCTCCTTCTCGCGCGCCGGGTAGAGGTAGGGCGAGCCGTCGAGGACCGGAGCGCCGTGGGGCCCGAGGATGACGCGCGCGGCGAGGACGTCCCACTGGACGAGCTGGCGCGTGGCGAGACGCTCGCGCACAGGGACGCGCTTGTTGGCCCACAGGTCGAGAAGGTCGAGCCCCTCGTCGAGCCGCACCGCCTGGATCTCGTAGGGGCGGAGGTGCGAGAGCCGCATCCGCGCGAGATAGCGCCGCTCGCCCGACCGGAGGCCGTCGCCTTCGCGCGCGAGGAACCGCTCGACGATGGTCCCGCCGCCGTGGAGCGGGCAGTCGAAGACGAGCCACTCGTGGAAGCCGACCCGGCTCTGCTCGAAGTCCATCGCCTCGCGCGCCTCCGCCCGCGTCAGCCGCTCGAGGCGCTTGCCCCAGAACGTGAGCTCCGCGGCGGCGCGGTCCCCGTCGAACTCGGCGCGCCGGGAGAACCGCATCAGGCGCGCGAGGGCGCCGTCCCGCTCCCCCGCCGTCCACGCGCCCGGCGCGGGCGCGTCCTTCCCGAGGCAGCACCGTTTGTACTTCTTGCCGCTGCCGCAGGGGCACGAGTCGTTCCGTCCGACGGCGCTCATGCGCCGCGTCCGTCCTCGGCCCCCGGCGGCCGGTCCAGGAACTGTCGCAGGCGCCACTGGCGAGCGAGCTGGTTTCCCCGCGCCATCGTGTGGCGATTCTGTGGGTGCGGGCGCCGCGCTGTCAACGCCGTTCGGGCGGCG
>WNFJ01409855.1_pt3 | contig 12200 bp, 15 predicted proteins | sample 5400461 | NCBI WGS metagenome assembly WNFJ01 (sample SAMN13153349, study PRJNA577476) | soil metagenome | isolation source: 115 cm saprolite on Douglas fir-dominated hillslope | place: USA:California | collected 2013-09-17
CGCTTCTCTGTAGCTCCGGCTGAATGGGGCTTAGGCGTTGACAATTCCATCATCCGAGCAGGCCCTGGTCGGTTCGAACGAGCGGCTACCCGTGCGGTCGGAGCTTGCCGCTCAGATTCGGCAGTCAAGGCAATCAACGAGCGTCCTAAAAGCGGCTCATCGTTCAACGAAAGCTGAGTCGCTAAAACCTCGCCTACCCAGTGACTGGCCCACCGCAGCATATCCACCCACGCTGTTTTTCGCGCCATCTCGCGTTGCCAGTGAACTGGTGCACTGCCGGTTGCGAGTAAGGCTCTCACCTGGCGGCTCATTGACCAACTCCCTCGTTGTAGGACATCTGTAAGTAAAGCAGAATCTGGCCGATAGTCATCCCGCTGACTTCCTCGGGTGTCCAACCAAACTCCTTCGCCAGCACGAAGCAGGCTTTGGCTAGCGGAGCCTGGACGAGTTCTTCTAGTGCATTGCGCGGCGTGCTGACGCCACTAATTGCGTTAATCTGATCGACCAGGAAGCGGGCGAGACCAGCCGGTAGTTGCGCGACCTGTTCGAACTTGAGTGCCGGTTCAACGAGTCCTTGCTGGATGATGAGCGCAGCTGATAAGCCATCATCATCGCGAGCGGCTTTGGCGATGAGTTGCAGGTCGCGTACCATCAACGGTCGTAGTACCACCTGCCCGTTAGCGGGGCCGTGCCCATTGGAGTGTAATAACTCCGTCGGGATAGTGACCTCGTGGGTGAGCGACCCGCCAGCTAATAATTCCTCGATGGACAGAGTCATACACTACCTCTTCTGGCTAACTCTCCTTGGTTCAAGAGAATTTGGGCGCAATTGCCGAAGCGTTACCACCGCCAGCAGGCGCTGGCTTGTCGACGACGCTGATGGTGAGCGCTTTGAAGGTGATGTTCTCCATGACGAAGTCATCCTCCGGCAGCGTATATGCCCAGTTCTGGAACTTTACACCTTGCAACTCCAATCCAACTGTGGTACCGGGCACTTCTGGATTGCTCAGTTGCACGCTCATGTTGAGGGTCGGCTCAACGTAGGGCTCGGCTATGTTCGTCGAGGATGCCCCCCGGCCCAACAGAAGCCACAACAGTGCTCCATTGATGTAGGCCCGACCGACCTTGCCGCTCACGCGTACATTGCCCGCGTGTAAGGAAATCGGGTGGCGGCGGCCAATCTGGTAAAACTCTTCCAGGTCTGTCTGGACACAAATTTCGACATTGGTCACGCGGCCGACTGTCTGCAGTGTGTATGCTTCCATAATAGCGCTGGCATCCTGACCTTCGGGCGTGGATTCGTTCGCCAGCGTGAGCGTTCCATTCGCGCCTGTAAAGACATCTTCTATCGCCATGATCTGCTCTCCTTACTCCAGGAACATCGTGACCTGAATGAAATCGATGCTAAACACTGGTCTGAGCACCATCGTCACCTGGACGATTCCCCGAATCTCCTGGTCGCGCGTGGCTGTGACGTCGAGATCATAGCTGATCAACATCTCGGCGTTCACCATCCCGGCCAGGAAGCTATTGATGGTGGCGCGCAGCGCACCGCGCACCCGCTCGTTGTTCAAAAGGCCGATGTAGGGATTGGCGGCAGAACGTACACCATTCTTGGCGTAGTCAACGATACGGCGGGTAGTAATCTGCGCGAAGGCGGTATTGGTGGACGTGGTGATGCCTCGAACGATGTGGAAGCCCAGGTGTAGTTCCAGCGCCAGCACTCGTGCCTCAACGAGTTGCGTTAACTCAGCCCTACTGTACTGTCTTTCAAGTCCATTGACAGGCAGCACCTTATTCGTCAGGCTGATGTGTGGTTCAAAGCTTGACAAGAGACCGGCTACTGCAGCGGCAGCGTAGGCACCGGGAAGCGTTACATTGGCCGGCGGCACAGCTGCATTATCCGTCGTTACAATACCGGGTGCGACGAAGATAACGCGGTCGCTGTCCAGGGTGTGGTTGATGATCGGCTCGATTGTTTGGCCAGTCGGGATCGGCTTGCTTCCGACGACAGCAACGCGGTCACGCTGGACTGCGTCGGTTGATGCACTCTGGCAGTGCGCATCCAGCGTATTCCCAAAACTGTCATCCTGGCCCGCAGCGATGATAATTTGCACATCCTGATCGATCAGGGCATTCAAACCCGCCGGGTAGTCCGCCCCTGCCGCTCCGTTGTCACCGCCGGAAAACGGAGTGAAAGTGGTCTTGTCCGCGCTCAGCGCCGGGAGTGTGTTAGCGTTGGCTAATCCGTTCGTATCAGCAATTACCCAGGCAGAACCACTAAACGGATCGTTGATATCCTTGGCCAGATCATTGCCGTCCACGACTGTGAACGCCTCTACTGCTTGTCCCAGGCGCAGCGTCACTTTGACCGCTTTGGATCTGTCCACGGCATAGGTAGCGAACAAGGTTTTATCATTCTGTTGGGGGCCCTCGCCAGGCGGAAATGTCAGTGTTCCATCGGTGGTTTTGACCGTCACCCCACCCGATTGAAGCGGATCTGTATGACCTGCACCATCATCGTAGCCAATTTTCAACACGCGGTTGTTGAAGAGGATACGGTTGTGGGCATTTTTGACTATGGGGGAGGGTAGTAGCTTTAGAGTCGCGCCGCTTGTATCGACTGGCTCATTTTTGACGATAGCGTCTTGCTCGGCCGGCGATACGTTGTACGCTAGACCATTGCCCCATTCTCCCGGCGATTTGGCAGTTAGATTGGCAACCTGTTGACCAAGTTGGGTTTTGGCTGGTGCAGCCGAGTTGCCTGCTATTCGCACGGCGAAGACAGTCGTTGCGCCCTGGTTGTAAGCCAACTCCAAAGCACGAACCAGCGTGAGTTCATTACTTTGCCCATCGATCCAGGCGTCATAATTTCCAAAGTGCTGGACAGCATCGGCGTAACTCCCCAGTAGGGTGGGCACCCCTGGCAGTCCTTTGCTGGCCGTGCCTGTGATACCAATGTTGCCTGACGCGAACTGACCGGGTACGATCAGTCCTTCCGGTCGCACATCGATATAGACGCCTGGTAAAATCATCTCAGGCATGTCTACTTCTCTCCTTTCTGGTGGCGAAGAGATCGCCACCATACGCATGCGTTACAACTGGCGATACTGCGGGCTCTCCATCCTCCTGGGTGATTCCTGGAGACCCCACCCCGGACGCGATAAATCGGGTCCCTACGCCCCTCCAATGTTTCATCCGCCTGTCGCGCGCAGGTACAGGACGCCTTCCTGGTCAAAAGCTTTATCCTGGTAAGTGAGCTCCAGGCGATCGAATACGCCTGGCAACTGGATTGCCGGAGCGATGGGAAGGACCAGCGACCTGTAGCTGTCCAGGGCGTTGTTTGCCCCCGGAAACGCTACAGGATCGCCCGCGTCATTAAAATTGTGCAGGAAGTCCTTTAATGATTGAAAAATCACCTGCGCGTGACGATCGGCTGGATTCGGACCTGAAACTGCGGCAAGGAAATCGGTCAATGTATGGTAGCTCGTAGGCTGACCCATCAAGCCATCAACGGTACGGGTAAGCGTGACTGTTCCAGCCGGCTCAGCACCTGAGACGAAGATCAGGGCAGACAGAGCGCCAATCGTGAGCTTACCACGCAGAATGAGCGCGGGAGCGTCCTGGTTATCCCAGCGTATCATGCGGTCGGTGACGGTAGTGAACTCCTTTTGAGGCGAGCCAGCCTGCTCCTGGTCGGCCTCGATTTGTATGCGCGCTATCAGACCTCCGGCATTATCGCTATCCGAGAACTGGCATTCGTACAATACCCGGTAGTCGGCCTGTCCGCGCCAGGCGGTGAGGGAAGATATCTGATCGGCTGCCAGGGTGTTCTCGAGCGCCAGGCGTAGAAAACCTTCTTTCACTAGAGAATCGCGGTCAGCTATCAGCTGTGAATTAAGATTGGTGAAGTCTGTATCCACTTGACCTGGATCGGATGCCCATGCCTGAAAGCGAACCAGCGCATCCAGGCGAATGCCTTTGACCGCGACAACGGGGAACTCTCCCCGTTTCTCTGTGCCAATGCGGTTATTCAGCCCGACCGCGCGCTCACTCACGCTGGCGACAGATACGCTGGGCAGGGGCAGCCCGGCTACCTGTTGTGGGAGATAGTCGTGCAACGTCTTCAACATCGCGTCGATGCATTGATCCCGGCGAGGATTGCTGCGATTTATCATCCCTCGTAATTCTCTCTTGCCATTGCGGCCATCATACTCAAGACCTCGCAGCATCTCGCGATAGTACATGCCTCTTCTGCACATGTCGGCGCCTATACTGCCCATTTTCCATAATAACAGATTGTGCTTAAATGGCACTTATCGATCGCTTAAATTTGACTTAAATCGAGCCGGTATCACCTGAGATTTCCATTCTTGATCTGCTCATAGAGGCTTGTTGTCTCATCCATCGGGCGAGCGCCCAGTACGCGAGAGAGAATATCACAGAAGACCTGATATTGGCGCAGGGCCAGGCCGCGCCGTCCAAGCGCGTAGTAACAGCGCATGATCAGGCAATGGGCTTCTTCGTTGCAGTTATCGTACTCAAGAATCTTCCGGCAATAATCCAGCGCCGTTGAGTAATCCTTATTTTCACAGAAAAGCTGGCTTTGATGAGCTAGCAGTGAGATATATAAGTTTTTCAGGTGTTCGCGGTGGTAGACAGTCCACTCTTCATAGCAATCGTTTTCCAGGAAGTGCCCGCGGTATAGAGTCGCTGCCATCTCGTGGTACGCGAGAGCTTCAGCCGGGTCGCCATGCTTAAGGGCAAATTGGGCCAAAGAGATGTAATTCGTGAATGCCTCGGTATCTGTCCATACACTCAGGTGAGGGGGAAGATAATAATGGTCGTTTGCGAATTGGATGGGCGAATCCGTTATTTTCGCTGCTCCGTTCGTCTGAAGGCTCTGACGCAGCGCATGCATGGTGACATTCAGACAATTACGCGCTAACTGCGGGTCCTGGTCGGACCAGAAGAGTTCGAAAAGTTTTTCGCGGTGGACTGGTACCGTACGGTGGACGATCAGATATTTGAACACGGCCTCGCTTTTCTTGCGCCAACCATCGATCGGTGTTCCGTTCAGGAACGCCTGAAAAGTGCCAAAAAGACGCACATTAAGAGAAGCTGCCGGTGCTTGAACCTGGTCTGGTGTCTCGGATTGCATCATTGGTTCACCGTTTATACCTGCCCGAGTCAGGCATAAACGCTGTAACATCTCGATCAGCCCCACAGCGGCCTTGTCTCCAACCTGGTCGGCTGCTACCTGAGCGTGTTTCAGGTGCATCAAAACCTGCTTGTATCCTGTCAAGATCCTGCCTTCTAATTCTGATGCTAGCGCCATATACCCTCCTGAAAGTCGATAGCCAAATATCTGCTCTTTTTCTTTATGCCAATCTCGAAGTTCGGTAATCGCTGACTACACGTCTGACTGAGTTAAGTGAGCTGAGAAAGATGGCGGCAATCGATGGTAACGCACGCCCCTTAGTATTGACGTTGACTGATTTGGTTTTTAAGGCATGAGTATAGGGTATCGTGATAATTGGGTTGATGCTGCTTCTTGTGGCGTACAAGGAGCGAAATCACGCTTATAAGCGGATTCCCTGTTCTGACATTTTCCATAGTTCACTTCCCCATGCGAACTTGTCGAGGCCTATCCAGGGGTACACTGATGAGTATAACTTTGTATAACGCGCCTGTCAATAAACGCTGCTGTGGTTATTCTTTCCTATCATTTCCCGATTTCAGAAAGAACTCTACCACAGGTTCTTTCTTGACAGTGATACTGGTGGCGAACCCTTCGTTTGAGCACAGACCGAGCACATCTTTCCCATTGAGACGAGCATGGAAATGGGGTTCGCCACCAGTAATTCATGCGCTGGCGCGCACCAGTGTCCATGAAAATAGCAGCATTTAGAGCATAACGTAACATATAACGCTATTTCCAGGGGAGTGTCGACAGTGGAGCCAGAACAACGTAATATAGTTCCAAAAAGCATAGCGTTTTATAGCGAAATAGAGCGTTCTATTGACCGCTTGCTTTCGCTACCGAACGTTTGTCCTTTAGCTTCGTGAGGGGAACGACAATCCTCACAGGGTGGACTACCAGGGATGCAAGCACCCCCTTACCATCCTCTACCGCCCTTTGCCCGAAGGCATCAGGGGCTACTTTGCGTATGATGTTTCCGGCACCGTTAATGTCGGCATTGATGGAGCGTCCATTCGATGCTCGGTACAACCCACGCTTGACGCGCTTGCCGCTAAACGTGTGCTTCTCATCGCCATTGTTCCGCACTGGCAACGGGTCTAGGTCCAAGAGCGAAGCCTTTGACGTGTAGGACTCTTCCGTGACCTTGACGGTGATGCCTACCAGTTCAGCCTTGTACGCAAGCATCGCAATGAAACGAGCATGAGGAATGTTCACAAAGTTCTGATTGGTGCGCTTACTCATCTCACTGTTCTGTTTCCAAGCGTCATTCTTTCCGATGCACAACACGCCTATTCCCTCTTTCACCAACAGATCAATAATCCTTTTGCTGGCAGTGTGCATGTAGTGGTCGATGCGCCTGTTACGCTTGTTCGTCATGCGCTCCATGCGCTTCGTGGTGCCCGTATGCCCTAGCTGTTTCTGTAACGCTGCTCTGCGCTTATTGTAAAATTGGTTGGTGGACTTCACTGGACGCCCGTTAACGACTACTGACTGAAAGCCAGGTTTGTTTGAGGTTAGCGCTCCCAGATTGTTCATGCCAATATCTATGCCAGCGTAATACGCAGGATTGACTGGTGTTTGCTTGACAGCTTGTTCGTAGACCACTTCCACCACATAGAATCCTTTTCGCGGCACGATGCGTACTTGATTGATGTTCTTGTGCTTCGTTTGTATCTCAATGGGAAGCTTGGACGGCACTACGAGGCCACGCTTCAAGCCTCGTTGACTGATGGCCTGGATAGTATAGATGAGGATATTGCGTCCTTCCGTCTTGTTTTTGTATTTCGGAAGCGCTGGGCGTCCGGTGAACTTGGACGGGTCTTCGTTGTAGGCTTTCAACCCCTTCTTGAAGGACTGCCAATTGGTATCAAGCAGCATCAGGATTTGTTGACTGACCTTCGCCGGCAGCGCCTTGTACGCCTCATGTGACTGCATCCGACGTTGTATCTCGTGGTAGGTGAGGTACTTTCCCTCGTGAATGAAGGCTTGCCGGTACTCGTACAATGCCGCATTGTAGAGGTTCTTGGAGGCAAACGCCGCCGCATCAATGGCCACATAGCGCGGGTCACGCTTGCTAATGATGTGCTGTTCTACCAGTTTCACGGGACTTGCCTCCTTGTAATAACCTCTTCTTTTCTTATTCTTTCCAAGGAAGAGAGAAGCGGTTTCTCTTTCCACTCGGATAACGCACTCCAGGAACGACTCGTAAGAGCCAGGCTGGGGTTTGCACCCAGCACCCCGCTTTCACGGACCTGGCTGGCCTTAGCTTGCAGCCATGCTCCTGTCAATGGTAGAGCTTTCACTTTGCATTGCTGAGCTTTCATCAGAAGCACTTTCAGCTTTCATTTGCAACTACCGATGAGCTTTCATTTTTGGCAAAAAACTGTTTGCGGTAGCGACTGATCGTTGGTTGTGAAAGTTCCTGATGCTGTGCAAGCGCTCGCTGTTCGATCTCTGAAAGCTTCAAATCGGCATTCTCCTGCAGGCATACAAAGACGAACGCACGAGCATCAAACTTTTCCTCGGATACCGCTTGCGATGTGGATTGGCGTACGGCGGGCAATGCACGCAGCACTGGACGCTCTATCTTCTTCTGGGTCTCTGTAGCCTGTTTCTCAAGCGTTGTATGCATTCGATGCAACTGCTCAGAGAGAGAACGTTCAATCTGCTGAAAGCTTTCATCAATACATGAAAGCTCTCCTGAAAGCTCCTGGTGAATATCCCTTGCAAGGGTTGCAGAGCTTTCATTGAGTTGCTGATGAAAGCTATTCTTTGTCTGTGAAAGCTCCTTTGCAAGGTGTTGTTGAAAGTTCCTCTCAAGTGTTGTAAAGCTTTCACTGAGTCGCTGTTGAAAGCTCTTTTCGAGTTGCAGGACCTGCTGATTGAAACTCGTTGTCAATTCGTCGAGCTGATCCGGGTGTTGCCGGTTCGATAGAAGGTCATGCTGGGGGGTCATTCTCACCAGCAAACTGTAGAGCACACCAGCGGCGCAACGGAAAAACAGAATAACCGACACCGCTCCAGCGGGAAAGCTCCAGATGAACGAGGCCAGCGTGATGAAGGTGAGTCCGATGAATACACAGCCCATCGCCTTGTACATCCACGCTTGGCCCTCCGGCGCTTGATTGGCCTGCATGAAACATCCGGGCAAGATCACCTCCGGGGCCGTGTTCAGCACGATAATACAGGCACTGGAGATGTCCAGGAGCATATGCGCCTTGAATAAACCCGGTAGAACGGTCTCGGCAATGACATAAAGCACGCTCAGAAACATCAGCGGTTCAGCCAGGCGCGATAGCAGCAAGAATAGCCAGTTACCGCCCCGGGTGATAAACGCCAGTGTGGCCAGTTCTTGTCGGATGCGTTCGCCGCGTGTCGCCTGTGTGGTGTGCGTCGTCATCCTGTCCTCCTCAAATTGCGCTCTCGCACGATGTGCGAGGCATGTTTCTGATACCGACCATATCCTAAGTGCATCCCAAGGATCGCCTCACGAATGCTGCCACACGCTTTGTAGCGGCGGATAAATTCGGCCTCCTGCTCGATAGTAAAGCGTGCTTCCTGTCGAGCACTTTGCACCGGCTCTTGCACTGGCGCAGAGTCGAATTGACGCTCAGTGCTCGAAGCACGGTGCTCGACTTCAGTGCTTGCGGTGCTCGGCCTTGTAAGCTTATGGCGCCGCATCAGAACAGGGGTACCGACCTCTTTTGAGCGAGCACTCTGGTACCGGGTGCTGGGTGCTTGAGCACTCTGAGCACTGGGTACCTGTTCCCGCTCTCGATCAGTACCGAACCGCTTCATGGCAGCTTCGGCTTTAGGGGTAGTGGAGACGTGCTTGGATTTGCGCTTATAGAACCTGGCCACAAATGGCACCGCTTCAGGCGTAATGATAATGCCCTCGCCATTGGCGAATGTTTTCGACTGCTCGGCCAGGTCCGTTCCTGCGTATTTTTTGTAGCGGGCAATATCAACATCCTGGCGCTGGCGCATAAGGATGTAAATGTCGTTTTCAGCAGCGAGCCGCTTATCGAAGTTCGCCGGGCGTTGATCGAAGAAGGCTGGAATGATGCCACGCTTGCGACCGGCATTCGCCATGTCAACGAAGACGCGCAAGAGCTCGGTTTGAATAAGCGTCGGCAGGTAGCTCATTGAACGATCCTGGGGGAACCAGTGGCTTGCCTCGGTTTGGGATACTGTCAGCATGAGTCATGAGCGATTTGACACCCACTGCCATGATACGCGCGCGAGCCTCGTCATCGGGATAGCTGGCCAGATCGAAGACGACTTGATAGCCATTGGTGAGAATAGCCGCGCCCAGTTCTTGGGCCGCGCCCATATCCACTGCAAGGAAGGTGTCGGGGTCATATTTTGCTGCTGCACTCGGGTGACCAGCAATATAGCCGTTTGGGAGGACATCAACCAGTGAAAGATAGTCACCCTCTTTGTCGAAAATGACCTCGGGAATATAGTACTGCCCAAATTGCTCAGCAAGGAGCGCCCCAACATTTGTCTTGCCCGCACCTTTGATGCCATAGCATACAATACCTAAACCAGTCAGGCCTTCAACGTCTGGTTGCCAGTCCTGGCTTAAACGCATACGCCTCTCGTGAGAATTGTCGAGCGGCGGCGCGTCGCCTGGTTCATCGCCCTGGCTGTCTTCTGTGTACTCACCGCGTACGCTTTTGCCGTTCAGCATGCGATAGAAAAGCGAAGGTTGACCAGGTTCCCTTGCCCGCTTGGCCGCAGGGCCAGCGGGCAAGGGAACTTCCTTGCCCGTGGCCTGTTCGATCTCGTCTACGACCCAGTAGGCGACCGCACCTGCAGCAAATCCGACAATGACGCCAAGACCGCCTGTATGAGCCAGGGCTAATGCTGGCTCGGCGACCAGCGTTGCTGCCCCGGCGATTGCTAGCTTTTGGCCATTGTTGCTTGCCATGATTACAGCTCCTCGAAACCGTGTTCTAGTAGTCCGATGCCCAGTGGCAGACCGCATACGACGATGAGCCCGACAGCCAGGGCGATGAGGGCTCGCACGAGCCAAGTAGTCCCTGGTGATGAGCTATAGTCCGCCCAGCTATTGAGGGTAATAAGGAGAAAGCCGGCGATGAGGAAGCCTTTTCCGAGTTTGGGGTTAGCGATGCTGATTTTCGCGACGGCAACGGAGAGGGCCAGCGCGAAGATCAAGGTAACGACTTCGACGGTCCAGCCATACATCCAGGCCGTGACATATTGCACGGGTGCCTGGCCGGTGATCATGAGCCAAGGTTGGAGCAAGATGCCCCATGCTACCCCGGCCACGCGTGTTTGATTGCCCAGGGCCAGGTATTCAGAGGTCTGGACCTGTACGACGGTCCCACATGCCCAGAGGAAGAGGACCAGGGCTCCCAGGAACCAGCAGATAAGAGGACTACTCCCTAAGTGGTGATGGACGCGGTTGAATTGCTGTTGAGCCGAGCCTACAAGATTCCTACCAGCCATGGTTACACCTCCAAATCGCGGCCATAGACCGTGTAGTCGCCAACCATCTCTTCATCTCTGAGAATGGCGAGGAAGAGTGGATCAATCTCATACTCAAGCCATTCGATGATGATGAACCCTAGCCCATGTTTGTCAGAGACGCCTACATCGACAATGTCAACCTCTTCGCGACCGACGAACCATCCGGCCATCTTCTCCGAAATGTCGTCGATGACATCAGGATGCAGTGTGATATACACGCCTTGCGCCTGGCCAGGGATTGTGGGCGAGCTCGCTTGGGATCGTGGATACTGGGTAAGACTGTTGAATGAAAAGGGAACGACTTCAGTGCTCATGGTATCTCTTGTCCTTTCTGTGATGATACATGCACTCGTTAAGACTCTGCCAGAATAGGAGCAGAAGCTTCGACAGGGTTGGTGAGAGGCTCAGCGAGAGATGAACAGGCCGACTGGGCGACCTGGGCCATTCTTCTGGCAAGGCCGTGCATCAGGAACTGGTGAGCCAGTGGGTGAGTGGTCGTCTCAAAGGTCTTCATCTCATTGCCCAGTTCATAGGCCAGCCAGCGCAGTTCGCTGACGTGCTCGGTAAGTTCAGGGATGTTCATCGACAAGGTTCTCCTTCTCCGGCAAACGTGAACGGGTAAAACGGGGGGTCATCGGTGCTACATGGGACACTGTATACACAAAAATCTACGATAGAGGGATCACTGGTAAGTTGCTGGATAAAGGTCTCGTCTACCTCATCATCCCATTCGAGTACGAGGTAGCCTACGGCCTGCTTCTGGGAAGCCCCGAAATCCAGCAGCGTGACGTCTGGCTGCTGGGCTGCAAACTGCGCTTCAAAGGCTGCAACCAACGAATGGAACTGGTCGAGTGGAAAGGTGATGTGGATATCTTGCATCGGTATGCTCTCCTTCTCTGCCTGCCATTAAAACAACGTGTTCTGTTGAGGCATGGCGTGCTTCTTGTGGTACGCAACGACCGGGTCAGTCCAGGGGCGTTCTGGCACGGCGTTGATCCACTGCCCATGAACAAGCCGCTGGGCTGCTCTACATTGTTCTCGCTGACATGTGCGATAGTTCTCAGCAGGAGTTCTCGCCCAATCATGGCCGATGTCTCGGCAGAGCGAGTTAGCGAATGTCTCGCCGGTTGACTTGTTTTTCTTGCTCATGCTGTTCCTCCTTTCCCCACCACCTGCATATAGACCTGAAATTCGACTTCACTGGAAAAGCTGACGTGGATATTCAGGTTGCTGGTGTCCTTCACTTCGATGAAGGGATAGGGCTGTTCAATGCATCGAACGATGTGCAACCAGGGTACTTCGTGTTCGATGCGCCCACGCAAAGTTTGTAAAGATTGTGTCGTGGTAGGCGTTGTGTCGCTCGATTGTCTCATGGTCAATCCTTTTTGTTTGTAAAAACAGATGAAACTGTTCAGACTTGCCCTCTTCTGATATACTCTCGATATGACAGCAGAAGAGACGATAGCATCATTAGAAGCTCAACTCAAGCAAGCCTTAGAGC
>WNFJ01082887.1_pt1 | contig 12196 bp, 15 predicted proteins | sample 5400461 | NCBI WGS metagenome assembly WNFJ01 (sample SAMN13153349, study PRJNA577476) | soil metagenome | isolation source: 115 cm saprolite on Douglas fir-dominated hillslope | place: USA:California | collected 2013-09-17
GGCGGAGAGGGCAGCTTCACCGCATGCTCGTTTTGGTACATCGAATGTCTGGCGCGCGCTGGGGAGTTGGAAAAGGCTCAATTGTTGTTTGAGAAACTCTTAGGATACGCCAACCATCTGGGACTCTACTCGGAACAAATTGGTCCAGGCGGGCAACATCTCGGCAATTTCCCCCAGGCCTTCACGCATCTGGCCCTGATCAGCACCGCAACCTATCTGGACCGGGTCCTTTCCGGCAAGGACGACTCAGTGTGGCGCTAGCACGCAGAGGAAATAGCGTTTTTTGACGACGAGCCAGAGGACCAGGATCACCAGCAGCGAAGCATGGGTGCTGCGCGAACGCCCCCATCCTTTCGAGGTCCTTTTGCGATAGTTGGGCGCAGGTCCTCTGCGTCCGGAGCTGGAGGGTAGTATAATGGTAGTATGAAGGAGAAGACTTCTATCACACTCTCGAAAGATATCCTTACCGGCATCGATCGGATTGCAGGATCGAAGCAATCACGTTCGGCATTTATCGAAACCGTGCTGACTCAGTACTTGCGCCAACAAATGCGGGCGCAGGTTGAAGCTCGCGATCTCGAACTCATCAATAAGGCCGCGGATGAGCTGAATCCAGAGGTAGAGGACGTCCTCCGGTATCAGGCGACAGAACATAGTCGGCGGCGGAGATGAAGAGGAGAGGAGATGAGACGAGGAGAAATTTATCGCGTTCATCATCCCAGCGACGATCCTAAACTTTACCGGAGCTTCGTGGTCGTGAGCCGCCAGATCCTGGTCGATTCCAGATTCCCCACTGTGGTTTGCGCACCGATACTCACTCGCGGACACGGGTTCTCAACCCAGGTCTCGGTCGGTATCGACGAAGGCTTGAAACATGAAAGCTGTATCCTATGCGATAATCTCGTAAGTCTCCGCAAGGTGCAACTGACACGCTTCGTTGGGTCCCTGGCGCGCTCCAAGCTTGAGGAATTGGACCGAGCGCTCAAAATGGCTCTCGCCCTCGAATAGGCTGCCCAACCCCGCCATGGCCTGCGCCAGGCCGCCGCATCCCGGCTCGTTGATAGACCACTCTTCTTCATTGCCCCTTGTTCTCGGTGGTGGACGGGCCGAAGCCCCAACGTTCGCGCATGCGTTGCCGGAATCGTTCCCGCTCTTCCGGTGTCACGTGCCCGCAGCGCTCTTTCATGCGACGGCGGAAATTGGGGCGACCGGAACCGTGCCCTCCAAATCCACCGAAGAGGATCCGGCACAGCGCTAGAAGTCCGAGCGCTTGCCAGAAGGTAATCTGGCGCCAGCCGAATAACGGCGGCAGCAGCCAATTCCACAGATGCATCACGATTTCGCCGCCGATGAAGGCAAATAGCAGCATCGCCAGGATTGCCAGCGGCGGAATGAAAATCCATTTCCATCTCATGTTGTTTTCCTCACTTCTTCGTAAACTCCTCGTAAATGCTTTGCAATCGCTCGCGCAGATGCAGCACCGCATAGCGTTTGCGCGAGAGCAGAGTATTCACGCTCACGCCGGTCTCGGCGGCCATTTCCTTGAAGCTGCGCCCTTCCAGTTCGTGCGCAACCAACACGTCGCGCTGCTCCTCCGGCAGCTCGTCGAGCGCAAGTTCCAACTCCTCAAGAAACACGTGGCGAAGGTAGAGCGCATCGGGGCCGGCATCGCGCGATGGCAAAAGATCTTCGATCTGGAGCAGTTCGCCGTCTTCGCCCTCTGCCGCAGCGTCGCTGAAGCTCTCCGGCTTCTTCTTGCGGAAAAGGTCCGTGATGCGATTGCGCGCGACGCGAAAGAGCCAGCCGGTGACGTGCTCGATGGGCATCAGCAGGCGATTCGCTTCTACCAGTTCGTAGAAGACCTCCTGCACGATGTCCTCGGCGTCAGAGGGATCGGGCACACGCCGGCGGATGAAATTGCGCAGCCGGGATTTTTCTTGCGCGACGATCTCGGAGATTTGACGGTCTTGCTCGGTCATCCCCGTGATCCTCCACGGCTCATCCATCCATTCCTGTAGACGAACGGCGGCCGCAAATATTGTAGAAGTTGAAGTCGGCGAAACCGGCGTGGGCGCCAATGCTTCAGCGGGCAGTTCGCTCGCCCCCGAGTCCCGGCTGTCCGCTGTTATCCGAAAGAAAAAATCCCCGTGGTACCGCGATCAGGACGCAGCCGCCCTTACCCTCGCTGGCGCGAGCGCGACCAGCGCTACACCAATCACAGCAAACGCAAGTGAGCCGATCAGCAGATGTTCGCGCTCGCCCGCATCATGCAATGCCTGCACCGCCATAACGGAGGCGTGAGCAAAACTCGACCATGCCGTGAAGGCGATCAGGCTGCGATTCGCGGACGGATTACGTGCCGCAAGCAGCAGGAAAACTCCGAGCGTGACGTAAATGCTGAGCATCATCTGCAGAGTTTCTTCCTCGCGCAGTTTCACCAGCCCGTAAACAGTAGCTACGAAGAGCAATCCCACTACCACCAACACGACCCTTAGCGCTCGTTCTCGAATCATTGTGTCCTCCTTTCAAAAACCGATTATTGGTCCAACCGGTCGGTCATTACCGCAGTGCTCACAGTCGTTTCTCCTTACCAGATTTCATTTCACGCACCGACAGCTGCGCTAGCCTGCTCCCTCCATCGTTGTTCGTTCACGCCGAACACGAGGAGCCATACGATCAGCGACACTGCCCCCAGAAGGCCGAATGGTGCAACGTAGTTGAACAGACGGTATCCGAGCGTTGGCGACAGGAAGGTCAACCAACCCAAACCTGCAATTGCTGACCACACGCCCAGTATCCGAGGCAGGAAGGTAGATCTAAGAATGAGGTAGCCGTTCAGCAGCGCATAAAATCCGAAAAATGCCAGGCCGATCCCGGCGCCATGATCGTTCACCTTGAGAAAGAGAAGCGCCAGCGCCTGCAACTGTTCCCGGCTAAATACCCTCAAGTAGGGCGCGCCTCCCAGGACGAACAAGGGGGCGATATAAAAGAGGCGGCTGAAGGTCTTAATCACGCAACCTGTGAGGCCTAACGACGCCGCAAGCAAAGCGACGCTCCTGCCCGCCGGCCTGAGCAGATCATAAAAGAGAACTGTGATAGCGATATTGCACGCCATTTCGATGAGGTAGATTGTGAAACCCCACTGAAACAAGCTCTTGTGCGCCAGTATGTTGGCTGCAGTAGCCGCGGCGTCGCCGTCTACAACCAGCCTGCCGCTAACGAAGCCCTGGGCGAATATGCCCGTCAGCATGGTGAGGAGGTAAATCACACCGGTAATTCTCGCCTTGAAACGCGGCGACGTTTCTACAGTTCGTTCCATCGTTACAGGTGTGCTCATAAATTCTCCGTCTTATACGAGTGATTGCATTCAAGTGGCACGCGAGTGACTCAGATTGGTCCCTGATAGCGGCGCAGCCGGACCGTTACGGCGAGAAATATCGCGGCGACGATCAGCCCGGCCCACAGGCCTGGGCTGCTGAGGAAGTGACCGGGAGTAAGGTGCGTCATCGGATCGATCTTGAAGCTCCCTGGCATTCCGACGGCTTCCGGACCGCCGGAGAAGCGGTATTGCATCATCGAGGCGAAATGCTTCGTGTTGAACGCAAGCTTCTCGACGATGCCGATCGCGAGCGGCGGCAAGATGGCCCATAGAAATGCCGCGCGCCGCGTCCAGGCGGACACCAGCAGCATCCAGCAGTAGATCGGCGCATACCAGATCATGTGCACCGCGACCATGTGGTACAGCAGCATCATCCACATCTGAAACAGCGGGACCCTCGTCCATAGCGGCGCCGCACTCAGCCCGCTCGCCAGCAGCACTGTGCTGCCAAGCAGCAACATGATTAGCTGGGTGGCAACCGTGAGAGCGAAGGAAAACAGCGGAAGGATCACGAGCGGGACGCTCGCCTTCGACAGCACAGTGGTGAGATCGGAAACCGGCAACGATTTCCAGAACAGGATGCTGCGATCGCGGCGCTCTCCGTGCAACGCGTCGAGCGAGTAGAAGATTCCGACGACAAACGCGGCGCCCATGATCAGAAACATCGCGAAGGTGTAAGGCTCTTCAAGCACTGCGCGCCGCTGAGCAAGGTCGGTCGTCGACATGGCCCGGCCAATCGTGGCGATCAGGAAACCGAACACAGTGACGGCGGCGACGGCCAACGGCGCGACATAAATGGAACGGTTCTCCCACAATTCGCGTCGCACGGACCAGTACATGGGCCGAGTCTCTGACAGGGCTGCAGGCGCGATTCCCTGCGAGCCCAGGGGAGACTCCGGCATGGCGTTCGATTGAGTATTCATCTGGCTGCTCCTTGCATCTGGCCGGTGTTATTTCCCATCACGGCAACGAACAGGTCGGCAATGCCGGGCGTTCGCAGGTCGCCAAGCGCGGCAAGTTTCTGACGATCCACATGATCGGGCTTCAGATCGGGCTTCAGATCGAACAACAGGATGCTGCGGCCGAGCACCTGGCGCTGGTGAATCGGCTTCAGCGCCCGTGCCGCTGCAACCCGCTCGGGATGCACCGTCACTTCCAGATAGCGCGACTCGAATTCTTCCATGCTGCAATCGAGCACGATGCGACCGCGCTGGATGAACATGAGATCGGTGAGGACGTTCTGGACGTCTTCCACCTGATGGGTCGTCACCACGATGGTCCGGCTGCGATCGAAGTAGTCGTTTAGCAGAGAATCGTAAAACTGCTTGCGATACAAAATGTCGAGTCCCAACGTCGGCTCATCCAGCACCAGCAATTTCGCGTCAATGGCCATGACCAGGGCCAGGTGCAATTGGGTCACCATGCCCTTCGACAATTCCCTGACCTTGCTGGTGTGCCGGATGTCGGTCTTGGCAAGAAAGCCTTCTGCCTTCGCACGATCAAAGCGCGGATGCACGCCGGCCACGTAGTCGAGCGCCTGCGAAACCCGCATCCAACGCGGCAGCACGGCAACATCGGCAATGAAGCAGACATCACGCATCAGCTGATCTCGCTCGGTCCACGGGTCGCGTCCCAGCACCCGAAGTTCTCCTTGATAAGGAGTAAGGCCAAGCACCGCATTGAGCGCGGTGGTCTTGCCTGCGCCGTTCGGGCCGATGATTCCAAGGATGCGCCCCTCTTCCACGCGCAGGTTCACCCCGTCCAGCGCCGTGGTTGTGCCGAAGGCCTTGCGCAGGCCGCGTGCTTCTATCACTGTCATGGCTTCGGTTTCTCCTCTGCAGCATTCGACTCTGTAGCACCCGGCTCTGTAGCTCCCAATGAACCCCGGCTGCTTCCAGCCCCATTCAGCAGTTCTTCCGCCTTCAGTCCCAGTCGCTGAATGGTGGCGGAAACTCTGGGCCATTCTTCCGCTAGAAACTTCTGGCGTTCGCCCTGCAGCAGCAGACTGCGCGCGCCCGCATTAATGAACATGCCGCGGCCTCGCCTGCTCTCGACCAGTTGCTCGTCCACCAGTTGCTGATAGCCCTTCAGGACCGTGAGCGGATTGACCCGGTACTCGGCCGCGACATTCCGCACGGACGGCAACGGATCGCCTTCTTTGAGCACACCGTCGAGTATCATCGCGACCACGCGGTCGCGAAGCTGGCGGTAAATCGGCTGACTGTCGTTCCACTCACGGTCCATGATGGGTTCCAAATAGCCCCTGCGAGAGATACCCTCTTGTCACTTGGTGCGCTGCAAGTCAAAGTGTGCGTGGACCGGCTTGTCCCCTGGCTCCATGTACGTCCAGTCCTCGGTGTGATGGTTCGCGTCGATCGCGGTAAACACCGCGTGGTGCATGTGCCCATACTCTGTGCTGCCGGCAACGTCGAGAAAATCGAATTCCACCGTCTTTCCGTCCGGCGACATCTTGCCCGCCATGCGAGGCCGGTTCCCGGCGTCACAATAATGCGTCAGGAGCAGGCGATCGCCGTCCAGATACAGCATCGTGATCGGATCGTCAGGTCTTCCAGCTCCCGTCATCTCATGCATCAGCGCGTTGCCCATGGATGTCGCGCGCAGCGAAACCTGCATAAGCTTGCCTTCTATGTCAGCTTTCGGCGGGACGGTTGTCACGTGGCCTTCCCACGAGCCCGCCAGGGTTTTTATTTTGTCAAAAGACTTTTGCGCGTCCGACTGCGCGAAAGCCACGGTGGTGAGCGACATCAGAACAACAGACAGCATAAAACGTAGGGATTTCATGTTTCATTCTCCTTAAAGCTTCTTTACTTTCGGGCCCGGTGTGAGCGATCTGTGACCCTTTGATCGACCACTAGTGTTATAGTTAACTATAACACTATACAAAATGCAAGCATTTTTTTAATTTTCTTTTCCCGCTCCCGCCGCCATCAGCTATCCCTTTAAGAAACAATGGCTTGCAGGAAAGTGGGGATGGCGGAAGCGCCAGCGCCTTAACAACGCGGTCGTACTCTACGAATGCCTGGTGACCCAAGCGGCGGGAGTAAGGACCCGAGGCGCTGGATCGGGCCGATCAGCGAGCCCAGGGCGGGCTGTGCCCTTGAGCGTAGCGGGCTCTTCGTGAGAAAGCACGATTCCTTAAGAAGCGTAGCCGGGGCCGCCAGGCGCCCCGCCCTCTTTCCACAGCTTTTCCCAATTCCAGATCCCGGACGCCACCTCTTTTGGCAACGGGAATCCGAGCTGATGCGCGAGCATGCACACCTGCCCGCGATGGTGCGCTTCGTGAGAAAGCATGTAGCACAGCATTTCCAGGCCAACCGGCCAGGGCCGAGCCCAGCCGTCTCTCAGAAACTTCTCGACGCGGCCTTCGTTCTCACAACCGCCCCCACCACCGCCGAGCGCTTCAGCCAGCATCTCCGCGCAGCGAGCGGCGCTCTCGGCCAATCCCGCGCGGGCCTGCTGCGGCGTGCAGTGCGCGCGGTTGAGCTGTGTTGGAATCTTCAAATGCGGAGCTGTAAGCCTGACCCACTTGCAGCGGACATTGTGCATGTGCGTGAAGATCGCCGCAATGGTACGGGTGCGGGCCTTGCCGGGCGGTTTGGCTCTCCAAGCGGCAGGGTCAAGATGTTCGATGAGAACCTGGTTCATGCGATCATTGGCGGCAAAGATCTGGACTGCGGCTCGGCCGAGTTGAGTGTGAACCTTGGGTTGACGCGTGGTCACGGCTGCGTACTCCTTGACCTATAATACTTCCGGGCCGTCGGCCATCCTACCCACTAGAACACTGGCATGATATCTTTTCCTGGCGATCCGTCGCGTGCAACTCTGACGGTGCCGGACCGCCGGGCCCTGTGAGAACCAACTCAGCGTAACTACGAGGATTCCCGACATGCAATTCCTTCGCTTTGTAACCGACCCGGAAGCCGGCGGCAATGAAAAGCCTTTCATCTTGTCTTATCTTGGCATGCGGCGGCTGGCCGGTTGGGTGGGATTTGTTCTCCCCTTCGCCGTGGCGCTGGCCAACTTGCCCCATTCATTGGAAGGCTCCATCAGCGCCTACTACTTCACCCGCACGGGCGCATGGTTTGTTGGCAGCCTCTGGGTGATCGGCTTCTTCATGGTCTCCGCCCGCGGCTATGATAAGCGGGACGAGCGTGCAGGAATCCTCGCTGGCGTATTTGCCCTGGGCGTGGCCCTCATCCCCATGAACTACTGCGAGGTCCAGTCTGGATGGGTCAAGTATCGCGGCCAGCTGCATTGGACGTGCGCTGCCCTGCTTTTCATCGTTCTCGCATACATGTGTTTGAAGTTGTTCACACAACACGCTGCCAACCCCACTCCCAAGAAGCTTCGCCGCAACAAATTCTATGTTGCCTGTGGCCGCACCATTCTTGTTTGCATCGCGCTGATCGGCGCGTATTCCCTGCTAAAGCATTTCGACTTGTCCCTGGCAACCAGACTGGGTTGCTACAAACCCGTATTCTGGCTGGAGGCTGGCTCCGTTTGGGCCTTCGCCATCGCCTGGCTCGTCAAAGGCGAAACCTTCTCGTTCATTCGGGATTGAACGACACAGGGTTGGGGGTTGGCCTGCCTTTGACTTCTTATCGCTGGCACCTAGCATGACTGAGGTCGGGGGCTGGTCCACCCCCGGTGGGATTCTGGTATCACCACTGCTGAGGCTGCCCCACCTTGGGTTTTTTGCAAGGGTGGGGATTTCAGTTGCGGACACCATGGGCGTTTGCTTCGTTCGCTGTCCACGTTCGTGGTGCGCACCCTCCGAACACCGCGGAGGGTGCGGCAGCCTCATTTGCTTAAGATCTCGACATTTTAGAAGCGAAGGGTCGGCCAGCCCGCCAATCATCTCAATTGGCGATAAATCGCCAGAGCGCTCATTGGCCGAGTTCTGAGCTCTATCGCCTGTTTCACCGTTGACGCTAAGATCAAAGGAGTCAACCGTTCGGTGGGTAACCACATGATGGTGACCGAGGTACGTTGCAGCAGCTATCCGCTCAGTCTAATGTCCTTAGATCAGCATGAACCTGAAGCCCACGGAACGCCGCTCGGAATCCCATGGTAAAGATCTAATGGCCAATGCAAGCGTTCATCGCAGTCAGATAGCAAAGCGCCGGAGCAGTCGAATGGCCCTCAACGCTCCTGTAGGGCTGGCGGGTGAAGATCGCCAAAAGTGTCCCTTCACGATGCCCGCCAAAGCCACCAACCTGAATAAGCATGGAGCTTCCATCCAACTAAATCGTGAGTTGCTGGTGGGCTCTACTGTGGTCGTGCGAAATAAGAGTGGCACTCAGGTTTCTGCTCGGGTCGTCGCGCAGTTGGCTGCCCTCCAGGGAGTCCCCACTTATGCAATCGAGTTTGCCGAACAGGGCGATAGGGTAAAGACCTTTTGGGGAATCACGTTCCCATCCGTTGAAAGCAGAGGAGCTAGTGCGCAGGCTGCGGAGCACTCTGGAATCGTGCGCCGCAGGCGGAACATTGCACCTCTGCAAGACTGACCTGACCTCGGCTCGATCACTTGCCTTCAGATATTGTTCTATTGCTCTATTGCTGACGCAATATCCCCATGGCCTTATTGACGTGTCAATGAGGTGTATTCGCCGGTTAACGACAGCTGATGTTCAGTTTTCCCTCGCGCTCAGCGACCGGTCATTTGCTCCAGTCTTTCCGGGTACCGGGCCCCTTCTACCTCGATCTTTGAGGAGGCGCTGTCGATTTCACGGAGATCGTCGGGTGTGAGTTCGACAGAAGCCGCTCCAAGGTTCTCTTCCAGGCGATGCAGCTTCGTCGTCCCGGGGATTGGAACGATCCACGGCTTTTGCGCAAGTAGCCAGGCGAGCGCAATCTGAGCCGGTGTCGCCTTCTTCCGTGCTGCGATGTTGGTCAGCAAATCAACCATGGCTTGATTCGCTTTTCGAGCTTCGGGGGTAAAGCGAGGGACGACGTTGCGGAAATCGGTACTATCGAACTTCGTATTCTCAGTGATCTTGCCCGTGAGAAAGCCCTTACCAAGAGGGCTAAATGGAACGAATCCGATTCCAAGTTCTTCCAGCGCCGGCAATACATCCTCTTCAGGGCGTCTCCACCACAACGAGTATTCGCTCTGAACTGCCGTGACCAGCAGGACTCGGTGTGCCCGACAGATTGTCTGCGCTCCCGGTTCAGAAAGCCCGAAGTGCTTCACCTTGCCTTGCTGAATCAGGTTCTTCACCGCTCCCGCCACGTCTTCGATCGGCACGTTCGCATCAACACGGTGTTGATAAAACAGATCGATGGCGTCGACCTTGAGTCGTTTGAGCGAGCCTTCGGCAACCTCCTTGATGTGCTCCGGCCGGCTATTGAGGGCACTCCACCCTGGTCCACCGTTGGGATCAGGCGCAAAGCCGAACTTCGTTGCTATCACCACCTGGTCGTGGAATGGAGCAAGCGCTTCGCCGACAAGTTCTTCGTTGGTGAAAGGACCGTACACTTCAGCGGTGTCGAAGAATGTGACGCCGCGTTCGACCGCTGACCGGATCAGCGCAATCATCTCCTGCTTATCTGCAGGCGGGCCTAAACCAAAGCTCATTCCCATGCAGCCCAATCCGAGAGCCGAGACCTCTAAGTTGCTGTTTCCAAGTTTGCGCTTCTGCATTGTTTCTCCTTCGAGGCAAGGAGATAGTTTCCCACAATTCCAGCCGGCCAGAGTTGAAAGGGCCCGCCCTTGCTCGTGTAACACTTCCCATGCAGCTACCGCCAGCATCCAGGACATCCCACCACCGAAAAGAATGCCCCCTCCTCGTCGCTATCTACTGACGAGGAATGGGGGCTTTCGACGCGTGTCTTTTACGTCTTGGGCAGTACGATCAAACTGTATGGAGTCGTGATTTTGTGTGGCGAGCCCGGAGCCTGCGTCACTCCCGTCGACGTCACAGTGAATACATACAGCTTGCCGGCGTCCGCACTGATCGCATACAGGTGATTGGCGTTGTCCCAATAAACCTGGCCGATCGTGTCCGTGGTTAATAGGCCCGTAAAATGAGTGATCGGGTTGGCGCCGTTGAAATGGAAGATCTGCAATCCGATCCCTCCCACCGCCAGATACTTGCCCGTAGGCGACATCGAGTACGTTTGCGCACCCTGCGTCAGCACTGATGGCATGTTCTGGTAGGTGCTCGTGGTGGTCAGGTTTCCAGAGCTGTCCGCCGTGTAAACTGCGAGCTGCGTCGATCCATCACTGCCCCAGTTGGAGTTCAGAGGAGTCAGCGCAATCGCCAGATGATTCGTGGGATCGGCTGCAGCCGCCCACGGGCAATAGAATCCTCCCGACTTCTCAGCGGGAAACGGCGGATTGAGGTTCAGATACGAGAGGGTTCCATCACTGGCTCGCTGAACCCCGAAGATCTCGGGCCCAAAGTGGTAGCAACTCGACGCATACGCGAACTGGTTGTTCCCGATGAAGCTCAGCGCTACATTGTGATCGGGCCCTCCCTGCAGATCATTCAGGAACGAGAGTTGTCCCGTTGTCTGGTCGATGCTCTGCGAGAGATAGTCATTGTTCGTTGTGTAGTAAATCGCATAAAGCGACGATCCCGTGTGATCCAGAAAAAGGTCGTAGAGCGATCCGCCTGTCAGACTCGTGGTGAACTTGTCCTTGTAAGTGAGTGCGCCATTCGAGCCGATCGACAACGAACGGATATTCTGACCTGTCGGATCCACTCCGAATAGCCAAGCTCCGTTCAATGCAAGGGAAGTGACGTTGTAGGGGAACGGCGATCCTGGAATCGACGTAAGCGCTCCGTTGGCGGACGCTTCATACCCTAAGACCTGATACTTTACATTGCCGATCAAGCTCGAGACATAGATATAAGCCACAGGGCCAGAGGTGGCTGGTTGGGACATGATTTCAGTTGGTGACGACGTGACCTGAGCGGACGCCAGAACTGTACTGGCGCAGATCGCTGTACAAGCTGCGAACCATGCGAACATCCTGGTAGACATACAACCTCTCAAATTCCAGCGAGGAATTGGAAATCGGACAAGCAGCGATTCTGATGCCCTCCCCTTCTTGCCGGTTGCTGCCATCATCTCTGTAGGTACATCCGGACTAACCCTTAGTTCAACAATCACGCAGGTTTTCCAGACGCGTATCCATGACGCAATTGTGGAAGGCTATGATGACTGGCGTAAGATTGCCATTTCACTCATGGACCTTGAAGGCGGTTCTAGTGTTATCGCCACTCTCTTCCCGTCGAAAGTCTGTCTCCCTGCCGCGGTTGCACTTCAGTCTTTAGCCTCGCCAACACCTCCGCTGCAAGGAAACTCCCAGATTCTGAGCGTAGCCGGTTGATTACGTCACTGATAGTTGCTGCGGCTAACACGAAGACTTCCCGCCTGAACGTTACATAGGTAATTATCGACAGTCCGGTTCTTGTGCCTATTATTAGGCGGAGCAAATCGGGGCTGCGGTCAGGACGGCAGCCATCAGGGAGCATTTATGGCCACTGCAGCTATGGCATATGGGGAGCGCCGGTTCGAGGCCGCTTACACAGCACGCATTCTCTTGACATTGGGAGCGCTTGGGGCAGTCATGGCACTCTGGGCCACGCAGAATAAAGCAACTCCAGCCCCTCCAGCTTTGCTATGGATTTCTATCGCACTGATGTTTGCCGTTGCCGGTTTGTGGATTGCGCTGGGTAAAACCGTTCTGATCATCAACGATTCTGGAGTGCGGCGCGAATCGATACTCGGGCAGCAGGAAATTACCTGGAGCCAGATTGCGGAGACGCGCTACCGCGTCGTTCCGAT
>WNFJ01324014.1_pt1 | contig 12195 bp, 10 predicted proteins | sample 5400461 | NCBI WGS metagenome assembly WNFJ01 (sample SAMN13153349, study PRJNA577476) | soil metagenome | isolation source: 115 cm saprolite on Douglas fir-dominated hillslope | place: USA:California | collected 2013-09-17
CTTCAACACTGGGAAGAGCGAGACAGCACTGATTTGCCTTGCCGGACAGGCTGATGTTAGCGTCGGCGAAGAAAAATTCACGCTCGCCAAGTTCGATGCGGCTTACATACCCCGAGCATCGCAGGCGCGGATATGCGCTCAATCAGCCGACCTGGCGGAGTTCTCGGCCGAGGTAGAGGGTGACTATCCCTTGCAGGTTGTGCGCTACGCGGAAATACGGGCAGACAAGTCGCTGCACTTCATAGCGGGCGGAGCCGCGACCACGCGGGACCTCAACATCCTGATCGGCAAGAATGTTAAGGCCGGCCGCGTGCTGGCGGGCTTCACCATTTCCGACCCTGGCAACTGGACGAGTTGGCCACCGCACGAGCACGCAAAGATGCTCGAGGAGATGTACGTCTATATCGAAATGCCGGCGCCGGCGTTCGGCGTGCAGTTCGTGTATGCAGTTCGTGTACACGGATACCGACGAGCCAGAGCTGGTGACGGTGGTGCGTGAGGGCGACGCAGTGCTGATGCCCTGCGGCTATCATCCCAATGTTTCCGCGCCCGGAAACCGCATCGGTTTCTTGTGGGCCATGGCGGCGCATCGCGAAGTGGAAGACCGGCAGTACGGTGTGGTGAACATTCAACCCGAGTTCAGCGGCTCTGGTTCGGGCCTGGAGGCCAGCAGAAAATAGAGTGGTCCATGACCTCTTCAATCTTTCCGGCAAGACCGCGCTGGTCACGGGATCGTCGACCGGGCTGGGAGCCGCTATTGCCGCAGGGCTGGCCGACGCAGGCGCGGATGTGATCTGCCACGGCAGTTCGCACCCCGCGGCCGAGACCTGCAGAAAGATCCAACAGAAGGGCCGCCGCGCTACTGCGATCCAGGCTGATCTTTCGCGGTCTTCGGGCGCCCAGGAGCTTTTTGAAAAAGCACGGTCATTCGCAGCGATCGACATCATGGTCAATAACGCCGGGACCATCAAGCGCGCGCCAGCCCATCAATATCCTCTCGAAGATTGGGACCTGGTTCTGCAGGTGAATTTGAAGAGTCTCTTTCAGTTGAGTCAGCTCGCGGGACGCGAGTGGATTGAGAATAACAAGCCGGGCAAGATTCTCAACATCGCTTCCCTCCTCTCGTTTCAAGGAGGTATTACAGTCCCTGCCTATGCCGCCTCAAAGGGTGGAGTAGCGCAGCTCACCAAGGCGCTGGCCAATGAATGGGCCGCGCGGGGGATCAACGTGAACGCCATCGCTCCCGGGTACGTGCTTACCGATAGCACCGCGCCCCTGCAGCGTGATCAGACGCGCGACCGGCAGATTCTGGAACGCATTCCTGCAGGACGGTGGGGTCAGCCGTCGGACGTTTGCGGCGCTGCTGTGTTTCTATGCTCCGCCGCGAGTGACTATGTCCACGGCCATGTTCTGGTGGTGGATGGTGGATGGATGGGTCGATAACGTGGCTACTCCTGAGATCAAACCCGCAAAGGGCCCAGCGAGCCTCACGCTTGCCCAGCCGGCGGGTCACTACCGTTGGATCATTTGCGCCCTGCTGTTCTTCGCGGCCACCATCAACTACATGGATCGCCAGATCATCGGTTTGCTCAAGCCGCTTTTGCAGAACGAGATCGGGTGGAACGAGATCGACTACAGCAACATCATTTTTGCGTTTCAACTTGCCTACGCAATTGGTTTGCTGTTTGTCGGCAGGGTGATGGACTGGCTGGGTTCGCGCAAGGGCTTCTCGCTTTCGGTGGCGATTTGGAGCCTGGCCGCCATGGCCCACGCCCTTGCCCACTCCCTTTTAGGTTTCGGCGCAGCACGCTTCACTCTGGGCTTGGGCGAGTCAGGGAGTTTTCCGGCCTCGATCAAGGCGGTCGCGGAGTGGTTTCCCAAGAAAGAGCGGGCCCTGGCGACAGGCATTTTCAATTCCGGGACGAACATCGGCGCCCTGGTGACGCCGCTCTTTGTGCCATGGATTACACGCAATTACGGATGGCGGATGGCCTTTATTGCGACCGGAGCCGTAGGTTTTCTCTGGCTGGTCGCCTGGCTCGCCCTGTATCGGCCCCCTGAAGACCATCCGCAGCTCGGCAAAGCGGAGCTGGACTACATTCGCAGCGACCCACCCGAGCCAACGTCGAAGATTTCGTGGCTGCAATTGGTCCCTCACCGGCAGACCTGGGCATTTGCTATTGGGAAGTTCCTGACTGACCCCATCTGGTGGTTCTATTTGTTTTGGGTTCCGGACTTTCTCTTCAAGACTCACGGGATCACTCTGCTCGGCGTCGGGCTTCCTCTATTGGTTATTTACCAGATGGCTACGGTCGGCAGTGTAGCCGGCGGATGGTTCTCGTCATTTCTGATCAAGCGTGGAAGATCAGTCAACGCCGCGCGCAAGACGGCCATGCTGATATGCGCGTTGGCGGTGGTGCCGGTTGTCTTTGTTACCCGAGTATCAAACTTGTGGGCAGCCGTTGTTCTGATCGGGTTGGCGGCTGCGGCGCACCAAGGCTGGTCAGCCAACATTTTCACGCTTGCTTCCGACACTTTTCCTCGGCGCGCAATCGGTTCCGTCGTGGGGCTCGGCGGTATGTTTGGTTCAGGGGGCGCGCTCTTGCTTGCCAAAGTGACAGGATACGTTCTGCAATGGACGGGATCGTATCTGCCCCTCTTCATCATTGCCGGCTCTGCCTATCTCACCGCACTTGTCATCATCCATATCCTGAATCCGCGCCTCGAGCCGGCCGGATTGGGGAGCGCTACGGGAGATGCAGCATGACCAAGGGAGAAGTACGGCAGCGTCTGACTTCTATCGGGGTTGTTCCCGTGATCCGCGCTTCTTCCGCACAGAAAGCGTTGATGGCAGCGGATGCCTTGTACAAAGGCGGAATCGCCGTGCTGGAGATCACACTGACCGTCCCTGGAGCTGAGAAAGCGATTGAATCGTTGAGGAAGAACTTTGGCGGTGACGTGCTCGTTGGCGCTGGCACGGTGCTGGACATGGACGACGCGAAGCGCTGCCTCGATGCCGGGGCGCAATTCATCGTCTCGCCCGGGTTTGACGCCGGCACAGTCGATTTTGCGCGCTCAAGAGAAATCTTGATGATCGCCGGCGCGTTAACGCCCACCGAGATTGTCACGGCATGGAAGAGCGGGTCAGATCTGGTGAAAGTGTTTCCGTGCAGCGCCGTGGGCGGAGCCAGTTACATCAAGGCATTGAAGGGTCCGCTTCCGCAAATACCTTTGATACCTACCGGCGGAGTCAACCTGCAGACCGCTGCTGATTTTGTTCGAGCCGGGTCGGAGGCGCTGGGGATCGGCGGCGAACTGGTTCCTGCTTCAGCCCTGGATGCGGGCACGCCGGACGTGATTACCGCACTGGCCAAGCAATTTCTTGAAATCGTTCAGACGGCGCGCCGTTCACGTGTGAGCGCAAGCGCCGTTACGGGAGGATGAAGAATGAAACCGCTTGCTCCTTCACCGGACTGGGTCGTGGTGAAAGCTGCGGAGGCCACGCAGAGCAAGCCCGAGCAGGGGCTGACACGACTGGTGGGCGCGTACAACGAAAAGCTTTTTCTGGCGGAGCATCGCATGGAAAAAGGCTGGGTTGGCGCTGCCCACAGCCACCCCCATGAGCAGCTTGTCTACGTTATCTCCGGCCATCTGAAAGTTACTTGTGCCGGGGAGACTTTCTATGTCCGCTCGGGCGACAGCTTCGTCGTTCGGGGCGGGGTAGAGCACCAGGCCAGCGCCCTGGAGCCAACACACGTCATCGATGTGTTTACCCCGTGCCGAAACGATTACCTATAGCGAGGGTTGCCATGCATAAATGGATGACCACAGGTCTTCTTTGTTTCGGTTTGCTGCTCGGTTCGACGGCGCGGGCCAGTTCTCATCTGTTGGGTATCAAAGTATCCGTTACCAATGCTTCCGCGGAAGAACGGCGCGCGGAGCCGGTAGTGATTCCGATATCTGCACTCCGCAAGATCGCTCCGGACTTGCGCGCCGGGTCACTAATCGTTACCGTAACCCGCACTCAAGACTTGCAGCAGGACGCGGCCGCGATCCAGGCGATGGAAGTTCCTTCCCAGGTGGACGACCTGGACAACGACGGCAAAGCCGACGAGTTGGCCTTTCAACTCGACCTGCAGCCCCACGAAACGTGTATTGTGACTATCACCTACGGCGAGCCGGGGCGGATTTATAAGATCCGCGGGGACTACGCGCCCCAAACTGACGCGCTGGTCGCCAAGAAGATTCAAGGCCTGGGCTGGGAGTCCGACAAGAACGCGTGGCGCATCTACTTCGATCCTCGCAACGCGATTGACTTATACGGCAAACGCCGCTCGATGCTGCTGCTCAAGAGGTTTGCCGAGCCCGAGTTCGACTACCATGCCGAGTCCGCTGACGGGAGGGACACATACGAGATCGGCGACGCCATCGGCATTGGCGCAGTTGCAGCGTGGTCCCAGAACAAAGTGATCAAAGCAGCCGAGGTACGCGCCCGCGGCTACCGTGTGATCTCGACCGGACCTGTGCGCGCCATCGCAGAGATCAGCTACGAAGGTTGGAATGTCGCCGGGAATCTGGTGACGTTGCGCACACGCATTACGCAGTGGGCAGGGGACCGCGGCTTTTATCAGACCATCACAGCGGAGGCCGCGCCGAACGTTACCTTTGCCACTGGCGTGCCGCTCAAGCTCAATGTTCCCGCGTTCCATGCCGCCACTGGAAGAACATGGTTGGCGACCTGGGGCGAGCAAGTCGTCAAGCCCGGCGCCGGCGTGACAGGAACTGCTGCGGGAACCAACCTCGGCCTGGGTGTGGTCATGATCACGCCGGCTACCGCGAAGGCTGTGGACGATCCGGGCAATCGCCTGCTCACTTTTTCCGCGGAGGCCGGCAGCGCAAGTTGGTACACGCTGGCAGCTTGGGACCAGGAAGGAAGCAGTGACCGCGTAGCCATCGCCAATAATTCGGAGATCCAGGAGCGCTCTTCCGTCGTGACTCCTCATCCCGGCATTCGAAGTCAGGACGAGTTCATCCAGGCCCTGCAGAAGATCGCCAGTTCTTTTGACAACGCAGTCCAGGTGAAGGTGCTTTCGTCCATGCCGGCCGCTCAGTCCGCTCCTCCTGACACCCTGGCGGCGACTAAGCAAAAGACGTATTCCCAGGCGATCGGATTGTTGAAGGAGGAGATCGACAGGACCGCCGCGAAGTGGGAGCCCGTCATCGCCGCGTCGGCTCCTGATGGCGTGCGCACGAACAAAGGCGCCGGATTCTTCACCGATGGAGACAGCCAGACTGGCGAATGGAAGAAGCGCGAAGGCTTCTTCTGGACTGGCGGTTTCTGGGTAGGCGAACTCTGGAAGATGTACTCCCATACGCACGACGAGAAGTATCGCCGCTGGGCGGAACTGTGGAACTCACGCATGGTAGGAGCAGAGTCACAGCAAAACCACGATGCTGGCTTTCTCTATTACTACTCTTCCGTCATGGGTTACCAGCAGACTGGCTCTCCTGAGTTGAAAGAAAGCGGACTGCGGGCGGCGCAACGGTTTTCGCAGTTATACAATCCGCAGACCCAATTGGCCGCAGCTTGGGACGTCAATGGAGATGACTCCATTGTTGACACCATGATGAACCTCCAGATCCTGTGGTGGGCGACCCAGCAGACAGGCGATCCTAAGTGGCGCGAGCTGGGACTGAAACACGCCTCGAGGACGGCCGAATGGTTTATCAGGCCGGATGGTTCGGTTTTCCAGTCGGTGCATTACAACCCGGGTGATGGACGCCAGCGCGTGGAGTTGCGTGGCGGAACGCAGCGCAACGTCGTCTTGGATTTACCCAACGACAGTGCACCGGGCGGTCTTCTCTTCAAGCACACCCACCAGGGGTTCGCCTCCGGCACGACCTGGTCTCGCGGCGCTGCCTGGGCGCTTTACGGTTTCAGCAAAGCCTACGATGCCACTCACGATCCCGGAATGCTTGCTGCCGCCGAGAAAGTAGCTGCGTACATCATTGGCGAATTACCTGAAGACGGAGTCCCCTGGTACGACTTTGACGATGAAGGTGTCCACTATCGCAACCGCGACAGCTCTGCGGCGGCCATCATTGCCGGTGGTCTGCTCCACCTCTCGCGACAGACTGCCGACAAGGAGCAGGCCGCCCGTTATCGTCAGGAAAGCAAACGCATCACGCAATCGCTCATTGACCATTACCTTTCGCCGGTAGGCAGCGTTGAATCTTCTCCGCCGGGCATTCTCCGCCACGGATGCGGCACGCGTCCGGCGGACGGGCTGCTTATTTACGGGCAATACTTCTTGCTGGAAACCCTTCTGGCGCTTGAACAAGAGGCAAAGCCATCGTCCTCCGGTTCCGGAGGTCTGCGATGAACCGGTTCAACAGGAGCGTCGCTTGAAAATCACTGATGCCAAAGTCATCGTTTGCAGCCCAGGGCGGAACTTCGTCACGCTGAAAATCACCACGGAAGACGGCATCTCAGGCCTTGGCGATGCCACGCTCAACGGGAGGGAATTGGCGGTCGCCAGTTACCTGACCGACCACCTGGTCCCGCTGCTGATCGGGCGCGACGCCCGCAAGATCGAAGATACCTGGCAATACCTATATAAAGGAGCATATTGGCGCCGCGGGCCGGTGACCATGAGCGCAATCAGCGCGGTCGACACTGCTTTGTGGGACATCAGGGCCAAGAGCCTCAACGTGCCTCTTTATCAACTCCTTGGGGGAGCTTCCCGCGACGGGGTTCTGGTTTATGGCCATGCCAGTGGAAGTGACCTGGACGCAACAGTCGAGGCGGTCGGCAAATACCTGAAGCTGGGCTACAAAGCCATTCGCGCGCAATCTGGCATCCCGGGAATGAAAAGCACATACGGAGTGGGACGAGGAGACATGTATTACGAGCCGGCGGAGAAAGATGCTCCTCCGGAAAATGCCTGGTCCACGGAGCACTACCTGAATTTTGTGCCCCAACTCTTTGCCAGACTCCGCCAGGAGTTTGGCCCAGAGATTCATCTCTTGCACGACGCTCACCATCGGCTGACTCCGATTGAAGCCGCCCGGCTGGGCCGGGCTCTGGAACCTTATCATCTGTTCTGGCTCGAAGATCCCACGCCTGCGGAGCTGCAAGAAAGATTTCGGCTGATTCGCCAGCACACCACGACCCCGCTCGCCGTGGGCGAGGTGTTCAATACGATCTTCGATTGCCAGCAGTTGATCCAGGAGCAGCTCATCGACTACATCCGCACAACTGTGGCGCACGCGGGCGGGATCACCCACTTGAAGAAGATCGCAGGGTTGGCCGAGCTCTATCAGGTGCGCACCGGCAGCCACGGAGCTACCGACTTGAGCCCGGTTTGTATGGCTGCGGCGCTCCATTTTGATTTGAGTGTGCACAACTTCGGCATCCAGGAGTACATGAGGCACACCATTGAGACGGACAAAGTTTTTCCCCACTCCTATTACTTCAAGGATGGATGGATGCATCCTGGAGAGAAACCCGGTCTGGGAGTTGAGATTGACGAGGAACTGGCCGCGCAGTTTCCCTACCGCAGAGCATATCTGCCGGTAAATCGCAAACTCGATGGGACCATGCATGACTGGTAAGGAGACCGCGATGAAATACGTCTTGGGAATTGCACTTTGCCTGGCAGCGTGCCAGCCACTTCCGGCGCAGAAACCGGCAGCTGATCCACTGCCCCGAGTCTTCCTCCTCGATGCAAAGACGCTTGCCGGGCAGAAGGCGCGCTACGCAGCGGACGCGACCAATGCTCTGGCGGCAGCAGTTCGAGACGCCGCCGATCGAGCTATGAAAAAGGGACCATTCTCCGTAATGGACAAACAAATGGTTCCTCCGAGCGGAGACAAGCACGACTACATGAGCATGGGCACCTATTGGTGGCCCAACCCCAAGACCGCCAACGGTCTCCCCTACATACGCCGCGATGGTGAGCGAAATCCGGAAATTGAGAAAATCCCGGACCACCAAAACATGGGTCGGGTCGGGAAGAACTCACGCCTGCTCGCGTTGGCCTTCTACCTGACCGGTAACGAGGCATACGCGGCGCGGGTTGTTTTGCTGCTGCGCACGTGGTTTCTGGATCCGGCGACGCGCATGAATCCCAATCTCAACTTTGGCCAGGGAATCCCCGGCATCACCACAGGTCGCGGCACAGGGATTATTGACAGCCACGGACTCACCGATGTGGTGGATGCTGTCGGCCTGATCGCCGGCTCGAAGAACTGGAAGGCCGAGGACCAGAAGGGAATGGAGAAGTGGTTTGCCGGCTATCTTTCGTGGCTGCACCAGAGCCCTATTGGCCAGGACGAGGCGAAAGCAGCCAACAATCACGGTACGTTTTATGACGTGCAGATCGCGGATTTTGCGCTGTTTACCGGCAAGCCGGATGTCGCGCGCGACGTCATCCAGCAAGCGAAGGAGAAGCGCCTCGCCCGGCAGGTGATGCCCGATGGCAGCCAGCCACTCGAAGCGGAACGGACTCGCGGTCTCAGCTACAGCCTGTTCAACCTGGAGGGCCTCATGGAACTTGCGGACCTCGGAGAGCGCACCGGTATCGACTTCTGGAACTTCCAAACCAGTGATGGCCGCAGCATCCGCCGGGCACTGGACTACCTGCTTCCTTTTGCCGGCGGCGACAAAAAATGGGAACACCAGCAGATCACTGAGTTCAAGCCGCAAGAGATTGTGCCCCGTCTTCTGGAGGCAGCGTCAAAATTTGGCAACCCCGAGTATGAAAAAGCCGCCCTGAAGCTTGGCACGGCGGAACGCGACGTGAACAATCTGCTGTTGCAGGCCGAACTCCACAGGTGATCTCATGGCAACTCTCGCCCGCTTCTTGATTGCGAACTCGGCGCCCAAGTTGGTCCTTTCGCTCGCTCTGGTATTTCCGCTGTCTTTGCCGGGCCAGAAAAGCTCTGCCACTTCCAATTCCACGGAGGTTGTCTCTGCGGAACAGTTTTCCAGCGAGGTTACGGGCTTCCTGGGAAAGGAGCTTGCTGCCCATGTGGCGGATATCCGGTCATTCGATCCACCGCAGGAGCGGGTTGTTGGCGTGCTGACCACAGGCGAATTCAGTTGGGGTACTTTTCTCCGCGCGCTGGCTTCCTATTCAGAGTTGTCGGGCGAGCGTACTTTGGCGGGAAGAGACGTGGGGCAAGCGATCGGGAAAGCCGCATTGATTGAGGCGCGACATGGCGGCAAGGCATTCGCGCAAATGTATGCAGCCATGGCTTTACGCAGCTTTGGCACGGACCTTGGTCGCAACGCGATCTGGCAGTCGCTCACGCCACAGGAACAGTCGGAGTGGCGCTCACTTCTCAATCCCTCAAGGTTTTACGACCGCAAAGCCCGGCACGTTATCAATCTTCCCGAGAACTATTTTGGGGTCGCAGCCCGCGTGGTCTCGATGGATTACCAGCTGGGAATCATCACCGACCGCGTTTTTGTCGACGATCTCCTGGACCGCGCCGCCGAGCAATTCACCGGCGGAGCGCTCTATTCCGATGACAGCATACCCACCGGCCGGTACGACCGCTACTCCAACGAGTACGCGCGTTATGTTTACGACGCCGCGGAGGGTGTCGGCCGGCAGGACCTGATGCGAGCCTTGGAGCCCACGTTGAAAACTCAAATGCGTACGTGGTGGGACTTGCTCTCTTCCGACGGCTATGGATATCCGTGGGGCAGAAGTCTGGGGGTGATCAGCTACATCGACACCATCGAGATCGTAGGCTTTCTCAGCCGGCATCCGCAATTTCGTCCCGCTCCGCTGGCGCGACTGGCCAGCGCCGATTACGCCGCCTGGCGGTCGTTGATGAACAGGTACCGGCCGGACCGCCATTTGCTCGATGTTCTCGGCTTTGGTTACGGCAATTACAGCTACATCAATCCCGAACGTGAATGGCAGCAAACCACGGCGTTTTTCGGCAAGGTTGCCGGCGCGCACAAGGGCTTTATGGAAGCTCTCCGTGCAGAACACATTGCTTCCTTCTCTGCACAATTAGAGCTGCCGGCGGTGGCAAGATTCGAGTACTTCCGCAAGACCCCCCGACAAGCCGGCGTGTGGCTGGTGCGGCAGAAAGATATTCGTTTTGCTTTGCCCATCACCACAGGTCCTAAGCCCGGAATTTCCGATTACCTGCCCGCGCCTTACGGCCTGCCCGGCTTCGCTCCCCCGGTCGAGCAGCAATTGCCTACGGTCACGCCCTATATCGAGTTGAGCGACGGCAGGACGATTGTTGCAGGCGACGGCGCCGATGAGATTTACCCCAGTGAAGATGGCCATAGGCTACGAGCGGTGTGGCGGCATTGGGCCCAGCTTGGCGGCAAAGCAGGCCAGACCGTTGATCTGGGATTGACCACAGAAGTTACCTGGAGTTTTGCAGGCGAGACGCTCACGCGCACAGAAAAAATTTCTGCCGTCCAGCCCGTCTCTATCAAGCGATTCTGGGTGGCCGTCCCGAGCACGGCCACGGTCAGCGTTGCGTCGGCGGATGCCGGTCACCGTTCCTTCACTTTGAAGGGCGACGGGGGTGACCTTCAAATCTCCTTGGACCGATCTTCGTTCCCGTTAAACTGCTGGCTCCAGGCCACCGGGAATTCGCCAATAGGGAGAGGTAGCCGAGGTGCAGTGCCTCTCATCCTTAATATTGAGGCGCAAGGGCTGGCTGCGCGTCCCGAGAGCGACCTGACCTGGAGCCTCTCTTTTCGGAGTTTGGCGACTGGTCCCTAGATGGACCCGAAGACTTGAACATGAGAGTTAAAGCTGCAGGACAGCTGAGTTTGTGGGCCCAAACCTGAGGCAGACAAGTACAAACCTTGTATTTTCCTCGCCAGGACTTGACGGATGAGACGCATGCGCGCTCTGAGGCCGCGCCGTTTAAGTCTCGTCGTCAAGCGCTTCTTTCAGGAAGGTCGTAACGCACTCCGTCAGGGCACGTGGCGGCGCGAGAATGGGCATGGCCAGAGCCTGACGTCGTACAAGCTTATGTCCGTTGATCCGCAAGGTCTGGAAAAAGCGACTTGGTTCTTTCAGCGCGAACTCGGGGAGAATCGAATAGCCAAATCCAGACTCCACCAGCCCCTTGATGGCCTCCGTATCCGATGCCTCCATAATCACGCGGCGCCGCAGATCAAGCCCATCGAGAAAGTGGTCAATCATGGTCCTCATGTTGCTTTGCTTCGGATAAAGCAGGAACGGCGCGCCGTCGAGCTCCTGGGTACCAACGACCCCGACATGGCCGCCCCGCACACGCGTCGTTGAGGGACGCACCACCAGCAGTTCTTCGTTGAAAAGGGGGATGATGCGCAAGCTGTCGTTCCTCACCGGCAAAGAGATGAGACCAAGATCGAACTGCCGCCGGATTAAACCGGCGACGATCTCTTCCGTTGGCACTACCGTGACGTTGAGGTCAAGACGCGGGTAGCGCTTGCGAAGCATCCGGAAAGGCCGGCCCAGACGGTAGATGAGGGTAGTGGCGCCGGTAGCGAAGTGAAAGGGACGACCGTCAGAAGCTGGATCACCGGAGAATTCCTCCTTGATCTGCTTCAGACGCATGGTCACGGCCCTGGCGTGTTCAGCCAACCGGAGAGCGGCCGGCGTCGGCGCCACCTTTCTGCCGGAACGGACGAACAGCTCCACCCCGAGTTCAGACGCGAGCGACTGCAACTGAAGACTGACCGCAGCTGTTGAAAGATGCAAGCTCTCGGCGGCCCGAGTCATCGTTGGAGACTCAAGAACTGCAAGCAGCGATTCGAGTTGCCGTATGTCCATGGCTGTTTAGTCAAGAAGTGGAACAAAGAGTCCGCAGGTCCGCTTAGCGTATATTTAGGGAGTTTAAATATACACTTGAAATCTTTAAAATTGACGGAAGCTTTTCACTCGGCGTACCTTTCGAAGCCCGGGCAGGCAGCGCCCTGTCTCCTTCAAGACGGGTTTCGCCGCGGTCGAGTAAGAGGCGTCGCCAATGGCGTGATAAGAAGATGAGATCCCGGCGTGAGTTTCTGAAGACGTGTGTGATCGGCGGAGGCCTCCTGGCCGTCCCCAAGTCAGTGTTGGCCCGCACAGTCGGCCTACGAGACCCGTCTAAAGGTAAGGTCGCAGAGGAAGCTTGGGACAAACTCCCGGAGATACTCGCTCGAGTCAAGCCGCCAGTCTTTCCCGATCG
>WNFJ01328219.1_pt1 | contig 12195 bp, 8 predicted proteins | sample 5400461 | NCBI WGS metagenome assembly WNFJ01 (sample SAMN13153349, study PRJNA577476) | soil metagenome | isolation source: 115 cm saprolite on Douglas fir-dominated hillslope | place: USA:California | collected 2013-09-17
CCGATTTACCGTGTGCCCTTTGGGTATCGCGTCCGTGGAGGTGGGGGAGAAGACTTTTCCTATTTTCTCTTATCCCACTCCATCTCATCCCTCCTCCGTTGCAACCTCGCCTCCACAGCTTCGCGTATCACAGCAATACTCGATGATCGCGTGCTCTCTAGCACAGCCCAAGCCTCATTCGTAGCAGGTCGGGAACGCTTCAAGGCTTCTGCACAGGCACTTTGTACGTCATGATCCTGTGTATTCTGTGCGAGATCAAGGTCATAGACCACCTCTTGCTCTGTACATGCAGGAAGGCAACGCACGATGTCCAGCACAATATCCCTGGCATCGGTGTCAGGCTGTACAAAAGGTAAAGTAGCTTGCACTATACGCAAAATCTCTTGTTCCACCTCTGTGCCTGTTTCATTAGTCTTCTGCACTTGTAGCACACGCCCAAGCAGTATAGTGAGCAATTCTGCACGTTCAGTCTCACTGCAAGTACGCAAACGTTGCTCAACCTCAAGTGCTACTTGTTCTGTAAGTAGCAAGTCTCTCAAGTATCTCAAGTTTTTCAAGTTTTTCAAGTTTTTCAAGTCTCTCAAGTTTTTCAAGTCTATCAAGTCTATCAAGTCTCTCAAGTCTCTCAAGTCTATCAAGTCTATCAAGTCTCTCAAGTTTCTCGAGTATCTCCAGTCTATCAAGTCTCTCGAGTATCTTAAGTATCTCAAGTATCTCAAGTATCTCAAGTATCTTAAGTATCTCAAGTATCTCAAATCTCTCAAATCTCTCAATTCATTTACTACACCTATTAGGAAACGCTGTGCATAACGTTGGGGCTTTCTATTATCAGAAAAGTGTTCTAGTAGCACAGAAGCGAGATTTTGCTGTGCTTGCTGCTCGGGAAAGAGTGTGGCCCATAGTAAAGCGCATGATTGATAATCGATATAGGTCCCAGTGTTCATCTGCTGGCGTAGGTAGTCTTGCCAGGTAGCTTGCCAGGGTCGATCAGGATGGGATTGTGAGTGCTCCAGCATACGCAATATGTGCGTGTCAGCCGGATAACATATCTCCTCAGCAGACTCCAATAGTTGTTGATGGATACTGATAGAGGTGATTCTGTCTTTTTCAGTAACCCGTTTTCGCTTTTGTACATTGTCGTACAACTCATACCATTGTTCAACACACTTCTCATAGCGACGATAGTTTTCTTCTCGCAATGGCACGACAGCGGGCGTGATGAGAGTGTCGCTTTGCAGTGAATACTCGGCTAGCTGTTGCACGCGCTGTTCAAATTGCGGATGGACTTGCTTCAGAGCTTCTCCTGCAGGACCACCTGCTCCCAAGAAACAGAGAGCGGCAAGAGCAAGATCTATAATATCAAGATCGGGAGATGTCGAGGGAGACAAGGGCTGAAAGTTACCAACCTCCGGAAGTCCTGTAAGGCCCAGCAGAGGTGGCGCAATCTTCTTAAATACCACGGGAGCACATGCATGAAGGTCTTGCGCGATTATTGTGAGCATGGTGAGGATTGCACGCTGGCGAGAGGCATGCTGGGTATCGAGGATAGTATCCTGAAGTGTAGCAAGCAATGGAGAATGCTCTGCCTCACGCGAGACGCCAAGCAATAGGCGTTGCATCACCTTCTCTACTTGATCACAGATATCAAAGTCTTTGAACTTTTGAGCATCCTCATATACCTGTACCAATGCAAGCACAACATCGCGCTCAAGCTCAGGTCGGATGGTTGATTCTTTCGCCTCTAGCAGACATTCGCCCGCCAGCAATGTGTCGTGGTAGCGTTGCACCTTGTCCGCTCCTTGAGGAAATACGATCAACTTCCTGATAATCTGGCAAGCAACGGGAGCTTCATCATTCGTCTTATACGCTACAGCTAGCAAGAAAGGCTCACGCCACAGATCATCTTGTTGCCGCGCTTTTTGAACAAGATCATCTATTTGATTGGAATTGGCAGCTATTTGGCGCAGGACATGACGCGCCGCAAAGTATTCTTGAAAGGTACGGTGAAAGAAGCCATAGTAGTCACCTGTGCGCAGGACAAAGATGCCACCACGTACTCGTACACGATCCCGAAATGCTTCTGCCTCTATCTGTGCCTGCTCCGTTGACACTTTATCGATGTTCTCAATTGTCCTGGCAAACGACGTCAGGACATCGCTTTTTGTCACAAAGCTGTTTTTTGTGGCTTGCATCTGATAGGCAACAGGTCCAAGACGCTGTACTGCCTGAGCCTCGGGAATGATAGGCAAACCACGACGGGCATTGCGTGTCTCAAGCAGTGTCTCCGTTACCTTTGTGTACAGGTCGACACGGCGGTTGGGAAGCTCGATACCATTTTGCTGCATGATTGCCAGCAAAGTGAGGAGAAATGGATTCTCGACCAGTTCACGTACACCTTGATGACTCTGAATGGCATTATTCAGCTTCTGCTCGATGGCTGCCGCGTCCCTGGATATCTTTTTTTCGATTTCTTCCTTTGTAGCATTTTGCTCTTGCACATCACTGCGTACACTCGCACGACACCAGCGCGGCAAGAATGCCGCGATCTGCTCAGGAGTCAGTTCAGCAATGGTATAGTGACGATAGCCAGTAAAAGCTTCTGGATCGTAGCCAGCCACACGCGAGGTTATCAGGAAACGATTATAGCTTGTCTTTCCACTGGCCTTACTGCACACATCCCTGATAAAAGACTTGATAGCTTCCTGCACCTCAAAGCGTTCTGCCGGATCACTCACCTCGTCAAGACCATCGAGCAAAACCAGACATTGACCACGCTCTAAACAGCGGCGTAACCACGCCAGCATGTCAGGAGAGCCCAGTTCCTCAAGCTCTTTAGGTGCCGAGGACAGGTACTTCCAGATACTAGGATTGTGATCATCTTTGGCCTGCTGGCGGAAATTTGCATATCTGCCCAGACGAATAAAAATTGGAAGGAGCACAGGAGATAGCTGCTCTTGCAATGGGTCAGCTTCTCCGCGCCCTCGGCGTGCCATATACAGTGTCAGGCGTAACAGCAGTGTACTCTTGCCCATACCAGGATAACCCTGGATGACAGCCGCAGGATGCTCTCTCGTCAAACGTTGCCAGAGATCCTGTATCTCAATCCTATAGTTTTTTCTCAATAGAAGCTCATGTTGTCGTTCAGCATCAATAAGCACATATTCCACTTCTTTTGCAACTTTTCCTCTTTGGATACCTTTGCGAAGCAGTTTACTTTGCTCCTGTGTCAACAGCTGATCAATGTCTGACTGGTGAGGTCGCAGTTGCATAGGAATAAAGATTTCGTCAAGCTGGACACGCGATCGGAACAAAGGAATGCCTTCAATCGCGAGATCCTGTGTCTCGAATATTTTGCTTGTTAGGTATTGACGCTTGAGCGTTGCAGGCGATTCGATTATTGGCAGCTTTCCAATAGCCCATACCACAGCTGTTAGCAACACCAGGATAATAAAGGTTGTGATGGTGATATACCAGTGCTGAAATAAGATAATCAGGGGAAATTTGCCAAAGTCGGAATCTTTGGGTGTAAATAACCAGGTTGCGAAAAGACTGAGAACAATATTGAAAATACTCGACCATATTAGTCCGCGCATCGTCGAGAGCGACTTGCAGAATTTGACGAGCCATGCAGGGACAGCGTGGGAGCTGGATGATGTATTTGCTTCCATAATAAATACTCCTCAAGAGCTGGTTATGAGGTTGTTCTTTTTCCTACGTGTATAAACGTATCTGCATGGCTAAAGTACAGTGTGGATCACACGAATAGGGGTAAATTGAGATTGATGGTAACTCGGCGGGCGCAATCACCTAAAGGTGACGCGGTAAATCGCGTTTATGAACTTGATTGGTACCCCAGGAGTTTCGATAGAAGAGGATTACTTTCTCTGCTCCTTTTTCGCTTCCTCCTCAGATACTTCTTCCATCAATTCAAACACCGATACGCCTAGCGCTTTCGCTAGCCTATCCAGCGTTTCGGTATTGACTGATCTATATGGGTTGCGAAACATCGATTTGACGGTCGTGAAGCTGACCTCTGACCGCTGAGATAGCTTCGTCATGTTCAATCCCTTCGCTTCGGCTACCTCTTTGACCCTGAGCCTAATCATTGGCACCATTCCTTTTTGTTGTGATTTTAACAGAATCACGACTTTCTCACGATTGCTAAAATTGAGCTGCTTCACTTAAACCAATATAATGAAACCAATCGTATAAGGGCGATTCTTTATTGACAGGTAAGAAAAATCATGGTATTCTCAATACATGGATATCGACAATGTCTGGAAGGGAGTCTATTTTGAGTGGTGCAGCACGTTTCCGTTTAGGAATTGGTGAAGAGGGGATAAACATATTTCCGTCCACCAGTGCCACCCAAAGATGGGTACCAGATTTCATGACCATACTCAATAGCCACGGTCTATCGACAGAGGCATTTCGAGGGAGGATGCTAAAACAGGCAGTCGCTTGTATGCTCGTCAAAATCCCAGTGCCGGAAGAGATCGCACAGAGGGTTTTAGATGAGATGAATATGTTGTGTAAAACAGATTATGCCCTTAATACCGTTTGTGTTAGTCTAGTAGAGGTAAAAGACATGACAGCTAGACCGCTCCATGGAGATATACCTGTTCCAGGGAGTATCGATATTGAGCCTTTTCTCCCCGATCTCGTTCCGCATGTTCAGAGGGTCATGCAAGAGCATGGCGGGCAACTTGAAGTATTACCAGACAGACAGATAGCCCATTTTCCTCCCGGTACCCTCAAAAGGTTTATTTGGCCTGCTTACTATAACTGGAGGTATGACCTTTACTTCCCCGATGGCTACTGTATTATGCTCGCTGAAACGTGGAATGGAAAAAAGCTGCTAGAGTTTGATCCCAAAGAGTTTCCCTAAAGTCTCAGAGGAGTTACGGCTGAACTAGGAAAAAAGCACTATCCCCTATTCAGTTAACTACACAAGAGACCACATTATTGTATCCTTGGAGTAATGCTTGCAGGAGGCAACATTGCTCAATGAATAGAATCACACGGTACGCTCTCAGTATTCTCCTATCTACACTCTTGCTTGTTCTGTTGACAGCATGCTCATCAGGCACGCTGTATGGAGGACAAACAAAAGGTGGCAACCCTGCTGGTACAATGGAAGCTGTCACCCCTACTCTGCCAGTTCCCCCACCTTCAGCAGGAAATGGACAGTCAAGTAGCACCAGCGAGACAATCCAAGCCGCTAATGCTGTATTTAACCAAATCAATGCAGCTCGCGGCCAAGCGAATCTACCAGCACTGCAATGGAGTAATATGCTGGTAAACAGTGCCCATAAGCATAATCTTGCTATGATGGCGGCAAACCAACTCTCACATCAGCTTCCTAATGAGCCCGCTCTCGGCACTCGTATCAGTCAGGCAGGAGTAAATTGGACACTCGCAGCCGAAAATATTGGAGAGAGTTCGGACTATCTCCATCCTACGAACGCTGCGACCAGTTTAGACCAGGACATGCTAAACGAGAAGCCGCCCGATGACGGACATCGCCAGAATATCCTTTCAAATGCTAACATCATAGGAATTGATGTGCTGGTAGATACTCAAAACCAAAAAATCTGGCTGACAGAGGACTTCGCTCGCACGGCATAAGCCGCGAGTGAGATCTCACTCATCGGAAACCTTCGTCTCCTCCAACTGCTCCTGAGATTGCTCTACTGGATCTGCAACAACTGATGGCTCTGGTTGTTCAACATGTCCATTGCGAACCTGCGCAAGTCCCTCTTCCAGTTCGCGTAAACGGCCTTGACTGGCTTCAAGGTTGGACTGAGCCTTAGAAAACTTTTGCTCGGCCCTTTGTACATCCTTTCTGGCCTCTTCGATCTTGAGCATCTGTCTTGCCTCGCGTTTGGCCTGCTTCTTGCGTTGCTTTTTAGCTTCATCCTGGGCAGTAGCAGTTTCCTGTGTATTAAGTGTCTTTGCCATATTGTTTCCCTCGTGGGTCTACTAGAATAGTCCAGTCAAAATAAGAGAGAAGCATGTGTGAGAGACACAACGATGTTTGTGCTGGACCTCACCCTCATCATATTCCATAATATCATAAATCTTAGCTGAAATGCTAATGTTTCCTCAACCCTCTGTGGCACAATGCATTTCCTCTTGTTCATTGAACAGGTTCGGCTCCTCTAGTGAAGTCTCTCGCTCGTTCCCCATCGCTCAGGCAAAGAGGTCAGGGCTCCTCATCAAGCAGACTGAGTTCTCGTGCCTGCCTGACGGCTTGTACGCGGTTGTTGACGCCCAATTTGGCGAAGATATGACTGACATGGCGTTTGACGGTATCAACGACAATGACCAGTTCCTGGGCAATCTCTTGGTTCGATGCGCCGCATGCGAGCAACTGCAGGACCTGCAGCTCTCGTTCACTTAATGGTTCCGGCAGCGGTTGGGCCTTGGCCTTGGGAGGTTCTCCCGTCTGCACCTGTGCCATGCTCATCTGCTGAAAGGCGGCCAGCAGGCTATCGAGATAGGGAGTCGGCCCGTGCTTCCCGGTGGGTCTTCGCAGCTGATAGAGCAGAGCCTCCATCGGAGCACCTTCGTCTACAAAACTGCGGATGTAGCCTTCTGGCTCGGCCAGACGAAGTGCTTCCGACAGGGCATCGAGTGCTTGCTTCTCGTTTTGGCACATTTGGTGAGCCAGGGCTTGCAAGAGCCTCATCTCAATCACGTGCCTCCAGCGCTGACCTGTCGTTGCTCTCTGGAGCACTAGCTCCAGTCGCTCTAGAGCAGGATTTGGCTGATGCCTGGCTAAGAGAACACGGACGAGCGCCGCCTCTTCCCGCTCACGTACAAAGGGATTACTATGTGGCCCTTTCAGATCTAGATTCTTGGCCCAGCGTATGGCACGATCCAACTCTCCACAGGCCACCCAGAGCCTGACTTGGTCAACTATAGTGAAATGGGCATGTATAAGGCTATAGAAAGGCTGATTCATACTCGTACCGCTAGCTTCAAACTGCTGGAGGGCAGAGCATGCAGCATCTAGTTCCCCACGTGATAGGTAAACACGCAGTAGCACACTATACCCATATAGGACATATATGAGCGATGATAGTGATGTGGTCTGTTTGCACAGGGTGATAGCCTCTTCTACCAGAGAGAGGGCTGCATCTAGCTTGTTCCACTCGCGGAGAATATCTGCACGCAAAGAAGAAGGAAAGCCCATCTCAGGTGATATGAGACCCCCTGGTTGCTGGCCTAGCAGCATCGCTTGTTGGGTCAATTGCTGTGCTTCATGCAATTGTCCAGCTCCTGTCATGAACACAGCGGCTGAGCCCATTACATTGAGTGTAAGAGCAGGCGGCCCTGCCTCCTGAGCAAGGGAAACAGCTTGGAGTGCAATCTGCATACCAGCCTTCGCATCGTTCACACTGGCAACATAGTAGGCCAGTGCTTGGATTAACAAGGTTTGCGAACGAAGAAGCAAATTGTCTGCTGAGGCCAGAGAGAGGGCTTGCTCGCAGAGCGTGAGAGTAGTCCATCCATCTCCCTCAAGACCACGCAAGGAGGCACGAGTGCAAATTGCTGCGGCGAGCAGATCCCCTTGTTCCCGTTGCATTTGCGTTGTGGGCAAAGCAGTCAGTGCAGCTTCAACCACATCGAGCCAACTATCAAGCATGGAAAAAGGGGCAGTTACCAACAGTAGCATTGCACTAGTGTTACAGAGCAGCGGTCGGACACGCATGACCTCTGTTGACAACTGACCGATCCAGTGTTGAAGTTGAGCTAGCACATGGTGACTTGCCCCCCAGATGTGTGACACCAGAAGGAGCCTCTTGCGCTCGATCAAATCAGCTGCCCACAGCCACTCTTTCGCACGAAGGGCATGCAGAATAGCCTGAGTGGTCTGATCATGACTGGCATACCAGAGGCTAGCACGACGGTGTAAGGCAGGCATCAGATCACCTTGTGTCTGCTGGAGCCTGTAACGCAAGGCTTCGGCAAAAAGCGCATGATAGCGATACCACGCTCGCTTGCTATCGAGGGAGACGACAAATAAATTGGACTGTTCAAGCCGATGCAGCATCTGCCGGCTACCAGTCTGTTCCATAACTGCGTCACAGAGCGAAGCACTGAGCTGTTCAAGGATGGATGTATATAGCAGAAATGTCTGGACCTCTTGAGGCTGCCGACCGAGCACCTCCTCGGTTAAATAATCCAGGATGTAACGCTGATCCCCACTGATCTCCTTGAGCAGATCAGCAGGATTGACCTGGCCAGGCAAGGAAAGACCCAGTAATTGCAAACCGACTAGCCAGCCCTCCATGCGAGTCGTCACGCCCTGGATCGTCTCGTCAGGCAATTGGATGCCCATCACTTCGTCAAAGAACGCTCTGATCTCCTCTGCCGTACAGCGCAGATGATCAGTGCGCACTTCCAGCATGTGCCCACGTGCTCGCAGATGTGCAAGCCACAAGGGAGGATCGGCTCGTGTGGAGAGCATGATGCGCAATTGAGCAGGCAGATGTTCAATCAGATACTCAAGGGTAGTATGCACCTGCTCTTCCATGATCACCTGATAGTCATCGAGGATCAGCACAAAGTGATCCGTGCCCTCAGCCAAAAGATTGATCAAGGCCGTCAGCAGGGACTTGAGGGGCGGTGGAGGCTGCGATTGCAGGTGCATGAGTAGCGGCTGAAAGCGTTCGGGGCATTGCATATGCAATGCCGTGAGGACATAGGACCAGAAGAGGCGAGGTTCATTGTCCTCCTCGTCCAGGGAGATCCAGCAGAGCCGAGAGTCGCGGGCTTGCAGAAATTGTGCCCAGGTAGAGAGTAAGGTGGTTTTTCCAAAGCCTGCGGGAGCCGAGACTAGGGTGAAAGGATAGTTGAGGCCCTTGTCGAGCAAGGCATTCAGGCGAGGACGCGAGATCAGGGTCCCCTGTGCAACGGGCACATAGAATTTGGTAGCAAGAAGCTGGCTCTGGATAAGTTCCGCTTCTTCGGCAGACGTTTCTGCGCTTGGCTCTGCTCTTGAAATGCAGTAAGCAGCATGTCCAGGTAGGGGGTTGGCCCGGCTTTGTGTTGCTGTTCGCGCAACTGGGAGAGCAGAGCTGCCATGGGGACCCCTTCGTCAACGAAACTGCGAATGTAGCCCTCTGGCTCGGCCAAACGTATTGCCTCCGAGAGGACAGAGAGGGCCTGTGGCACCTCGTGGAGCATCTGGTGAGCCAGAGCTTGCAAGAGCCGGATTTCAATCACGTGGCCCCAGCGCTGGCCTACTGTGGCTCTCTGCAGGACAGGCTCTAGTCGCTGCAAGGCCAGATCATGCAGGCCCGTGGCTAAGAAGATGCGGGCACACGCTACCTCTTCACGTTCATGTGCAAAGGCAGGGCCATGCCGCTCTCTCAGATCCAGCTCCTCGGCCCAGCGCGTGGCACGGTCGAGTTCTCCACAAGCCAGCCAGAGTCGGACTTGGTCGATTGTAGTGAAGAGGGAATGGATATAGATGTAGGTAGGCTGGTTCATGCCCACACAGATATGTTCATACTGCTGGAGAGCTGAGCGTGCTGCATCCACATCTCCGCGTGACAGATGGATACGCAGCAGAACCGCATACCCAGGGAGTAAAAAAGCCAGCGATGCGACCGATTCAGTCTGTTGGCAGAGCGAGATAGCCTCTCCTGCGAGATCCATTGCTGCATCTAACTGGTTCCACTCGCGTAGGATGTCCGCTTGCAAGATGGCGGGCAAGCCTACTTCGGGCAATGTAAGTCCTTCCAGTTGCGTCCCCAACTGAGTCGCTTGTAGGGTCAGCCGTTGTGCTTCGTGCAACTGTCCTGCTCCTAGCATGGGTACGGCCGTTGAGCCCATAACAAGAAGAGCGAGAGCAGTCTGCTCTGCTTCCTGAGCCAGAGAACTCGCTTGGAACCCACTCTCAATAGCAGCTACGGCATCGTTGGCGGAAGAAACATAAGAAGCTAGGAGCTGAGCATGTGTGACATGTGCACGAACGACGAGATTGTCTGCTGAGAGCAGGGCAAGGGCCTGCTGACAGAGCGGGAGTGCTGTTTGTCCATCCTCCTGATAGCTTTGCAGGATGGCACGAAGGGCAATGACCTCTCCGAGGAGATTCTCCAGTTCTTGCCGTGCTTGTGGAGTGAGGGTCGAAGATGAGACATCCGTCTGCGTCTGCGGTGTGAGCGAAGCGGTCAGTGCCGCTTCGGCTGCATCGAACCAAGCTTGAAGTTTCGTCTGTGGGGCAACCGCCCACAACAGCTGGCAACAGGCAAGACAGAGGCGAGGTCGGGACTGCACGATATCTGCTGGCAGCTGCTCCAGCCACTGTCGGAGCAGGACCATCTCATGCTCACCTACTCCCCAAGTGAGCAACATCATTGGGAGACTCCTTTGCTCGATGAGATCAGCAGCCCACTGCCACTCTTTGGCATAGAAGGCATGCAGAATAGCCTCAGTCGTCTGGTCGTGCTCGGCATACCAAAGACTAGCACGATGGTGCAGAATGAGCACGAGATCAGCATGCGTCTGCTCCAGTCGGTAACGCAAGGCTTCGGCAAAGAGGGCATGGTAGCGGTACCATTGACGCTTGCTATCGAGGGACACCACAAATAAGTTGGCCTGCTCCAACCATTCCAACATCCGCTGACTACCACTCCGCTGCACCACAGCATCACAGAGGGGAGCCGTGAGCCGTTGCAGGATGCAGGTGGAGAGCAGAAAGGTTTGCATCTCCGGAGATTGCCGTTGGAGGACCTCCTCGGTCAAGTAGTCCAGGATGTAGCGCTGATCTCCGCTGACCTCCTCCAACAAGGTAGCTGGATTGAGACGACCTTGCAAGGAAAGAGCGAGCAAGTGCAAGCCGACCAACCAGCCCTCTGTACGAGCTGTTACCTCCTGGATCATCTCCTCTGGGAGTTGGGTGTTCATCACCTGCTTGAAGAAGGCTTTGGTCTCCTCCACGGTACAGCACAGATGCTCGGTGCGCACTTCGAGCAGTTGCTGGTGTGTCCGCAGTTGTGAGAGTGGCAAAGGAGGATCAACACGTGTCGCCAGGATGATATGTAATTGAGGAGGGAGATGCGCAATCAGATACGAGAGGGTGGTATGCACCTGCTGCTCGGTGATGAGGTGATAGTCATCCAAGATAAGCACAAGGTGCTCTTGACTGTCCAGTACACGATTGATGAGGATCGTCAGGACGTACATTAGTGGTGGTGCCTCCGGAGATTGTAGGTATTTCAACAGAGGCGTAAAGCGTTCAGCTTGTTGCTGATCTAACGCGGAGAGGACGTAGGTCCAGAAGAGCCGAGGTTCATTATCCTCCTCATCCAGAGATACCCAGGCTACTAGGGCCTGGCTTGCAGGCAACGATTGTGCCCAGCTAGACAGTAACATGGTCTTGCCAAAGCCCGCAGGGGCAGAAATGAGCGTGAGGGGATACTTGAGACTCTCTGCAAGCAAGCTGCTTAGGCGAGGACGCGAGATCAGCGTCCCCGAGACCATGGGCATAAAGAATTTGGTGGCCAGAAGCTGGCTCTGGACGACCATTGACATATTCATGATCGTTTGTCCTCCTAAGAACCACAAGTGTTCCTTTTTCCCTGCCAAGAAACTGATCCATTCTCTGCAAATCCCTACTTCTTAGCCATTCTACCATAGCAGGCAACTTACTTCTTAGCTATTCTACCGCTGAATGGCAATTTTGTGTTGGCAGCAGGTGTAGGCTTGAAGGAAGAAGGAGGCAGAATGTCGGTAAGCCAAGTCGTGACTCGCAAATGGCGCATATCGTGGGGCGTGAACTCCAGAATCGGGCTCACATTAGCAGCAGTATCCTGCCGACAAAAAGGGACTTGCGAAAATGACGATAATGGTCTATACCTATGGAGAAAAATCAAACTGCCAATTAGGAGGACCATCATTCTTGGTTTTGATGCCCTAGGCTATGTTATAGATGGAAGGGAAAAAAGATTGAAAAACACGTTGCAGCGAACCATAGTCACAACAGTAGGTCTCTTACTACTGCTTACCATATTCACCACTATTACAGCATGCTCAGGCTCACAGAATAGTACAGTGCACTATAGCAACAGCAACATAGAGAGTAGTGCGGGGAACAATAGCAATAGCAACACGGAGACACGCGACTTCACGCTCAGTGGAGATACACAGCCGACGCTGATCGCGAACAACGATGTTGGTTCC
>WNFJ01734714.1_pt2 | contig 12194 bp, 12 predicted proteins | sample 5400461 | NCBI WGS metagenome assembly WNFJ01 (sample SAMN13153349, study PRJNA577476) | soil metagenome | isolation source: 115 cm saprolite on Douglas fir-dominated hillslope | place: USA:California | collected 2013-09-17
CCGCCGCTGGTGCCACGCGCGGCGAAGATGGCGAGGTCTTTGATCGTCTCGCCGATGTCGACGGTCGAGATGAACTCGCAGGCCGACGCGGCGCAGCCATGACCCGGCGAGTAGTCGCGCTCGAGGTACGTCGTGTACATGCCCTGCCCGAGCACCTCGATCCCGTGACTGATCGGCGAGGGCGTGGATTGGAAGTGATACGTGCACGCGTAGAGGTGCACGATCTTGTCGGTGCCGGCGACCGCGCGCGCGATGGCGGCGTTCCAGGCCGTGGTGCTGTCGCCTGACGAGCATGGCACCTCGACCTGATTTGTGGAAGCGACGAGATGGCTCGGGCTCGTGCGCCCCTGCGCCAGAACCACGGCAACCATGGCACAGCACGCGATCGCAACGATGGTCAACGCCTTCACGGCCATCTGCTCCTTCCGGGTTGATAGTTTCGAGCCGAGTCTATGCCTCGATTGGCCCAGCCACTCGAGTGCCGATCACTTTTCTGATCAGGCAGGCTTGAAGAGCTCGGTCGAATTCGTGGCGGCGCCGCCTGTTGTGAACCCGCCGGCCACCAGCACCCGCCCATCCATCAGCGTCACGGCGGTTACGGGCGGGGGTTAGCCCCTTCGCTCGCCGAGGCCGCGCCCACCATGTTTCGCGCATCCCCGGCCCGCCGCGCGGCCCCTCGTCGCGGATCACCAACGTGTCGCCCGGCTTGATCCGACCGGCGGCAACCGCCACGAAAGCGTTACCGGGGGCCTGCCGTCGACATGGCCGGCTCCGGCGCGGCCGAGCCGAAGTACGCAGCCTGCAGCAGCTCGAGGTGGTGGGCGTAGCCGTGGTTTCGCAGCGCCCACTCGCGGCCTTTGCGCGAGAGCTCCGCGAGCAGGTCTGGCGATGACCGCAGGCCTTCGACAGCGGCGACGATCTCGTCCGCACCAGACGCTGCGACGACCGGCGGTGGGTCGTCCTGGTACAGAGACCAATCGATGTCGGTGATGAGAGGCCGTCCAGCGGCGAGGGCTTCGATCTCCATCAGGCTCAGAATTCCTTGCCGCATCTGTCCGATCGCAACGTCGAACTGACTGAGGAAGGCACCGATGTCGGCGTGAGGCACCGGTTTGACAAACTTGACCCAGCGCTTGTAACGCTTGACGTAGTCGCGTGCGAGCGAGCCCCAATCGAAGGCGGTGATCTCGACGCCGTTACTCAATCGTTCAACCGCGGGAAAGATCCGCTCGACGCCCTTGACCGGATCGAGACGGGTGAACACGACGACTTTCGAGACCTGCGTTGGGACGCGGTACGGTTGACCGACGCCACTCATGTCCACGGGGTTTGGCAGATAGAGGAGCTTGAAGTCGACCTCTTTCAAGTAGGTGCGCAGGTTGGGAGTGACGTAAAAGACCTTCGTCGCGCTCTCCACCACCCTCCGCGTGACCAGCCGGTAGACCGGATTGTTGAGGTTCAGGTGCAGGTCCGAGCCGTGTGCCTGGGCAAAGAATGGGCGGCCCGCCAGCACGCCGACGATGCCATGGCTCAGCCAGTGAACGTGGACGACGTCATATTTCCCGCGCCGCAATCGCAGGGCCGCGGGTAGATAAGCCGCGAGGCGTATAGGCAGCGCCGCCGCCTTGGCGGGCCACCTCCAGGTGGCGCCTATGACCGGCAACGCGATCTGGTCGACCTCGTGGCCGGCGCTGCGCAGGAGTTGCGCTTGCACCTCGGCGATGCCCGCCACGTCATGGACCAGGGCAATCCGTGCCACCGCTCCTAGACCTTAAGCTGTCGGGCATCAGGGCGCATCAGTCACCCAACGAAGACGAACCGGTCACCGTACCAGGCTCGGCAAGGTTCGCCCGACGCTTCACCATATGGTCGCTGGCGGTCACGTCGGCGTGCCTTCCGCTCTACGTCGTGCGGTGGCACTACGGACCACTGCCGACCACTCTTCTCGAGACGCTCATCCTGATCACGGTCGCGGGCTACGCCGCGACGCTGTGGACCGAAAAGCGACGGCCCTCGCGCACGCCATATGACATTCCGATCGCGTTGTGGCTGGTCGCGGGTGTGGTCGGCGTCATCGCGGCTCCCGACCACGTGAAGGCCCTCGGGACTTATCGCGCCTATTTCCTCGAGGCCGTTGCGATCTTCTACGTCGCGGTCGATCTCCTACGCGAACGCGACGACCTCCGCAAGCTGCTGTCGGTTGCCGCGATCGCCGCCTCGATCATGGCCGTCGGACAGATCGTCTCGTTCGTTTACGTCGCGGCGCACCATCAACTTCTGCTGGGCGATGCGCCCGCGTTCCTGAACAACACGCCGAACGCTGACGCGATGTATCTCGAACCGCCGCTCGCATTCGCGATCGGGTTCGTCGTCTTTCCTTGGGATAGGCGTGCGCGGCTGATCGCGTCGGGGGTGCTCGGGCTGGTGCTGGTCGCGATGATCCTCACGCTCTCGCGGGCGGGTTATCTCGCGATGGCCGCCCTTGCCGTCGTGCTCGTGCTGAGCCTGCAGAGCCGGCGCCTGCGCGTGTGGGTCGTCGGAGGCTTGGCGCTCGCGTCGCTTCTGGTGCTCGAGGTGCCCTTTGTCAACCAGCGCATCGTGACGATCGGCTCATCGGCGGGCCTGCGCAGCTCGATCTTCGGCCAGGCGCTTCGCATGCTGTCCGAGAGGCCGATCCTCGGTGCGGGGATCGATGGGTTTCCGATCCGCGTCGCGCCGTTCCGGCCAGGCACGCAGACGATCGAGCTTTACCCGCACGACATCTGGCTCACGACCTGGAGCGAGGTCGGCCTGCTGGGCGTGATCGTCCTAGCGGTCATCTTTTTCGGGCTCCTGTGGCGCGGCGTGCGCGCGCTGCCGCTGACGAACGACCTGTTTCGCCCCATCCTGTGGGGCTGCGTCGGCGCGCTCGTGCTCTACCTGGTGCACGGGCTTTTCGACTCTCCCTACTGGAAGAACGACCTCAGCGTCGAGTTTTGGCTGCTGGCCGCCCTAGAGGTCATCGCGATCCGCGGCGCCCGCGGCGCCCGCGGAGCCCCGGCCGGCCCGCACCGCCCCGCTCAACCATAGCTTCGACAGCTCGGCCTTGTCGATGACGCGGGCTTCAGCCGCCGACTTGACCAGCGCGAGCGCGAGGTGAAGCGCCCGCAGGCCTGCTTCGCCATCCACCTCCAGCGGTCGCTCTCCGCGCACTGCCTCGACGAAAGCCTGAAGCTCGAGACGCAGCGGCTCGCCCTGCGCGACGGGGAACTTCACCGCCTCGCCCTCGGTCACCGCGCGCACGCGAAACTCGGAGTCGGCCTCGGCCGGGAACTCGGCGTTCTTGAAGTGCATCAGGTCCTGGGCCAGGTAGTTGCACACGAACATCCCCCGCTCCCCCAGCACGCTGAGCTCTCGAATCTTGGTCGGCGTAAGCCAGTTCACCTGCAGAACCCCGAGCACGCCGCTCTGGAACCTGAGCAGCGCGTTGAGGATGTCCTCGTGCTCGGTGTGGATGCGCTGCTCGGTCTCGGCGTACAGCCGCTGGACGTCGGACGCCGCCAGGTAGTGCATCACGTCAAGGTCGTGCGTGGCCAGGTCGATGACCACACCGACGTCGCGGATGCGCGCCGGGAAAGGTCCCTGGCGGCGGGCCTGGAGCTGGTAGATCCTGCCGATCTCTCCCGCCTCCAGGCGGCGCGCCAGCTCGCGGATCGCCGGGTTGAATCGCTCGATGTGCCCGACGCTCAGCAGCCTTTTCGCGCGCTGCGCCGCGGCAAGCAGCTGCCGGCCTTCGTCAAGGTTCGTCGCAATCGGCTTCTCGATCAACACGTGCAGCCCGTGCTCGAGCGCCGCGAGGCCGGCCTGGCAGTGGAAGCGCGTCGGCACCGCGATCACTGCAGCGTCGAGACGCGCATGATCCAGCATCTCGTCCCACGATTGGTAGGCAGGCACCGAATACTTACGCTGGGCGGCCGCCAACAGGTTCGAGTCCTGGTCGCAGATCGCGGCGAGCTCGGCGCCCTCGAGGTCGCTCAGTACGCGGAGGTGGTTGCGACCCATGGCGCCCAGGCCGATCAGAGCGATCCGGGTCACGCGGTGGTTGCGACCTTTCGCACCGACTCGACGATTCGATCGAGATCCGCGTCCGACAGCGCCGGATGGACGGGAAGCGAAAGGACCTGCGCCGCCGCGGCTTCCGCCACCGGCAGGTTCACCTCTCCGTACCCAAGCTGCTCGTAAAGCGGCTGGCGGTGGACGGGGATCGGATAGTGGACCGCCGTGCCAATGCCGGCGTCGCGCAGTCTCTCCTGAAACCGGTCGCGGCCATGCGCAATGCGAACCGTGTACTGGTGATACACGTGCCGGTACCCGGGACGCTCGCGGGGAGTTGTCACTCCTTCAACGCCGGCCAGCGCTTCGTCGAGCAGGGACGCGTTGCGTCGCCGCCGCTCGTTGAAGCGGTCGAGCTTGGCGAGCTGCGCGCGGCCGATCGCCGCCGCCAGGTCGGTCAGTCGGAAGTTGTAACCGAGCATGTCATGCCGGTAGCGGTGCGTCGCCCCGTGCTGACGCAGCAGCATCACCTTCGCCGCGATAGCTTCGTCGTCGGTCGTGACCATGCCGCCCTCTGCCGTCGTCATGTTCTTGGTCGGGTAGAAGGAGAACGACGCGCTGACACCCAGCGCACCTGCCTTGCGATCGCCGATCGCGGCCCCGTGAGCCTGGCACGCGTCTTCGATCAATGCGAGCCCGTGCCGCCTTGCGATCTCGCGCAGCTCGGGGATTGCGGCGGCATGGCCGTACAGGTCGATCGGCATGATCGCCCTGGTCCTGGGCGTGATCGCGGCTTCGACTCGCGCTGGATCGAGGCAATACGTCTCGGGCTCGATGTCCACGAAAACCGGTCGCGCGCCGACGAACAGCGCCGCGTTCGCCGAGGCGACGAATGTGAAGGGGCTGGTGATGACCTCGTCCCCTTCACCGATGTCATGCGCGAGCATGAGCAGGTGCAGCGCCGCGGTGCCGGAATTTACCGCCACGGCGCGCCGAACACCGCACCACGCTGCGAACTCTCGCTCGAAAGCCTCGACCACCGGGCCCTGGGCGAGCTGGCCGCTCTCGAGCACAGCGAGCACCGCCTCGCGCTCCTCGTCGCCGATCTGCGGCGCGGCGATGGGAATTGTCCTCAGGGATTCCACTTCAGCCTTCATGTTATGAGTTCGATGCTTGCCCAGCTACGAGCGCCTCCACGACGCGCTCGGCGGCGCGCCCATCACCGAACAGCTCACGACGTGTGCCTTGCGGGCGGAAATCGCGGATTGCCCGGGCGATCGCAGTGGCGTCCGTGCCGACGATTACGTTCCACCCGGCATCCACTGTTTCCGTCCACTCCGTCCGGTCGCGAAGCGTGATGCACGGGCGTCCGGCGAAGTACGCCTCCTTCTGCACGCCGCCGGAGTCGGTCACGATCGCCTCCGCGTTCTCCTCGAGGACCAGCATCTCGAGATAGCCCACGGGGTGGACCAGCATCACGTTCTGGGCGGGCTGCAACCCTGTCGCCGCGAAAGCGGCCCGCGTGCGGGGATGGACCGGAAAGACGACGCGCCGCCCGGAGTCGCCGACCCCGCGTAGGATGCCGGCAAGAAGCTCAGGCTGATCGACGTTTTCGGCGCGGTGAACGGTCAGCAACACATAGCCGTTCCTCTCCAGGCCGAGCTCGGCGACGATACTGCAACTCTTGCGCGCGACTTCGAGGTTTTGCTGAAAGGCGTCGAACATCACGTCTCCGACGACGTGTACGCCTTCGCTGATGCCCTCCCGGGCAAGATTTATTGCCGCGGTCTTCGTCGGGCAGAGAAGCAGCGCCGCCAGGTGATCGGCTACCACGCGGTTGACCTCTTCGGGCATGCGGCGGTCGTAGCTGCGCAGCCCAGCTTCGACGTGGCCTACCGGAATGTGCAGCTTGGCACCGACCAGGGCGCCGGCGAGAGTGGAATTCGTGTCGCCATAGACCAGCAGCCAGTCAGGTTTCTGCTCGATCGCCACCGATTCGATGCCGGGTAGCATCGCCCCGGTCTGCACCCCGTGACGGCCCGACCCCACCTCGAGGTTTGCGTCCGGGGCAGGGATGTGGAGCTGGCGGAAGAAGAGGTCCGACATCTCGTCGTCGTAGTGCTGCCCGGTGTGCAGCAGAAACTCCTGGTGCTGGCGGCGAAGGACCCTGGACACCGGCGCCGCCTTGATGAACTGGGGTCGCGCGCCGACCACCGTGAGAACCTTCACCGCTAGAGTGTCGCAGGCCATGCAATCGAGTGGGTCACGGCTGCGGATCGTCGTGCTCACGCACTATTTCCCGCCTGAGCTGGGTGCGCCGCAGGCGCGCCTTTACGAGCTGGCGTCGAGGGCGGCCCATGCGGGTCACACCGTCACCGTCGTCACCGGTTTTCCGAACTACCCGACCGGTGTCATCCCTCCGAGGTACCGCGGGCGGTTTCGTATGGAGGAGGAGCTGGATGGGATTCGCGCGATCAGGACCTGGGTGTACGCCGCGCCCAATCGCGGCGTCGTGCGACGCATCGCAAACCACCTGTCATTTGCGTTCTCGAGCCTCACCGCGGTTCGCAGGCTAGGCAGGGTTGACGTTTTCTTCGTCGAGTCGCCGCCCCTTTTCATCGGAATCGCGGCGCTGGCGTACAGGCGACTGAAAGGTGCGCCGTACATCTTCAACGTGAGCGACATCTGGCCGGAGTCGGCGGTCGAACTAGGTGCGCTGCGAAATCGAATCGCCGTGCGGCTGTCCGAGGCCCTCGAGCTGCATCTTTACCGCAGAGCAACTCGTGTGAGCGTGGTGACGGCGGGCATGGTCGAGCGTCTGGCGCGGCGGGGAGTGCCGCGCGAGAAGCTCTTCCTCCTGACCAATGGTGTGGACCCGTCGGTCTTCAAGCCCGCCTCGCCGAACATGGAGCTGGCGCGGAGTCTTGGCCTCGATGAACGGAAGATCTTCCTGTACGCGGGCACGCATGGCATGGCGCAGGGACTTGGCACCGTGCTCGAGGCGGCGAAGCAGACCACGAACTCGGACGTGCTGTACGTGTTCGCCGGCGAAGGCGCGGAGAAGGACGCGCTGATAAGGCGAGTGGAGTCAGAAGGCATCGCCAACGTGCGCTTCCTGCCCAACCAGCCGAAGCAGGTGATGCCCGACTTGCTGAACCTTGCCTACGCGACCATAATCCCGCTCAAGCGCCTGGACCTCTTCAAGTCTGCCCTGCCGTCGAAGATGTTCGAGTCGATGGCCGCCGCCAAGCCGATCGTCGCCTCGCTGTGGGGCGAGGCCGCGGACCTCATCGAAACCGCCGAATGCGGCGTCGTGGTGTGGCCCGAGGACCCGGTAGCGCTGCGCGAGGCAGTGGAGAAGCTGGCTGGGGATCCGGCTCTCGCGCGCAGGCTCGGCGAGCATGGGAGGCGGTATGTGGAAGCCCATTTCGACCGAAAGCTCATCGCGTCTCGCTTCCTCGAGCTGCTGGAGGACACAGTTCGCCGATGAAGCGTCTCTTCGATGTCGCGATCTCCGCCGCCGGCCTGGTGATGACGTCGCCCGTCATCCTTATCGCAGCGCTGGCGGTGAAGCTCGAGTCCCAAGGGCCGGCGTTCTACAGCGGCCCGCGAGTGGGCAAGGACGGCCGGACGTTTCGCCTCCTGAAGTTGCGGACAATGCGGCAGCAGGCTGCCGGGCCCGCGGTGACCGCAGGCGACGATCCTCGCATTACGTCAGTTGGGCGGCTCCTGCGCCGGACGAAGATCGATGAGCTCCCGCAGCTGTTCAACGTGCTCCGGGGCGACATGAGCCTGGTGGGTCCGCGGCCGGAAGACCCGAAGTACGTCGCGATGTACTCGCCGGAGCAGCGCAGAGTGCTGGCGGTGCGTCCCGGCATCACCGGACCGACAGTGCTTGCCTTCATCAATGAGGAGGAGCTCCTACGGGGCGGGGACGCGGAGTCTCTCTACGTGACGAACGTCATGCCGCAGAAGATCGCAGCGGATTTGCAGTACGTACAGTCGGCGACCTTCGCACGGGACTTTTCGATTCTCGCTAAGACGTTTGGTGCCGTCATCGCGAGGGCGGTCAGACGCGGTTCTGCTTGACCACCTCGGTCACGGCTTCGATCACATCTGCGACGTCCTGGTCGCTGTGCGCGGGACTCAGCGGCAGCGACACCATGCGCTCGAACTCTCGCTGGGCGACCGGGAACTGCTCGGGTAGCAAGCTGTAACGATCTCGGTAGTACGTGTGCAGGTGGATCGGGATGAAATGAACGCTGGCGCCGATGTTTCGCTTCCGTAGCTCTTCAATGAAGCCGGCCCGATCGATGGTCAAGCGATCGGGTCGGAGGCGAAGCAAGTAGATGTGCCAGGCGCTATTCACCTCTGGTCGGACAACGGGTGTCTCGAGCTCCTCGAGCTGCCCCAAGGCCTCGTCGTATTGCGCCACAATCGCCTCCCGCCTGCGCTGCATCTGATCCAACCGCTTCAGCTGGTGTATGCCGATCGCGGCCTGGATGTCGGGCATGTTGTACTTGAATCCGGGCAGGACTACGTCGTAGCGCCACGACCCGTCTGACGTGTAGCGCTTGAACGCGTCGCGGCTCATGCCGTGCAGGCTCCAAACGCGAGCATCGTCGATCAGCGCCGGGGGTCCGGTGAGCATGCCGCCCTCGCCCGTCGTGAGGTTCTTGGTCGCATAGAACGAAAAGGCGACGAGGTTCGGAAAGTCGAAGTCTTTTCTCGGCGCACCGATCATCCGCCCCCGATACCGCGCCGGCAGGGCGTGCGCCGCATCCTCGATCACCGCCAGCCCGTGCCGCTGCGCGATGTCGTAGATCGCGTCCATATCGGCTGGATGGCCGTAGAGATGGACTGGGATGATCGCTTTGACGCCCGGAGTGCGACTGATCACCGCTTCGACCTGCGCGGGATCGATGTTCAGCGTGTCCGGCTCGACGTCGACGAGCACGGGCCGGGCTCGCTGGTGCTCGATGACGTGGATGGTCGACGCGAACGTCATCGTTGTGCTGACGACGGCATCATCGTCTCCGATGCCTAGTGCTGCCAGGGCGACGTGCATCGCGGACGTGGCGGAGTTGACTGCGAGTGCAGCGTGCGCTCCGATGTATTCAGCAAAGTCGTTTTCGAATTGTTGGGCCCGCTGCCCGGTGGTGATCCAACCGCTGCGCAAGGTGCGAACCACCTCGTCGATCTCATCCTCGCCGATCATGGGCGGGGCGAAGTGAAGGAACTCGGATCGCATCAGGTGGTTTCCATCTTCGTAAGCAAACCAAGCAGATGGCTTCGCAGCGGCGGTAGCCAGACCAGCGACGGGTACGCAACCGACGTCAGCCGGCCGAGACGCCGAGCCAGCGGCGGAACCAGGGTCAGGCTGTGCAGCTCGCCTTGCAGGTCCGGGAAGAGCGCGTGGACCCTGCGCGCGCTCACTCCGCGCACATCCCGGTTGTAAGGGTTGTTGTAGCGAAAGTCATACCAGAGGAGAGCCCCACCAGGACGCAGCACGCGCATGATCTCGGCTGCGACCTTCGACGCCATCGCGGGATCGAGGATCGAGCTGAACAGGGTGATGGTCTGCACGAGATCGAAGCTGCCATCGGGAAACGGGATGTGCTCAGCGCTGCCGGCGTGGAACTCGAGCGCCGGAAACGCCTGCTTCGCCGCGGCGACGCGGTGTGTCAGCAGGTCGATCCCGACCAGGCGCGAGGGCGAGGCTCCAACCTCCTGGAGCCAGGCCAGCTCTCCGCCGAAACCGGACCCCACCTCGAGCACCCGTCGTTGGCCAAGCGGATCCCAGCCCATTCTCTGCAGCAGCACGCGCGCCATGGTGCGGCGCTCGGCCAGGATGAGCTGGTTGCCACGATTGCCGAGGTCCCAACGGTTGTCCGTCCGCTGCTCTAGATCCTGATAGGCGCGCGCAATCCGGTCGCTTTCAGTCACGTTCGGACGACTCGACCGCGATTTCGTAGGTGCGGCCGCACTGTGGACAGCCGAAGCTGAGCTTCGCCGACAACCCACCGCTCCTGACCAGGGGATGACCACAATCACAGGCGAAGCCACGCAGCCGGGCCGGGTTGCCGACCACGATGCCGCGCTCCGGCACATCGCGAGTGACTACCGCGCCCGAGCCAACAAGAGCCATCCGGCCCACTCGCAACCCGGGCAAGACGACAGCCCCGCCGCCGATGGAAGCGCCGTACTCGATCAGGCCTTCGCTGGCCACCCAGTCGGTGTCAGCCTTGGACGAGCCGTCCGGGTTGATGGCGCGCGGGTGTTTGTCGTTCAGCAGCATCACCCCGGGACCGAGGAAAACACCGCTCTCGAGGTTGAATCCGTGGAACACGAACGCGCCGTTCTGCAGCTTGCAGAAGTCGCCGATGCGTACGTCCTTGTCGACGTAGGCACCTTTCCCGAGGATGCACTGCTTCCCGATCACCGCGCCCTCGCGCACCTGGGCCTGGTGCCAGATCCGAGTCCCGGCCCCGACCTTTGCCTTCTCTGAGACCTCGGCCGTCGGATGGATGTAAATGTCGCGCTCCGCCACTGCGCCCTATCTTGGCGGGTTGGACAGGCGGGAGGGAATCCCGCGCGATTGCGTGAGCAGAGGGGCTCAGAAGTTCTCTTGCTGTTTTGGCCGGCTCTCGACCCCGTCCGGCCTGCCCGGCTCTTCGGCCGGCTCAGCGTGGTCCTGCACGGCGTTCTTGAGTGCTCTCACCAGCTCGTCGGACCTGCCTTCTCGAGCGAGGCGCTCCAGACGCTCCACCACCCACGCCAGGTCCTCCTCCTTGGCGACCGCCGGCGACGAGACCACCTCGCGGATCGAGGGGTGATCGGTTGGCCGCCATCCTTCGTCGGGAGAGAGCAGGTCCTCGGTCATACGATCCCCGGGCCGGAGCCCGGTGAACACGATCTTGATGTCAACGTCGGGGCGCAGCCCTCGCGAACGGATCAAGTCGTTTGCGAGGTCAAAAATCCTGATCGGCTCGCCCATATCCAGCATGTAGAGGTGACCCGGCTTGGTGGTCGCCAGTGAGCTCAAGACCAGCGAGGCCGCCTCCCTGATGGTCATCATGTATCGAGAGACGTCGCGGTGGGTGATGGTGACCGGCCCACCATGCTCGATCTGGCGCTCAAACAGCGGCACGACGCTGCCGCGGCTTCCGACGACGTTGCCGAAGCGCACTGCCCAGCAGCTCATCGGGCCCCGATAGGCAAGCACCATCTGCTCGCACAAGCGCTTGGTGCAGCCCATCACCGAGTGCTTGGACGCCGCCTTGTCGGTCGAGATCAGGACGAACTTCTTGACCCCGGCGGCGTGAGCGCAGCGCAAGGTGTTCCTGGTGCCGATCACATTCGTGAGGACCGCCTGGATGGGATGGGATTCGAGCATGGGCACGTGCTTGTAAGCAGCAGCGTGGAACACGATGTCTGGTCTTTCGTCGCCGAACAGGGCGAGCAGCTGGTCATGGTCGACGATTGAGACGAGCGCTTCACGAACCTCGACGTTGGCGGCCACTCGCAGCTCTTCGGTCAGGTCGAAAAGCCCGCTCTCATTGGTGTCGACCAGGACCAGGCGCTTCGGTCCCATCGCAGCCAGCAGCCGGCACAGCTCGGAACCGATCGAACCAGCGGCACCGGTGACGAGCACCGCACGGTTGCGGACCTCGATCGCCGAAACCGCGAGGTCGATCTCACGTTCGTCGCGGCCGACCAGGTCGTCGGCAGACAGCTGGCGCAACCTCGCGCCGGTTGGGCGGGGAAACCATTCGTCCGCGGCTGGAATGATGAAAACCGGCAGTTGAGCGGCAAGGGAGTCGGCATACAGCTGACGAGTCTGAGCTCGATCGGAGCCGTGGCCATGAACGAACGCGACCCCATGCACCTGAGCATCCTTGATCCAGCGGCGCAGGTGGGCGGCAGTGCCGAGGACAGGAATACCCATCAAGCTCTGCCCCACATCGGCCGGGCCCGTCGTGACCACCGCGACCGGAGTCCAGTCGGGACTGGGATGCTGGAGGAGCGCTTTGACTGTGGCGTAGCCGCTGGCGTCCGGAATGACTACGAGCAGCCGGTTCCCGGTCGGTTGCGCCGACGTCACGAGCCTCGGCAAAAGCCGAATCAGGCCGATCGCGATCACCACCGCCGGTGCGCTGAGG
>WNFJ01003536.1_pt1 | contig 12189 bp, 7 predicted proteins | sample 5400461 | NCBI WGS metagenome assembly WNFJ01 (sample SAMN13153349, study PRJNA577476) | soil metagenome | isolation source: 115 cm saprolite on Douglas fir-dominated hillslope | place: USA:California | collected 2013-09-17
GCAGCGGTTTGGTGGGTCGCGCAAAACGAAGCAATTGGTTGACCAGCGAATCGATCCGATCGATTTCGTGACCGATTAGATTCGAAAAGGTTTCGCGGAAGTCTGAGTCTTGGTATCGCTCGGGTAGCAGTTGTGCGAACGTTTTGATCGACACCAAGGGGTTCTTGATTTCGTGCGCCATGCCGGCTGAAAGCGTGCCGAGGCTGGCCAGGCGATCGCTCCGGCGGATTTGCGCCTCCAACCGTTTGAGCGCGGTGATGTCTGTCAGCACCATCAAAGCGCCGAGCATTTGTTGATCTTGATCGTGAAAGATCGACGTACTCGTGCGCATGATCATCTCTTTGGAATCGGAGCCGAGATTCACCTCATGGTTGACCTGACCTTGTCCCGTCTGAAGGGTTTGTCGCAGCACACGTCCGAGCGATTCGGGCAGTTCAACCAAAGGACGTTCCAAGATTGCGCCCGAGTTCAGCCCGGTAATCTGCTCCGCTTCGTTGTTGAACAAGTTTTGCAACAACGTCTCGTTATAGATTTTCGCGTTTTGCACTTCGGTAAAGAGCTGTGCGTTTTCGATCGCAACCGCCAGCTGGCCACAGAGAACCTGTAGCGCCTCCTGTTCGATGCTCCCGTAGATACGACCCGAAATTCGAGGACCTAACAACATCACTCCCTCGAGTTGATCGCGGGCGAAAATGCCCATGACCACAGCGAGATTGAGGTGCTGCATCTGATTAATAATCCGGTGGACCTGGGCCGTAGGCCGAATGCGATGCAACTCATCGAGCACGATCGGTTGCCCGGACGTTCTGAGGTAGTTGAGCAGAGGATGATCTTTGGGCAGATCAATCTGACTTTGCCGCGTCGGCGCCGGATAATACTGCGCGTACTCATCTTTTTGAGCGAGCAGGATAAGAACCCGCTCGGTATTTGCGGCCTGGGCGATAGTTTGCGCGAAGCGCTCGAGGAGATCGCGTAAAGTGGTGACCGATTTGAGAATGGCGGTAGCGGTCCCGACCGTGGCGCGAAAATCCAGTCGCTGTGCGCTAATGAAAAGGCGCTCTGCCAGGTGCTGAGAAACGCCGCGGGCCGGCGCCATCGCAAATGCGATCACGACGGCAGCCGCGACATGCGCGATTGAGTAGGCGTTCGCAACGGTCGATCGCAAAACAGTTGCGACCAACCACCAGACGGCCGCGTACAGCGCAAGGAGATAGGCCCCCAGAAGAATGTACGACATTGTGCGCCGAACCAAACGTCCAACATCCATCATTTTACGGGTCGCAATCCCGTAGGCGACGACGCCGCTGAAGATAATCATCCGAAATGGGGCGAACCACATCCAGCGCGACTGCTCAATAAAAGCATCTAGAATGAATGTGAGCAGTAAGGAGATCGCGATTGTAGCAATTCCGCCGACTAGAATGAAAGCGAGCTCCGCACGCTCGCCACTGCTCGCCTTTTTCATGTCTCGGCAGTAGCTGAGGATCAGCGTGGTGAACCCCGCGGCAACATAGATCAAGTAAATCCAAGCGGCGGCCTTCCCATAAATCGCGGTCGGCGCGCCTCCTGCCAAGTGGGGCATCTGCGCCCCTTTCAGAAATATCTTTGTCTGGCAATAAATAATGATCCCGAAGGTAATGACCAACCAGGTGCGAGAATTCCTAAGAATCCTTGGCCAACTTTTTTGCCTCTCGCGAATCGAAAGGCGAATAAGGTTAAAACTGAATAGCATCAGGGCGCCTGCTACCGATGCCTGGCGGATACCGAATTCGGCGACGCTAGCGCTCTTTGCCGTGAAGGTTATATACAAACTCGCGAGCCAGATTCCTATGGCTAACGACAACAGGAGGAAACATTGGTTGGATGCACGTTTCGGGTTGGCTTGAAATACCAACAATCCCAGGCCCAACTGGATGATGATTGCCGCGAGGGTCGGAGCCGTTGAACTATTCATCAAAGGCTATGCGATTTACAACCATCGCCAAGGTTTCTTGAGCATTTTCCAGCTGTAGCAACAGCCCTAGAAGGCATCTTATAAATAAGGCTGACCTTCGGGCACGGCTGCCGGATGTGCGAAAGTCGCACGGGCTTCTCTGGGCTGGAGCGCTCTACGGGCCGGAAGCCATCCCCATGTCCCATCGGCAGAACGCCGATGCCATCATCTAATCCAATCGCGGTAATATGTATGAGATGATGACTCATAACCATGTCAAGAGGGTCTTGACGCGCTCTCTGCGTAACAAGATTACCGCGAGCATCGAAGCCGTGCTACCCTCCTCATCAGGAGCGGATGCGGTTAACGATCATCGTGGAGGCACTTCCACCAAGCCCTCGCACGTTGAGAAGCGCGCAGTCTATTTTGGCTCTCCGCGGCTGAGACACTACAAAGTTCAAATCACAGTGTGGATCGGGCACTTCGTAGTTTGCCGTTGGAGCGACCATCTGGTCGCGAATAGTCAACGCGCAGGCCGTCAGTTGAAAAGGTCCACCCGCGGCCATGGCATTTCCGGTCACGCCTTTGATCGAATTGATCGGAATCGAATATGCATGCCTGCCAAAAACGCTCTTGATGGCCTGAACTTCACTCGCATCCAACACCGGATGACCTGGTCCGTAAGCGGAAATGTGATCGATTCCCGCGGCGACAGCTCCTGCATTTGCGAGCGCGATCTTCATCGAATCTTCCAAACCTGAAGCGGGCTTCTCGGGATCTCGGTCACGCTGTTTGCCATAGCCCCTAAGCTCCAGATACATTCGCGCGCCCCGAGCCTCGGCGCGCTCCATATCCTCCAAGATCATGACAGCAGCGCCTTCGGAGACGACGCCAGAATCTCTCGAAAGGTCAAATGGCCTGCTGGCTCTTTCCGGTTCGCCGTTGCGACACGAGCTCAGTCCACTCGCAATCAACATCGACATCACCAGCGGTGTAACCGGAGCATCGGCACCTCCCGTTATTGCAAGTTCGGCGTGACCAGCCCCGATCATGGCTGCCGCGTCAGCTATCGCATCCAGGCCGGATGGACAAGCTGACGACACAGTTGCGGCGTTCGCACAAATTCCGATTCGATCGGCAATCGCGTTGGCAGCGGCTTGTGGTATCATCTGGGTGGTTGTCGTTGGAGGCACACGGTTCGGACCGTTCTCCCGTACTGCCTCAAACGCGCGTTCGAGCACATCGATGGCGCTTGAACTTACCCCAATCACGACGGGAGTGGGGCTCGGTAATTCTAGATTATCCGGATCAAGTCCCGCATCCCTTAATGCCATCATTGTGGCGGCAAACGCGAGCTGCGTGTGGCGCGCCATTCGTCTTGGCTTCAACTCCGGCTTGATGTAGTCGAGCGGATTAAAGTTCTTTACTTCGCCCGCGATTCGGCTCTCGAACCCAGTCGCGTCAAATAGTGTGATCGGTCCGAGCCCGCTGCGGCCGGCCAGGAGCGATTCCCAAAATGGCTCGAGGCCGATTCCGTTCGGAGCCAAGATCCCCATTCCAGTGACGACTACACGATTTCTTCTTTTAACCATGTGATGCCCTTTCCAACGCCTTGAAGATCTGGCGGTGACGATTATGCGATTTTGAGAGTCGTCGCCGAACAGGCGCGCAGTCTTTTAATGGTTCGGAATAGTTGTTGGCCTCAGTCACCACCAATAGATCACGGCGGATTCTAAATGGTACATTGAATCCAGTCATTATATTTTTCGGGCCGTTCCTGGTCTCCTTATTCACAGAAGCTTCTTACTTATTCACAAATTGCAGCTTGCGCGCCAATCAAATCTATTTCACCGTCTTGCCGCCGATTTCCATATGGCTCGAAAGGTGCTTCCGTTTTCTCTCGTCCGCACGCGGCCTGCACACAGCTATTAACTGCCTCTGCTTACTATCCTATGACCGTCTCGAGCGAACCACCGCAAATCCTCGTCATCGATGACGAGATCGGCCCGCGCGAGAGCTTGCGCATGCTGTTGAAGCCAAATTATCAGGTCCATACCGCCGATTCTGTGGAAGTGGGGCTTAAACTGCTCAAAGAAAAGCAGCCCGACACTATTGTAATGGACATTCGCATGCCCTAAGCGGTATCGAGGGTCTGCGCCAAATCCGCGAAATCGATCCGCATCTCTCCGTAATCATGCTTACTGGTTTCGGAGCGCTCGACACAGCCAAAGAAGCTCTGCGCCTGGGCGCGAATGATTACATCAGCAAGCCATTTGACGCCCACGAAATGCAAGAAGTGATCAATCGCAACGTCGAGCGGACCCGGGTCCAACGGACGAGCGAGCACGCCGCCGCCGAAATTAAGGAATTAAATAACCGGCTGCTGAAGGAGCTCGCACAAAAGGAACGGCTCGCTTCTCTTGGCCAAGCCTCTGCCGAATTCGTGCATGATCTTGGCAATCCGCTCACGATCGTCTGGGGTTACGTGCAATTGCTCGCCAAACGCCTCGAACAATCCGAGAGCGACGGCTCGCCGCAAAATGCCACCTCGGTTAAAGAGCTCAATATCATCGAGCAAAATGTCCGTCTTTGCCGCGAGCTTCTTACCATGTGGCAAAGCTATGGCAGTGTCGAAGCTTCCCCGCCCAAACCGATCTCCGTTTCAGGAATTCTCCGAGAAGTCGTCAAAGGCGTAACCGGGATAGCGACTCAAAGCGGTGTCGAATTACAGGCCTTGATCTGCGATGACCCTTGCACGCTTTTGGGCGATGCCCTGCAAATCCAGCGGGCCATTCAAAACGTCGTCATTAACGCGCTGCAAGCTTCCGCCGAGAACAGAGGCCGTGTCACGATCGAATGCACTCAAAAAGATTTTTATGTCGATCTTCGAGTGGAAGACACTGGCGCCGGCATCCTCCCGGCGCAGATGAGCCGTATTTTCGACCCTTATTTCACCACCAAGCAAGGAAAGAGCGGCACCGGTCTCGGCCTCTACATCACGAAGAAGGTTGTCGAAGACCACAACGGCTCAATCAAAGTGGACAGCGTACCCGGCGTCGGCACTACTTTCACTATTCGGCTGCCTCTCTCGAATAATTAATGTAATCACGGCGCTGCTTGGCGCGCCATAGGAGAGGCCAAGGCGTCTGTGCCCTGTCTCCACAATGTTGTAGATACGGCGCTGTGCGCCGTCTTGGTGTGGCAATTTTGGTCAGACCAGCCACCGGCCTTCGCAGCGCTTCCGCATTCGCTGCACTACGACGCGACAAGTCAGCATGGCAAGCAGGCCGGTGACTACAACATACTTGTCACTTCGCGCGGCTTTGGGTTTGCTGAGTGCGTGCCACCCGGCTATCAATTCGCTCCTGTTTTTCTCATCCGGATGGCCGGGGTGCCGTTCGAGCCAATCGAACAACTTTCCACGCCGGCAACATCTGCCGCCGCGCGCGAACTACTCGTTAGGCGAGAAGAGTTGGCAAAAGCGAAGCTGGAGGTCGAACAAATCCTCCGCTCACGGCCCAATGGGCTCTCGAAAGAAGTATTTCGCGCGTGGCATAAGGCGATACGATCCAGCACGGCTCCGGCGCCGGGTGCCCCGCTGTCGGGTCCATTCGCGACCTACTCGGATTGTTTATCGAGATTATCGAGCGCTGAATCAGATTTTGACGAGTCGCTGCGTCGCGAAATGAGAATTGCGCGCCAGTCGCTTTTCAAGTCAGCCCAAAGAATTTTGCCAGCTTATCTTGTTTTTGCAGGTGAAGGTCTTGCCGAACGCCTGACGAGACAGTTTTCCATCGGCGAAAGCTTGCCACCGCGAAACAAAGAAGCTCGCGCCCACGAACGAACGATTTTGTTGTATTTGCAGCGAGTTTGCGGCAAGAACGATTCGTTAAGTGCGTTCGGTCCCAGTGGTTGGGGGAAAGCGGAGCGCGGAATCGGCCATTTGAGGTTAGCGCCTGAGCCGGACATTGCTCAGCGCGAATGCTTTCTCGAACGTTGGGTCGCGCACAGTGCCGCGGCCGTACTGAACGCAGACCCGGGCATTCGTATCGAGCTCCCGCCGCGACTTCATCCGAACGGCCGGCTCGAGGGCAATCAGTTTGTTCTTACGGATACTGGTGAGACCCGCATGCTGGAGGCAGACACGGCTGATCTCCTTGTCCGTTGCGATGGGCAGACGCCAGCCTACGCCTTAGGGGTTGAACCCAAATTACTCCAAGAGCTGGCACAGCAGAACATCGTCCGTTGGGAAATAGAAGTCCCAGCTCTTGAGCCGCATGCTTTTGACGTGCTGCTCTCCGATATTTCTCGTTGGCGGGAAGGTCCCCACCGCGCCCGATGGCTCGGCCTGCTGCAACCGATCAGTCTTCTACCAGAGAAGTTTGCTGACGCGACTGACACCGCTGCGCGTATGAAAATCATCGAAGAGGCGGATGCGCGACTCGATCAGCTGGGCGTCGTGCGTAAGGCCGGCGGTCGCTTTCTCTATTCGGCGACCAATCCAATTGGCGAAGAATGTTTTCGCGAATGCCATTTTTCGATCGATGAAAATCTTATCAATGAAGTTGCGCGCGATGCTGCGCCCTGGATTGATTTCTGGCGCGATTGTTACGCTTTCATTGCCGGCCGGGTCGCCGCGGGATTGCGGCGCTTGCTCGCGAAAGCTCCACTACAAAGCGGCGCACTGCCTTTGCCGGCGTTTCTCCATCACTGCGAAGCTCTAAACATGCCACTTACCGGGCCCGGTCTCGTCGGGCTGGCGCACATCGCATTTCAGGAAGTGAAAGCGGCCTTTCGGGAAAGAATGCGCGATCGCGCCGCTGGGACCGAATGCGAATTGACCGCGGAAGATTGCCAGCTCGTCAGGCAAAACTTCCAATTCGAAAAATTCGATGAATACACCTATCCATCGGCTGACCTTCAACTTTCGGCCGAATCGATCGAAGCCGTTGCCCGTGGAGAATATCAATGGATTCTCGCTGAGCTTCACCCGCCAGTGGCGTTGCTGCATCATGGATTTTACTGGTCCTGCCCTGATAAACCGGCGCTCACTGCTGGCCTCACGAGTACGCTGTTTCGCCGGCTAAATTTTCACTGGGGCTTTTTCGCGGTGGATTTCACCGCCACGACCACAGTGAGCCTCCCCGACGCACTACCTGATTTAAGCTACTTTGTGGCGCCACAACGAGGCAAACAGCATTGGCAGATTATTTCGCCAGCCGAGGCGGAAGTTTATGTCGATCCAACAAACGGCGATGTTTGCTTGCGCAAGGTTGAGAATCACCAATATCTCGGCTCGTTCGCACGCAACTGGATCATTCCACTTGGTTTTCATCCATTCCTGTTTGGCATGGCGCCGCACATGCCGCGCCTGCGCTGTGGAAAAGTGATCGTGCAACGCCGCTCCTGGGTCGTCACGCAGGAGGAACTACCCGCCGGCGATTACACCGGCGTCTCGCGTGATCTCGTCCTCGCCGTGGAACAATTCCGCGCGCAGCGAGATTTGCCGCGTTACGTTTACATTCGGCCAACCGAGCAAGCGCTGCGCCGCAGCGGCGCGGAAGGTCGCGACAAAGATACCAAGCCGGTTTTTGTCGATCTTGAGAGCTACCTGTTTCTGGAGATTTTTCATCGCTGGCTGACCAAGTCCGGCGAGCTGGAAGTAACAGAGATGCTCCCCGACCCGGACCATCTGCTTTGGAAGGAACCGGACGGCCGCCGAACTTTCGAGCTGCGCACGCTGATTGTTCCGCGCGCATGAAGATTGTTGTGGTTGCAAATGTTGGGGAGCGCACGCGTCCTCGCGTGCTGGCGACGGCGCCCCGCCGTCGCGAACTTTTTCTTGTGAACAGATCCCATTTGCTTCAAGCACCCTTTCGGCGAGGCGCCGGAAGTCCGAGCCGGACTGGTATTGGCACGCGAGGCGCGTGCGCCCCCTAATCCGAAGAGTGAAAATAATCGCGATCGCAAATCAGAAAGGCGGCGTCGGCAAGACAACCACGGCAGTGAACTTAAGCGCCACGCTGGCCGAGAAAGGTTTGCGCTTGCTTCTTGTCGATCTTGACCCGCAGGCGAACGCGACCAGTTCGCTCGGCATGCAGGAAGTCGAAGGCGAAAGCATTTACGATTCGCTTTTGGGCGGCACGTCCCTCGCCGAAAAAGTGCTACCGACACGAATCGAGAATCTCTTTCTTGTTCCGGCTGATCTCGACTTGGCCGGTGCAGAAGTGGAGATTGCGCGGATGAGTGACCATCTGACGCGACTGGCCGGCGCATTGTCGATCTTTCGCGGAGATGAAACCTTCGATTTCATTCTGCTCGATTGCCCGCCTTCGTTAGGCATTTTAATGACGAACGCGCTCGCCGCCGCCGATGAAATTTTCACTCCAATTCAGTGCGAATATTTCGCGCTCGAGGGTTTGGTAAAGATCGTGCGCGTGGTCCAGCAAGTCCGTGACTCAGGCGCAAACGATCACTTGGAAATTGGCGGCATTTTGATGACGATGTTCGACAGCCGCACAAAATTGAGCGCCGAAGTCGTCGCAGAAGTGCGACAACATTTTGGAGAACGCGTTTACAAAACGGTCATTCCGCGGACCGTGCGTTTGAGTGAAGCGCCAAGCTTCGGCAAATCGATCCTTGAATACAACCCGAGCGGGACAGGCGCACATGCCTACCGCGCGCTGGCCCGGGAGTTTCTCAAGCGGCACGATTCGTCAGCCATTGCTGCCGATTCAGCGCAAAAATCTGAGTCGGAAATCCTTTGAAAACTGTTCTGCGCTCGAAGCGCATCCCGATCTTTTCTGCGACTCGGCGCGAGGCGGCATTGTCGGGATGAATCAGTGAGATGACGCATGGCAGTTCTAAATCGCCAAAGGCGTGATCGCGCACGGCGGTTGCCGCTTCTGTAGCAAGTCCTTGGTTCCAGTAATCGGGATGAAGCCGATAGCCGATTTCGATCTCATTCGTTTCATCCACCTGTTGATGAAAGAAGCCGCAGTAACCGATCAACGTGTCGTTGGATCGCATTATTACAGCAAATTGGGAAGGCAGTCCCGCTCGATTCCAGGAGAGTATTTTATCGAGCACGGTTTGCGTTTGTTCGCGTGTGTAGGGACCAAGTGAAAAGCGCATGAAATCCGGATTCGCCATTAATTCGGCTAAAAGATCGACATCTTTCTCGCGAAAAGGTCGCAGAACCAGTCGTGAAGTTTCCAGAACAGCCATGCAACTAATCAAAGACGAAGAGGTCGCGAATTTCGATTCATAATCGAGCAATGCCAACAAGCGAGGAAGAGTATTGGCGGCCCGCTCCGGTGCCGGAAACGTCGAGCTGGTCGGAATTGCGCGAGGCAGCGCGCGATTGCACGGCCTGTCACCTTTACAGGCGTGCAACGCAAACGGTTTTTGGCGAAGGGCCGAAGGATGCGCCGATCATGCTGGTGGGCGAGCAACCGGGCGATTACGAAGATGTCGCCGGCAAACCATTCGTTGGTCCGGCGGGAAAAATCATGGACCGCGCGCTCGAAGAAGCAGGCATTGACCGGAAGCATGTTTACGTCACGAATGCGGTAAAACATTTCAAGTGGGAGCCGCGCGGGAAACGCCGGATTCATAAGAAACCGAATTCGCGTGAGATTGCCGCGTGTCGTCCCTGGCTGGAAGCCGAACTGCGTGTGGTGAAGCCGAAATTAGTTGTTTGTCTCGGCGCGACCGCGGCACAGACGGTTTTCGGGCCATCGTTTCGCGTTACTCGCGAGCGAGGAAAAGTTTTATCGTCGAAGCTGGCGCCCAAAGTTCTCGCAACCGTTCATCCTTCGTCTTTGCTTCGCCAGCCGGACGAAGAATCGCGCGAGCGCGAGTATGCTCACTTCGTTAGCGATCTTCGGGCGGCGCTCAAAGCGGCCGGCGAGAAATAAAACCTGCCTGGAAAGCTTTCGCTGGGCGGTTTTATGTCGATCTTGCCGCCTCGGTTTCGATCTTACGACGCATCCAATCAGCGTTTCTTCGGAGAGGTACTGGGTGAGCCCGTCGGCGACGCCGCGGCTTTCGATTTCTCGCTCTTTTCTCCTGACTTGGCGCTGGTCATTGGTCCGAGCTTGACGGTCTTTGCGTCGAGCGAGCCGTCCACATTCTTCCAATACGAACCGCTAACTTCTTCGTTCTCCACGATGTCTTTCATCGTCGCAGCGTTCGCGCCCTTCGTCACCACGGTCTTATCGGTCACTTTGAAAGCACGGGACTTTTCTTTGCCCCTAATCGTAAACGTTTTCGCTTTTTGATCGACCGCTGAGACCATCCCGTGGAAGGGAATAGCTCGAGCACTTTGCTTTGCCGGTGAAGCGGCGGGGGTTGTCTCCGGAGATGCCAGAGGGGGAGCCGATTGCTTAGGCGGGGTTTGCGCGATGAGTGGGATGTAAATGAGCAGTGTCGCGGCGCAGATGCCGCCGATGAGATATTTTCTTTGTTTCATGAACTTGGTACTGACTGAATTCAGTTTGCGACGAACCAACGAATAGACGAGCACAAGGCCGTTTCGTTCAATGGTCTAGCGGTTCGACCGACAGCGCAAAATAAGTCCTGGCCTGGACTGTGAGCTGTAAGCCGTTTCGGCAATCGTCAGTGAAGCCGGTGTAGAACCGCTTAGGCTGGAGCTCGCTTTGGAGAAAATGGCACTTGGTCATCATTCGAGATTGCATCGGCCGAGTCATAGCTCGCCGCGTTGATGTGCCACGCTCGAGAAACGTCCGCCTTCGCTAAAGCTACGGCGCGACACTACTCTACGCTTTCCGCTGCGGTGCGAGTGTAGACTGGAGGTAAGGGGATTACGCTCCCGCTAGTGCATCCAATAGAGAAGCCCAATCGTTGGATTTTTACCTTCACGCCTTCGGCTTTGGAGGTAAGGGGATTCGAACCCCTGGCCTTCTCATTGCGAACGAGACGCTCTACCAACTGAGCTATACCCCCAAATATCTTATAATCAAAGTCTTATCTTCGATTCAGGAACGTGCGATTTTCATTGAAACCCCCGTCTGTCACCCCGTATGCGCTTAAATCATGTCAAACACAAGAGAGCACGCCAACTCCTAAACAAAGTTCAGAGCGCGCAATGGCTTTTTCGCCATTCCATCAACGGGACCTATTATGCTCAAAAGAAAATTAACGGCAAACGCAAAGAGCACAGCCTCGATACGACAGATCGGAAGATAGCGGAATGAAGGCTTAAAGAGTGGATTGCAAATCTGGAGGCAATTGATTCAGAAGCAGAAAAAATGACGCCGGCTGAGTTGTTGGAAAAATTCAAAGAAGCTAGAGGCTGTTCGCACCCAAAAATTCAGTGACTCCGCGAGTGACACGGCAGATTTCATTGAGTTCCTCGGACGTGTGGCGTTGGGCCAAGCCGACGCCGCATCGTTGATTGGCCCAACTCTCAGTTGACAGTTAAACGCCACAAGACTGGCCAGCTATTCTTCGTACCGATATACCCGGATTTAAGACCTCTGCTTGAGAGACGATATGTCGAGTGTCAGGACCCGGTTGGATTGATTATTTTAAAATGAATCTCTAAGGGCTTCTGAACGCTTCTAAAGGCGCTCTGCATATCTTTGTCTATTCGCGCCGACTTATGGATTAGTACAGGAGCCATCGGAATATTTCCAACATGCTACGCCGCCATGATGCGAACATGCTACTCTGCCAGTTGCACTACTTTCCCAACCGTCCCTGCATATGGCTCCAATGCGACAGCGTGATTCAACAGCAGCTCGTGCTTTAGCTGGAAACGCATAAGCCGGATTTGATGCAAAGGGCACCTGGGATGGGAGAATCAAGAGGCAAAATAAACTGAATGTGAGAAGAAATGTTTCATGATGATCGGTTCTCTACCCTCTTTTTGATGGATTGATTAGAGGCTTTTAGCTCGGTCTTGGTACCGATTATGCTGAATTTGAGGCGTGTTGTTCGTTCTTTGCCTCCTTGCAACGACAGCCGTGTTTTCTGCATCAATCATCATTGCCGGGTTGCGCAAGGACTCCGGTCAAACCAACAAAGGGAGCGATAAAAACCGGCTCCTCCTCCTTGCAAGCGCTGCGATATGTTTTCACGGAGCACCGGCCCAGGCAGCAATGAACGGTCAATTTCTTTATGCGATGCACGATGATGGGACAATCACTGTCCATGACATCAATAGCTCGCACAGCTTGGTCAAGACCATTCGGGTATTTTCGGGGACCGGTGCCGACGTAAGAGGGGCGGCC
>WNFJ01178679.1_pt1 | contig 12189 bp, 12 predicted proteins | sample 5400461 | NCBI WGS metagenome assembly WNFJ01 (sample SAMN13153349, study PRJNA577476) | soil metagenome | isolation source: 115 cm saprolite on Douglas fir-dominated hillslope | place: USA:California | collected 2013-09-17
GGATATGAATATCGATGTCCAGCCAGGACAAATGATCGCCATTGTCGGTCCGACAGGCGCGGGCAAGACGACCCTGGTCAATCTGCTGATGCGCTTCTACGAAGTCAATAGTGGTCGGATTCTGGTGGATGGCGTAGATATTACGCATATCAAACGTGGAAACCTGCGCCGCACATTCGGCATGGTGCTTCAGGATACATGGCTCTTTAACGGGACCATCCGTGAGAATATCGCCTATGGACGGGAGAACGCCACGGACGCAGAGATTATCCAGGCAGCCAGAGCGGCATACGCCGACCATTTCATCAGAACGCTACCGACGAGCTATAACACTGTTCTGAATGAAGATGCCACCAACATCTCACAGGGCCAAAAGCAGTTGCTGACCATTGCCCGTGCATTCTTGGCTGATCCCGATATCCTCATCCTCGATGAAGCCACCAGTAGCGTCGATACCCGCACGGAAATGCAGATCCAGAAGGCAATGGCTGAACTGATGAAAGGCAGGACAAGCTTTGTAATTGCCCATCGGCTCTCCACCATCCGGGATGCGAATCTGATCCTGGTCATGAACCACGGCACCATCATCGAAAAGGGGACCCACGAGGAGTTGCTCGCAAAGAACGGCTTCTATGCCGATCTCTACAACGCTGCTAGGTTGAAAGGACACCGGAACTCCCTGGTCACAAGCTCCTTCAAACGCAAGTAGAGGGTATGAACCACTACCATTACTTTGTAAGTAAGAAGATAGTAATTTACCCAATATATGATCAAGCTATCAACCTAACTGAGACTTGGTCATACGCGCTCAGGCATTCTTAAAGAATGGCTTTGAGTCCTAGATATAAGTCAAGATCATTCTCAAAGCGATAGAGTAAGGCGAGTTGATCAACGAAAATAGCCTCCAAAGCGAAGCATTGGGTGGCAATGAGCCCTTTGATCGTCACTTGCCTAAACATTAAAGAATTGGGAGTAGCATGGCAAAATACGTCTTTTTAGAATGGCCAGCTCATGGACATGTGGGTCCTACGCTTGCCGTCGCGCAAGAACTAGTGAAACGAGGCCAAGAAGTTATTTACTATCTTCCAGAGCAGTTTAAAGAGGCTGTCCAGGCTACAGGAGCAGTCCTTCGCAGCTATGAAACAACGCTGGGTAGTACCTTAATAAGGGATGCTATTGCGGGCAGGAGCACAACTGTTAGCCGGGACTCTGACCGAAGTCATCCTCTCCAGATGAGTTACGACTCAAAGCTAGAGGACCTCTTAGCTATGATGGCGGGAACTGCCTTCGGTCTATTGGGAACTAAGTTGCCAGCACTGATGGCTGTTGAGAGTAGCTACGTCCTACCACAAGTATTGGACCGTATACGCACTGAGCAGCCAGATTACATTGTGTATAGGTCTACATGCGTATGGGCAAGAATAGTCGTGCAGGTACTTAATGTTCCTGCTATAACTTTTCGCACCACCTACGTCATAAACGAGTATATATCGCACATATCTTCTGTATTGATGCAACAGCGAGATCTGAGTGTCTCCCAACAAGAAATGATAAAGAATAAGATAAATGTGATAGCAGCAGATTTGTGCAAAACATACTATATACCTTCTTTTGATGCAAGTAACATTTTTGCGCATGATGGACAACGCGCTATCGTCTTTATCCCCAAAGCATTTCAACCAGCAGGAGATAGCCTTGACGAACGCTATATCTTTGTTGGCCCATCCATCCTTCCACGTCACGAGGCTAGCAATTTTCCGCTCGACAAACTCAGTAACGAACGGCCAATTCTCTACATCTCGCTGGGAACCATCCTTAACAACCAGCCAGAATTCTTTAAGATGTGTTTTGAGGCATTTGGCGGGCAGCCCTGGCAGGTCATACTCTCGAGGGGTAGGAAAGTCGATCCCACTGCATTAGGCCCTGCGCCGGACAACTTCCTGGTCTCACCTTACGTAGCACAACTCGAAATCCTGCCTCGCACGCAAGTCTTTGTCACACATGCTGGTATGAACAGCACTATGGAAAGCCTCTACTACGGTGTTCCAATGGTCGCTATTCCACAAACGGACGAAGAGGTCATAACTGCTCGGCGCATAGCGGAAATGGGGCTTGGCATCGCGCTTGAAAAAGAGATGGTGAATGTTACCATGTTACGCGAGGCTGTAGAGCGTGTGGCAAACGAAGTCACATTTCGTCAACGTGTCCGAGACATGCAGCAGATTATACACGAAGCTGGCGGTTATGAGCGTGCAGCGGATGCTATCATGCAGTTTGCCAAAGAACACACCAAGGCATGATCTTTGCGTTTCTCTGTAAATCTCCTATTGCCCACAACGAATGAGCTTGGATGAGACCTTGATCTTGATGAAAGAGGAGTAGCGCCAGAGATCTGTCTCATCGAAAAAAGGTACAGCCACATTATTTGATGGTTGAACTCAAAAACGTGGTCACATTGAGTTCAAATGACCATGTCTCCACCGTTTAATGTGACTGTACCAGAAAAAATGCATGGGCTTCAAAAGGACGCTGGCTTTGCCCGATTGCGCATGGGCTCTGCCCATTTGCGTTCAAAGGCACGTTTCAATGGTGGAACGGCATTGCAGGTCCGAAAGTATGTTCTAGATGCGAAACGTTTAATGCGATTGCTCGTGATCACTCGTTCCATCCGACTTAGCGCTGTACGAACGGTGGTGAAACCATACTCTCTCATCTCAGCCTCATATGCCTGAATGGCCGACAGAAGTGGCAACTCGCCACGCTCAACCGCCGTCAGGATGTGGGCAAGCCAACACGCGTCGCGCAGTGCCATATTCCCTCCGAGGCCGCCTACTGGAGGCATGTTGTGAATTGAGTCTCCCAGCAGAGTAACATTGGTACTTTCCCAGGGTCCGATCAATGTTGAGGCCTTAAGCACATTGAGCGATATACTACTAGGGTCAGACTCTGCGACGAATCGACACACGTCTGGATGCCAGCCTTCAACCATTTGTCCAACGACGCGTTGCAGGCCACGTCCGTCGAGGCACTGTACATCAACAGAGTAATCATTTGTATGGGCGAAGAATCCCCAGAGAACATGGTCTGGGGTATTATCAATGAGCAGATCAGGGTTGAGACCAGCGGCCTTCGCTTTCTCACAAATGCTGTTCAATGCTTCAGCTGATGCAGACATGCGATCGAAGGGAGCATTGATCAGAAAGTACCGATCTGACGGAATGACGATATTCCTTCTCGTCATAAGCTTGCTTGGTAGCCAAGCTCTGGTCTGCTCGGTGAGCAGGAACTTCCCAAACACTCCCACTACGCCTATCTCTATCCTCGGTGCCTGTGGTAAGTATTGTTTGCGTACCCTGGAATTAGCACCATCAGCTCCTACCAGCACATCCCCAGTGTCTGAGGTACCATCTGTGAAGTACGCCGTCACTTTTCCATCGTGAGTGCGCTCATATCGCTCGAATACCTTATCAAAGCGAACCACATCCTCCAGCCCGGCCAGCAGCAAACGGCGTAATGCAATTCGGCTCACTGGATAATGAGCGTCAATAGGACTACCTTCCCCATTGGACGTGGACCTATTTGCAATGACCATCAGTTCTTGTAATTGCTCGGTAAGATAGCCCATGCCAAGAGATGGCTTGCGTGCTGCGGCGATGAATGCTTCCCACAAAACAGGAGGCAAACACTCATGAAGGGCATGGCTACCAACCGGGTTAATATGGATGCGGTAACCCTCTATCCAGGCATCGGATGAGTTTCGTTCATACACAGCGACGCTAACACCAGCTGCTTTCAGACCTTGAGCCAGACAGAGGCCACCGATACCGCCCCCAATGATGACAACGTGAAGTGGTGTGAGGGACATTAGAGAAACTCCTTTAGCTAGCCCGTACAGGGGGGGTTCAGAAATGCTGGGCCTGTGTATGCATCATCGGTTCACTTTTATGATGATGGTTCAATACTTGCCCCTGTAGCTTTCTTCGCGGAAATAGTAAAGCAATGTTCTGCAGAGAAATTAAAGAGCATATTCATTACTTCAAAATTACTTTGTAGGTAAAAAGATGGTAACTTATCCCATCTATAGTGAAGTCATCCACATAGAAGATCTTGATAGTATGATGACCGATATGTGCTGTGTTTTTCTGAAAAACGGTCGGATGTAAATGCTGGTTTGGAAATGGCCCTGGAGCACTTTCCTGATCACATTTTGCACCTTAGCATCATTGTCCAAAAGGAGATGATATGGGTGGAATTACAGGATGGGTTGACTGGGAAGAAGATCTTACTCACCATGGCCCAACGATAGAAGCCATGGCGGCTACCTTCTGTCGCCAGGGATTAGATGATCAGGGATGCTGGCTTTCGCCCCGAGCAGCCTTAGCCCATCGTTGCTTGGATGTGATTGATCTCCAGGATGGGAAGCAACCAATGGCCTACCAAGTAGACAATCGGACCTATGTGATCACATACAATGGAGAGATTTACAACTTCCGCGAATTGCGTAGCGAGTTGGAGAGTTTGGGACACACATTTCGCACACAATCCGATACAGAAGTTCTCCTCCATGCTTATGTCGAGTGGGGGGAGGCTTGTGTCGGTCGTTTAAACGGCATGTTTGCGTTTGGCCTGTGGGACGATTATAAGCAGCAACTCCTGCTGGCACGCGACCACTTAGGCCTCAAACCGCTTTTCTATGCTCAACGCGGCAACGCGATGCTCTTTGGCTCAGATTTAAAAGCCCTGCTCGTCCATCCTGAGGTCAAAGCGGAGATTGATGCCACTGGGATAGCATCTATCTTCGGAGGCCGACGCGCCCCTGGCTCCGGGGTATTTCGCGATGTCCACGAATTGCGTCCTGGTCATCTAGCCATCTGGACACGCAATCGCTCCCAAGTCATTCGCTACTGGAATTTACACAGCATGCCACATCCCGATGATTTACCCACAACCGTCGAGCATATCAGAGCATTGCTAGAAGATACTGTGAGAAGGCAGTTAATCGCCGACATTCCGGTCGTGGCGCTACTCTCGGGTGGTCTGAATTCAAGCATCTTGGCTGCACTGCTTGCCAGGGAATTCAAGCGCGATGGAAAGGAACTACATACCTACACGCTTGATTTTGTAGATAGTGAGCACCATTTCCAGGCCACGGCCCAGCGCCCTGACTTGGATGCCCCTTGGGCAAGGCGGGTATCTGAGTATATTGGTAGCAAACATCATACCACCATGATAGATACGCCCGAATTAGTAGAAAACTTGCTAGTACCAATGCGTATCCATAATCTGCCAGCAAAGGGCCAGATAGAAACCTCACAATACCTGATGTGTAAGGCAATGAAAGAGGATGCTACCGTTGGCCTTGCAGGTGGAGCGGCTGATGAAGTATTCGGAGGCCATTTCTGGTTCCACAATGAGACTGCTATGCATGCTCCTACCTTCCCCTGGCTTGCCGCTATTAGCATGGGTTCAAAAAAACCACTCTTCTGGCTGTCTCCTGATGTAGAGCAAAAGATCCAACTAGATACGTACATTGCCCGCACCTATCAAGAAAGTCTTGCTGAAGTGTCTCGCTTGGAAGGGGAAGACCCCAAAGCTGCTAGAAGGCGCGAGATCTTTTACCTAACCATCACAAATTTCCTGCCAATGATTCTTGATCGCAATGATCGCATGAGTACGGCTGTAGGTTTCAAGATACGTATGCCATTTTGCGATCATCGCTTGGTAGAATACCTGTGGAATATCCCCTGGGATATGAAAATGGCGGGCAATGGCGGAAAAGGTATTTTGCGTCAGGCTATGATCGATGTTCTACCAGATGATGTGCGAAATAGACGCAAGAGCGCATACCCTGAGTCACAGAATCCATCCTACGAGGAAGCAACGCGTGCGTGGGTTGCTCAGATACTAAATGATCCAAATTCACCCATTTTGCCGCTTATCAACTCTGTTGCCCTCCACCCTATGGTGGAAGGGAAAGTAGCACTACCAAAAACTCCAGGTGGTACGATCTTCGAGCACTTAATCCAGATAAATGCATGGCTCCAAGAGTATCACGTGTCAGTGGTAGGATAGAGGACATTACCCCACAGTTATTCCGGAAATAAGACAACGGTAAAGCGTACCATCTATGATTATCTCTGTCCTAATACTTTGTCAAGGCTGTTTCTAGCCATTCTGAGGCTATGAACACAAGAAAGTGAGATGTAGAAATATGCAACGTTACGCTCTTTTGTTTACTGTTCGTCCAGGGACAGAAAATGAGGCAGCTGAAATTTTTAGAACGTATGGACGACCATCTGTGCAGGCTGGTGCAGATACCAAGCTTGTCTCAACTTCAGTCTTTATGAAAGATAATATTATAGTACGGGTCTTTGACATTGAGGGTCAACTGGAAGAGGCTATGGCTTTTCTGCCTCAACAAGAGGCAATTCGTAAGTTGGAGCAAGAGCTGAATCCGCTGTTGGAATATCCCCGTGATTTTGCTAATGCAAATGACGCCAAGCGTTTTTTCCAACGAGCACTGATGACAAGAGTGACCCATCGCGAGGCTGGTCGCCCTTTGGGAGAAAACAATGAATAATCATACTGCACCAGATTAAGGGTTCCTATTGAAAGCCCTAAAGAGCTAGAAAGGCAAACTTGGGTGGAGACAAGCTTACAGGAGGAGATTATTCTCACTCCAATGGAGCATACCTCACCCCAGGTTTGCCCACATAGCTAAAGAGAAATGATGAAGGTCTCTCGCAAAAGTCCTAAAAACAGTAGGACATCTGCGATTGCTACCTCCATCATTGCACAGACAAGTAGTCCTGTCGATAGGATGCTAGGGAGAGCTTGTAGCACGAACATGCAGTTCTCCATAATCAACCAATCAACCAATACATCGGAATGTCTCAGGACGTAATCCATTGACCAGACGTACGAGAGAACGCAATTCTCTTCGGTGTTCGCTGGACGACTCCCACATATGATAAGCCGCCAGATTTTCCCATTGCGATACGATAAGGTACGGCTCTTGACTTTGCGGATCTCGATTTTGCGCTAACATACTGCAAGCCAATTCGGGAACTCCATCTAACAGGTGTGGAGTGAGTTGGCGATAGGTTGCCACGACCTCTTCGCCTACTTGTGTATCTATCTTTAGATGAAGAAGAGTGATAATTGAACCATCCTGCTCGGTTTCTCTCGCCGTCATGACGTTTTCCCTCCCTTGCGACATTGGTAAATTTCTTTGGCCACTATTAAGTACCCTGAACACTGACCGTGATTTGCTTGTCGGGGAACTGCACACTGGAGATGGTGTAAGTGCCCTCAGCCGTGAATGCGAGATCCTGGCTCCAGTACTTCGTGATCAAGATCTTGCCCAGGCCAATGTCGGGCATAATACTAAATGTGAGATCCTGATCTATCAGGTTAGAAAGTCTAATCCTTTGACCTTTTTTGATGCTTACTTGTGCTGATGTGAAAAAGTAACGGTTCTTGGGATCACTATAATTGGCATCGAAACTCACCGCTGTGGGCGTCATCCCACACGTGTTTCCTGCTGTCTTGGACACGGAGATGGTGGCTTTAGCTTCTGGGTGCTCTTTGCTGGAGAGCATAAAGGTGCCTTGAAAGGAGAAGTAGACATATTTGATGTTGTTTGGACCACCGATGGTAACTATCTGACGCGAGGATGGTGATAAGGTAAGGGTATAGGATTGGCTATCAGGGTTGATAATCGTGAGGGTATCTCCTGCCTTGAGCGATATATTTGCAGGAGTGTAAACGCCGTTCGCAATCGTGGTCGTGGTGACAGGGTCACATAGATCTGTATTAGTGCTAGTATGCGAGTTCGTGTTGTTAGGATACGGCGAAACGGACGCTCCTGCGGGTGCATTCACTACAATGGCCTGGTGCATTCCTATTTCATAGTGTCCGCCATAGTGACAGCTAAACTCTAACGTACCTGCCGGAGCGGTGTGGTCAAAGGTAAAGTCCAAGGTTCTGGTTTCATTGGGTGCAATGTTGCGGAGATTGCCCAGACTTTGCCTAAGCAGGTTTGGTATAGTCATGGCCATTGTCTCCATGGGGCGTATGATCAAAAAGTTGTGATAATGAGTCCCAACATTAGCAACCACGAACTGATATTTTGTCCCGGTTATAAATGTGGTCTGAGAAGCATGAATGTAAAATTCTCCAAGGGTGACTGTGACCTTTTGCGGTCCTGTTGATGCTGGTGTCACTGCCGTGGTGGGGGATACTCCTCCACATGCAGTAAGCACGAGAGACAGTAGGGAAAGAACCAGTATGGTGAGATGGGATCGTTTCATAAACCCTTTTGTTCTCCTTTTAGTGCGGTGGTGGTCAATCTGGTTGAGTGTCACTGTTGCTGTATAGCAAAGCTCTCTCTCTTGCGCCATTGGTAAATTTCTTTGGCCACACCAGGATAGAGATCTGGCGACAACGGTTGGACATATTTGTCCAAATCTGCTTTGATCTCTTTGAACAGCGGATGGCTGGCATACTCCTTGAGAACGGTAGGCAGTGAGGCTGCCCCTTCGACGAAATGCATGTAGATGTCTCCGAGTACCCAGACATGGCGCGACTTTACTCCCAACAAATGTGGTAGTTCTGTCCCATCCGATTTTTTGAAGGCTTGAATGATGGCATCTTCGCTCCCAGCTTGATAGCGACCAACTATCATTCCTCTATACAGCACATTCTCAGCCTGACTGGAGTTACATGTTGCTTCAACTCTCTCCTTGATGACCTGTTGTTGAATGCGCGTCTGGTTATTGAGGTAATTGGTGGCGGCCTCTTCAGTCACATGAGCTTGAGCCTTCATCGTAAACTCTTGTTCCCAGGTCATGACCGTTTGTGTGCTACCGATAGGATCGTACCACCAGCGGATAACCATTCGTTGGAACGGTCCATCTGAAGGCAAACGCTCTGAGTAGGTTGATCTTCTCTCTACATCAGTTCGTCGTTCAGCAACCCAACTCCATTGCTTGCCATCCCTGTCAGGGCGTGTGGTAAGCCGGAAGGTAACGCTATTTTCCGTTTCTTCCAGGACTTCGCTACTCTCATACTCAGTAAAGAGAGAAGGCCATGTCCGTACATTGTTGGTAAGCTTGAAAACTTCATCAACGGGTGCCTCAATTAGGACTGCATTGCGTATGTACCCCATTGCAGTGGCCTCCTCAGCCTAAGCATTTATCAATGCGACTAGCTCCTGAATATTTTTGGTTTGCATTGCCTGCTTATCCGGTATCTTAATGTCTAGCAGATGCTCCAAGCTTGCAAACGTCTCGACAAGCCCAAGGGACTCGACTCCCAATTCTTCCCATGCTGCGGTTTCGATATCCGGAGTATCCGATGGTACCCCAACCTTCTCTTGCAAAACATCGATGACGGTTTCCACTGTACACTGTTGAATCATCAGGTCTTCTCTCCTTTCTGTTAAAAGGCGGTCCTATTTTCCAGTCAGCTCTGACAAGCTACTAGGATTAGGAACGATCATAAATGGTACAGATTACCACCGTCTTATCTCCAGAATAATCATGAGGTTAGGTTCTGCAAAAGTGTTGGTCAGTGAGAGTGTATAAAACGACAATGGATGGCCTGATCAGGACAACGGCCTTTTTCAAAGGTAAGATTCGTCCCTGCTTCCCGCTACAGCGGTTCGCCAAAAGATTGACCCCTTGTTCATGAGCTTTGGGTAGCCTCGCGCTCATCAGGAAGATAGCCACACTGCCGGAACCAGCCAGCAGCTTTAAGGACAAATGAGCAAACATTTGGGTGAACTGTCATCTTTCCTCCCTAAACTTGTCCTTTTGACCTAACATTTGTCTCTTTTTCCTCCTAGTTGTTCAAATTTGTCCCTGTTTCCCCCTGTCTGAGTGTATAAATTTCTATTATACTGACTCCGTACTTATACAAACATACAAGCCCCCTCTATACTAACTTCTAAGTAGACAGAAAGGAAGGCACAATACATGTTTGTGTCACCAAAACTGCATCTGGATGATCAAGACGATACTCTACAGTGTCCTGATACATCGACCATCCGTTATCGGGCTTATTTTTTCGGCCCATTCAGACTATTCCTGGATGATCAACCGCTAGGTGATCCTTGGCGCCGGAACAAGGCAAAAAGCCTCCTGAAGTGGTTTCTACTCAACCCCAGCAAGTTCTATTCCGCTGAACAGTTAATCGGTCTCTTCTGGGCTAACTTCCCTTCTGATGCAGGTATGCGCAATTTACATATTAGCATGCACTATTTGCGTCATTTGCTTGAACCTTCCATAATCCCACATCAGAAGTCGTCCTTCCTCCACCGTACCAAGCACAATTTCTACTGGTTCGAACTAGATTCTTCCTGGTGGGTTGATGTGATTGGCATTTCCCACCTCTATGCCACTGCCAGAGAGTTCGACCAGCGTAGCGAGTATGACAAGGCGATGTCCGGCTATCACAAAATCGTCACCTGCTGCAGCCGTGGTTTTCTCCCCGAGGACATTTACGAGAAGGCCTTCACTCCCTATCTCCGCCAGTACGAATGCATCTATATGGCTGCCTTAGAGCAACTGATACATATTGCTACATGTCAACATGCCTTCAGTGAAGTACTAATGTATTCTCATCGTGCACTAGCATTGGATCCGTATTGTGAGTTGGCTATGAGTGCTGTTGTGAATGCTTATCTGCAACAAGGGAACGTTGCGGGGGCAATATGTAAACTCAACGATTTCCTGAGCCTATTGAAGCAAGATCTGAACATAAGGCCTAGCCAGGACCTACTTCTCCTGAAGGAAAAACTTATGGACGCCTGTTAGGTTGCCTTGGCCACAAACAAAGCCTTATCCGACAATTAAGACGACCGTAATCTGTACTGTCTATGATTATTCCTGTGCTAGTAACTTGTCAAAGATGAAAGGAGAGAGTTATGCAACGTGTGCAGATCATTCTTGGCAGCACTCATCCGCAGCGTCAAGGCTCCTAGACAGCCAGCACTCGCATATCACCCACCTGACCACCATTAAATTCTACCATTCGTTGTCCTGCCAGCGGCACATATTGCTCAATGGTCTGCATAGTGCTGCCAGCAGGAGCATGGATAACCAGGAGAATGTCTGTTGTTGCTCTTGTAATCTTGGTTCGCTCCGAATCTGAAACTGTATTGCCTATAATCCCCTCATCATCTGCAATAATTACTTTATTTTCCATCTGGAATGTCTGTCATCCAATACCCGGATATTGCTCACCAAGTTCGCCAATGCGTACACGTGGCTACCCCTTGATGTGCTGCAGATCGTAGACACACCGGCAAGAGAAACTCCAACGAACAGAAGTTGTTCACGTGACACTCCGCAACGGCCAAAGCCGCGCAGCTTCTGACACTCTCGCGTAGTCGGCTTCCTGAGAAATGTGGCGTAGCCACGACTCAAGTGGAAGGCGTAGTGGGCAGGGAAAATATCTGAGAGGGACTCATCCATCCTGAGCATCCTCTCTTGAGCGGTGCCATGCTCGTTGATGTTCTCATGCCTTGCGCCTCCAGTAGATGGCTGGGTCCCTACGCTTTTGGCGTCTTGGAGAAGATCAACACCCGCATCTTTCAATGCTACTCCCGTGGGAACGTACCCACACGGGCGGAGGCTTTTCCTAAAGGAGTTCCTATCGCGTGCAAGAGACAAACTGTTACTTCCTAAAGCCATTTACCCGTCTGTGCAGAGGATCGTACCTTCAACCGTTTGAATCATGCCTCTATCTTCTACTATCTAGAACGTTGCATATTCAAATGAGTAACATCGAATATCTTGTCTAACAATCTCACACGTCTCACATTATGGGCTCATGGCTAAAGCCCGCGAGAAACCCGCCTCTCTACACGGGCTCAAGCCACGATAGCTTGCGGAGGGTTCATTTAGTATCAACAGCCACAGATTTAGTAGGCCCGTGCGAAAATGGCTTCGCATGTAGCAGGCTTCCCGGTATAGATGCACTTGCCTTGCACACCACCTTCTGGCTGGTCAAACGGAATGACCCGCAAGCTTGCCTTCGTCTCTTCCTTGATAACCTTTTCTGCGTCACTATCCCCGGCCCATTTCACACGCACAAAGCCGCGTTTCTCAGCGATGATCTCCTTGAATTCTTCATAGCTCTCGGTAGTACGGGTATTCTCTTCCCTGAATTTGAGAGCACGCTGAT
>WNFJ01505204.1_pt1 | contig 12188 bp, 12 predicted proteins | sample 5400461 | NCBI WGS metagenome assembly WNFJ01 (sample SAMN13153349, study PRJNA577476) | soil metagenome | isolation source: 115 cm saprolite on Douglas fir-dominated hillslope | place: USA:California | collected 2013-09-17
TCCACCGTCCGGCTGCCCAGAATGCCCGTGAATAATGCTCCCGAACCTCGAATACCCAATAGCTCGCCAGCCACCGTGCCCATGCCGTTTCCGCTTTTTGCCGTCAACGCTGCCAGCATCCCGAGACTCGCGTTTGCCTGGGAGTCCGGAGGCATCAGCCGCGTCGTGGACTGGTAACGCGCCGGGATCAGCAACGCCACCAGCGCGCCCGCGGCGAAACCGCCGAAAATCGCTTTTCCCAGCATGCGCCGCTGTGCCCATAGATTCCGCAGCACATTCACCACCTGCGAAGGCGCCTCGGCAGCCTCGTCATTCGCCGGCACTGGGGCTTCCATCTGCGTTCTTGAGCCTGCTTGTGTCACTCGTCGATTCGCCTCCGCGGAAGTTGCTTGCGCTTCCGCGCTTTCTGCTTTACTTCGCCTGAAAATGCGGCCAATACGTCATTTGCACGGAAACGGAAACGTTGGTCTGCGGCTGAAGAGCCAGGACCGGATAATTCCAGCGCTCGTATTGCACGCGTGTCGACAGCCCGAATTCGCGCCCCGCCAGGAAAATCTGCCTGCACGCTCGCGTCGTTCACCGTCCCGCCTCCAGAAATGAAATTGGCGCTGACCTTGGCGTGCCGGTAGACGAACTGCAAACTGTTTCGCGCGTTAAACGAGTACGTGCTCCAAGCCTGTAACCCCTGGCCTGCCCGGCCCAGCCAGCTCCCCAGCAAATTGCCGTTGTTCGTATATCCGTTGAGGTATCGATTCGCCAGGTAGTAAAACCCCGTGCTGTACCCGCCCATGGGGCCCAAGGGGTTGCTCGTGTAGCCGCCCTCTGCCCGAAAATCCAGTTTTCGAATCCCGGGGAACATCGGGACGTAAATTCCGCCCCGCCATACGGCCCGGTCCGGATATCCAAATGGCAGGGGCTTCTCTTTGGGGTCGATGAAGAAGATGATTTGGTCGTGCGCGAATCCCTCGCCGTAAAGCGTCAGCCATTTTCGGAGTTTGGGTATCCGGTAGGAAAAATCCAGGCCATTCTCACGGCTCGACTTCGAACTCCCGTCCGGCAGATTCCCGCCGCTGTCAAATAAACTCTGCGCGAAGGTGCGTGGTGTGGCCGGAATGCCCACACCACCGAAGATAGTGGTATACGTGAGACCAACCTCGAAGTTCGGAGTGGGCTTAAAGCTGAGCTTCCATCCGTCTATGAATGGCTGGGGATTCAGTGGCTGCGACCAGGATCCAGTTATGCCCGAAGCAGTATCGACGAAATGATGGCCGTCGAGCTGGCCGACAAAAAACTCCATCCGCACTGGGCCCACCCGCTTCAAAAAGCCGGGCAGCTGGAGTGGAGAGACGCGATTGATTCGGAACATGTTGATGGGTTCCGCGTTGTCGCTGAACATCATGGGACCGCCGTTGCCCGGACCCCACCACAGACTTTGCTTCCCGAAAGTGACCTGCCAATTCTCGAAATTCATCCCCACATAAGCATCAAGCAGTTGCATCCGATTGAGAGCCGCAAACGGCGTGGCAGGTGGAACTACTGGAATTGGATCGACTGACGTAATTGCTTGCCGGGCCCTGTCGGAAAGGGCGGGCGCGGAAGGCGCGTGCTCGTATTCGGCGCGCACGTAACCCACCCAGCGGGCGAATGACGTCCAGCCGGAGAAACCGTCTACCGAGTTGAATCCTTCCTGGTACGGCCGGCCGTAATCGTTGAAGATTGTCTGCCCGAAATGATAGCCGTCCGTCAGCGGCTCGCCTGAAATTCCGCTCACACGCGCATAGACGGATTCAACCCGGGCGCGCAATTTTCCTTCTCCCGTCGCGCCTTCGATCTCCTCATGGAATTCCGTCTCCAGAAAACCAAAGATCTTCCCGGCTTCGGCGCCTCCCGCCCCTTCCTCATCAATCTTTTCGGCCGCTTCGCTGAGCAGGCGTGCGCACTCGGACCGCGTCCAGGGCCGCATACCCGCGAACCCGCTGTCGATCACCCCCAGCGCCATCAAGCGATCGAGCGCGGGATATACCCAGCTGTCGAGCGGGACATAGGGAGACCCCTGGTTTGCAGGACTTTGATCGTGGCTGCGCACGATTTCACCGATGGATCTCCATTCCCCGCCGCCCAGCTCCGGGTCGTGATGGCGGCTGTAAATGTCCTGCGCCACAAGGTTGCCAATCGCGCTGCCAATGATCACGTCCGAAGGAAAGTGCTGATGCGCCTTCAGGCGCGAGACGCTCACCAAAGAAGCTAGGCCGTACGCCATGATCTTCGTAAACGGGCCAGGATACTCATGGGCGATTACTCCAGCCACGGACCACGCCGCAGCGGCATGCTCCGAGGGAAAGGACGTGCCGCCGCTCTGAAAGAACGATCCACTGCCGTCGCCCTGAAACGGACGTTCGCGCCGTAGCGAATACTTCAATCCCTCGACCGCGACCAAACTGTTCAACGCCGCTTCACCGGCGAGGAAACCCGTCTCGCTCCAATGCTCATTGTGGCTCACGCGGCCCATGAGCCACATTCCGCCCGCCCCGCCAACAAGCGCTGCTACACCTGCGTTCGACAGTGTTTTGTAGTGACTGATCGTCGTGGGATTCTGCGACAGGTGCTTGCTGTAATCGCGGTCGCTGACGAATAGCCCTGCGGTTATACCGCTCAACGGCACAAGCCACTCGGCATCCGGGAACCGAAGCCGCGCGGGACTTGTCCAGATTTTCCCCTGGTCGTTCACGAAACGTTCCAGCAGACCCGTCCGGGTTCCTTCAGAGCTTTTCATCATTGCATTCGTATTCGGCGCAGTATCGGTCTCGGAAGAAGGTTTCTCCTTGGCAACCGTCGTTTCCGGCGCCAGCGCTATGGGCCCTTGCTTCTGCGCTGCGGACACCTGAGCCGGGCATGCACTCAGCAAGAGCGCAACCGCTCCGAGAATCCTTGCCCGGCTTTGCATCTTCATTCCCCGCTCATTTGATAGCAACGGCCGCAGCCAGCGCTCCCGCCTGCGCAATTTGCGCGACAGACACGATGCTCTTCCAGGGAGAGCTGCCAAGAACCGGCTTCTCCGGGACTACAATCGTGTCGCCCGGACCCATCGTCGACGAGAGCACGCTCCCGGACCAGAAGCCACCCTGCTTTCCGCCAGTGACTGAACCGTCCGCGCGGATGATGAAGATTTCGCCTTTGTTGGCAAGCTGCGTCGGACCTCCCGCGCGGGAGAGATACCATCCCGCACTCCTTCCCGGCTTGTAGGTGAGGGCGTTCGAGTTGTATACCTGCCCGATAACCAGCACCCCTCCGGGCTGCTTGGGAATGGACAGAGAATCGCCCGCTCGAAGCTCGATATCATCCGGCGACCCTGCGAAGCTCTTGCGTTGAGCGCCAATGTGAATCACCATCCGCCCTGAAATGGGAGCTCTTCGCAGGGCATCCAGTGCGCGCTGGCGTTGCTGCATGGCTGCCTGTTGCAGCGCGGCTTCTTCGGTCCCCGTCGTGGATGCCGAAGTCTTCACGACTGTCGATTCCTGCTCAAGCCGTTGAATCAGTTCCTGGCGGCTTTTCTGCTGAAGCTCATGCACTTCGTTCCGTTCGAACACCGCTGCGCGCGGATACGCTGTAGGTAGCAAGCCTCCAGCGCGACGCAGCAAGGAACTCAGCCGCTCGCCAGGCTGGATGCCATAAGCCCCTGGCTTGGCCACTTCTCCGCGCAGGGTTACGGAAGCCCCGATGTTCGTCCATCCGGTTTGTTGCGGCACGGTCAAAACGTCGCCGTCGCGAAGCGCAAAATCCTCGGCTTCTTCCTTCGCGAGCGCGCCGCCGAGGTTTACCGCATGGGACTCCTGTTGTTGCGCTGCCGCTGGCGCGCCGCTTGTCGCGGCGTAATGCGTCAAGTCCGCGCTGCTGGCATTTGCGCTGCGCAACAGTCCTCCGGCGGAGCGCACCAAATCCGACACACGCATATTGGCCACCAGCGGATAGCGCCCTGGCCGTGCCACTTCTCCTCGCACGTACACGCTTGAAGGATTGACGCGTTCCGGCCGGCGGTGCACCAAGATGCGGTCGCGCGGCTCGATCAGAATGTTGTTCAAGGGTTCGCCGGCCAGCGCCTCACCCAGCGAGATGCTGAAAACTTTCGTCGAACCGTCCGCGACGGACCGGAACAGTTGCGCTGACTCCTTCCAGGCATCGGGCGTTATTCCTCCTGCCTGATAGATCGCATCGCGCAAATGGGCTTGGCCGGAGCTGCGGTAATTTCCCGGACTTCGCACTTCCCCGTAAACCGTAAAATCCGGCGCGGCCTCCAGATCGTAGCGACCGAAAATGCGGATGGTGTCGAGCGCTTGCAGCCGCGGCGCGCTCTCCGGATGCGCGAGCGCCTCCGCAAGATGGAAACTCTCGACCACCGGCCGGTTCTCGGGCCCTTCGATTCGAATGATTTCCGCGTAACGCTCGGAAGGCTCAGGAAGAAGATCGTTATACGACGGAATCAAGTCGGTGAGCTTCATGCCCTCGTGGTAGGAATAGCGGCCCGGGCGCAAGACATGTCCTTCGAGGTAGACCGCTCCGGTGTTGTAAGGCGCGATCGGGAAAATATGAATCTCATCCCCATCCTGAATTTGGAATTTCTCGAAAGCGCCGCGCAACGCTTCCTTGTCGCTTCCTTCGCCGATTTCCAGGCTCAGCATGCTCCGTTTTTCGTGCGCCCCGTTTTTCGTGCGCCGTGAGCCGTTGCACTTCGATGTGGCGCAGCGCCGCTGCCGGCAGAATTCCTCCCGCTAATTCCAGGACTTCGTTCAGGTTTTTCTCGTTGCGCAACTCGTACAGCGCCGGGCGGCGCACCATGCCGTCGATGGTGACGGAAGTTTCTAGCGGCGGCACGCGCAGCGAGTCGCCATTCTCTAGCCGCCTCAAGTCCCCGCGAATTCCGTGCAGCAGCAGGTCGTAAGCGTCTACTTCTTCGACGAGTTGTTTCCCGCGGTAATGTTCCAGCCGCCGCAGCGACCCGCGCGGCGTAATTCCTCCTGCGGCAAACAGGGCGTTCAGAGGCGTCGAGAGTGAGCTGACGTCGTACGCTCCCGGAGCCGCGACTTCACCGACCACATACACGCGGACGCTGCGCAGCTTCAGCAGCGAAACATCCGCCGAAACGTCTCGGAATTGCGTTCGCAGCACGCGCTGCACCGCTTCCTGCACTTCTCCGAGCGACTTGCCGGAAACCAGCAGCGGTCCAGCCTCGGGCAAAGCCAGCCGCCCCTCCCGGTCCACCGCGCGCAAAAGACGTTGCGAGACGCCGCCCCACAAATTGATGGACAAACTGTCGCCCGGCCCAACGACGTAGTCAGGCCCAACGGGAAGATCCATTGGCAGGATGTCCGGGTCCGCCGTGCCGTTGCGGAAGACTTCCAGGCCGAACCGTTCCATCTTCCGATTCGGTGCGTTGGCCTGTACGTACAGATCGTAGAGTGAAGGCACGTCCGCGTACGGATTCGGCCGCCGATCCATGCGCACCAGTTCAAATTCCGCAGCCGGCGCTCCCACACTGCGTGGCCGTGGGGCCGACGCGGGTGGCGTTTCGATTGTCGAAATAACTGTTTCAGCGGGCGTGGCGGAGCCAGCCTTCTCCGCCGGTTCGGTCTGCATCGATGGCCGCCAGCCAGCCTTGACCAAATCCACGTGAGTCTCCGGAGGGGCTGCCAGCATTTCCGGGCGCGAACTGTCGAGCGCGCCGTCGACTTCAGCAAGCGCACCGCGCACGGGGCGTCCCTGATTCGCGGGACGTTCCGCGGACGGCGGTGTTCCTACGGTGATCACCGTTTGCGGTGCGGCATGATTCGAATCGGGTGACTCCGAAGCCCGTTCCAGTTGCTGTGCCCGCGCGCGCATCTTCAGATTTTGCTCCGCGGCGAGTTCCGAGTCCGGATTCACTTTCGGGAGCAGATAGCCGTAACGTTGCAAGAGCCGCGTGGCCAGCACCCGCGTTCGCAACTCCTCGCGCAAACGCTCCGTGACGGCGCTCTCGCTCAGGTCGGATTCTTCGAGGATCTGCCCGCTTTCCCCGGCGTCCTGAGCGATGGCGCGTTTCAGCTCCACCATCATTCCCGCATCATGATTGACTACTTCTAAGATTTGCTCCGCTGTCGCCGCCACGCGGTCCAGGTTGTCCGCCACAATTCCGCCGCCGCTTCCCGGCTGGCTTTTCGATTGCTGCGCGCGAGCGGCTTCCGCACTCAGCAACATCGCGCAGCACAAAAAAAATCCCATGCGCTTCAGGCCACACCTCCCTTCACCGGCAACGCCCTTTTCCGTAGCACTTCGAGCAGCGCCTTTTCGCTCGCTTCCATCGTCGTCGAGTGGATTTCAAACGTCGCCCAGTAATAAATCCCCACATTCGTGTTTGGCGCCACGGCAATGATTCGAAGCGCGGGAAATTCCTGCAGCAGCAAATCGCACAACGGCGGACGCCGTTGCGGCTCGTCCAAAGCAATCAGCAGAAAATCCGGTTTCGTTTCCGCAACCAGCAAGGGCACGTCCCGCTCGTTATCCGTTTCTCCCACCACGCAGATCCCCGCTTGCTCGGAAAGCGTGGACAGCACCAGCTCGCGCAGGAGCCGCGGACGGTTGGCCACCAGAACTCGGATGCTTGTGTCCATGTGCTCCCTTCGAGCAGGAAGTGGAGAGTAGTGGGAAAAAGAAAAAGTGAACAGGCTGGAAACGGTACGGTGCGGGGAGTACTACAAAATCGAAGTATTGTACTGGGACCACGGGGACTCGCGAGGTACCTTCTCGGTACCGCGCTGTTTTCGCGTTGCGCGGACGCCGCCGCGTCAAACATGGAACGCTCTGCTCGCGTCGCGTCAGCGCGGACGCTTCGATTCGTTCTGCTCGCGCGAACGCCAGAGTGCGCGCTACTTCCAAAGTGGGCCGCGGCAACTGCCGATCACTCCACTAGAGCAGGACGACAACCGGTCGCGCGGCGTGCGATACGCGAACGCCGGAGTGCACGCTACTTATTTGGCGCGGCTGCGGCTGATGGGCCTTCGCGGCGAAGCGGGCGCACGGAAAAAAATTTGTGCCGGCAGGGCTCGCAGCGCAGCGCGGGGATTCCTAGTAAGCGTCCGACCGTGGAAGTCACACCGGTGATGCGTTCCGCGGAGATGCGTTGCAATTCCAGGTTGCCGCAGATTTTGCAATGGGCGTACAAGAGAGTGCGAAACGGCAGCAAGCGCGCATGAAATCGCGCGGAGCAGGATTCGCAGCGCCACGGCAGGATTCCCGCGACACTAAGCAAATAATCCCGCACCCCCCGGCGTTTGGAACGCCGGATATTCGCACTATTACAAAGCGGGCAGCTTATCGGGTTGGTTCCGATCTCTTCTCTCCCCGCAAAGCATAGGCGAAGTGCGCGGCAATCAGCAAGAGGTAATGGACTCGGTAAGTGCATCTATTTTCCGAACAACTCCGCACTTTGCTCCAAGCAAAAATCGCGGGTCTAATGACCCGCCACTACAAGTTCCACTGCCTTCGACAACAGGCTTCGGCACGCTACAATACTTTCAGGAGCCGACATGCCTAACTACACCGAAGAACACGCCCGCGCCGGCATCAACGCCAAATTGCCCGCGCTCGAAACCTGGCCCAATCAATTTCCCGGCTACGTGATTACTACGCGCTTTCCTGAGTACTCCTCCGTCTGCCCCAAGACCGGGCTCCCTGACTTCGGCACCATCACCATCCAATACATGCCGAAGAGGGACTGCATCGAGCTGAAAGCCCTGAAAATGTATCTCCTTGCCTACCGCAGCCTGGGCATCTTCTATGAAAACGCCGTCAACAGAATGCTGCGCGACATCGTCGCCGCCGTTAAGCCCGAATGGTGCGTAGTGCGCGGTGAATTCACTCCGCGCGGCGGCCTGACCACCTCCGTCTTCGCCCGCTGGCCGGGGATCAATATGAAGTCCAAGCGCGGGCGTAAATAAGATCCGCCCACGAGACATCGATGCAGGTCTTGTTCCATAGCATCATCCAGCCGTTACGATGCTGTTGTTGTCGCTTGACATCACCTTGCATCCTGTAGCATCATAATCCTATGAGAACCACACTCTCTTTAGATGATGACGTCTTTCGCCTTGTAAAGCGCTATGCCGCCAGCCGCTCCCTTGCCCTCCCTCGGCAAAGCCGTATCCGAGCTAGTGCGCCGGGCGTTTGCCGTTCCGCGTCCCACGCGCTTGGTAAACGGTGTACAAGTTTTCGATCTGCCTCCCGAATCACCACGCGTGAGCACGAATAGAGTCCAGGAGCTGGACGCGGCCCAGAAATGACAGCCTTCTTGCTGGACGTTAACGTGCTAATCGCCTTGATGTGGCCCGCCCACGAGGGCCACGCGCAAGCCCAAGACTGGTTTAGCCGCGAATCCCGAGAGGGATGGGCAACATGTCCGCTTACGCAGGCGGCTTTCGTGAGAATCATCACCAACCCCGCGTTTTCCCGTGACGCTGTAACACCACAAGAAGCATTGAAGCTACTGGATGCCAACTTGAATCACCCCTCTCATCGATTCTGGGCCGACGAAATCGGTTTTGTTGCGGCTACTCAGCCGTTTGTCGGACGGCTGATCGGGCACCAGCAAGTCACCGATGCCTATTTGCTGGGGCTTGCCATGCACAAGCACGGCAAGCTCACAACGATGGATCGAGGCGTCCTGTCCTTGCTCCCAGAGAAGCGCTCTGCCGCCAACTTCGTCGAAATAATCTAACAAGCGTCCTTCTTTCTGACCAACTAAGCCTCACATCTTTGCCCGCTGGCCCGGGATCCGCTCGCGCCAAGAGCGACGCACGAAGTAATGAAGTAAGGAGGTAACGAGGTAAGGACGCGACCCGGAGATAGGGCCACAAGGAGATAGGCTTTTGGCTTGAAGGATGTACCCCCACCCCGGGTGGTTTTTTGGCAAAGAGTGCGGAATCGCTTGAAAACAAAAGAGTTGAGTTTTGCGCGAGTGCAAAAAAGCGCAAAGAGTGCGCAAATGATTGATAAACAAAGGGTTGAGATACTGTTGCTCCCATTCGCATTTTGGACCTGATCCCCCTCCGCGCATCGACCTTTATTTTCAATCACTTGCGAAATGCAAATTTCGCAACCCCTTTCTTTTGATATTCATACAAAATGCCCCGGGGGGTGTACCCCCTCGGAGTAGAAAGAAGGAGAGGGGCGGCCGTTGGCTTGGAGTGCTGTGAGTAAACGAGAGTGGCGGCTGACGATCACATAAGATGTTACCGCACAAGTACAGTACTTGTCAAGATAAATTTGAAACAGATTTGGAAGTGATTGGCGGGGCAGGGGTTAAGGGCGGGAGAGAAAATTAGAAACTAGAAGGCAGAAGCTAGAAAGGGGAAAGTGGGATAGGGATGAGGGGCGGGAAGAAAACTAGAAGCCAGCAGGTTGGAGATAAAAGTTCGGAAGTAGAAATGGGAGCAAGGCGGGCCAAGCCGAATCCTCAGGCGGCAGCGCTAGTCCGGCTAGTTCGGCGGCCTCCAGATCGATTTGGCTGCGCGCCCTGCCGGAAACCAGAGCGCAGGCAGTGGTTTGGGCCCACGCCGCAGAAATAGAGGAAGTACGGACCAACGAGGAAGGTTGCGTGCTGAACCTGAACGATCCCGAGACGCTAAACCGAGCGGTCCGCGGGGAGAGTTAAGCTCCGTTAGATCATATTTCAGGGCAGATCCGACCCAATAATGTTTATATGAGTCAGATGGCCTGCAGCGGGCGTGGGGAAAGCGCCTAAGGCCCAAGTACCTCGTACCGAGCCTCCGTTGATCAGCACGTCCGGCGGGATCGTGCCGCCGGCTCTCAATTGGACCGCTGCCTGACCGAGACCCGGAGCTGCCGTGACTTGCAGATTCGTGAACTCATAGCCACTTGAACCGCCGGTCGCGGTGGCGATGATGCCGTACTGCACCGTCTCAAGAGCGATGTTGCTTCCCGTTCCCCATCCACACCGACAACCACCTATGGTAGTGTCGGGCGAAACGGTCAGAAGCATCCCGGCGAAACGAGAGAACGCAAAGAAATCGTGCACCTCGAGGGCGTCCATGCGGTTCACCACCAAGGCGGTCCCGTGGTTCAGCACCCAGGTGTCGATGGCCGTCGGATAAGAAGCGCTTTCCACCCCGTCCCAGAACACGCCATTGTGGAGATTATGCAGGGTCACGAAGTCGGCGGTGTGGTCGATGTTGACACCTATATTGAACGCGCCGATGAACAGGTCCTGGGCCATGACTCGGCCAAGCTCGATGTCCAGGAAGTTGTAGGCATTGGTAACCGTAGAGCGGACCACCTTCCCGGCGACCGCACCATTGACCGCGATGGTGTAGGGATAGACGGTGGGACTCGAGGCGCTGGTCTTGACCTGGTTCGGGTAATGGAAGAGCAGGTCGGTCACCCCGGCCCCGAGTCCACTCAGGGTGATGAATGGAGCGCTGGTATTGGTGACCAGGAGCGTGGGTGCGATCGCGGTCACGGCCGGATTGACGCCAGCGACGTCGAAGGGCCCTTCGATTGTTCCGCACAAAACCACCCCGACAGGCACAACGAAGCTGCCGGTGGTGAAGTAGCGAGCCACTTTAAAGACAACCGATCCGCCCCCGGCGGCAGCGGCAGCATTGATCGCGTTTTGAATGGCCGCCGTGTCGTCGGTCTTGCCGTCTCCCTTTGCTCCGAATGTATCCACCGGAAATGCGCCGGCCAGGGCGCCGACGTTGATGGAGTTCGAGGTACCCGCGATGGCAGGCGTGGCTTTGTCGGTCCCGGTGATGGTCTGACTGCCAGCGGTGGTAAGTGTGGCCGAGAAGACCTTGCTTCCGGATACCAGCGTCGAGTCGGGAGGGAGTTGAGCGTGGGGGTCGGTGCTGGTGAAGCGTATCATCCCGGAATAGCTCGTCACCGTGCTGTTGGAGGCATCCAGTGCGGTCACTGTGAAATTGAAGGATGTTCCCGAGGGAATGAAAGCCGGAGGACTGACGGAGACATGGATGGGGGTGACTGTGACGGGCACGGCACCGGAACCGCTTCCGCCTGCGCCGGTACACATCAGTGTGTAGTTGATTGTCCCGGCCGACACCGGTGTGACGGATTGCGAGCCACTCGTAGCGTGGGTTCCCGACCAATCGCTTTCGCTCGGGCTGGCCGAGGCTGTACACGAAGTAGCGTTTGTACTGGACCACGGATCGAGTTCGACGACGCCGTAATCGTGACTGCTGGAGCGGGCGGAGGAGGAGCACCGCCGCCACCGCCACAAGCATTGAGCAGGCTCAAGCTGAAAGCAAGGAATAGAAAGAGCGAGGGTTTCTTCATCGTGTTTCCTCCGGCCGGCAGCGGCCTGGACACCGGAAAGTTTTACGGTCAGGGCAAATTGAACCCGATTATATTTACAACGGTAAGATGGCCCGCCGCAGGCGCGGGGAAAGGGCCCAAAGCCCAACTACCTGTCTCCGAGCCTCCATTGACCAACACGTCCGGCGGGAGGGAGCCGCCAGCACTCAATTGGACCACCGCCTGACCGGAACCAAGGCTCGCCCCCACGACCACATTCGTGAACTCATAGCCTGGCGAATTGGACGCGGTCACGATGATGCCGTTCTTGACATCGAGATCGATGTCGCTTCCCGTTCCATATCCGCACCGAGGATTTTGCGTGGTGTCGGGCGAATCGGTCAGAAGAATCCCGGCGAAACGGAGTAACACGTTGAAATCGTGCACCTCGAGGCCGTCCACCCGATTCACCACCAAGGCGATCCCGTGGGTCAGCACCCAGGCGTCGATCGGACTCGGGAACGGCACGTTCTCCGCTATGTCCCAGTACACGGAGTGGAGCAGATTGCGCAGCGTGACATGGTCGTGCGCATGGTCGATGTTGACGCCTATATATCCTGGGCGATGACCCTGCCACTCTCGATGTCCAGGAAGTTGTAGGCATTGGTCACCAAGGAGCGAACCACTTTCGTGCCCGGAGAGGCCGCAACGATAGTGTAGGGGTAGACGTTGGGAGCCGAAGCAGTAGTCTTGACTTGGTTCGGGTAATGGAAGAGCAGGTCGGTCACTCCGGCCCCGAGTCCTTGCAGGGTTATGAAGGGGGCGCTGGTATTGGTGATCAAGAGCGTGGGTGCGACAGCGACTAAGGCCGGATTGACTGCGGAGACATCGAA
>WNFJ01330611.1_pt2 | contig 12187 bp, 15 predicted proteins | sample 5400461 | NCBI WGS metagenome assembly WNFJ01 (sample SAMN13153349, study PRJNA577476) | soil metagenome | isolation source: 115 cm saprolite on Douglas fir-dominated hillslope | place: USA:California | collected 2013-09-17
GCTGCGAGCCGTGTGGCGCACTGCGAAGAATTCATCAACGGTTTTGCCGACGCGTACGACACGGTTGTCGGTGAGCGCGGTGTGAAGTTGTCAGGAGGACAACGCCAACGCGTGGCGATCGCGCGCGCTATCCTGGCGGAACCGAAGATTCTGATCCTGGACGAAGCCACCTCTAGTCTCGACAGCGAGAGCGAAGCCATGATTCAAGACGGACTGCAGTCGCTGCGACGCGGTCGAACCACTTTTGTTATCGCCCATCGTCTCTCGACGATCCGGAGTGCGGATCAGATCCTTGTGCTCGAAGCAGGGGAGATTGTTGAACGCGGCACTCACGAAGAGTTGATTGCCGTCAACGGACGATATAAGCAGTTGTATGACAAACAGTATCGATTTGAGCGCAACCAGTTCATCAATCCCGGGGAGGATTTCACACCAGACCTGCCCAAGGCGACGGCTTCAACGCCAGGCCCGAGCGAACGACTGCCGACGAACCTATGACTGAACTTAAAGCGCTGAACCAATGAATTGTTGGTTGCGTGTCTCGGCAACGACCCGGGGAGCTACCGAGGCCGTGTGAAAACGTGAAATCCCACAAACGGGAGTTGGTGGATGGTTCACGATCCAGCCTACACACGGCGCTGACCGATTTCTTGAATCCCACCAACGGTAGAAGCTGTGAAAAATTGGATCGATCCCGGATATGACACAAGCTAAGAAGATTTTGCAGGTTGGGAAGGGGGCAGTCGATAGGTTCAAGGAGCGATAAACTCAACGCGCCCCCGCCTCAACTTTGAATGCCAGGCCCTGGGCGTGTCACTCGAGCCTCTGCCTTTAACTGCATTGAACGATTGATTCGAGGAGGAAGCCTCTGAAACTTGAGGCGGCCTTGAACCTATCGACTGCCCCCTTCCCAACCTGCAAATTTCCGTAACTTGAGTAATATTCTGGTCCAATAATTTTTTTCACAGCTTTTCCCGTTGGTGGGATTTCGGAGTTTTTACACAGTCGCTACCGCTCGCGGTTCTGCATTGAGTCTTATGCGGTCCCTACTTGGTACAGCAGTTCTGCGAACTGAACGACAAACTAAAGATCGCCAGAGATTCCAAATGCAACCCTGTCGGCGAGAACAAAATTAAATATTGAGCAAGCGGCGACGCTGATCAGGTTCGCCCCGGCTATCGGTAGGCTAAGTCGTCCCACTAGAATTGCCATGAAAGCCAGATTCCCAAGTAACGAGACCAGGCCATTCGTGATGTTGAACTTCGCAAGCCTGCGTAGCGACTCCAACATGGTTGCAGCAGGTCTGTCTCTCCAGGTCCATCGCTGATGCCAGACGAAGTTATGTAGCACCGCTAACTCAACCGCCAGGGCGGTTGCAGCAAGATAAGTGAAGTGCATAGTGGTATGAGTGAGGACAAAGAGCGCGCCAGACTGCAATGCAAAACCAAGCGCGCCGACAACATTGAATTTTATCCAGTGAATCATTGCAGACAAAACATACTGCTTTTACCTTTCAGGAAGCCGCTCCAGGTTATAGAGCGTATACGTCGTCTTGATGGATGAGAAGATCAACATCGACGCCATGCCGATAATGCTTATGACTCCGCCAACGTCGTAGAGTAGAAACCTATGGCCGAGTATGTGTGCATGCGAACTGTGGATCAGATACAGATTGCCGATACAAAGCAGCAGACGTATCTCGGTTGGGCCCATTTTCCAGTGAGAGATCTTGAACACTCTCAAGGCGTAAGCAGTCAGATAGGAGTTGATTGCGAGCATCAGAAACACGACAAGCATCGCCGCGGCTACTCGCTCGCTCATGTAACCGGAAAGCGCGAGCCCAAAAATGAGGAACATCGTGCCGAAGGTATCTATGATGTGGTCCACATAGAATCCGTAGCGCGGACGCTGGCGATTCCGGTAGCGCGCCAGTGTGCCGTCAAGACTGTCGCCAAACCAGTTGAGAAAGATGCAGAGATTCACGAGGTGCAACATCAGTGGCATCTGCTTGCTGGCGGCGTAGCAGACACCGGCCATCAGCATCGCCCCGAGCCCAAGGATAGACAGGTGATCGGAGTTTATCCGTTCGGGCATGCGGCGAGCGAGACCGCGCAGTATGGCTCTTTCAAGCGGCGCAAGTACACTTGTTTGCTCTCTGTCGGCATCCTGAAAAGTGTTGCTGTTCATTGAGTGCTCCGTCAGACAAGAATCAGATGATTTCATTGAGTCCATCGCCTCTCAGGTGGCAAGCACAATGCCAGAACGTTTAGGCAAGATTCGCAGCAGACTGACTGCTGTTCGCGAATGATTTTCCTGGAGGTGCAGGAATAAGCCGATACTAGAAGCAAAGTTAACAGCGTTCTCCGGGTCAGCAATCTGGCCAGAATCTGCACAAGGTGAGAGCTTCCGGCGCCATGAAGGGTAGATCCCAATGAAAAAAGCCGGGATTTTTTCAAAACTACACCTGGATGCAATATAGAAAGTACGACCGAACAGTGTGTATGAACGAGATAGGTGATAGGATGAACGGTAACTTGCAGGAGGTAGGCACTATGGCATGGGATGGAGATGATTTGGCCGGACAGATGGAAGAGGTGTTCGAAAGACAACAGGCGGTGGCCGACGCACGCGCGCACAAGGGCACTTCGTCCGCAGAGGAGCGGGCCCGCAGTGCAAAATTTGAATCACTCCGACTCTCGCGCGCCCGAATCATGGGCCAGCTGAGCCGGGCCACCAATCCTGCGCACCGCACTATGCTCGAACGGGCCTTGCAGTCAATAAACAATAAAATGGCGGAATAGACGCTAACCCAGTCGATCTATTCTTCCCTTTTCAATAGCGCGCTGGGCCAGAGTAGCGCATGCCTTTACCAACCCACCCAGATCTGCGAACCATCGAGTAATACCCTGCCGGTTGCCATCTCCCAATCCAATACAGCGATGATCTTTGAGAGGTCTTCAGACGCGAGCACGACGTTGTCATACTTGTAGTCGTTATGGATCAAAGCGCTTCGGCTTGAATCGCGTGGTGCGTGTTCGCTTAAGTAAGCAAGAAGCCGCGCGTTATCAAGTTCTTCGCCTACGCGAACGGACTGCGGTTTATCGATGAGATTGGAATGATTGGTCACTGGTGCTCATCCAGGTAGGATTGGAACCGGATGCTCGGGCTCCGTCATCGAGAAGCAACTGCGAACCTCCCCGCGAATGAGCGGCAAAAGGTAGTGCTCCTTCTGCTCGGGCGAGGCATGGGCTATCAGGATTTCGGTGTTACCAATATCCGGGGCCTGGCAATTGAATAGATAGTGGCCAATCTTTAATTCGCGACAACACGTTCGCTAAGTCGTTTCTTGAATCTGTCATGGAGGTTTTTCCCAATGTTTAGCTCGCCACTAACTCGCCAGATGGCCTTCGCAGCGCAGTGAAACATAGCTTCGTTCTGTGTGCAATGATGAAAGGCAATGGGCTCGATGCGTATGCCTTCTGCTAATGTCTCAGCGAGACAAATCAAAGGAATCGGCAACATAACAGATGCATGACTCAGAGTCAGAACCGAGGAGCGGTAGCGACCGGGTCGATCGATACTGGCACTCAAGGATCGTTCTCACCCAAAACTGTAAGATGAGTCACTCCTCGAGACATTACGCCAGAATGCAACATCGCACGCTGAGTCTTCGCCAAGTTTGACCCGGTCGCTACCGCTCCTCGGTTCAAAAAAAGATGCACCACTCAATGTCAGAACCGAGGAGCGGTAGCGACCGGGTCAAACTTGGGGTTGGCTCAAGGATCGTCCCCACCAAGACCTTGTGCACCTGCGATTGCGGCCTTAGAATGCATCTGCTCTAACCAAATCAAATTTACAAAAGGCAAGCCTATGACTCACCCTCACCGCGAGTTCAACCCTGACCCTGTTCCTCTTGCTTACCTCATTACCTTTCGTGCCTACGGTACCTGGCTCCATGGCGACTCACGCGGCTCCGTGGACCGCTTTCACAATCGCTACGGTTCGCCACTGATTCCACCAAACCGTCACTGGCTACAATACAACGAGCGCGTTATGAAGCGCCCTCCTGTTAAACTTACTGCAAAGCGCCGAGCAGCTATCGAAGCCGCGATTCGTGAGACATGTGAAACTCGCAAGTGGAAATTGTGGACCATCAATGTTAGAACCAACTATGTTCATTCAGTCGTGTCCGCTAACTGCGATCCGGAGCTAGTCCTGAACGCTTTCAAAGCCAACGCGACGCGCAAAATGAGAGAGTCAGGTTGTTGGCAAAGCGGCAAAACGCCATGGGTGAAGAAGGGTAGCAAGCGGCGTCTTTGGAAGGAGAAGGATCTAATCGCGGCCATTGTGTACGTTGAATGTGAGCAGGGTGAGCCCCTTCCTTAAGACATGACGCAACAATCTTCCGCACGTTCGACCCGGTCGGTACCGCTCCTCGGTTCTGACGTTGAGTGTAGTGGCGTATGCGAACAAGAATCTTCCGCACGTTTGACCCGGTCGCTACCGCTCCTCGGTTCTGACGTTGAGTGTAGTGGCGTGCGCGAACAAGATTCTGAACTTGCGTCAGAGGTTTTTGGCACGGTGAGGTTCCTTCGTGACCCCTCAAGCAGTTTCCTAAACGCCATGAAACGGTACAGAATAGCGTAGCGACGCGAGCTGCTGACATTTACTAAGGAATGCGTGAGGTGTTGACTTTTACCAGTAAGTAAGTTGCGTGGGCGAGCCGCTGAAGCACATCCAGCGTTATGTTCTTGGTCGATGTTTTAGAGGATAATCATGAGAGTAACTTACGCACCCTCGTTGCTTCTTACTATATTCCTTATCGTAAGCCCAAACTTTGCTTCTGCCCACCGAAGAACCTATCCTCCGAGGTGCCTCATTGTGGCGCCGGTTGAAAGGTTAAAAATCTCGAAGGCAGTTTTCTCTGGTCTCGTGCTTGAAGTAAAGGAATCCGAAGGGATTCAGGTGGTAAAGTTCAGCGTCGCTAAATCGTGGAAGTACGTTCGCGAAGGTGAAGTAACCGTGACCAATATGGTCCACCATGAAGGCCCTTATTTTCGTCAGGGCAGAAGCTATTTGGTCTATGCCTATAATCGCGAAGGCAAACTATCGACGGGTGGATGCTCTGGAACACTAGAAGTCGAATATGCGCGAGACGAAATTAGGCAGCTTGATAAATGGAAGGCGCGAAATAAATCCAGAGTGGCGGAGGCAAAGAGATTGTGACCCAACACATTGGTATCGTGGCCGGTAGTGCCGAGGGCGCTGCGCTGTGTTACCGCACAATTTGTTTGGAGGCGCCGGCCATCATGGGTGAGCATAATCACCCTGAGATAACCATGAACTCGGTGCCCTTAGCCGGACACATGCGCCACATTCGTGTGAACGATTGGGAAGCATTAGCCGAGGCTTTGGCAGTTTCTGCGCGTAAGCTGGCACAGGCCGGGGCCGACTTCGCCATCTGCCCTGATAACACCTATCACCAGGCATTCGAGTACTTAATTCCGCAGTCCCCTATCCCGTGGCTACATATCGGCGGAGCAGTCGCTGAAGAAGCCTACCGTTTGGGCTACGTGCGGCTTGGCATTTTAGGGACGAAGTATCTGGTGGAAGGTACTGTCTACCCCGAGAAATTAGAGGAATTCAGGATAGAGAGCAAAATACCTGATGAGGCGGATAGAGAAAGGATTAATGAGATTATCTTCAAGGAGTTAGTCAACGGCTTCTTCCCGGAAATCTCCCGGTTATACCTCAATGAAGTTGCGGCAAAATTTAAGGCACGTGGATGTGACGCGGTCGTCCTCGGTTGCACTGAGTTACCTTTAATCGTGCGGCCATACGACACTCCTCTACCCACCTTAGATTCGACACGCTTGCTCGCGAGAGCAGCCCTAAGGAGAGCTCTTGAGCAATAGCATTTAACCAACTGCATGCAGCGGACGTGCGACTCAGCAGTTTTGTTGTCTTCAACGTCTCTGCGCGCCGTTGATGTCCGGCGTTCGAATCATGAACTTTTCGCGCCGTGCGTTCATCAAGTCTGCAGCTTATGGGATCGCAACAGCAGGACTCGGCTGCGAAACATTTGGATCAGGCGGCAGTAATGGTCTTACAGACTGATGCCGCAAAAATGCTTCTGACGTATTTTTGTAGCAGCGAGCGTGAGCCTCCACGGCGCAAGGCCGTGGCATCGTAATTCGCGTCATCCGAGGGAATGATTATGTTACGTTTACACCTGGTCTTACTTTTCGTCCTATCCTTGATAACTGTGTGGTTTCTCTCCGACGTAAAAACCTCGCCTCAGCCCTCGGCGCACGGGTTCCTGCTCGTCGTCAACAAGGGTGAGCAAACCCTCGGCATCGTCGATCCGACATCCGGCAAGCAAGTTGCCGCGGTGCCTGAGGGCGGCATCACGGGCCACGAAGTAGCGTCATCACCCGACGGTAAGTTCGCCTATGTCCCTATCTATGGAAACTCGGGCGTCGGCAGACCCGGGACTGACGGCCACAACATGGTGGTGATCGATATTGCTGCCCGCAAAGTCGTAGACAATGTGGATTTTGGACGCGGCGTGTCTATGAACCGAAGCACAACTTGCTCTACGTCACGACCGAGATCGAGAACGCTGTCCGGGTGATTGATCCAAAGACCCTCAAGACCATCGGCTCTATTCCCACAGGACAAACAGAGTCGCACATGATGGCGATCACTCACGACGGGCGGCGTGGCTACACAGCAAATGTCGGTCCCGGTACGGTTTCCGTCCTCGATCTCGAAGCGAGAAAGACTCTCGAGATCATTCCGATTTCCGAAAGGATCCAGCGCATCTCTCTTTCGCGTGATGACAAGATGGTTTTTGTTGGTGATCAGACCAGACCTGAACTTGTGGTGATCGATACCACTACGAACAAGGTCCAGACACGAGTGGCCCTGCCGGGGTTAGCTTACGGAACCGCGTCGACACGAGACGGTCGTTGGTTGATTGTGGCACTACCAACTGCTAACAAAGTTGCAGTAGTGGATCTACACACAATGAAGTTGGCGCGCACTATTGATGTGCCCGCTGCGCCGCAGTTTGTTCTGGTCCGGCCGGACAATCAGGTCGCATATGTCTCCTGTGACGTGAGTCATAAGATAGCGGTCATTAATCTGTCAGAATGGAAAGTAGACCAGCTGATCGACGCCGGGAAAGGCGCCGACGGTCTTGCCTGGGCTGGGTAAGAAACTTGGGATCACCTGATCGGCGGGGGCGCAGTAGAGGAAGATACCGGCTTCCCGTCTGCTGTATTGGGCTCCATCAATTCAATACGAGTGCCATCGGGATCGAACAGGTTTGCTTGCCGCTTTCCATTGATCCCAGTTTTTATCTCGATGGGTCTGTTGTAACTCTTACGCGCGGGACGCGATTCAAGCATCGCGACCGCCTGCTTGATATCGGGAACGACGAGACAGATGTGATTCTTCACTCCCACCTGTGCCGCGTCCTGGGGTGTGTCGTAGAGCATAAACTCCAGATAGTCGTTACCATCAGGCACCCGCATATTGATCCAACTCAACACTTTGCCCGTTGCACTACCCCGCCAAAACTCCTGGAATCCAAGAACATCACGGTAGAACTTCATCGCTGGGTCTGCCGCTCTAACGAGTACACCAAGGTGAGCAATCCGGGTTGATATGCGAGTATCCGGCATGAATTTTCCCTTTTCTCGTCTGGTCCAACTGTCAGGTTGGTACTCAACGATTTCCACTGTGTGACCGTCTGGATCGAGAATGTTGAAATTCAAATTTCCGATCCGGCCCTTTCCTACTTTATCCGGCACTTTAATTCCGCTTGATGCCAGATAGTCGCGCATCGCCTCCGCAGAGTCAGTGAAGAAAGCAATGTGATTGAGATGACCCTCTTGCCTGGGGCTTTCAGCAAACAGCTCAATATACTGGTCGTCGTTAATCTTGATGAAAGCAATGCGGTCGGACCCATCGTCGCGTTTCAAGGAGAAGACCTCAGCGAATCCAAGTAGGTCCTTATAAAAGGCGCGGGCAGCTTGCAAATCGCTAACGTATAATGCCATGTGAGCGACCCCGAGAAGGCGAGGACGATTACGTTTCGCGACGGCTTGAGAGCCAAAAATGAAAGGTGTCAGTAGTAGGAGAGTGACCAGTCGCTTCATAGACAAGTAACTCCGATGCGGGCATAAAATGAAATCATTTGTCATCGGAACATTTTTCATTTCTCACTCACACCGTGGTTTTAGAGACTGTGTGAAACTCCACACACAGTCTCTTTAGCCTGGTGAATGAGAGATGATTAATTGAAAAAGCTCTTCCTTCTTATCCTCGCGTCAGCTGGCGATACTTTATTCTGTGTGGTTGCTCCGCGACTGCGCCCAGCCGCGCCTTCCGGTCCATTTCGTATTCCGAGTAATTTCCTTCGAACCACACGACCTTGCTGTCGCCCTCAAACGCGAGGATGTGCGTCGCGATACGATCCAGAAACCAGCGATCATGCGAGATCACGACTGCGCAGCCGGCGAAATTTTCCAACGCCTCTTCAAGCGCACGCAGTGTGTTGACGTCCAGATCGTTTGTTGGCTCGTCGAGCAACAACACATTCGCGCTCTCCTTCAACATCTTTGCCAAATGTACTCGATTCCTTTCTCCACCCGACAGCATGCTGACTTTCTTCTGCTGATCCGAGCCGGAAAAATTGAATCGGCCCACATAAGCCCGCGAGTTGACCTCGCGCGTGCCCAACTTCAAAAGATCCGTGCCACCTGAAATCTCTTCCCAGATCCACTTATCCGGATCGAGCGTTCGGCTTTGATCGACATAGGCCAGCGCAACCGTTTCTCCAATGCGAATCGTTCCTATGTCTGGTTGTTCCTGTCTCGTGATCATGCGAAACAGCGTCGTCTTGCCGGCGCCGTTTGGACCAATCACACCAATGATGCCACCGGGCGGAAGGTTAAACGTCATGTCTTCAACCAGCAGGCGATCGCCGTACCCCTTGTTTACCCCTTCTGCTTCGATCACAACGTCGCCAAGACGCGGTCCGGCGGGAATGTGAATCTCCAGGTCTTCGCGTCTTTTCTCGGATTCCTGTTGCAGCATGGATTCATACGCATTGATGCGCGCTTTCCCTTTCGCGTGACGCGCTTTCGGCGACATTCGAATCCACTCGAGTTCGCTGTCGTTCACTCTCCGACTTTTCTTCGCGACGAAGACGCTCTCGTTTCTGTTCGAGCCACGACGTGTAGTTTCCTTTCCACGGAATGCCCTCGCCCCGATCGAGCTCTAGAATCCAACCTGCGACATTATCGAGGAAGTATCTATCGTGGGTCACCGCAATGATCGTTCCCGGATAACTCTGAAGGTGATGTTCAAGCCATGCTACCGACTCCGCATCAAGGTGGTTCGTTGGTTCGTCCAGCAGAAGAATGTCCGGCTTCTGCAAAAGCAATCGACACAAAGCCACGCGGCGGCGTTCGCCACCCGATAGAACCAGTACCGGCGTTTCCGGCGGCGGACACCTGAGGGCATCCATGGCCATCTCCAAACGCGCGTCAAGATCCCAGGCATTCTGGTGGTCCAGGCGTTCCTGCACCTTGCCCTGACGTTCCAGCAGCGCGTTCATCTCGTCGTCCGTCATCTCTTCGCCGAATTTCGCATTGATCTCCTCAAACTCTTTCAGCAGATCGACCGTCTCATGCACGGCTTGTTCCACCACCTCGCGCACGGTACGCGAATCGTCGATCAAAGGTTCCTGTTCCAGATAGCCGACTGTGTGGCCGGGTGAAATAACAGTCTCGCCGTTGAAGTCTTTGTCCACGCCCGCGAGTATGCGCAGCAGCGACGACTTGCCCGAGCCGTTAAGACCGATCACACCAATCTTCGCGCCATAGAAATAGGAGAGATAAATATTTTTCAGAACGGCTTTCTTATCGTAAAACTTGCTGACGCCGATCATCGAATAGATAACTTTGTTTGGTTCAGTGCTCATGAATTTGAAATCAATAGTCCTCTCTACTATGCAGCGATTGAATTAATTCGCTCTTTTTGTAGCCTGTCAGGTTGAATTGTGCAATGTGGGAACAGGGTGCGCGCAAGCAGCTCAAGTTGAAGTCTGGCGGCGCTGGGTCTCCGTGTTTGAACAACAAATGGCCGGGCGATTGGTTGGTTGATACCGGTACGACTGCCGGAGCTCATTGACCGCAAATAGACCGCGAATGATTGCCCCTTCTATCATTGGCCACGACGTGGCTTCTGTCCCGTGAAGCAGATGTGGAACTTCAACTTGTCCAGATTCTAAGATTTTCTCAACCTCGCTAACGGTTTCGGGTAGTGCCCTAATTTGCCGAGAGTTAACCATCCGTATAGTAACACTCAACTACAGAACAGGAAGCGGTAGCGACCTGGCCGTTTCGGTACCACTCAATTAAAGGTTGTGTGTTGCGAAACGGCCAGGTCGCTACCGCTTCCTGTTCTGTAGTTGAGTGTCATTTCACCAAATAATTCTCAGCGACCGATCTGGCGGGGAACGAGCTTTTCAAATTAGGGCACTACTCGGTTTCGGGCGCGCTCGCCACTCCGGATACGTAGAGTCTAAAATACTCGAGGGCTCTACCTATATGGTCTAATGGAATCTGAGAGATGAGTCTGCCGCATTGCGAGACTCCGAATGAAAGGCAACTTGGATGAACCAAAATCACTTTCTCATTAAGCCCGGCACAAAGACCAAACTCGCTGACTTTGATCCATCGTATACGGCAAAATTCAAAAGCCGCGAAGAGGCGACTACGAAACTAGAAAAAGACATCGAACGCTTGAGAAAGTATCAGGACATTCTCTATGCACAGAACACCTATGCCTTGCTGGTCATCTTCCAGGCAATGGACGCAGCCGGCAAGGACAGTGCAATCAAACACGTAATGTCAGGTGTGAATCCACAGGGCACCCAGGTTATCTCGTTCAAGGCACCTTCTGCCGGGGAACTGGATCACGACTACTTATGGCGCTGCAACAAGGCTCTGCCAGAACGTGGCCGCATCGGCATTTTCAACCGTTCCTATTATGAAGAAGTACTTATCGTGCGGGTTCACACCGAGATTCTGGACGCCGAGCAACTGCCGCAAGAGTGCCTCAAGGGGATCTGGAAGACGCGCTTTGAACAGATTAATAGTTTTGAGCGCTACCTGATCCAGAATGGGACTCACGTTTTGAAGTTCTACCTGAATGTATCAAAGGCCGAACAAAAACGGCGCTTCCTCGCTCGCATCGAAAGACCGGAGAAGAATTGGAAATTCTCCCTGGCCGATGTTAAAGAACGAGGCCATTGGGACCATTACATGCAGGCATATGAGAACGCCTTCAAATACACGAGCACTAAATGGGCGCCGTGGTACGTCATTCCCGCCGACAACAAATGGTTCACACATGTGGCTGTGGCTGATTTGATTGTCGCCAAACTCAAATCACTGAAACTGGCTTACCCGACAGTCAGCAAACAACACCTTGAGGAACTGTCGATAGCCAGGAAGGCGCTGGAAAGCGAGCCGTGATGAATTTTCGCCGCTCCGTTCGAAGTTGGTACTGGACTTTGCGGTACGACTTATAGATATGTCACTCCTAACGAAGTGAAAACCACATGACGTTCAACATCATCGACATCTTCCTCGTAGTGCTCCTCTTGTTGAGCGTACTCAATGGCTGGCGGCGCGGCTTCATTCTGGGCGTGCTCGATCTGCTCGGGTGGGCGTTGAGTATTCTCGTGGGTCTGCGTTTCTATCCTTCGCTAGCTCGTTGGCTCGGACCACGCGTTGACTTGTGGCCTGATGTTTGGAACCGTCCAATCGCATTCGTTCTTGTAGCTATCACCGCCGGCATGACGGTCCAACTTCTCGGCTACGCATTTCTCCGCCGGCTCCCGAAAGGTGTTCACGAACGCCCCATCAACCAATTGCTCGGTATCATACCGGGTCTGGCAAACGGCTTGATTACCGCGGCGATCGTCGCAGCGCTCCTGCTCGCCATACCGCTCAATGAGGCTTGGCGGGAGCGTACGCGTGAGAGCGCGGTAGTGAATCGTCTTGCAGGCTACGCCGAACGTTTGGAAACCGCGCTCCACCCGGTCAGCAATGACTTTGCCGACGCCATCGCACAAACTCTCAACCTGCTTACGATTGAGCCTGACTCG
>WNFJ01023618.1_pt1 | contig 12186 bp, 14 predicted proteins | sample 5400461 | NCBI WGS metagenome assembly WNFJ01 (sample SAMN13153349, study PRJNA577476) | soil metagenome | isolation source: 115 cm saprolite on Douglas fir-dominated hillslope | place: USA:California | collected 2013-09-17
CGGACGGCCAGCGCCCTGCCGCCCGCGGCTTCGATCTCCCGGACGACCGCTGCGGCCTCCTCCGGCGAGGCATTGTAGGTAACGGCGACGGCCGCACCGTCCCGCGCCAGTCGCCGGGCGATCGCCGCCCCGATGCCGCGCGAGCCCCCGGTGACCAGGGCAACCTTTCCGGCGAGGCCCACTGTCGTGTTCGTCATAATCGTCATACTCCCGGTTGTCACGATCCTTACCAAAGTATTGACAGTTTAGTCAATAATTAGGCGCGGACACACTCCGCGTCGTTCGCCGCTCACCGCGGCTTCAAAGTCGACAGCGCCAAGGTGGCGATCGCCCGGAGGTCTTTCGGTTCGACGCCGGCTTTCGCACTCACGCGCAACCCGCGTATCGTGGAGAGAAGGAACCGCGCCGCCACCCGTTCGTCGACGGATCGGTCCACCTCACCGCGCGGCTTCGCCTCCCTCAGAATCCGCTCGAAGGCGGCTTCGCACCGCGCACTGCTCGCGCGGATCACCGCCGCCACGTCCGGGTCCGACGGGGCGAGTTCGTTCGTCGCGTTGACATAAAAGCATCCCCGCGACCGGTCGGCAGACGTCCCGTCAGCGATGGAGAGGATGTAGTCACAGATCGCCACGAAGGGCGACGGGGTCTCGTAGATCCGTTTGAACAACGTGCTTGTCGCCGAACGTGTCGTACATGCTCTGGCGGCCGATGCTCATCGCGCGGACCAGGTCGTCCGTCGAGGTGGCTTCAAAGCCCTTTTCCCAGAACACCGCCAGGGCCCGCTTCAGGGCCTCACCGCGGTCGAATTCTCTCGGACGTGCCATGCTCCGATTCTAGGAGTTATGGACTGAAATGTCAATAACTATCGCAAAGAATTGGTGTCAGCCTCTCATGCCGCCGCGCGGCACCCTGAAACCATGAAATAACGGCTCCCATCGTGAACATCTGAGCACGGCGAGCCGTTATTTGAGAGCAGTTCATTTTTGGCTCTTTCTTTGTGAAGAATTGGCGTGAGTTCATTTTTACCTCCTTCTTTGGGCGCCCGCGTCGAGGATCGTCCAGGCGAAGGCCAAGGAACATGGCCATGCGTTGGGTCCACGCGGGCGTCCCGAAAGGCCGGCCCGTTATCACGGAGCGCCGCACTGCCGACAGGTGGTGCCGGCGGTATTGGAATAGCGGCTCAAAGTCTGGATTTGGTTGGCCGCGGTGTAAGCCACGTCGATGCGAAGCTGCGAATTTCCAGGCCCGCCGGACAAAAGCCGGCTCTGCAACAGGTTGTCGTTGTTGTAGACCGAGATTTCCGTGCCGCCGACCGAATCGGTAACCTGGGTGACGTTGCCGTTGGCGTCCTCGGTAAAGTTTGAAGCACCGGGCATTCCCCCCGGATTCACCTGCCATTGTCCAAAAACGGGGGGTGCGCTATACTTGGGTATGGCCCGAACCCGGAAAAAGAAGACGCCCAACAACAGCCCCATGCGGCTGTTGGCTTGGGCATTGGCGCTGGTCGTGGCGCTTGTCAGCTGTTATTTCCCGCGCACGCCGCTGGGGATGTTCCTGGAATTGACTGCGGCCGCCATTTTCGCCGTCGGCACCGTCTGGCCCCATATCTTTCGCCGCCTGAACCTGATCTCCCCCTTGCGGCGGCTGGCAAAACGGGCTTGGTTTTCTTGAGATTTCCCAATGATAAGCCGCGATCCAATATGACCGTGCATGTTTTGGCGGCATTAATTCCGGGAGCCCGAAGCGCAAGCGAGGGAGTTCCTCGCTAGCGCTTCGGGCTCCCTCTGCAAAATCGGGCGAGGGCGGTCCCCCCGCGTCAGGCTCGCGGCTAAACACAATACCATTCGTTATTTGGTAGGCGCTTGCGTATGTTCCCTTGGGTAGGGGATTGGGTCCGATGGGTAGAGGGGGGTTGGGCTGTTCGACACGGCGATTTGTGTCGCGACCAGCAGCAACTGCGGCCACAACACGCTATCTGAGCCCTTTTCCCAATCGATATGCACGTTGGTCTGCTCACCCTGCGGCCCACGGACGCGGTTGAGCACGACGATGAATTTCTGTCCGGATTTCGTCGTACTGACAATGCGCACCTTGTCCCCATCGGAGCTGAGGGTGGCTTGCAAGCCCATGCGGGCCATTTCGGTTTGCAGCCGTTGCGCCACGCGCTCGATCGAATCGTTGACCGCCTGCTCGTTCACCTTGACGCCTACCTGAACGGTGGTGTTTCCGAGCGGAATCGAGCAACCCGCCAGGGCGACCAGGAAGCCGCCGGCACAAACCATGGCCATGGTACGCAACATAACCCATCGAAACCGGATTTGAGGGGAGGACCATAGCGACCAGGCCGGGGGAATGCAAGAGCAAATCCTTGCTGCCGCTGGTGGCGGAATGGATCCATTAGCCCGAAGCGTAAGCGAGGGTTTCTGGCAGACAAGCGCCGCCTGACTTTTTCCTCGCTTACGCTTCGGGCTAATGTTGGATGGGGACCCACCGCGGCAAAGCCGCAAGCGGCGGAGAGGTAAGGGATTCCAAAAAAAAAGCTTGCCAGCGGGCTGAATATCCGGCTACCATGTCTTCATGGAAATACCACAAACAACCCTGCGGGCATGGACAGGCCTGTTGAGCCGGCGCGATCTATTGCGGGTCGGTTCGCTGAGCATCGCGGGTTCCTTGTTGCCCGGGGAATTGTGCCAGGCAGCCGCAGCTCCACAAGGTAGTGCCCGCTCGGTTATCCTGATCGCGCTCATGGGAGGCGTCACGCATATCGATTCGCTGGATCCCAAGCCGGACGCGCCGGAAGAGATTCGCGGCACCTTGCAAACATTGCAAACGACTATTCCCGGAGTGCGCTTCACGGAAGTCATGCCCCACCTGGCCCGGCAACTGGGTAAGATAACCCTTCTGCGCAGCTTTTCCCACGACAGCAACGATCACCTGATCAGCCAGGCGCACATGCTTTCGGGCCGGCCGGTAACGATGGCCCAGATCACCACCGAGCCGAACCTGGGCTCGATTGTGGCGCGGTTGCACGGCGCGCGCGCGGGATTTCCCGGCTACATCGCGGTCCCCGGCACCACCCGGCCCGGTCCGCCGCCCTACAACCTGTTCACGGGCGGCTGGCTGGGCAGGCAATATGCTCCATTCAGCACGGGTGGCACGCCGCGCGATGAAGATTTCACGGCGCGCGGGCGCGAGGCGGCTGAGGAGGACTTTCACCAGCAAGCCTTGCAACCGCCCCCGGAAATGGACGACAACCGCATGCTACGCCGGCAAGGGCTGCGCGCTCAGCTGGAGGACCGCCTGCGCCGCTGGGAAGCCGATGCCGCCGCCGGCACTCTCGATCGCCAGTATCAGGAAGCCTTTAACATGCTGATTGCGCCGGCGGTTCGCCGGGCCCTGGATTTGCGCCGGGAAGCGCCTGGAGTTCGCGACGGTTATGGCCGAACCAAGATCGGCCAGCGCTGCTTGCTGGCGCGGCGGCTGGTCGAAGGCGGGGCTCGTTTCGTCATGGTGGATTACGGCTACGATCCGGAATACGGCAACCTGTGGGACAATCATCGGGCGCCCGTGCAAAATCAGCCGCACATCTGCGACATGGCCAAGCTGCCCTATCATCTTGCCGGCACGGATCGGGCTTGTGCGACCCTGATCGAGGATTTGCACGCGCGCGGTTTGCTGGAGCAGACGCTGGTGTTATTCCTGACTGAGTTTGGCCGCACGCCGCGGATCAATAACCTGGGCGGCCGCGATCACTGGGGGGCGGCCGGCAGCATCTTCTTCGCCGGCGGCGGTTGCCGCGGCGGACAGGTTATCGGCAGCACCGATCGCCATGGCGCCTTTCCCACCAGCGCCCACTACGGACCGGGGGACGTGGCCGCCACCATCTACCGGGCCATCGGCATCGATCCGGAAATGCTCCTGTACGATCGGCAAAACCGGCCCTACCCGGTCCTGCCGCGGGGGGAAGTCATTCCAGGCGTCCTGGCTTGAAAACTCTTCAGCAGGCATACGGGGAGGTTGGGTTAATGGGTTCGTTGGTCAACGCCGCCATCCCGTTTTTCGTGGGCGTCTATTGTTTGCTGGTGGGTTTCCGAGTGGTCGGAAGCAAACCCGGCGCCAACCCCAAGTACGACCAATGGCATGAGCGTTTTGGAATCTTTTTCAAAATAGCCGGCCCCGTGCTGATGGTTTTGGGTATTATTTATCTGGTAATCGATAGCGGTCGGCGCTGACCACCCGAACGTTGTAACGGAACTTTTTCCCCGTTCCGCGGTCTAATAGTAAGCGTTTTTGACGGGCTAGAAAAACCGGCATACTGTAGAGCTATCCATCTCCTTCCCCTCACGGGAGTTACAAATGATCCGGGCGCTTGGCTTCGGCATGGTGGTATTCTTCTTGGGGCCGACATTGGTGGTCGGACAAAAGGCCAAAAAAAATCCTAATGGCGCCGGCAATGTCACTGAGGGAACCCCGGCGGAATACGCCCAGCTCAAGAAAGCAAGCGAAGTGGTGGGAAAGCTGGCCTATGTGGACCAGGGATCGGCCGCCAAATCCTTCACGCTGGACATTCAATATTTCTACCCGGCTCCCGGCAACTACAAAGGGAATACATACCAGCGCAATCCAGGCGGCGGCTATAGGCCAATCAACGGCAAGGCGGTGAATTACCAAAATAAGATCAATACCCTCATGGCCAAGCAACAACAACTCGTCAACAAGAATCCGGTCAAAAACCAGCAAAAAATCCAGCAACTCGCCGCCCAGATTCAAAGCCTGCAGATGCAAATGCTCAACCACCAAATGCAGCAATTGATGCAATTGAATCGGCTCTTCAACCAGGCCGCCGCCGCTGCGGGCGCCAACATGAAACTCGCCAGCGGCTTCAAAGAATTTACCATGGAAACCGTTGACAACTTCCTCGTCCGCCGCCTGAACCCTCCCTTCGAGTACGACGACAAAGGCAACGTCAAAAAATACACCAAGGAGGAGCTGGACAAGCTGAAGGGCAAGGACAAGAGTCTGGTTGGTTATGAAGCCAAGGTGGAAGACCTGCAAGCCGGGCAGATCGTGCGCGTGTACCTGGCCAAGCCGAATGCCAAACCCAAGGACAAGGACAAGGACGAGCCCAAGGCGGAGGACAAAGACAAAAAGGCCCCAGACATGCAGCCCGATCCGCCGCAGGCACGCCTGATCGTCATCCTGGCCGACGCCGATGCCGATGCCGCCAAGGACAATCCGCGACCCAAGAAAAAGAAAGACCAATAGCCGCGGCCGGCGAGAAAACGATCAAAGCCCGTTGTGAAAACCACGGGCTTTTTCCGTAAGCAATTGGGGAGCCGGGAGCGTTAGCGACCGGAGGAAGTCGGGTCATCCTGAAGTTTTCTCCGGTTGCTTACGCTCCGGCTCGCCAGAGACATGAAAAAAACCAACATACAACAGGATGCCGATTTTGTGCGGGCCCAGCGGCACCTGGCGCGGCGCGATCCGGTGTTGCGCCGCTTGATCGCCCGGATCGGACCCTGCACCCTCAAGCACAATCCGGATGGTTTTGAGGTCCTGGTGCGGGCCATCATATCGCAGCAGATATCGTCGAAAGCGGCCATGTCCATCAGCGGCCGGCTGATCCAGAGCCTGGGCAAGGCCGGCCTGTGTCCCGCCGCCATCGTCCGGGCCTCGGAGACAATATTGCGCGCGGCGGGGCTGTCCACAAACAAGCTGCGCTCCCTCAAGGACCTTGCCGGCAGGTGTAAACGGGGCGAGCTGGACATCGAAGCATTGCCTGCCCTGGCGGACGAAGAGGTCATCGAGCGCCTGCTGCCGGTGCATGGCATCGGCCGCTGGACGGCGGAGATGTATCTGATCTTTTCCCTGGGCCGGCTCGACGTTTTGCCACTCGCCGATCTGGGGCTGCGCGCCGGCGTCCAGCGCCAGTATGAATTGCCCGATATGCCGGCCAAGGAAGATTTGATCCAGCGGGCCGAGCCCTGGCGCCCCTTCCGCAGCGTCGCCACCTGGTTTATCTGGCGCAGTTTCGGCAATGTGCCGCAATCGACGTGATCCGTTTGTCGCAAGCGGCGAATTCGGGATGTTGTTTTATTATCTGGTCCCGTCCATCCGCTGCTTGCTTTCCCACAAAGGTTTGAAAGACTCTTCCTTGCCGCGTTGCTTCTGGACCGCGTCCATGAGGATGGTCATGGCCTGGCATTGGGCGCGGAACGCCTCCAAGCAGTTATCCTCTTGCAGGCGGCGTTCGCCCAGATCGCGCCGGGCCTGGCACGCCGGCCAGTCGGCCTGCCAATTATTTTCACGGACGCGGCTTTCCAGATCGGCGACCGCCTGGGCCAGGCGCAGGACAAAGGGGCGATCGATGGCACAAGGAATTTGTTTGTAGACCTTGAGACGCGGAACGAACGTCTCGGCCACCGGCCGCCGCTTTTCCTGAAGGTTTTGCAGGAGCAGGCCCACCAGGCCGGCCCCCAGCGCCAGGGTGGCCAGCAAAAAGGTGGGTATTTTTCCCGGCAGCTCGTGGAAGGTCAGGGCCACGGCACCCATGCCCAGGAAAATGCCGAGGAGCAAGGAGGCGAACGGCCAATAGCGTTTCCAGATGTGTCGCAGCCCCGAGGAGGAGCTCGACTGTTTCCTGCCCGACCCAGGACTGGACTCGCGCACGTGGACGACAATGGCGGTAATGTTGTCCGGCCCGCCTTGCAGGTTGGCCAGGTGGATCAGGAAGCGGCAGGCGTCCGCGGGAGGCAAGGCACTGACCACGGCGCCGATTTCCCGGTCGGTCACGGGCCCGGAAAGGCCGTCGCTGCACAAAACGAAGTAATCGCCCGCGCGAATGGGGTGCGGGCCCTCGACATCCACCTGCACGAGAGGCTCGGGGCCCAGGGAACGGACGATGACGTTGCTGGGAATGCCTTCCAGCTCGCCGGGGTCCTTGTGCTGCCGGCGTGCCAGCTCCCAGACCAGGCTGTGATCGAAGCTGAGCTGCTCGATGAGGCCGTTGCGGACGCGATAGGCGCGGCTGTCGCCGACGTGCCCGACCCAGGCCCCCTCCGGCCGCAAGAGGATGGCCGTGGCGGTGGTGCCCATGCCCTGGAATTCTTGGTTTTGCTGGCCGCGCGTGTGGATGCTGAGATTGGCTTCGATGAAGGCTTTGCGCAGCGCTGCCACCGGGCCTTCATGGGCGTGCTTGGCGAAAACGTGGGGAATGCTGTCGGCCGCCAGCTTGCTGGCCAGTTCCCCCACGGCATGCGCGCCCATGCCATCGGCCACCACAAACAGGTGGCCTCGGCCGCGCCATTGCTCCTGATCGCCCGCCGGCATGGAGGCGTAGGCATCCTGATTATGGCTGCGCTTGACGCCCACGTCTGTCAGGCCTGCGTATTCTATGTCTTCGAAGCCAGTCACCCGTCATACCCCGGTTGGCTTGTTTCCTCGTGCCTTGTGTATGCTACACCGGGCACGGGGCCTTGGATAGTGCCCGTTTTTCCATGTCGATCCTGAACCACGATTGGCACTGGAATACCTGCTCTTGACGCCGGTCTATCCGGGCGATATATCGCCGACCTTCGGATATTTCCCTTTGGATGGAACCCATGATCCTCCGGATAAAGCGAAGCACGGGTTGGCTGGGCCTGGCGGTCTGCCTCACCTGCATGACCGGCTGCGTCGAGCACCGCATGATTATTACCACCACGCCGCCGGGTGCCATCGTTTATGACGAGAAACATCTGCCCACCGGCGCCGCCCCCACCGATCGCCAGTTCATCTTTTACGGCAAATACCGCTTTACCCTGGTGCGCGACGGCTTCCAGACCATGACCGTTGAGGAAAACGTCAAGGCACCCTGGTACGAATTCATCGGCCTGGACTTCATTTCGGAAAACCTGATTCCCTGGAACATCCGCGACGTGCGCCGCTTCCATTATATGATGGAGCCAATCAAGATAGTGCCGGAAGAGGCCATCCTGCAACAGGGGGAGCTGCTGCGGCAAAAGGGCAAGGAAATCGGCGAGCCCTTGCCAGTTGTCTTCCCGGAAGTGGGGCCCAGGCCGGGAGTCCTGCCCAAAACGCCCTGAGTGCTTGCGTTTAGCGTTCGCCGGATACCAAGCGAACGCTAAACGTAAACAGGAAACGATAAATCACTTCTTTTTCAGCTGAAACATCCGCAACAGGTCGAGGAAGTCCTGCCTCCAGATTTGCCGGCTCTCCCAGGTGGAATCGCACAGGATCGCAATGGTCTGCCCGGCATTATCGAGCGCCGCTACAAGGAAATAGCGCGTGGGCTGTGTACCCAGTTGCACCCGTAATTCCACGTAAGGAATTTTCCATTTGCCCGCTGTCAGGGTCCCTTCCGCCTTGTCGGAGATCGGTTCCAATTGATAATCCTTGTTTTCTTCCTTTTTCTTATCTTCGAAGTAAGCGCGGGCCGACTTGAGAGCTTCTTTGGCCTGTTTCTCCACGGCCACCACCATGACCTGGGAATTCTTGCGGTTATCCTTCTCCTTCAAATACCTGCCGTAGAGCAGGAGAACTCCATTCTCATCAACCTCAGCGGGATCTTTTTTTTCCCAAACCCCTTCGGGTGCGCTCAAGGCCAGGGGCACTTTGCTGCCCTGAAAGGTGTCCAGGGTAGGCGGCTGCTCGCGCCAGCCGCGGCGCTCGTCGATGAGGACAAAGCCGCGGTTGTCCCTTTGCAGGTCGGTCAACTCTTGCTGGGCTTCCTCCAGGGTAGGGGCGGCCATGAGGAGGTAACATTCGCCCTGCCAGAACACTTGCTTGATCTGGCCCTTGAATTCCAGGCGCTGGGCGGTCTGGCCGGCCAGCTCCGTGGTATCGGTCTTTTCGGCCAGCTCGAGCGTCTCGCCGAAAAAGTTTTCCAGGTGCTCCTTGCCCTCCTTGACGAGCTCGGCATCGCGCGGCTTGCGCGTGCCGAAGTCCTTGGCCCCGACCGCCAGCCAGGCATCCGCATCGGTTTTCTGCAAGGCCAGCACGGCTTTGAGGCCGGAGCGCAGGCTGCTATCCAGCTTCCAGACGCTTGTCGCCCCCAGCACGCCGAAGACCTTTTCTTGCGAATTGCGCAGATTGCGGATTTCCCCGTTGTAAGACCCCCCTGGCCCGCTTGCATGGTTTTCTTTGCTACCCAGCAATTGATCGCGCAGGAGGATAAAAGTCAGGACCAGCACGCCGGCGACAACGACAAAAACGCATGCCAGAACGACTTTCTTCCGGCTCCGCTGGTGCGGACCCCGGAAACGGTTTTGCACCAGGGGAGAAACGATGCCTTCGCCGGCAAATTCGCTGTTGACCGGGAGCGGCCCGGGAGTGGTCTGAACCAAGAAATTGGTATCGGCAATCGGAGCGGGAAGGTTTCGAGCCGGCGCCGTTCTGGGGGGAGGCGACGGCGGCAAAGCAAGTGGAGATGGCGTCGCCGGTCTGGACCCGGCCACCGGTTTGGCCACCGGCATCGCCGGCGGAGTTGGTCGTGGCGCCGTCCCACCGCGGGCTGGACTGACCCCTCGTTCCGGATCGGAGCGAAATTGAAATACCGTCCCGCACAGGGGGCACTTCAACGACGTCGCACCCTTGACCTCCGACGGGCTGAATCTGTGCTGGCAGGTTGGATTCGGACAGGGAAGGCTGGACATTGGCGAAGGTCTCTGGGGGTTGCGACTCTTCCCATTATTATCCCGATCCGGAATGGGAACGCAAGTCCGTATTGGCGAGGCGAAAGTTGATATGGACCATGAACCTTGGTATATGCTACGGACTACGGATCACCGACTAGTTCGGACCAAGGGCACACGCCATGGCGGAAGGCAAAGAAGTCCAGGTTCACCTGTTGCCGCAGCTGGCGGCGCCGGGCCGGCTGGCCGGAAGCGTTGCCGTGGTCATCGATGTACTCCGGGCCACCACCACCATTATTCATGCTTTGGCGGCGGGTTGTTCTTGCGTCCGGCCCTGCGCGGAAGTTGAAGAAGCCAAAACCTTGGCAGGCAACATGCCCGCGGGCAAAGTCATCCTGGCGGGGGAGCGCGGCGGCAAGCCCCTCCCCGGCTTCGACCTGGGCAACTCACCGCGCGAATTCACCCCCAAAACCTGTGCCGGCACCACCCTGGTCCTGACCACAACCAATGGCACCCGCGCCCTCTTGCGCGCCGCCGAGGCTGAACGCGTCCTGATCGCCGGCTTCGTCAATTATTCCGCCGTGTGCGAACAACTGCGCCACGATCCGCGTCCTGTTCATATCGTGTGTGCCGGCACGGAAGGACAGGCCACCCTGGAAGACACCCTGCTCGCCGGCGCCCTGGTCGAATTCTTGTGCGAGGAGCTGGACGTGATGCTCAACGACAGCGCCCGGTTGGCCTGGGACTGCTTCGAGAACCACGGCCGGGTCCTTGTGGGCGCCCTGGAAATCAGCCACGGCGGGGCCAACCTCCGCCGCCTGGGCTATGATGACGACATCAAAGCCGCCGCCGACGTGGACAAATTCGCCCTCGTTCCCGAACTCCGCCGCAACCCCCTGCGCGTCGAAGTCGGCTCGGTGGGCATTGTGAGACATTGGCAGAAGTAATCCTGCTCACCGCTTGCGGCTTAGCGTTCCGAAGCGCTAAGCCGCAAGCGGTAGGTGTGACGAGGTCAATCATGGACATGGAAAAACTGGTCGCCCTGTGTCGGCGGCGCGGCTTTATCTTCCAGTCGAGCGAAATCTACGGCGGCATCAACGGCTTCTGGGACTACGGCCCCCTCGGCGTCGAGCTCAAGAAGAACATCAAGGACGCCTGGTGGCAAGACATGGTCCGCAACCCCCCTCTGGGACCGGACGGCCAGGAAATCAGCATGGTGGGTGTCGATTGCGCGATCATCATGAACCCGAAGGTGTGGGAAGCGAGCGGACATGTGGGAGGATTTGCAGATCCGATGGTGGGTTGCAAAGAATGCAACGGTCTGTTTCGCTCCGATCAGTACTACGTTGTCGGATTCAAGAAAATCCCAAGCGGCTCGTCGCGCGAAGCCTATGGCCAACTGTTCCTGTCGATCAGGGACGAAGGGGTGGCGGAGGTGGAGTCCCTCTTAAAGAAGCCTAGCACTGCTGAAAGGGACAACGAGCTTACTGAAGCCATTCGAATCGCAGAAGCGAAGCTTCAAGTGTGTAAGCCCGATTATGCCAAGACAGTGCAAGCAGGAAGCTTGCCGGAGGCGCTTGCACTCGCCACTCTAACAGGAAAGGAAAAGAAGGAATTTCCTGGCATCGAACCCTTTGGGGCATTTCCCTTGTCAGATTATTTCGAGTTTAAGTTTGGCTCGCCCCCATGCCCGAATTGCAGCCAAATGAAGCTCACCGAACCCCGGGCGTTCAACCTCATGTTTGAAAGTCATGCCGGTGCAATACAATCAGAGGAAAACAAGGTGTACCTTCGTCCGGAGACTGCTCAGGGAATTTTCGCTAACTTCAAGAATGTTCTAGACAGTACCCGGCTCAAGCTTCCATTCGGAATTGCCCAAATTGGTAAGGCGTTCCGCAATGAAATCAATCCTCGCAATTTCATTTTCCGCAGCCGGGAATTCGAGCAAATGGAAATCGAATTCTTCTGCCATCCGAATGATTCCATGAAGTGGTACGAGTACTGGCGCGATGTACGCAAGAATTGGTACACCAAGCTCGGAATCAACTCCGATAAACTACGGCCGCGCGAACAAGGGGAAAAGGAACTAGCCCATTATTCAAAAGCCACAACGGACATCGAATACCTTTTCCCGTTTTCGGAAGAACCCCAGGAATTGGAGGGCGTCGCTCACCGCGGCAGTTACGACTTGGAACAGCATGCCAAGCATTCCGGCAAGGACATGTCCTATTTCGATGAAGACGGCTGGAACGCCTGGAGTCAGGTGCACAAAGCGTCCCTGGGCGGGGACAAGAAGAAGGAGCAGGAGGCGAAGGAGAAGTTTCGCTGTGTGCCACACGTGATCGAGCCGTCGGCGGGGGCGGACCGCTTCACCCTGGCGGTCCTGTGTGAGGCTTACACCGAGGATGAAATCGGCGGCGAGGCGCGGACGGTGATGCGCTTCCATCCACGGCTGGCGCCCATCAAGGCCGCCATCTTGCCGCTGGTCAACAAGGGCGGCATGCCGGAAAAAGCCTACGCCTTGTACCGGGAGCTGAAGGCGGACTGGAACGTC
>WNFJ01502368.1_pt4 | contig 12186 bp, 13 predicted proteins | sample 5400461 | NCBI WGS metagenome assembly WNFJ01 (sample SAMN13153349, study PRJNA577476) | soil metagenome | isolation source: 115 cm saprolite on Douglas fir-dominated hillslope | place: USA:California | collected 2013-09-17
GCGGCCGCACGGCCATGAGCAGGTCCGGCGCACGCCCAGACGGCACGAACGACCGGCCAGGCTCGAACGACCGGCCGGGCTCGAACGACCAGGCGGGCTCGAACGACCGGCCGGGCTCGAAGGGCCGGCCGGGCTCGAAGGGCCGGACGGGCTCGAACGGCCGGCCAGGGCCGAACGAGGGCACCGGCTGGACGGTCATGAGCTACCTGATCGGCGGAATGGCGCTCTATGGCGGCATCGGCTGGCTGATCGGGCGGTGGACTGGTATCGCCGTGTTGTTCCCGATCGGGATGCTGTTCGGCCTGGGTTTGGCCCTCACGCTGGTCGTCCTGCGGTTCGGCAGGCCGTGACGGTCCCGCCGCGCGGCGCAGGGGCGGATCGGCAGCGGGCGAGTGGCACAGGAGCATGCGGTGAGTGACATCCAGGCGATGACAACGGCGAGCGGATGCCACCTCTTCAGCGGGTGCGGCTACCCGGCGCCGTCAATCAGCGACTTCTATTTCAAGCCCATCTTCACCATTGGCTCGTTCGAGTTCACCAAGCCGATGCTGCTCGCGATCCTCGCCGCGGCCATCGTGCTGGCCTTCTTCGGCGCCGCTTTCGCCCGGCCGAAGCTCGTCCCTCGCGGTGTGCAGAACCTCGGTGAGCTGGGCCTCCTTTTCGTCCGGGACCAGATACTACGGCCGCAGCTGGGCAAGAAAGGCGACCGGTTCCTGCCATTCCTTGTCTCCCTGTTCTTCTTCATCTGGATCATGAACCTGTTCGGGATCATCCCGCTGATCGAGTTCCCGGCGACCTCGAAATTCGCGTTCCCGGTCGCGCTGACCGCGATGGTCTGGGTCACCTACATGACGCTGGGCATCAGGAGCCAGGGGCCGATCGGCTACTTCAAGAACATGGCGGTACCGGCCGGCGCACCATGGTGGATCCTGCCGCTCCTGAGCCCGATCGAACTGCTCTCCAACATCATCGTGCGGCCGTTCACGCTCTCGATCCGGCTGTTCGCCAACATGCTGGCCGGTCACCTGCTGCTGCTGGTGTTCGCACTGGCCTCGTGGTACCTGTTCAGCCTCTCGATCGGCCTGCTGTTCGCTGCGACCTCGTTCGTCCTGACCATCATCCTGACCGCCCTTGAAGTGCTGATCCAGGCGCTGCAGGCGTTCATCTTCACCACGCTGACCGCGTTCTACTTCGCGGATGCGCTGGAATCATCGCACTGACCGACAACATTCGACAGACCCGGCGTAAAGAGGCACCGGGCCGGAGAAAGAGGAAACCGACACATGCATCCTCTGGTGCATCACCTGCTCTACAGTGCCGCAGGCACGCCTACCACCACGATCCATGTCGCCAAACTTGGCGCGCTTGTCTACGGCCTCGCGGCCATCGGCCCTGGCATCGGCATCGGTCTGGTCTTCGGCCACGCCATTGAGGCGATGGCCCGCCAGCCCGAGGCAGCGGGCATGATTACCACATATATGTGGATCGGCTTCGCGCTGACCGAGGCGCTCGCGCTGATCGGCATCGCCGTTCCGTTCTTCATAACCTGAGAACGAGGCCCGAGAGGTAGCCGCGCATGTTGCATCTGGCGCAGAGCGGATCGCAGAACCCGCTCGTCCCCAACCTGACCGAGCTGATCATCGGCGCGGTCTCGTTCTTCATCGTCTTCGGCGCGCTGGCCAAGGTGTTGCTGCCGAGGATCCAGAAGACGCTCGAGGAGCGCACCGACAAAATCGAGGGCGGCATCCAGCGCGCCGAGGAGGCGCAGGCCCAGGCGAACCGGTTGCTTGAGCAGTACAAGGAGCAACTCGCCGAGGCCCGGCACGAGGCGGCCCGGCTCCGTGAGGAGGCCAGGGAGGAGGGCGCCCGGATCATCGCCGAGATGCGCGAGCAGGCAGGTGCTGAATACCAGCGCCGGGTGGACGCGGCGCAGGCGCAGATCGAGGCCGACCGCCAGCGGGCGGTCAACTCGCTCAGGACCGAGGTGGGCACCCTGGCGGTGGAACTCGCCAGCCGGGTCGTGGGTGAGTCGCTGGAGAACGAGGCCAGGCAGCGCCGCGTCGTGGAGCGGTTCCTGGAGGATCTCGAAGGCCAGCAAGAAGAAACCGGCGCGAGGTCGCCCCGATGACTGCGCGCCCCGATCACCCCGGGCGCAGGGTCTCGCAGCACCAGCCCGTGCGGCACCGGGTTGCGCGGCACCGGGTTATGCAGCACAGCGTTCTGCGGCACAGCGTTCTGCAGCACAGGGTTCTGCCATGAGGGGCCCCAGCCGGGCCTCGCTGGCCGAGGCCAGGCAGCAGCTCTCCGCGGTCGTGACGTCAGCGGCCGCCGCCCGGACTCTTGGCGATGAGCTTTTCGCCGTCGTCGCGCTGCTGGACGCAGAGCCCGCTCTGCGCCGCGCGGTGGCCGACGGCAGCCGCCCGGCGGAAGCCAGGACCGGCCTGGTCAGGGAACTGCTGGGCGGGAAGGTCGGCGATGCCACTCTCGACTTGGTGGTCACCCTGGCCGCCGGACACTGGTCGAGTCCGGCTGACCTGTCCGAGGCGGCCGAGCAGCTGGCCGTGCTCGCCATCGTGGCGGCGGCCGAGCGCGGCCGCCATCTCGACGACCTGGAGGACGAGCTGTTCAGGTTTGGACGCGTGGTCGCGGGTGCGCCGGAGCTGCGCATAGTCCTGTCCAACCCCGATATTCCGGCGGAATACAAGCGCGGCCTGCTTGACTCGCTGCTCGAGGACAAGGCGACAGCCGACGCACGGCGCCTGATCAGCGAGGCCGCCACCCACCCCCGGGGACGTAACCTGGATGCGAGCCTGGCCGAATACGCCAGGCTGGCAGCGCAGTGGCGGGGTGGCCATCGCGCTCAGCGCGGATCAGCGCGCGCGGCTGGCCGCCGCCCTGGAGGCCGCCTACGGGCACGAGGTCCACCTCAATGTGCTCATCGATCCGCACTTGGTAGGTGGCATGTCCGTCCGGATCGGGGATGAGTTCATCGACGGCAGCGTGGCCAGCCGCCTGGCCGTGCTGCGGCGCCGTCTCGCGGCATGACGCCGGGCTCGGCGTGTACAAGAAGGCATAAGGCATAAGGCATAACGACAGACCGGCTGCAGATGACAACGAGAGAGACGCGAGGACGATGGCGGAGCTGACAATACGGCCCGACGAGATCCGGGACGCGCTGGCGAGCTTCGTCCAGGCGTACCAGCCGGACGCGGCCTCCAGGGAAGAGGTCGGTATCGTCGCCGAGGCCGGCGATGGCATCGCGCGGGTCGAGGGGTTGCCCTCGGCCATGGCGAACGAGCTGCTGGAATTCCCCGGCGGCATCCGCGGCCTCGCGCTCAACCTGGATGTGCGCGAGATCGGCGTGGTCATCCTCGGCGACTTCAGCAAGATCGACGAGGGCCAGCAGGTCCGGCGCACCGGCGAGGTGCTGTCCGTCCCCGTCGGCGACGGCTTCCTGGGCCGCGTGGTCGATCCGCTCGGTAATCCGATGGACGGCAAGGGGGAGATCGAGGGAACGCAGCTGCGCGCCCTTGAGGTGCAGGCGCCGTCGGTGGTGAAGCGGCAGAAGGTGAAGGAGCCGCTGCAGACCGGGATCAAGCCGATCGACGCGATCACCCCGATCGGGCGCGGCCAGCGCGAGCTGATCATCGGCGACCGGCAGACCGGGAAGACGGCCATCGCGGTCGACACGATCATCAACCAGCGGGCGAACTGGGAGTCGGGTGACCCGGCCCGCCAGGTCAAGTGCGTCTACGTGGCCATCGGCCAGAAGGGCTCCACCACGGCCCAGGTCAAGCAGGCGCTGGAGGATGCGGGCGCGATGGAGTACACCGCGATCGTGGCCGCGCCCGCCTCGGACCCGGCCGGCTTCAAGTACATCGCCCCCTATACCGGGTCCGCCATCGGCCAGCACTGGATGTACGCGGGCCAGCACGTGCTGATCATTTTCGATGACCTGTCCAAGCAGGCCGAGGCGTACCGGACCGTCTCGCTGCTGCTGCGCCGGCCGCCCGGCCGTGAGGCGTACCCGGGTGATGTCTTCTACCTGCACTCCCGGCTCCTTGAGCGGTGCGCGAAGCTCTCCGATGACATGGGCGGTGGCTCGCTGACCGGGCTGCCGATCGTCGAAACCAAGGCCAACGACATCTCCGCCTACATCCCCACCAACGTCATCTCCATCACCGACGGGCAGATCTTCCTGGAGACCGACCTGTTCAACTCCGGTGTCCGTCCCGCCATCAACGTCGGCCGGTCGGTGTCCCGGGTCGGCGGCGACGCGCAGATCAAGGCGATGAAGAAGGTCGCGGGCGGGCTGAAGCTGGCCCTCTCGCAGTACCGCGACCTGGAGGCATTCGCCTCCTTCGCCTCCGACCTGGACGCGGCCTCCCGCGCCCAGCTGGACCGGGGTGCGCGCCTGGTCGAACTGCTCAAGCAGCCCCAGTACAGCCCGCTGCCGGTGGAACGGCAGGTGGTGGTGATATGGGCGGGCACGTCCGGGTACCTCGATGACGTGCCCGTGGACGACATCGGCCGGTTCCAGGAGGAGTTCATCGACTCCGTGCAGCGAAAGCGCCCGGGCATCTACGACGCGATCAGGGAGACCGGCGAGCTGTCGGACGACACCGCGACCGCGCTCAAGGACGCGATCGACGAATTCCGCCGGGGGTTCGAGATCAGCGGCGGCGAGATGCTGGTCAAGGAGGAGCCGGTCGAGCCCCTCCCGGACGACCAGGCCGAGCGCGACACGGTAACCAGGTACGTGCCGCCTCCGGCGCCCGAGCAGTAGGGCGGGAGCACGCAGCATGGGAGCACAGCTTCGCGCGGTCAGGCAGCGGATCCGGGGAATCCAGGCCATTGCCAAGATCACGCGTGCTCAGGAGCTGATCGCGGCATCCCGGATCATCCGGGCCCAGCAGCGGGTGCATGACGCGGTGCCGTACGCGCGGGCGATCATCGAGGCCCTTGAGGCCGTGGTCAGCCGCTCCGCGCAGATCGACCACCCGCTGGTCCGCGAGCCGCAGAACCCGCAGCGGGCCGCGGTGGTCATTCTCACCAGTGACCGCGGGTTCGCCGGCGGCTACAACGCCAACGTCCTGCGCACGGCCGAGGGCCTGCGGGGGCTGCTGGCCGAGCGGGGCGTCGAGCCGGTGACGTACGTGGCCGGCCGGCGGGGCATCGCCTGGCACCGGTTCCGGAGCCGGGAGATGGCCGCGCAGTGGATGGGGTTCTCGGAGAATCCGAGATCCGGCAACGCCCACGACGTGGCCGCCACGGTGCTCGAGGCGTTCGGCCGCCCGGCCGATGAGGGCGGCGTGGACGAGATCTACGTCGTCTACACCGAGTTCGTGTCCATGCTCACCCAGAACGCCGTGGTGCACCGGATCCTCCCGGTGGAGATCGAGGAGACGACCGGCGAGCCACCCACCGGGCCCCTGCCGCTGTATGAGTTTGAGCCCTCACCACCGGACGTTCTGGATGCCCTTTTGCCGTGGTATGTGGAGAGCCGGATCTATCACGCGCTGCTTGAGAGCGCGGCATCGGAGATCGCGGCGCGGCGCCGGGCGATGAAGGCAGCCACCGACAACGCCAACGACCTGCTTGAGGGGTTCACCCGCGAGGCGAACAAGGCGCGGCAGGCCGAGATCACCCAGGAAATCAGCGAGATCGTCGGGGGCGCCAACGCGCTGGCCGAGACGCTCGCAGGGAAAGAGTGAGCATCGTCATGACCGAAACCGTAGAGAAGCCCGCCGCCGGCGGCGGGGAAGCGACCACCGCTGGCACCGGCCGCGTCGTGCGGGTGATCGGTCCCGTCGTGGACGTGGAGTTCCCCGCGGAGGAGCTGCCCGGCATCTACAACGCCCTGCATGTGGACGTGACGCTGGACGACGAGGTCCGGATGCTGACGCTGGAGGTGGAGCAGGACATCGGTGACAACGTGGTCCGCACCATCTCCATGGAGCCGACCGACGGCCTGGTGCGCGGCGCGCCGGTGGCCGACACCGGCGGGCCGATTTCGGTGCCGGTGGGGGACGTCACCAAGGGTCACCTGTTCAACGTGCTGGGCGAGACGCTGGACGTGCCGACCGCCTCGCTCAACATCACCGAGCGGTGGGGGATCCACCGTGACCCGCCGCCGTTCGACCAGCTGGAGCCGAGAACCGAGATCCTGGAGACCGGCATCAAGGTCCTCGACCTGCTCACGCCCTACGTCAAGGGCGGGAAGATCGGCTTGTTCGGCGGGGCCGGTGTCGGCAAGACGGTGCTCATCCCGGAGATGATCACCCGGGTGGCCAAGAACTTCGGCGGTGTGTCGGTGTTCGCCGGGGTCGGCGAGCGGACCCGCGAGGGCAACGACCTGTTCATCGAGATGACGGAGTCGAAGGTCATCCAGGACACCGCGCTGGTCTTCGGCCAGATGGACGAGCCGCCGGGCACCCGGCTGCGGGTCGGGCTCTCCGCCCTGACCATGGCCGAGTACTTCCGTGACGTGAAGGGCCAGGACGTGTTGCTGTTCATCGACAACATCTTCCGGTTCACCCAGGCGGGCTCGGAGGTCTCCACCCTGCTCGGCCGGATGCCGTCGGCCGTGGGGTACCAGCCCACGCTGGCCGACGAGATGGGCCAGCTGCAGGAGCGGATCACCTCCACCAGTGGCCACTCGATCACCTCGATGCAGGCCATCTACGTGCCCGCGGACGACATCACCGACCCGGCGCCGCACACCACGTTCGCGCACCTGGACGCGACGACCGTGCTCTCCCGTGAGATCACCGAGAAGGGCATCTTCCCCGCGGTGGACCCGCTCGACTCCACCTCCCGCATCCTGGACGCCAAGTACATCGGGCAGGAGCACTACGACGTCGCCCGCGAGACGCAGCGGATCCTGCAGCGGTACAAGGAACTGCAGGACATCATCGCCCTGCTCGGCATCGATGAGCTGTCCGAGGAAGACCAGGTCACGGTGAAGCGGGCCCGGAGGATCGAGCGTTTCCTGTCCCACCCCATGTTCGTCGCCGAGCAGTTCACTGGCCTGCCCGGCGTGTTCGTGCCGCTGAGCGACACGATCTCCTCGTTCAAGGCGATCACCGAGGGCCAATACGATCAGGTCCCCGAGCAGGCCTTCTTCATGTGCGGCGGGATCGAGGACGTGGAGCGCAAGGCGCAGGAGCTGGAGCGCCGGTGAGGGGGATGCCGCGGTGACGGTACGCGTACAGCTGGTCGTCCCGGACGGCGAGATCTGGGCGGGGAACGCCCGGATGGTGATCGCCAAGACCCTCGACGGCGACCTCGGCGTGCTGACCGGCCATCCGCCTGTGCTCGGCATCCTGGCCGAGGGCAGCGTGGTCCGGATCCTCGACCCTGAGGCCGGCGAGGAAGCTCGTGGCCCGGAGGTGATGATCGCGGTGGGCAGCGGGTTCCTGTCCGTCGCCGACGACCGGGTATCGATCTTCTCCGGGCAGGCCGAGGTGGGCACGCGGGTGGACCGGGCGGCCGCGCAGGCCCAGCTCGACGCGGCGCTGGAAGCGGCCGGGTCCCAGCCTCCGGGAGATCAGGAGCCGCCCGAGGTGAAGTACTCCCGGGCGCTGCTCAGGGCCGCGGGCGAGCGGTCCTGACGCGGGCCAGCGCGGAGGCCCGGAGGTGAGCGGAGCGCTGGCATTCGACGCGGCCTGGCTTTTCGCTGGCTTCCTGCTCCTCGCCCTGCTCCTCGCGGCCGGCATCACGGTGCGCAGGCTCCTGCTTGAGCGCGGCGGCGGCACGGTCGAGTGCGGCCTGCGCCTGCCGGACGGGGCCTGGCGCTGGTATCACGTTTTCGGCGTCCTGCTGACTCCTGACGAGGTGTTCGAGCGGCGTACCCTCACCGTGGTCTCCCGGCGCGACAGCGATCCCGTGGAAGCGGCCAGCCTGGGGGAGGGGGCCGTGGTGGTGGAGTGCCGGGTCGGGGAGCCGGCCGAAACGGTCGAGCTCGCCATGGGGGAGTCGGCGCTGACCGGCTTCCTCGCCTGGCTGGAAGCCGCCCCCCCCGGCTCCTACCTGGGCCAGACCGGCTGACCCTGCGCTGACACCGTAAGACCGACGCGGTCACCGACGACACACCGTCGGCCTGTACGGATGCCTGCCAGCCAGCGGCTCACTGCACGGATGCCCCCTAGCGCTCTCCGCCGGGCTTCCAGAGCACGTCGCCGCGGGACTCGTTGGCCCGCCGAGAGAGGATGAACAGCAGGTCGGAGAGCCTGTTGAGGTACTGGGCGGTGAGCGGGTTGACCGACTCACCACCCGCGTCAAGAGCCGCCCAGCAGCTGCGCTCGGCCCGCCGGACGACGGTCCGCGCCATATGCAGCAGTGCGGCTCCCGGAGTGCCACCGGGAAGGATAAAACTACGGAGCGCCGGAAGACCTTCGTTTTGTGTATCGCAGGCTTTTTCCAGCGCGGTGATGTACTCCCCGGTTATCCGCAGCGGCGGGTAAGCCGGGTGCTCGGTCACTGGATTGCACAGGTCGGCGCCGAGATCAAAGAGCTCATTCTGGATCCTGGCCAGCAGCATCACCATGTCGCCGGGCAGATTGCCCAGCGCGATCGCCGTCCCGATCGCGCAATTGGCCTCGTCGGTGTCGGCGTAGGCGGCTAGCCGGGGATCTGTCTTGGGGACCCGGCTGGTGTCGCCCAGCGCCGTCGTGCCGTCGTCGCCGGTTCTGGTGTAGATGCGGGAGAGCACGACGGGCTGCTCCCTGCGGTCACGCGCCATGCGATCCACCGTAGCGGGCCGCCGGGACGGCGCGAAGTCGGTCCGCTGATCAATCCCCTGAACTGGGGTATTCCCAAAATGGCCACGATGTGGCATCGTATGAACACGAAGGGTAATTGCAGGCACGGGGCCATCAGCCCTGAGCCTGCACGGCCACCGCATCACGGAGCCAGGCGGTTCTCGGGGGCCCGCCAGCGCACGGCGGTGGCCACAGGGGAGGGAGCGCGCTCCCGGTGTTCTTCAGCCGGGAGCGCGCTTTACCGTGCCCCTGGGCCATGTGGCATGATCCCTCTCTTACGCACGAGTAGGGTGTCGCGTAGCCCTGCAAACTGTGGTCGTGAGGTTGCCGTGTACGACTATGTCATCATCGGTGCCGGTAGCGCCGGATGCGTCCTTGCGTCGCGCCTCACGGAGAACCCGTCCGCGCGCGTCCTGCTCCTTGAGGCAGGCCCGCCCGATGACGCCGAAGAGATACACATCCCGGCCGCGCTGAACCTGCTCTTCCAGAGCGCCTACGACTGGGACTTCCACACCGTCCCCCAGGAGCGCGCCGCTGGCCGGTCCATCTACTGGCCCAGGGGGCGCACTCTCGGCGGATCATCGTCGATCAACGCGATGATCTACATCCGGGGCAGCCGCCACGACTACGACACCTGGCGTGACGAGTACGGCTGCGCCGGATGGGGCTACTGCGACCTGCTGCCCTACTTCCGCCGGGCCGAGGACAATTCCCGCGGCGAGTCGGCCTATCACGGGGTCTCCGGGCCGCTGAGCGTCCAGGACCTGAAGTACAAGTCGCCGCTGACCAAGGCGTTCGTGGCCGCCTCCCGGGAGTGCGGGCTGCCCGCGAACGAGGACTTCAACGGCGCGGCCCAGGACGGCAGCGGCTTCTACCAGGTCACGCAGCGCGATGGGCGGCGCTGGTCAGCGGCGGACGCTTACCTGCACCCGGCGATGTCGCGGCCCAACCTGACCGTGCTGACCGATGCCCGGGTGACCGGGATCGTCATCGAGGCCGACCGGGCGGTCGGCGTCCGCTACCTTCTGCGCGGCGAGGAGGAGGAAGCCCGCGCCGACGGCGAGGTCATCCTCTCGGCCGGTGCCATCGGCAGCCCGCAACTGCTCATGCTGTCCGGCATCGGCCCCGCCGATCACCTGCGTGACGTCGGCATCACCGTGGTCGTGGACAGCCCCGGCGTGGGCGCGAACCTGTCCGACCACCCGGTCGTGCCCGCCATGTGGCGGACCCCGAAGGTGCCCGCGCTGTGGGAGAAGGCCGGCCTGGCGGTACCTGCACTCCGGCCCGCTGACGTCGAACGTCGCCGAAGCAGGCGGGTTCAGCCGCTCCATGCCGTCGCTCCAGGCGCCCGATCTCCAGTGGCACGTCCTGCCCACCCCGTTCACCCGCAACGGGCTCGGCGACCCGGCCACCAGGGCCATCTCGTTGCTGGTCACGCTGGTATCCGTGGGGAGCCGCGGCTTCGTCAGGTTGCGCAGCGACGACCCCAGGCACAAGCCGGCCATCGATCCGGCCTACCTGTCGGACGGCGCCGATATCGACCCGATTATCAGCGGACTGCGGATGGCCAGGGAGTTCGCCGCCGCCAGCGCGATGGCCAAGCTCTGCACGGTGGAACTGGCCCCCGGCCCGGGTGTCCGTACCGATACCGAGTTGGTCGAGTTCATCCGGAACGATATCGGGACGCTCTACCACCCGGTCGGCACCTGCGCGATGGGCGGCGATTCCCGGCTGGCCGCGAGCAGGCTGACCAGCGTGGTGGACCCGGAACTGCGCGTCAGGGGGATCGAGGGCCTGCGCGTGGTGGACGCCTCGGTCATGCCCGCGGTCCCGAGGGGCAACACCAACGCGCCGACCATCGCCATCGCGGAGCGTGCCGCGGACCTTATCTCCGGCCGGGCACCGCTGGAGCCGGTGGACCCCGCCCTGGTCGGCGAGCCGCTGCCCGCCGACCAGCGCTAGTAGCCTGCGCGCTCGGTCAGCGGTAGCGCTTGCCGTGCAGGAGCGTGACCAGGCTGAGCACCCGGCGCATGTCCTTGTCCGAGCGCGCCAGCGAGGTGAGGTTCACCAGCGGGCGCATCCGCTGCCGGGTGATCGCTTTGGCGTGGGAGAACTCGCGGAGCCCGTCGGCACCATGAATTCTGCCGAAACCGGAATCACCGCTCCCACCGAACGGAAGAGCCGGTACTGACGCAAACGCGATGACCGAGTTGATGGCGGTCATCCCGCTGCGCAGCGTGCGGGCGGCCTCCATGGCGGATTTCCTGTTGCCCGAGAACACCGTGGCGCCGAGGCCGTAGCGGCCGGCGTTGGCCAGGCGTACGCCCTCCTCCAGGTCCGCAACCCTGGTCACAGTCAGCGTGGGCCCGAATGTCTCCTCCGTGATCGCCCGGCTTTCCTCCGGCACATCGGCGAGCACCACGGGGCTGACATAGGGCTTGCGGATGCTCGACATGTCGCCGATCACCGGGCGGCCTCCACGGGCGAGCGCGTCGGCGATGTGCCGCTCGATGACATCGATCTGGCCCGGCATGGTCATCGGGCCATACGACGCCTCCCGGTCATCACCGGGACGGGCTGCGCCGATCCGTTCGGAAAGCTTCTCCAGGAACGTGTGGTAGACGTCCTCCATGACGTACACGCGCTCGACGCCGACGCAGGTCTGCCCGGCGTTGGACAGGGCCCCCCAGGCGGCGGCGTCGGCGGCCGCGTCCAGGTCGGCGTCGGCGCTGACCAGGAATGCGTCCTTGCCGCCGCACTCGGCCACCATCGGGGTCAGGTTCTCCGCGCAGGCGGCCATGACCTTCTTCGCCGTGGCCGCCGAGCCGGTGAAGGCAATCTTGTTGACCGCGCTCGCGGCCAGGGCCTGGCCGGTCTCGGCCGCCCCCGTGATCAGTTGCAGCACCGGCTGTTCGGGTACGACATCGGCGAACGAGCTGACCAGCCAGCCGCCGACCGCGGGCGTGAACTCGCTGGGCTTGAACACCACCGCGTTGCCGGCCGCGAGGGCGTAGGCGATCGAGCCCATGGGGGTGAACACCGGGTAGTTCCACGGCCCGAGCACGCCGACCACGCCCAGCGGCTGGTATTCGACCGTGGCGGCCTGGTTGATGGCGATGAGCCCACTGCGGACACGGCGCGGGCCGAGCACCTTACGGGCGTTCCGGGCCGCCCAGTCGATGTGCACGATCGCGAGGATGATCTCCAGCTGGGCGTCAGCCAACGGCTTGCCCGTCTCGGTGTGCACGAGTTCCGCGAGCCGCGCTATGTACCTCGTGAGGTGGGATTTCCAGGCCAGGAGCCGGGTCCGCCGCTGTTTCCAGTCCAGGCCCGACCACCACGTGGCGGCGATCCGCGCGGTCTCGACGGTCGCGCCGACCTCGCTGTCCCGCATGGCCGGAAAGGTCGCGATCACCTCGGATGT
>WNFJ01510124.1_pt1 | contig 12186 bp, 9 predicted proteins | sample 5400461 | NCBI WGS metagenome assembly WNFJ01 (sample SAMN13153349, study PRJNA577476) | soil metagenome | isolation source: 115 cm saprolite on Douglas fir-dominated hillslope | place: USA:California | collected 2013-09-17
CGCATCAGGGTGTAGGCTCCTTTACCGGAGATTTTGTTGCTCGTCACAACAAAACCTACACCCTCTCTCTTTTTTACACACAAGAAGTTACGTCACCGAGTTAGTCACTGACCGCGGAGTCTTTTGCCGAACGTCGTCCGCGCGGCTAATTTCACTTCAGTAGGCCAGTGCCGCCTCTTCGCTCTCCTATGCTACGATGTCTGCCCGGATGCGCGTCGTCGAGAAAACCCAATTAATGTCCGCCACCGAAATCGAGCGCACGTTACAGCGCCTGGCGCATGAGATCGTCGAGAAAAGCGGTGGCACGGCGAATCTGGCACTCATCGGAATTCGCCGCCGGGGCGTGCCTCTGGCGCAGCGGATCGCGCGCTCGATGCACCGCATCGAGCACGTGGAAGTCCCCGTGGGAACACTGGACATCACGCTCTATCGCGATGATCTCTCCAAGATAGCGTCTCAGCCGGTCATGCATTCGAGCGAAATACCGTTTGGGGTTGACGATAAGGATGTGCTCCTGGTGGACGATGTTCTCTATACCGGGCGGACGGCACGCGCGGCCATGAACGGCCTCTTCGATCTTGGCCGGCCCAGCCGCGTGCGCATGGCGGTCCTCATCGATCGAGGCCATCGCGAACTTCCCATCGAAGCAAGCTTCGTAGGCCGGTCCGTGCAAACCAGCGATCGCGAGATTATCGAAGTGCGCTTGCAGGAAGTTGACGACGAAGAACGCGTAATGCTCGTCGAACGCGTGGAAGGATGACCGCGCGGCGGCACTGCGCATCGATGCTGCCGGCAAATATCTCCGAGGAGCCGAAGTGGCAGAACGCCTGCGCGACCTGCTGAGCATTGAAGAGTTAACCGCGGCGCAGATCGCTTTTCTTCTCGACGAAGCCAAGCCGTTCCAGGAATTTCAGCGATACCCGCTAAAAAAGCTGGCCACTCTGCGCGGCAAAACGGTCGCATTGGCGTTCTTCGAGGCTTCCACCCGCACGCGCATCAGCTTTGCAACCGCCGCGTCGCGGCTTGGCGCAGACACCATGAACTTGCAGGCTGAGTCTTCCAGCTTGAAGAAGGGGGAATCTCTTCTCGATACCGCCCGCACACTCGACGCCATGAAGCCGGACTGTATCGTGATGCGCCACAGTTCCTCGGGCGCTGCCGATTTTGTGGCGCGGCACTTGGATATTCCCGTAATCAATGCCGGCGACGGTACGCACGAGCACCCCACTCAGGCGCTCCTCGATGCGCTCACCATCCGTGACCGGCGCGGCAGCATGGAAAATCTGAACGTCACCATCATCGGCGATATTCTGCATAGCCGCGTGGCTCGCTCCAATCTCCACCTGCTCGGCAAATTCGGCTGCCGTTTCACGCTTTGTGGCCCGCCGATGTGGTTGCCCCGGGAATTTGAATGCCTGGGCAAGCAGATTCGGCGCTCGTCCAGGGTCGAGGATGCCCTCGAAGGGGCCGACGCGGTCATCGTTCTTCGGGTCCAGCAGGAACGTCTGCATGAACCAGCCCTGCCGCTGGACGAATACATTTTGCTTTATCAACTCACGCCCGAGCGTCTCAAAATCGCCCGTCCCGGAGCGCTCGTGCTTCACCCCGGCCCCATGATTCGTGGATTGGAGATTGATCCTGCTGTCGCGGACGGGCCCCAGTCTTGCGTCCTGGAGCAGGTAACCAATGGCTTGGCCGTGCGTATGGCCATCCTCTTCGTCATGATTGCGACCGGATCGGAAACCGACGATGCCAAAGGATCCGCCCATGCTGCTCATTAAAAACGGGCGGGTCATCGATCCCGCGAGAGGAACCGATGCGAAGCTCAACATATGGGTTGACGGAGATCGCATTGCACGTATCGGACCGGCGGAAGCTCCGGAGCGTCCCGCATCTCCTAATGGCCAAACGCTCGATGCCACCGGGCTTGTCGTTGCCCCTGGTTTCATCGATTTGCATTGTCATCTGCGCGAGCCGGGCGGGGAAAGCTCCGAAACCGTCGAAACGGGAACGCGCGCGGCGGCGCGTGGCGGCTTCACGGCCGTATGCCCCATGCCAAACACGCGCCCTGTCAATGACAATGCCTCGGTCACGCGAGCAGTCATGGAGCGCGCTGCCGCCGTAGCCAGCACGCGCGTCTGGCCCATCGGGGCCGTATCTTTGGGGAGCCGTGGCGAAGCTCTGGCCGAAATCGGCGCTATGCAAAAGGCCGGCATTGTCGCGGTCAGTGACGATGGGCGTCCCATCGCTTCAGCCAAACTCTTGCGCCAGGTGATGGACTATTGCCGCGCGCTCGACCTGCCGGTAATCGATCATTGTGAGGACGCCTCGCTATTTGCCGGCGCGGTCATGCGCGAGGGGCGCCAATCGGTGCGCCTGGGCCTTCGCGGCATGCCCGCCGCTACCGAATCGATCGCCGTCGCGCGAGATATCCAGGTGACCGAGCTGACGGGCTGCCGCTTCCACGTCGCCCACCTCTCCTCGCGCGCCTCGCTCGATCTGGTGCGCACCGCCAAAAAGCGCGGATTGCAGGTAAGCTGCGAAGTCACCCCACACCATTTCACCCTATGTGACGAGGATGTCGTCTACGATGCGCGTTTCAAGATGAATCCACCCCTGACTTCCTCGGAGGACCGCGCCGCGTTGATTGAAGGGCTCGCCGATGGGACCGTAGACGCCATCGCCACCGATCATGCGCCGCATGAGGCGGCCACTAAAGAAGTCGAATTCGACCGCGCGCCTTTCGGTGTCACGGGATTTGAAACCGCCTTGGCGCTGGCGTTGGAGCTCGTTCACTCGGGACGCCTTTCGCTCGTCCGCATGGTAGAGCTCTTTACAACCGGCCCGGCTCGTGTTCTTGGGCGAAAGCGCTCGATTGCGCCCGGCGAGCCGGCCGACCTCACACTCTTCTCCACCGACCAACCTTGGACCTTTCACGCCAAAGAATCGGCGAGCAAGTCAACCAATACTCCATTCGACGGCCGGAAATTCCGCGGCGCGCCCATGGCTACGGTTGTCGCGGGACGAATCATGTATCGCCGAGACGCATAAACGCGGAGACACTTCCGGTTGGAAGCGCGAGAGGCGGAAAAGCTAGCGGGTGGCGGGTTCTGCTGCCGGATGCATGCCGTGCTGCGGCACTTCGTGGATGCCGCGAGGCGGCGGTTCCTGGTGAGCGCGATAGAAATGATCGAGGGGACCAGGGCCTTTCCCGATAGCAAAACCATTTTCAATGGCTTTCACTACGTAAGCCTTGGCAAGCATAACCGCCTCGTGCAGGCCGCGACCCAAAGCGAGTTGCGCGGCAATCGCCGAGGCAAACGTGCAACCCGAGCCGTGGGTATGGTCTGTGCGAACGTGGTCGCCGCCCAGCGTCAGCGCTTCAGCGCCATCGAAAAGCAGGTCGACGGCCTTTTCCATGTGGCCGCCCTTGACAACAACGGCGCGTGCTCCGCGCTCGAACAGTTTGCGCGCCGCAGCCTCCATGCCGGCCAGGTCCTTGATCTCCACGCCGGAAAGCAATACCGCTTCCGGAACATTGGGCGTGATGACTGAAGCACGCTTCATCAGTTCGTCCGCGACGTATTTCACTCCGCCCGCATCGAGCAAATCCGGTCCGCCAGATGTCGCCTGGACTACCGGATCCAGCACGACATTCGAGAAATTGGCCTTGTCCAGAAACTCCGCCACGGCGACCGCGTTAGCGCGATTCCCCAGCATGCCGATTTTCACTGCCGCGATGTTTAAGTCCTCCGCCAGCGCGTCGAGTTGCGCCCGCAACGTCGCCGCCGGTGTCACATGAACTGCTTTCACACCCTGAGTGGATTGTACCGTGAGGGCAGTGATCGCTGCGACGCCGTAACAGTTGTTCGCTGACAAGGTCTTCAAGTCGGCGGCGATTCCCGCGCCACACGAAGGATCGAATCCTGCAATTGTCAGAACGATGGGTAAAGAAGAGTGATGGTGATTATTCAACTCGTCGTGCCCTCCGCGCCAGGCACAAATGCCGGCCACTCCGTATCCCGGAGTGTACCGGCACAGCAGAATTTACGCGTGTCGACCCGCCTGCGCAAGTTCTTTTCGTGGGAAAGAAAAAGTTTTTTCGGCTTACAGGCCCACATCAATAAGTAGGATGCATTGTGGAACGGTCGGATGCGCGGAAATGAGAAAGAAATTACGGGAAAAGACCGCGAACGAGCATGGCCTCGGTCACGCGGCTGACCGCTAGCACGTAAGCGCCGGCGCGCGAATGCGTGCGGTGTTTGCGCATGGTCATGTAGACTTCGTTGAAGGCGTGACGCATGACGGATTCCAGCTTTTGGTTCACATCGGTATCCTGCCAGTGGCCGCCTTGCAGATTCTGCGCCCATTCAAAATAGCTGACCGCAACTCCGCCCGCGCTGGCCAGGATATCGGGAATGACGAAGATCCCTTTCCGCGTCAGAACCTCGTCGGCATGCGGCGTGGTCGGTCCGTTGGCCCCTTCAGCCAGAATTTTGGCCTTGACCTGGTCGGCATTGTGCAAGGTGATGGCATTCTCCAGCGCCGCCGGGATGAGAATGTCGCATTTGAGAGCCAGCAGGTCCTCGTTCGAAATACGGGACGCGCCGGGCATACCCACGACAGTTCCGGCGCGTTCCTTGTAGCGGTAAGCCTTCAGGGGGTCGATCCCACGTGAGTTAAAGACCCCGCCCCGCGAGTCGCTGAGCGCCACGATTTTTGCCTTCTTCTCGAAAAGAATACGGGCCACCGCGGACCCCACATTGCCGTAGCCCTGCACGGCTACGCTTGCTCCCCGCAGAGAAAGCCTTTTCAGCTTGCAGGCTTCCTCGAGTGCAAATAAAAGGCCCCGCGCGGTGGCGTCAGCTCGGCCTTCCGAACCTCCCAGCGAAATGGGCTTCCCCGTAACCGACCCCGGCGCAGCCTCTCCCGTCAACGTGGCATACGTATCCATCATCCACGCCATGGTTTGAGCGTCAGTGGCCACGTCGGGCGCGGGGATATCGCGCTTGGGTCCCAATATGGGAGAAATTTCGTAAGTGAACCGGCGCGTCAGGCGCTCCAACTCGCCCCGTGACATTCGCTTGGCATCACAAATCACGCCGCCCTTGGCGCCGCCATAGGGAACATTTACGGTCGCCGTCTTCCAAGTCATCCAGGACGCGAGCGCCTTGACTTCGTCCAACGTGAGGTTGGGATGATAACGAACGCCGCCCTTGGCCGGGCCTCGGGCCGTATTGTGCTGCACGCGATAGCCGGCAAACACCTTTACCTGGCCATTATCCAGCTTGATGGGAATGGAAACTTCCATCACCCGCTTTGGCGTGCGCAGGATCTGCCGCAGTCCCGGATCGATTTTCAGGAACTCCGCTGCCATATCGAATTGAATCTGAGCGATGCGGAAGGGGTTGAGATCCTCCCGAGGAGCCACTTTCGGAATCACCGGTTGCGGGATAGCTTTGGCGACCGTTCCCATCCAGTATCTCCTTGTCGTTTTGGCGCCTGGAGCGCTTTGCTCTTCTAGGCTCGTGCCGCGCGTGCGGCTGGCCGCGCATAACGGTCACGGCATCCGGCGGAGCAGAAGTGCGTGATATGGCCCGATTTCTCCAGCTTGAATGAAATCTCCGGGGAGACATAAGTGCCACAAACTGGGTCCCGATGCAGACGGATTGCCGCGGAAGATCTCTTTGGCTGCTGCCCGCACGAAATCTCGCGGCCATCTGACGCCCGTTGCCGCATGTAGGCCACGAGGCCGCCGGTTACGGCCGTCCATACAATCGCCCGTAATATGCGGTCAAGCGAATTCATTTGTCCTCAAATGATTGAAACAAGGGCGCAGTGTATTGAGTACCAAAAGGGCTTGTCAATTGAATCCGGGAGCGCCTGTCGAATTTGGTGGTTCAACTTAGGACACGGAGCGCAGCTCCTGCATCTCGCATAACACTGATACTACAGAGGTTAGCAAACGCTACGAGGGCGAACTGGGCGGAATGCTCACAACGCCCATATAGGGTTGCAAGACTTCTGGAATCAGGATCGATCCGTCGGCCTGCTGGTAGTTTTCGATCAAGGCCAGCCACGTGCGCCCCACCGCCAACCCCGACCCATTCAGTGTGTGTACGAACTCACTCTTGCCGCCCTTTGGTTTGAATCGAATGCCGCTTCGGCGTGCCTGAAACGCTTCGCAATTCGAGCAGGATGAAATTTCGCGAAACTCATTTGCCGAGGGGAGCCAAACTTCAATGTCGTACGTTTTGCTCGAGGCAAAGCCCATATCTCCGGTACTAAGCAAAACAACTCGATAATGTAAGCCGAGCTTTTGCAACAGCGACTCGGCATCGCGTACTAGGGATTCTAGTTCTTCATAGCTCTGCTCGGGCCGCGTGAATTTGAACATCTCCACTTTTTGAAATTGGTGCTGGCGGAGAATTCCGCGCGTATCCTTGCCGGCGGCTCCCGCTTCGGAACGAAAGCATGCCGTCCAGGCACACGCCTTTATGGGTAGCCGCTCCGCGTCCAAAGTTTCGTCTCTATAAAGGCTGGTTAGCTCGACTTCCGCGGTAGGCGTGAGCCAGAGATCGGTGTTTTCAATATGAAACATGTCCGCCGCGAATTTTGGGAGCTGGCCCACGCCCGTCAAGGATGCCGTGTTGACCAGAAACGGCGGCAGGTATTCCGTGTACTCGTTGCGCGTGTGCGCATCGAGAAAGAAATTCGCCAGGGCTCTCTCGAGCCGCGCTCCTAACCCGCGGTAAAGGGCGAAACGCGCGCCCGCTATTTTCGCTGCGCGCTCCAGATCCAGAATACCGGTGCGCTCGCCGACTTCCCAATGCGGCCTGGGCGGAAAATCGAATTGCGGAGGGCTGCCCCAGCGTCGAACTTCGACATTGCACTTGGCATCATGCCCTACCGGCACGGAGGCGTGCGGGAGGTTCGGCACGGACAGCATGAAGTCCTGTAGCTGTGCATCGAGCCGGGCAATCTCCTCATCCGCGCGCTTGATCTCCTCCGAGGCGCGCTTCATTTCGGCAATCAAATCATCCGCTTTTTCGCCCGCGCGTTTGCGCCGGGCAATCTCTTCGCTGGCCTTGTTACGCTCGGCCTTGCGGCGTTCAGTGAGCGTAATCAGTTCGCGCCGCGCGCGATCGAGCGTCTTAAAAGCCTCGAAGTCTATGCGCACACCGCGATTGGCCGCCATTTTCTCGAATTCCGGCAGGTGATCGCGAAAGTAGCTGAGGTCATGCATGGCCGGACAGGATACCGTAAGCTCGCGACGTAAGAAACCTGCCGCCTATTTTGGGCGCGTTATTTCACGGTTGGGCGGCTCCAGTGGACCGTATATCATGGCAGCAGTTATCATCGGATTTACGCCGTAATGGAGCAAACCGCGCAACTCGCAATCTCCAGCCCCTCGCAAAGCGGCGACCAATTCCTGTGGGGTTTTTGGTACCCGGTCCTGCGGAGCAACCAGATTCGTGGCCGGAGGCTGGCGACTTCCACGCGGCTGGAGATCCCCCTGGTGCTTGGACGCGATGCCGCTGGCAAACCTTTCGCTCTCCGCGATGTCTGCCCGCACCGGGCCTTCCCGCTGTCGCTTGGGCGTTACGATGGGCACACCGTCGAGTGTGCCTATCATGGATGGCGCTTCGATGCCCACACCGGACAATGCCGCTTGGTCCCCTCTATCACCGGCGATTCCAAGCTCCAATGCGACCGCATCTACGCGAGAAGCTTCCCGTGCGAAGAGCGCGACGGCTATGTATGGGTTTATTTCGCCGATCCAGACGGAAGTTTCCCCGGTGCGGGCTCGGCCCCCCCGGCGCCGGAGTTGCCAAAATATAGCGGCCGCTATCGCATCGCGCATCTGTCCGCCATGCTGGGCTGCAGCATGGATACCGCGATCATCGGGCTGATGGATCCCGCTCACGGCCCATTTGTGCACCGGTCGTGGTGGTGGCGGAGCCGTCGCAGCATCCGCGAAAAGCAAAAAAGCTTTGAACCAATTCCGCGGGGGTTTCGGATGAGCCCGCATTCGCCCTCGGCCAACAGCGCCCCTTACAAACTGCTGAAGATTTACGGCGCCGCGGTCACCACGCAGATCGATTTCGTGCTCCCCAGTATGCGCACCGAAGAGATTCGCTGCGGCAAATACTGGTTCACCAATCGCACCACCATCACGCCGATTCGCCGCGACCTCTGCCGCCTGGATTTCTGCGCGGCGTGGAACCTATTCTCCTGGTTCCCCTTCGTGGCGCCGCTGCTGCACATTTTCGGGAAGCGCTTCATCGCCCAGGACCAGCGTGTGATTGAGCTGCAAGGCCCCGGCTTGAAGATCCAGCCTCGCATGATGCTCATTGACGATGCGGACCGGCAAGCGCGGTGGTATTTTCAGTTGAAGTCGGCGTACCTGGCGTCACAGCAGAGTGGCATGCCCATGCAGCATCCCCTGGAAGGCCCGGTCACGCTGCGCTGGCGCAGCTAGTTGATTGCCAAAGGGAACTGGGCAACGACGTTGTCATTCTGAGGTCGCCGCGGCGACCGAGGAATCTCTTCGTAAGCCCCGCGTTAGGTCTTTAGCCGCAGCAGTTTCGTCAGATTGCCGCCGAGAACGGCTTCTTTCTCTGCATCGGTGATCTGCGCGCCCAGGATCGCGTCGATCGTGTCGGGCCACACCAGCGGAATATCGGTGCCATAGGAGAATTGATTTCAGCCCCTCTTGCCTCACCCGATAAGCGGGAGCAGTTTCTCTTGGACGTCCGCAGAGGACGAATTGATCTGCTCAAAGTCACGCATCAGAACCGTGGCCGCGCCGTTGTTGTGCTGGTTCGCTTGGACTTGGGAGGGCCTCCTCATCGAAATCCCGATGGAGAGGAAGTTCCATGTCCGCATTTCCACATTTATCGTGAAGGGTTTGGCGACAAGTGGGCATTACCCGTGCCAGCTGAAAGATTCCCTGATTTATCAGACTACTGGCGCACCCTTCAAGACTTCATGGGCTACTGCAATGTGACGAAGCCCCCTGTCATCGATAAAGTCCTCCTATGATGGACGAAATTCACGCGCTGATTGAGCAATACACGGCTTGGCTCAAGGACAAGACTGCGCTTCGACAAGTGGAGGACTGGGTTGAAATTACGACCCCCTATCTTGACCGGCACAACGACTATCTACAAATCTATGTTCAAAGGAAAAACGGTGATTACGTCCTAACAGATGACGGTTACGTGCTGCAGGAACTGGAGCTTTCGGGCTGCAAGCTCGAATCCGCGAAGCGACAGGCATTGCTAAAGACAACATTGAACGGGTTCGGTATTCGTCTCCAGGGAGACAGGCTCGAAGTGCATGCATCTCGGGACAATTTTGCGGTCCGCAAGCACAATTTGGTTCAAGCCATGCTCGCCCTTGATGATCTCTTCTATTTAGCCGCACCCGTTGTCAGTAGTCTATTTTTTGAAGATGTTCAAGCTTGGCTCGATCTGCATGAGATTCGCTACACGCCTAACGTGAAATTCACGGGTAAGACAGGATATGATCACGTATTCGAGTTTGTGATTCCTAAGTCAAAGGCCAAACCCGAGAGAATAATCAAGCTAATTAACCGGCCGAATCGTGACACAGCCGAAGCTCTGGCCTTTTCCTGGATTGACACGAGGGAAGTTCGGCCGAGTTCCTCTCAGGCATACGCAATCCTAAATGATTCCGAGCGGTCGCCCAATCCTAACGTTCTCGATGCGCTTAAAAGTTACGAAGTACACGCCGTACTCTGGAGCAAACGCGAGGAAGCACGCGAGGAATTAGCCGCCTAACCGCATGGTTCTTTGATTGCTGCCGCGACTCTAAGCAAAAGAGTTCGATTGCGTTTTCAGCCGAAGGAGCTTGGTTAAATTGCCGCCGAGAACGGCTTCTTTCTCTGCATCGGTGATCTGCGCGCCCAGGATCGCGTCGATCGTGTCGGGCCACACCAGCGGAATATCGGTGCCATAAACGACCTGGCTTGCTCCTACCTCCGCCACCAGGTGCCGGACGCCCTCGGGCGTAAACACCATCGAGTCGACATAGACCTGCTGTTTGAGATATTCGCTGGGCTTTTTCTTGTTCATGCAGCCGGAATTCTGGCGGACGTCGCAGGCAACCTCGGTGCGTCCGAGGTAAGAAGGCATATAGCCGCCGGCGTGCGCCGCGCAGATTTTCAGATTGGGGAACTTGTCGAGCGTCCCGTCAAAAATCATGTGGGAAAGGAAAAGTGTGGTCTCCAGCGGATTTCCGATGATGTTCCCCAGATCGCCTCTTCCTTTGAGCCCGTCTTCCTTCACCGCATTCTCCGCGCCCGCCGGATGCATGAACACAATCACGCCAAGTTCCTGCGCTTTGGCCCAGAAGGGATCGAATTTAGCATCGGAGAGCGTCTCCCCTTGTACGTGACCGCCTATTGCCGCGCCGACGAATCCCAGATCCTTGACCGCGTGCTCCAGTTGCTGCGCCGCCAGATCAGGGAATTGCAGCGTCGGCGACGTTAGCGCCGCGAAACGCTCATGATTGCTATTGCACCAGGCGGCGAGACCTTTGTCATGGACATCAACAATCTTGGCGGCCAGATCGCGATCCGCCGCGCCATACCACCAGAAGGCATTGATATCCAGCACCTGGATGTCGATTCCGCGCTTGTCCAACTCCCTTATGCGGTCGGGGCCGAGCGCGCGGCCACCCTGCGCATAGCGCGCCAGCGGCGTGCCCTTGACCACGTCCGCTACCTCGGGGATCGTGGCATGGGCGTGCACGTCAATCACCTTGACGCGCTTGCCGCCCACGCGCACGTCTCGGTGCACGACGGGAGCGTCCGAACCTTCTGCCTGTCCTTGCCCGCGACCCTGGCCTCGCCCCTGCGCCGCTGCGTCTCTCAGGAAGGTGCGCTGCGCGGCCCACAGTCCCGCTGTAGCGCCCGCAACACCTTTAATGAAGTCCCTGCGGTTCGGCATACTCTCCCCCTTCGAAATCCCTTTTCGCACGCGCTCCAAAAATATGGCTCTTCTCTGATTTAGGCCAGCTTTTCTCGGCGGTCTAGATTTTCGAGTGTCAGGCTATCACATAGCTCCGCGAAAAAGGATACCAACCGCGTGTTGCAGAGCTTCCAAAATCTCGGCTCGATTTGAGGGACGTGGTTGACACTGTGAGCACCGCCGAATACGCTCACGGAATGGTCTTATGCCACGTCACCTCAAGCCATTTCAGGCAGCAGGCACATCGCCAGTCGACGACATGATCCGCAGGTGTCATTCGTCCTTAATCGAGGGCTTGATCGACGGCACCGTCTTCGTTAAGGACACTAAGGACACAAGCGGGAGAATCCATCTTGCGCTGGCCCGCGCCTTTTTGGTTCGATGGGTACTTGCATCGGCAATCGGGAATTTGTTGTCTGCCGGATTGCTGATCGGTTTCGTAATCGTCTTCGTGATCCTGGCGCCGCTCGCCCTCGGCAGCGCTGCGACACCACAAGCCATGCCGCGAGAAAACACCGCATCTCCTTCAGCCATCGAGGTGAAGGACGAAATGGGCCGCGCCGTGCGGATTCCGCAACCGGCGCGGCGCATCGTTTCGCTGGCCCCCAGCGTAACCGAAACGCTGTTTGCCTTAGGTGTCGGAGACCGGATCGTCGGTGATACAGATTTCTGCGACTTTCCGCCTGAGGCGAAACAAAAGGCGCACATTGGCGGTCCGACAAATCCGAATATCGAAGCCATTGCTGCCCTGCATCCGGACCTGGTGGTGGCAACGCGCGAGATCAATCGGGCGCAGTCGGTGTATTCGCTCGAACGGTTGGGCATCGCCGTGTACACCACGGATCCGCAGAGCGTCGAGCAAGTGCTCGCCTCCACCGAGCGTCTCGGCGAGTTACTCGGCGCGGCCGAAGCCGGGCATTTGCTGGCGGCCAATCTGCGCCAGCGGCTGGGCGAATTGGACCAACGGCTCGCCGGCTTGCCGCCGAAAAACGTTTTGATGGTCGTTTGGCTGGACCCGCTGATGTCCGTAGGACGAAACACTTTTATGGATGATGCCTTGCGCCACGCCGGCGCGCATTCGGTGATCGATTCGCCGCAATCCTGGCCGACCATCGATCTCGAAGAGGTCGTCCGCCTGCAACCTCAGTATCTGATCATCTCCAATGACAATGAGCGGGAGGTGCAACGC
>WNFJ01079348.1_pt1 | contig 12184 bp, 13 predicted proteins | sample 5400461 | NCBI WGS metagenome assembly WNFJ01 (sample SAMN13153349, study PRJNA577476) | soil metagenome | isolation source: 115 cm saprolite on Douglas fir-dominated hillslope | place: USA:California | collected 2013-09-17
GTCGAGCTGCCGGTGTTGAGCACGCCCACATTGGTCGAGCCCCCGGTGCTGCTGCTGCCGCCGCTGCCGGTGCTGCTGTCGGTATTGAGCACGCCCACATTGGGGGACGAGGCGCCGGTATCGGTGCCGCTGCCAGTCTTCGTGCCCGAATTGAGCGCACTGACATTGGTCGACGTCGTGCTGCCGCTGCTGTCCGTCGTGCTCGCGCCCGAGTCGAAGGCGCTGACATTGGTGGTGGCAGCCGACGTTTTCGTGTTGGTCGGATCATTGGTGGCGGTCGTGCCGGCGGCGATGCCGCCGCTCGAGCCGTCGCCGGTCGTCACGCTCGCCTAAGGATCGGGATCGACGCGCGCGGTCGCGCCCTTGGCTCCGCCGATATTGGCCGATCGCGGTCCGACGCCACTACCCGGCGTGACACTCGCCGAGCGGTCCATCTGGGCCGCGTTGTCGCCCTGCCGGCGCACCGTGGCGCTGCGGCTCTTCACGGTGCCCTGCGGGACGCGACTCGTGACGTTGCGCGGTGTCGTGCGGATGGCGCCGCCGGTGTTGCCGAACCTTGTACCGCCCGAGAAGAAGTTGCTGCCGTTATTGAAGTTGGGCGCGAAGCTGCCGCCCGATCCGCGGTTGTCGGCGGTGANCGGTCCCGCCGATGGCGCCGCCGACGCCTCCGCCTGCGAAGCCGCCGGCCGTGCCGGTGACGCCGCGCACCGCGCTGCCGACCGGTCCGGCGTGTCCGGCCGCCGGCATTGCGATGATCGGCACGCCGGCCGTGAGCGCCAGCAGCGCGAGGCGCATTGAGTGGAGCGTTCCGCCGTGACGTCTGTCGCGAGTCATGACTGCCTCCCATCGAGGTTGAATGTGCAATTTCAACCGAGCTCGCGAGACAAAAGTTTCTGGCGCTGATCTGACTCGGGGGTCACGATCGGGTGTTTAGATTCATCATCACATCAGAATCGATTGCGGATCAAAATTGAATCTTACCGTCGGGTGAGCGCGCGTCGCATAAACCCTTCACCGACGAAGAGCTCGCCGGCAAAGTCCGGCTGACCTTGGCTGAAGGCGTCATGTAGGGCGGGTTGAGCGCAGCGAAACCCACCACGGAGTCGCCGCGTCGAACGCCCTCACTCCACGGAGGGCCGCAGCACCACGGTGGAGTGGCCGCCCTCCGACGGCGGCGTGCCTTGCGTGCGCGCTTCGCCGCGCACCAGATCGGCGCGCGGATTGCGGTAGACGAAATCGCAATAGGCAAAGCCCAGGCCCGAGAGCGAGCCGCGGAAGCTGCGCGCGCTCGTCTGCTCGACACGGAAGCACGGCTGGAACATGGCGCGGGGCAGCGCGGCGCAAATGGACGTCGTGCTGACCCTGATGGTGCCGGCGGGCAGCGCGACTGCGCGCAGCGGGCGTCCGGGGGCCTGGAGAGTGCCGATCACCGAGCCATCCCCATGGATGCGGCCGAGGCCGGTCGTTCCGTCGAAACAGCTATAGGAAAAGAGCTTACCGGCGACGAAGTGTCGGGCCTGATCCGGGGTGAGTTCCAGGGCCAATGCCGGCGACGCAAAGCCAAGCCCCGCCACCGCGGCAGCGACTCGCAAGAACATTTTCGGGTTCGGGATGGCGATCATGCGAGCGGTCTCGTTCATGGGATGCTTACCATAATAGGTTGAAGGATGATGAACCGTTTTACCCGGTATTCACCACGATTCGCCCCCGCACCTGCCCGGCGAGGATTTTTGGCGCGACGTCGAATACGTCCGCCAAGCTGATGTCGGTGGTCATTTGGGCCATTTTTTGCCGATCGAGATCGTTTTCCAGACGTTTCCATGCCTCGCGCCGCAATTTCTGCGGACACATCACCGAATCGATGCCGATCAGGGTCACCCCGCGCAGGATGAACGGGGCGACGCTCCCCGGCAGGTCCATGCCGCCCGCGAGCCCGCAGGCCGCGACCGCACCCCCATACCGGGTCATGGACAGGACGTTGGCGAGGGTGGTCGAGCCGACCGCATCGATGCCGCCGGCCCATCGCTCCTTGGCGAGAGGGCGCCCCGTGCCGCTGAGCTCAGCGCGATCGATGACCTCGGCGGCGCCCAGCTCCTTGAGATAGGCGGCCTCCTGCGACCGGCCGGTCGAGGCAATGACGCGATAGCCGAGCCGCGACAGAAGAGTCACGGCGATGGAGCCCACGCCGCCCGCCGCGCCGGTGACCACCACCGGGCCGCGATCGGGCGCAATGCCGTGCCGCTCCAGCGCCATCACCGCCAGCATCGCGGTATAGCCGGCAGTGCCGACCGCCATGGCGTCGCGCGCGCTCAAACCGGACGGCAACGGGACCAACCAGTCGCCCTTCACCCGCGCCTTCCCCGCGTAGTGGCCGAGATGCGTCTCGCCGCAGCCAAAGCCATTGAGGATCACCTTGTCGCCCGGCTTCCATTCCGGATGCGAGGAGGTCTCCACCGTGCCGGCGCCGTCGATCCCGGCGATCATCGGGAAGCGCCGCACCACCGGCGCCTTGCCGGTCACCGCGAGCCCGTCCTTGTAGTTCACGGTCGACCATTCGACGCGGAAGGTGACGTCGCCTTCCATGAGATCCTTCTCGTCGAAATCGGTCAGCTCGGCGCCCTGTCCGGAATCGCTCTTGCGGATGACGATGGCTTTGAAGCTCGGCATGGCGGAGGTCCTGGGTGTGGAGCGCTGTTAAAGCGCGAACGAAATGACGGGACAAGAGCGAGCAACTACCGCCAGCTCTCGGGCGGGCCTGTCAGCGCGGCCAGCGCCTCTCCGCTCGATGTCGCCTTGCGATAGCGGCTGACCTCTCGGTGGTCGCGGATAACGCGGACGAGATTCCCGTCGATCAGGCCGGCGGCATGCAGGCGCTGAAAATCGCGCAGAAAGGCGAGCGGCTGGCGGTTGCGCAAATGGCCGACCAGCACCTTGGTTGCGAGGTAGCTGCCAAGCTTGCGGAAGCGGCCCACGAATTCCGGACGCTGCTCCACATAGGCGACGAGCCCGCGGCCGGCCGCGGCCCACTCGTTCGACAGGCTGTCATCGACCCACGATTTTTCCCACAGGACGTCCGAGACGAGCCGCCCCGCACCCTGCCGCGCGAGCCGGATGAGAAATTCGCGGTCCTCGGCAAGCCGCAGCTTCGGACAAAAGCCGCCGACCGCGAGGGCGGGTGCGCGTCGCACCGTCATGCTGGTCGCCTCGACCGGGATGAGGTCGGCGATGAGCGCCCATTCGAAAGCCGCCGCGGCGAGCTTCACGGCGGGAACGCGCGCTTCGCGCGGCACGTCGCGACCGTGCTTCACCGCCGAGGACAAGACGCAGACAAGATCGGGCTCGACCGCGAACAACTCGAGCGGCGCAGCGAGACGGCCTGCAAGATACGCATCGTCGGAGTCGAGGAAAGCGACGACCTCCGCGCCGGCCGCATCGAGCCCGAGATTGCGCGCGCCGCTCGGTCCCAGGTTGCGGCCGGCCGCGATCACGCGGATGCGCGGATCGCTCAGGCCCGCGAGATAGCCGGCCGTGTCGTCCGTCGACGCATCGTCGACGACGATGAGCTCGAAACGCGCGCCCTCCTGCGCCAGCACGCTCGCGATCGCGCGCGGCAGGCAGGTCCTGCGGTTGTAGGTCGCGAGGACGACGCTGATGTCAGGCGGACCGTTCACGGCTGAGCTCCGAAGCGGAGCTCAGCCTATCACGCCGTCGCGGTAGCGGCGCGGGCGACCGGCTTTTCGACGATCGGCAGGTTGATCAGCGCGGACAGCACGCCGAACAGCACCGAGAGCCACCACACCACGTCGTAGGAGCCGGTACGCTCGAACGCGAGACCGCCGAGCCACACGCCCAGGAAGCCGCCGACCTGGTGGCTGAAGAAGGCGAAGCCGAACAGCATCGCGAGCCAGCGCGTGCCGAACATCACGGCGACCAGGCCGGAGGTCGGCGGCACCGTGGAGAGCCAGAGAAAGCCGGTGACCGCACCGAACACGAGGGCCGTGGTCATGCTCGCAGGCAGCAGGATGAAGGCGACGATTGAAAGGGCACGCGCGAAATAGATCGCGGAGAGTATGTATCGCTTCGGCATGCGGTTGCCGAGCCAGCCCGACAGCAGCGAGCCGAAGATGTTGAACAGGCCGATGACCGCGATGGTCCAGGCGCCCGCGTCATTGGAAAGTCCGCGGTCGACCAGATAGGCCGGCAGATGGACGGTGACGAAGGCGAGTTGGAAGCCGCAGGTGAAGAAGCCGAGCACGAGAAGATTGTAGCTGCGATGTCCGAACGCCTCGGACAGCGCCTGCACGACGGATTGCTGCGGCCGCGCCGCGCCCGGCGCCGAAGCCGTGTTCGGCGGCGTCGCCAGCACGAGCGCGAACGGCAGGATGAGCAATGTAATGCCGCCGAAGACGATGAGCGTCGTCTGCCAGCCGGTCGAATCGATGAGAGCTCGCGCGAGCGGCGAGAACAGGAACTGGCCGAACGACCCGGCCGCGGTTCCGGCGCCGAAGGCGAACAGACGCCAATCCTCCGGCACCAGCTTGCCGAGCGCGCCGATGACGAGGTTGAACGCGCAGCTCGACAGCGCAAAGCCGATCAGCACGCCGGCGCTCAGGTCGAGCAGTAGCGGGGTCGAGGAATGAGCCATCAGCACAAGGCCGACCGCGTACGCGATGGCGCCGGCCCACAGCACGCGCACGGATCCGAAACGGTCGGCGATCCCGCCGGCGAACGGCTGAAACACGCCCCACAGCAGGTTCTGGATGGCGAGCGCGAAAGAGAACACACCGCGGCCCCAACCGAAATCGAACGACATCGGCGTGAGGAACTGGCCGAGCGCGGAGCGCGGCCCGAAGCTGATCATGGCGATGATACAGCCGGCGGTGATGACCACCGGAGGGCTGCGCCACCAGGAGATCACGCTAGGCGCGGAGGTCGACACGGTCATTGGCGGGCTCGCGGGTCCAACAAAAGCGGTGCCGCGCAGCGGGAAACCGCGCGGCGAGCGTCTAGATAAGAGGTTCGCGCCGTGGCCCCAAACGAATCTTTGTCATTGAACCAATCCGCTCCGTGCATGGCTGGCAGATTTACATGGAATCGCAATGATGTAGGGTGGGCCCCTCGTTCGCACCGCCGCCATGCGCGCCTCGCTTCCCTGCTGCTCGGAATTTGCCGATGTCCCTCCTCTGCCCCGACGCCTTCCTCTCTCCGCTCGCGATCGACGAGGCGGTGACGCGCGCCCTCGACGAGGATCTCGGCCGCGCCGGCGACGTGACCTCGACCGCGACCATTCCGGAAGGCACGCGCGGCCGCGCCGTGCTCGCCGCGCGCAAGGCCGGCATGATCGCGGGGCTGCCGCTCGCGGCCGCCGCGTTCCGCAAGCTCGATCCCGCGGTCGAGATCACCGGGCACGAGCGCGACGGCGCCGCGGTGCAGAGCAAGACCGTACTGCTCACGGTCGCGGGAGACGCGCGCGCGCTGCTCGCGGCCGAGCGCGTGGCGCTCAACTTTGTCGGCAACCTTTCGGGCATCGCTACGGCGACGGCGGAGTTCGTGCGCCTCGTCGGCCACACGCGGGCGCGCGTCTGCTGCACGCGCAAGACCACGCCCGGTCTGCGCGCAGTGCAGAAATACGCGGTGCGCTGCGGCGGCGGGTTCAATCACCGCTTCGGCCTCGACGACGCCATCCTGATCAAGGACAACCACATCGCGGTCGCGGGCGGCGTGCGCGCCGTGCTCGAGCGGGCGAAGGCCGTCGCCGGCCATCTGGTCAAGATCGAGATCGAGGTCGACACGATCGAGCAGCTCAAGGAGGTGCTCGAGGTCGGCCTCGCCGACGCGGTGCTGCTCGACAACATGAGTCCCGTCACCATGAAGAAGGCGGTCGAGATGGTGGCCGGACGACTGGTGATCGAGGCCTCGGGCGGCATCACCCACGAGAGCGCCGCCGCGATCGCGGAGTCCGGCGTGGACTACCTGTCCTCGGGTGCGATCACGCACTCGTCGCCGAATCTGGATGTGGGATTGGATATCGAGATTTAGTTTGGTCCGTAGGATGGGTTGAGCGCAGCGAAACCCATCATCGACTGCGCAATCGGCCAAGATGGTGGGTTTCGCTTCGCTCAACCCACCCTACGAGTCCGCAATCAAAACTTATTCACTGCTTCCTTCGTCTCGGCGGCGTCGCCCCAGATCGGCTCGTCGGCGCCGTCGCCCCATTTGCGCGGACGGTAGAAGGTGTGCACGCCGATCTTGTCGAGCTTGCGCATGGTGCGCACCCACCATGGATGCACCCAGTAGGCGTGATAATGCGTCGCCTTGCCGACGTCGGGCAGCCACAGCTTGCCCTCGAGCATGCCGTGCGCGATCTGCTTGGCGCGTGTCCAGGCGTCCGGTTCGTTGACGCGATCCGGGATTCCGTCGCACGCGAAGGTGAACTGGCACGCAAGGCGCCGGTGGGCGTTCTGGTAGACCACGCCGCACACCGTGTCGGGGTAATAGCCGGAGAAGACGCGGTTCATCACCACCTGAGCGACCGCGATCTGGCCGCGCACGGATTCGCCGCGCGACTCGAAGTAGACCGCGTCGGCGAGACACTTCTCCGCCTTGGTGCGCGCCCTGCCCTCGACGCCGAGCCGCTCCGCTCCGCCGGGCTCTTCGGCCGCTGGTCCGCGCCGGTGACCTCACCCTTGCTGGCGACGCTCTGGCCTTCACGCGGCGCGGCCGCCCGAGGCGGCGGCAGGGCTGCGTAGTCGGTCGCGCCCGGCACTCGGAGCATCGAACCCTCGCCCGGCGCCCACGGCTGCATCGCGCCCATCCCGCCCATCGATTCAGCGCCGAAATAGATGCGCGCCGTTTCCACGTCGTCTTCGCCCGGTATCAGGCTGTCGGGATTGACCGGCTGCTTCGCCACCGTGGCGGCCAGCTCGGCGTCGTCCTCGATCTTGGTGCCGGCCTCCGGCTCGCCCGCGAGGTCGACCGGCACGGACGGCAGACTCGCGAGCGTGAATTTCTCGGCGGCCTCGCTTCGCCGCTCCTCGCCGCCGTTGCTCGCGCCGGGCTGCGGCCCCCGCTCGGCGGGCGCGCGCGGAACGAGGCGGTCGCCTTTGAGCGCGCGATTGACATCGGGCGTCGGACGCTCTTCGCCTCGTGTGTCGACAAAGGCGAGGGATACCGAGCCCGTGGTTTCGAGACGGTTGGCATCCAGACTCGCGAGGCGATAGCCGACCGGCTCGGGGATTTCGGCGCCGGTCANNNGTGGATGGTGCCGAACGGCGATGCGATGAGATGCGCGCGTTGTTCGATGGCGAGCGGCCGGGTCATCAGCGCGGCAAGATCCTGACGGCCGGCCGCTTCCGGCATCAGCGCGAACGCGCACAGCGCAACAACGGCTTTCGAACCCACTGACAACATGTCGACGCCACACCCTGACGCGATCCGGCGCAACGGACGCAGCGCCGGTCAAGCCTGTCGATTGTTCGGCAATTGAGTAAAATCGGAGTGTTGCCGTTCGCCCACGGTCAACCCTTCTCTTGGATTAATGTTGATGGCCGGTTAACGGCGCGAGCGCTTCGCCTCGGCGGATATGCGGGCGGAACTTTTCAGCGCATGGCGAGAAGGTGGACGGCGAGCCAGTTGCCGATCAGGAACGCGGCGACGCCGAGAACACAGCCGAGCAGCAGCAGCCGATCCGGAATGAAGTCGGGAACCGGCCGGCGCAGCGCGACGCGCAGCGCAAGGAGGCCGATTCCGACCACGACGAAGAACAGCACGAACGGATGCGCGAGCACGTCGTTGCCGAGCGGCCGCGACTCGGCGAAGACGCCGAACAGAACGCCGGTCGCGCTCATGAAACCGAACCACCAGACGAGCACGCGGCCTGGAGCGGGACGGCGTTTGGGTGGGGGCTTGGTGGGTTCGGTCATGGAGTATCGCCGCAAGCAGGGCGAGCTCCCTCTCCCCGAAGGGGTGAGGGTTGGGGTGAGGGGCGCTAGGATTCTCGATAGTGCGAGATCCCCTCACCCGAGGCGCTTCGCGCGTCGACCTCTCCCCAGCCAAAGTCGGATATATCCGACTTCGGCCCACTATTGGTTGCCGAACTCGCGTAAACGCGAGTTCGGTGGGGAGAGGTGAAGAGCGCGCGTGGCACGCTCACATCTTCGCGCCGCGCTCGGTGAAATACTTCACCGCGCCCGGGTGCCAGGGGATGGAGGAGTTCGCCTTGACCTGATTCTCGATCGAAAAGCTCTTCGCCTCCTGATGCACGGCGACGAGGTCCGCCTTCTTCTCGATGATGATCTTCACCACGTTGTAGGCCATGTCGTCCGGCATGTCGGCGCGCGACACCAGGATATTCCACACCACGGTGTTCTTGTTGTCCTTGTCCTGGCTGGGATAGGTGCCGGCCTTGATGGTGCTCGCGGCGTAGAGGTTGCCGTGCTTGGCGTTCATCTTGTCGACCACGTCGGCGTGATCGATCATCTTGATCTTGACGCCGGGCGTGGCGCCGAGATCCGTGACGGCCGCGGTCGGAAGGCCGCCAACCCAGAAGAAGGCGTCGATCTTGCGGTCCTTGATGGCGTTGACGGACTCCGCGACTCCGAGCCGCTCGCGCTTCATGTCCTTGTCCTTGTCGAGGCCGGCGGCCTGCCTTTGAGGTCGGACATCTTCTCGATGCCGGTGCCCTCGATGGTGACGACGTGCATCTGGTTGGGATAGAGCACCATCAAGGTGCGCACCGGCACCTTGGTGCCCTTGAACTTGTCCTCGCCGTTGAGCGCGTCGAGCGCGGCGTCCGCCATCACGAAGGCAATCTCGCTCTGGCCGGAATTGATGAGCTTGAGATTGTCGACCGAGCCGCCGGTCACCTCGGCGGTCGCCTGCAAATTCGGAATGGTTTTTGAGAGCACGTTAGCCAGGCCGCCGCCGAGCGGATAATAGACGCCGCCGGTGCCGCCCGTGGCGATCGAGATCGCCTTCTGCTGGGCGACCGCGGCGCCGGCGACGAGCGCCGCGCCGAGCAGGCCCGCCACTGCGCATCGATGTGCGCGACTGAACATGGGATTCCTCCGTGGTTTTACGCCGTCACCGCCGGAGCGGGTCTGGATCGGGTCAAATATTGTTTTAGCAACAAGGCCGCGATGATGACCAGACCGAGCGGTGCCGGGTGCGGCACATCGTAGCCGGAAATGCGCTCCGCCAGCGCCTCGAGCAGGCTCGGAAACACCAGCAGCAGGCCGGCAATCGTCCACCACACGCGCTCGGCCGCGGTGTTGCGTCGCAGCGCCCAGTTCTGCGCGGCGGCCGCCAGCGCCCCGAGCCCGGCCGCGGTCTTGAGCGTGATGATGACGATGTCGACCCACGAGCCGTCCTTCGGGATCTTCATCAGCAGTCCAATGCCTTGCGGATCGAGGATGAAGACGAACGGCACCAGGAAAGCGGGCAGCGTGTATTTCCACGCCTGCAGCGTCGTCTTGTAGGGATCCCCGCCGGTGATCGCGGCGGCCGCAAACGGCGAGAGCGCGGTCGGCGGAGAGACCTCCGAGAGAACCGCGTAATAGAAGATGAACATGTGGGCGGCGAAGTCGGGCACGCCGAGCTTGATCAGCGCGGGCGCCGTTATCACGGCGCAGATGATGTAGGAGGCGGTGACCGGCACCGCGAGCCCGACGATCCACACGATCAGCGCGGTGTAGAGCGCGGTGAGCAGCAGGCTGCCGCCCGCGTAGTCGAGCACGATCGAGGAGAATTTCAGACCAAGGCCGGTGAGCGTCACCACGCCGACGATGATGCCGGCGGAGGCGCAGGTGGTGGCGGCATTGAGCACGCCGATCGAGCCGTCGGCGAGCGCGCGCACGAGGCGCTTCGAGGTCGCGGTGAATGAATCGACGGACGGCTCCGGCCGTTCGCGCGCGGTCCAGATCAGACCGGCAATTCCGAGCGCACCCAAGAGATAGAAGATCGCGGGCGGGAAATACGACAGGAACGTCTGCGCGGGCACCTCCAGAAGCTCCCTCGGCACGAGGCCGAGGATGGCCGCCCCGAACGACGTTCCGGTTTTGAGGGCGAACAACATGACCAGCGTCACGCCCGCGATCGCGACGATCAGCAGCGGAATAAGCAGCGGGCGCGGGGCGAAGGTGGTCTCCGGCGCCATCGCGCTGAACAGGAAGCACAGCAGCGTCGAGTAGAACACCGCGAGCATCGGCGAATAGCCGATCACCATGAACACGATGACGGCGATCAGCGAGGTGAAGTGGAAGCCGTAGCGTTTCGTCATCTGCCACAGCGACAGCGAGGTGTCATAGGGCACGGTGTGGGCGCCGAAGCGCTTGGCGTCGAGCTCGACCATGAACAGAAGCGACAGGTAATAGAGACAGGTCGGGATCGTCGCCATCCAGATCACGTCGAGATAGCTGATCTTCAGGAACTCGGCGATCAGGAACGCGGCGGCGCCGAGCACTGGCGGCGAGAGGATCGCGCCGAGCCCGCCGGCGGCGAGCAGCCCGCCGGCGGCGTTCTTCTCGAAGCCGGCGCGCGCCATCATCGGATAGGCGACCGCGCCGATCGTCACCGTGGTGGCGACGCCAGAGCCCGACGGCCCGCCGAGCAGGAAGGAGGACAGCACCACGGTGCGTCCGGCGCTGTTCGGCTTGCCGCCCATCAGCGCCATGGAGAAGTCGATGAAGAATTTTCCCGCGCCCGAATGCTGCAGGAACGCGCCGTAGATCGTGAACATGATGATGAGACTCGACGACACGTCGACCGCGACGCCAAAAATGCCTTCGAGCGTGATGAAGAGGTGGCCGACGAGGCGCGAGAGATCGTAGCCGCGGTGGGTCCAGGGCGGCGGCAGGTGGGGCCCAAGCAGCGCATAGGCGATGAAGCCGATGGCGACGACCGGCATGATCCAGCCCGAGGTCCGCCGCGTCGCTTCGAGCAGCAGCACGATGAAGATGACGCCGAGCACGACGTCGTAGCGGTCCGGTGTCGTGGCGCGATCGGTGAAGTCCTCGCCGCCCCACAGCGCATAGGCGAGGATCGCGACCGAGGCGGCGGCCGCGATCACGTCCCACCAGCGGATGTGGTTGCGGAAGGCGGCGCTGAGCGGGAAGAGCAGGAAGCACAGCACCATCACGAAGGCGACGTGGGTGTAGCGCAGCGGCTGCGTCGGCACGACGTCATAGGCGGCGTAGAGATGGAAGAGCGTCATCGCCACCGCGATGCCGGTGACGATCAGGCCGGTCCAGCCGGCGAGGCGGTTGACCGCCCCCTCCTCCGCCTCGACGAATTCTTCGGCCTTGCGCAGCTGCTCGGCAGAAATGCCGCCGGCCTCGGCCGCCGCCACGGCCGCGCTCGTCCCCTCCGACATCAATCCCCTCTCAGTTTCTTTATTGCCCTGGGCGGATGTAGCACGAGTGCCGCTCGCCGGACACCCGACCTTCCTCAGTGGCACTGCGCCCTGCTCAGGCCGTGCTCGCCGCACTTTTTCCCAGCGCCGCCTGCGCGGCGGCGAGGCGCGCGATCGGCACGCGGAAGGGCGAGCACGAGACGTAGTCGAGCCCGACCTCGTGGCAGAACGCCACCGAGGCGGGATCGCCACCGTGCTCGCCGCAGATGCCGAGCTTCAGGTTCTTGCGCACCTTGCGGCCGCGCTCGGTCGCGATCTGCACCAGCTCGCCGACGCCATCGCGGTCGATCGACACGAACGGATCGACCGGAAGGATCCCCTTTGCGGTGTAGGTGCCCAAGAAACTTGCCGCATCGTCGCGGCTGATGCCGAAGGTGGTCTGCGTGAGGTCGTTGGTGCCGTAGGAGAAGAACTCGGCGCTCTCGGCGATCTCGCCCGCCTTGAGCGCCGCGCGCGGCAGCTCGATCATGGTGCCGACCTGGTAGCCGATCTTGGCCTTGGTCTCGCGCGCGACCGCCTCCGCCATGGCGTCGATGCGCGCCTTGACGAGGTCGAACTCGGCGCGCGTCGCGATGAGCGGCACCATCACTTCCGGCACCACCGGCTTGCCGGTGCGCTTGCCGGCCTCGACCGCCGCCTCGAAGATGGCGCGCGCCTGCATCTCGGCGATCTCGGGGTAGGCGATCGCGAGCCGGCAGCCGCGGAAGCCGAGCATGGGATTGAACTCGGAAAGCTCGCGCGCGCGGTCGGCGAGCTTCTTCGGATCGGTGCCGAGCG
>WNFJ01134562.1_pt1 | contig 12184 bp, 14 predicted proteins | sample 5400461 | NCBI WGS metagenome assembly WNFJ01 (sample SAMN13153349, study PRJNA577476) | soil metagenome | isolation source: 115 cm saprolite on Douglas fir-dominated hillslope | place: USA:California | collected 2013-09-17
CTGTGATCGCGTAGCAGACGTCGAGGCTTCTGAAGATGAAGGTTTTCCATGTGTTCTGTTGATGGGCTTTCATCACCAAAAGCGCGGAAGAGTCAGACTCGTCTTCAATCCGCACACGTATACGCTTGAAGCGGCTTCTAGCGTTGATTGTCTCCTCTCGCCTCCATTTCAGCAAGACACATATCCTGACCGTGAGTTCCATCCTCTCTTTGCGACACGCTCTTTAGCGTATGTTTCTCATCTCAAATGGACTAGTGGGTCAGGATATGTGTCATTTGGACAAGATATGGCCCTTGCGCAGGCTCGCGGATGCCAACGGCTCCGTTTTACCGGCTGGTTGAATCCTCCTCAGGTTCTCCGGGCGCTCCCTCCAGAAAGGCTTTCCCCTCGCTCCTGCCTCCGGCTCCGCCAGGCAAGAAAGGGAACAGCAGGGGCAGGAGGAGGAGACCCACGAGGAGGGTGGGAAGGGCTTCCCCCGCCAGACTGCCCTGGATGTCGACGAGCGGGCGAGCTGCGGGTTGTCCGACGCCAGCCAGCACAACCATGAGAACGAAGCCAACGACAATGGCGAGCGCGCTTCTGATCGTCACCGCCCGGTCCGGTCCCGCCCCGGCGTGCCCAGCAAAGGAAGGCCAGCCAGAAAGCCAACCAGAGCGCTCCCGACCACCAACGGCCAGGAGATGGGAGGGCGAGCGGTGTCAAGAGGAGGACTGTTCAGCATGCCATAATTGCTGAGGACCCAGAGGGGAAAATGAGCCAGGGTGCCGATGAGGGCATTGAGCACACTCCCCATCCCACCGCTTACCAGCCCCACCCAGGGACCATACGCGATGCCGAGAAAGACCGCGAGCACCACCGCTGGAGACACGGTTTGAAAGTTCGTCTCTCCTGGTCCTTCCCAAAAGATGGAGAGGTTGCTCAGCACGCTGCAGATGAGCACTCCCACGATCATGGCCAGGATCTGGCGTCTCCCAATCCGCCACCAACTCTCCTGAGCAGGAAGCTCCCGGAACCTCGGTTCCTTTCGTCCCCACCTCCTTCTGGTCTGGGTTTCCCTGGCAGGAGGGTCCGTGTTCCTGGAAGCTGAGACAGGCTTCCGATGTAGAGGGACTTCCAGATGGTGCTCTCCATCACGCGTTCCCAGCGTGATCGCCCATCCGCCCAGCAGAAAACCAAGCATGGGAAGCCAGAAGATCGAGAAAAGGAAGCCCGGCTGGGAGAGGAGAGAGACGAGCCGTGGGAAGTTGTCCAGCGTCACCCCGGTGTTCAGAGCTGCAGTGAGCAGAACGTCTAGCTGAGCAAGCAATCCCACACTTGCCGCGAGCAGACCCAGACCGCGAAGCAGCGGTGAGTGAGGCCAGAAAAAGGCGGCAGCACTGAAGCTGAGCCCCGCCAGGGCTGCCAGGAGAACCAGGATCATCACCAGGTCAACCGTCCCTTGTCCAACGATCCCCTGGGCTTCGTTGCCATTCAGAGGCAGAACGAGACCCAGCAGAGCAAAGAGCATCCCCACGAGGCTGACCAGCGGGCCAACGCGGGCAGGCGAGAACGCGAGCGGCATGCAATACCTCTTTTTCTTTCTCAGAGCCTGGTGGAAGGCATTCCTGACACAGCAAGCCCTGAAGTGTCTTTTGACGGCAGGATACAACGTGCGGGAGACGTTTTGCTTCTGTCGCATTTCTCAGCTTGCAGGCGGGGTGGCGATCTGGATGCCACGGCTTTAGGCTGTTCTCCGATTGAAGAAGAACACCGTTATTTGCTACGTCTCCCGCCGTTTTGCGAATGTCTCTTCTCTTGAGAGTATAAGCAGATGGTCTGCTTTTTCCCAGGCAGCGGGAACGCTCGAAGAAGCACGCGGGTGCCACCCCTTTCTCACAAGAGACCACGTTTGGCATCAGCGAGCCTGCGCAAGAGCGTGCGAATCGTTTCCTCGAAACAGGTGATCGCACCTGGGGATGAGGAGGAAGGAGAAATCCTTTACAACTTGAGAATCGAAATTGGGCGTAATTCCCAATCTCGTGTGAACCGAGAAATGCGTCCTCCCCAAGGTAGAGACTGACCATCAATCCTTGAAGCGGGAGGAAAACCAGGTCCGTTCAGAACCTACCTGAACCATCCCTGGGAGCAGGTCGTCATGGCTAGCGCAAGCAAAGGTCTATTGAGGTATCGTCAGCAGGTACAAGCCTACGTGGGTTATTGGCTTGCCCAAAAATGGGAAAGGATAGGGGTCTGGCACACGTTCTTGTGACCAGCGTTCACCCCCGCTAAACCCGGTGCAGAGGACCAGCCTACCGCGACGCAAAACGATTCTCAGGAACGAGGTAACCAGCCATCTCCTCTCAACTTCTGTTGAGCAGGTGTCAACCGCATGGAATGGTTGGATGGATTCCACAAGAAGCCAATGCTGGGGGTAATGCCTCAGATACGCTGACGTGTGGACGACGGTGTGGAAGGAAGAGGTGCCAGTCAGAGTGGAAACGTCATGAACACGGCTTATAACCGATGTATGGATGGAATACCTGGCTTTCAGCGCAGATATTCAAGCTCTCAAAACACATCTCCCAAGCCTCATCAGAGGTACTGATGACAACAGCCAAACCGTTGAGGAGCCGGATGCGCTGAAAGGTGCACGTCCGGTTTTGAAGCCGAGCGGAGGGGGCGACCCCTTCGCTTAGGTTAACCAAAAAGCGTCCGTTGTGACTGATATCGTGGCCAAGTACCTGAAGAGAAAACACTGTCGGCAAACAGGAGTCAGAGTCTAAACAGGTCTGCACTTTGGGGCGTTTTATGTGTCGTGGATTTTCGCACGAAACAAGTATTACATGAAACAAGTAGGGCAAGATTTGCGTCGAAAGGCGGATTCTACGGTCAGGAACTATGTCCAGTTACATTCAGGGACCCGGATGATGAGCAGGCGCATCAAATGCCGATGCTGCTCTCCCACCCTCACCCAGAGTTCGTTGGTCTGTCCCACTTGCTGCGGAAGCAGGGGGTCCAACTTCAGCGGCTTGCCCTCTGGGGTCCAGTACAGGGTTCTGGCTTGGGCGCGGGTCAGCGTGTAACTACCAGCCGCTCTTCGAGCCGCAATACTTCCCCAGTCCAGATAGCCGAGATCCGCGATATACAAACTCCCCGCAGGCAGCGCTTCCTCTTTGAAGGGACTTGACCGATCACTCGTCCGCCCATGCGTGAGCTTTGGCCCTTGTAGACTCCCTCGTTTTACCTCCCAGCGCACATGGAGTTTGACCGCTGCATGACCTTCTCCAGGCGCTCCACCACAACCTTGCCAGCAGGTCACCAGCTCATTTGGTAACGCGACGGTACTGCTGTCTTCGAGCACAACCGCTTCAAATCGGCTCACCAACTCCAGAGGTACTTGCCGGTCTGCCTCCACGACGACACTGGTCATTTCCTCCAGAATGGCATGCAGGAAGTGGGCACACGCTGGGGTGAAGCGTTTGTGGATCGCCGTATCGGTCACCTCTACCTCCCGCAGCATTGCCACCGATGCCAGCGCCTCCAGACTGGTATCGGGGTATGGCAACGATCCGTGAATTTAAGGGCCATTTCCACCCGTGGAACCTTTTCACTCTAAAGTCCTTTATGGACCTGATTGAGAGGAAGAAGCAGCATTGCTCCCATCTGTATCAGGAGGTGAACTGCCTTGAGCAGGTACAGCAGATTGAGATTGTGCGCTGTTGCTAGGCTTCGAGGAAGCGGTACTGCTTCCATCCGTATCAGGAGTTGGTGTACTTCCTTGAGCAGATGGAGCCGAGGGGGCCTGTGTATCCTGGCTTTGCAATGGTGGAGGAGGTATAACAATAGACTGGGATAAACTGGTCGTGGGGTCTTCATCGATGATGGCACCTAGTGCTTTATAGCTTGCTAACTGCTCTTTCGTTAGTCCCTTGACTCCGTGTAAATTGGCCTTTCTCAAATCTACGGCATTCTCAAGGTGTACCCCGGTAAGATCAGCGCCGCTGAGATCGGTGCCACTGAGTACGGCACCGATCAGCACGGCTTCTCTGAGATCGGCCAGGTGGAGATGGGCATCGGGGAGATAGGCTTTGGTGAGATCGGCCCGGACGAGCTTGGCCCCGCTGAGATCGATCCCACTGAGATCGATCCCACTGAGATCGGCTCCGACGAGAGTTGCGGGGTTTTCATCAATGATTGCACCCTTTGCCTTACAGGTCTCTAGCTGTTCTTTCGTCAGTCCGTTGACTCCCCGTAAGCTAGTACCGTATAAATATAGAGCATCTTCAATATTTGCCTTGCTGAGATCGGCCCCGAGAAGATCGGCCCCGAGAAGATTGGTCCCAAAGAGACTGGCCCCATTGAGCTTGGCATCGAGGAGCTTTGCCCCGCTGAGATTGGCATTGATGAGATTGGCTCTGGAGAGATTGGCTCTGGAGAGATCAGCTTCTCGCAAGGACGCCTCTGGCATCCACGCCTGTTTCAGGTCACACCCACGAAGATAAGCTTTGTCTAATCGAATAGCTGTTGCATCAAGGTGATGAGAACTGAAGTGAGAGCCTGGCTTTTGTAAATGCTCCCGAGCAAGTGGAAATGACTCCTTAAACACAGTGATGAGCGCCTGGCTGAGGAAGTCGAGAGGCTCAGGTGTATTGGGATGAACGTTTCGGCGTCGCAGATCCGCAACCGCGAGATCAAAGGTCTGGGTGTAGAACTGTTCGTAGCCTGGACGCAGGAAGGTCCGCAGGAGAATAGCTGCATGAATCCTTGCACTCTCCTTTTCGTCTCCTAATCCCGTCACAACAGACTGGAAGCGCTCTTCTGCGCGTTTTTCACGTTCGCTGCGCCGATCTCCAAACCACCGAAAGAGACCTATGAGACCGCCGATCACGACAACGAGCGTTGAGAGGAGAATGGCCGCATTTGTTCGAAGCCAGCTAAGAGGATCAGGCTCATTCTGATTTTTCAGCTGTCGGACTTCCTGCTTAAGCTTCTCTTTATTCAATGCGGCCACAGTCGCATCTACTGTTGGTGTCGCCTGCACCGTAACCGTTCCTGATATAGCCAACCCCGACGATCCTTCATATACACCAACCGCTAATACTGGGATCCACATCATAAGTACCAGAAGAAGCAGCGTGCCGGCAAGGGCGATACCTGCTTTCCACATATCTCTCTTGAGCCGGCGCATAAGCAGAGCCTCCATCGTGCAATGATTGAACATCCCAGAAAGAGAGTACTCATTTTCTTCAGGATACCACATCAACCAGATCGACTAGCAAGCCCAGAGCAGAATGGGTAGAAGCGGGACAAATGGCCCTTTTGGGCAGGAATCGTTGTCATATCCCGTATCGGGATGACTCAACCAACCAAAGACCAGCGTTTGCACCAGATCAGCTCCGCTGAATTTTCTTTGCCGCTCAATACAGCCCGTTTCACGGGCCAGCACATTGGCCCGCTCTTCAAGGATGTGTTTCAGGGAACGCTCCACCTGTGATAGACTTGCCATGGCCTTGCTCCTTCTAGCAATGATATCTGGACGATCTTTCTGATATCATCGCAGATGGAGCTGCTTTTTGCCTCATCCTTGCTTAAGTTGGTGCGTATGGGGGTAAAAATGTTGGGACCCCGTTTTTGTCCATCTGCTACGGGAACCCCGTTTCCTGCGTTTGTCTTGACCTCGCATGAAGCTGAACCACCCGCGCGGCCCATTCAAAAATCTTACAGAAACGCTCGTTTTCCTAAAAAACAAGAGGGGACGCGGAAACTAGAATGTCTCCCCATTGTATCATTACCCCGCAAGGCTTGCCTGGAAGCATTTAGGTAGGCCAATTCGTGAGCGTCATATTCATAACGATCCAAACGGTGACAAAAAGATACGAACCTGTCCCTACTAGCGTCAAGTGGCCTGATCCATCTACGTCCATTCCAGGGATCGGCGGCAGATCAGGAGGAGTGGTCGAGCCTTCCGTTGAGAGTTGGGACAGCGTAACATCCGCACTTTGACCAGAATCCTCGATATGCAGTGGAACATTTACGAGAGTTAGACGACCGCTAGACAGCACAAAATTTCCAGTGGCGACCTGATTGCTCTGAAGAGATACAGTTACCGATCCAAAGTTAAAAGAGAGTACATTGATCTGTACGTTCCATTGGTTGGGGTCAGAGCTTGGTTGTGTAAACACCACATTGATGCTAGGCTCATCCGCAAGCACGCCTGTAGTAACGGATGTCCACACCTCTACTTCTCCGTCCATTGTTCCTACGATGGTGGGTCGAGGAGGGGCAGGTTGAAAGCATCCTTGGTCGATCATCTGCTGGTAAAAGAAATCCATTTCCGCACGAATGCCGGCGTCGGGTCCAGTATCGTCACCCCAGGGGAGAGGCCGTAAAGGAAAATGTATGAGCTTCTTTTCCAGGCTCTGGTATAACTTTAAGAGTTGCTCACAAGGATCATTCATCACGCTTCTCACTTTCTTCCAGAATATCTCATACCTCGCCAAAGTCTTCAATTTAAAGAAGACTTCGCTTGAAGTACGTTAACGAGGGGTCTTTTTAGTGGATGAAGTTAGCCCGCTGACCTTTTTCTTACAAAATGCGCTGTGGCAAAGCTCTCTGGCAAAGCTCATGAACCTTTTTTTACCATCGTGTCATACCTCTCTAGGAGATGCAGATAACTCCCGTTATTCGCGGTGAAAGCAGGCGTTTATTGCTGATAATACGCATTTTGGCATCTCAAAACGAACCGCTTTGGGTGCCGATAATACGAAAGGCAAAAGCGCATGGTTTCTTTCACGACCGTATCAGAGGCATTAGTGGCATATGGACAGTGGCTGCCGAGCCAGCCCCTGTCCACGCACACGCGCCGGACGTACCTGACCCAGGTCAAGCAGTATTGCACCTATCTCTCAACCTCCTGCTGGGAGCATGGCCATCCGCTCCAGGAACCACATGCACGCGATTACGCGGTGCGTGACTACAAAACGGCTCTCAAGGTCTTTCACCACGCCAAGCCCAGTTCCGTCAATCTTGCCCTGGCAGCTGTCGATCATTTCTACCGGTTTCTTGAGCTGCCTCCTCCTCAAGTCGCACGCGAAGATTTACCGGCGCAGGCTCCTCGCGCCTTAGGGCTCATCCGCAAATAACTTCCATAAAATGAGGAAATATGATAGAATCAAGGAATGACGACACAACAACAGTATGAGATTTTGCGCAACGAATTGAATGAACAGCAATGGCGCTTGTACCTGGGAACAGAAGCGCTCAAGAGTGGCTATGGAGGCATCAGCCAGGTAGCCAAACAGTCGGGAGCGGATTGGAAAACGGTGCAGCGAGGGATCAAAGAGCTCAAGGGAGAGCGAACCAGAGCGCAAGGGAGGATCCGCCAAGCCGGAGGTGGGAGGAAGAAGGCGACGCAGACGGATCCGAGCTTGCACAGGGACCTGGAAGACCTGCTCTCTCCCAAAGGGGATCCGATGAGCCTGGTCAAATGGACGACGCACTCATTGACGCACCTGGTCAAGGCGCTCTCCCAGCAGGGACATCACATCAAGAGGACGGCGCTGGCCGACTTGCTGCACGCACAGGGCTATTCGCTCAAGGTGAATAAGAAAACGCTGGAAGGGGCTTCCCATGCCGACCGTGACCAACAGTTTGGGCACATCACGGCCCTGTGTAAGCAATTTGAGCAGAAGCAAGCGCCAGCCATCTCGGTGGACTGTAAAAAGAAAGAACTGCTGGGAACGTTCAAGAACCAGGGACGCGAATGGCAGCCGAAAGGGCACGAGACGCGAGTCAACGTCTACGACTACCGCTCGTTAGCCGATGGCAAAGCCATCCCCTATGGGATCTATGATCTGGTGCACAATCAGGGCTTCGTGAATGTGGGCATCGATCACGAGACGGCGGAGTTTGCGGTGGAAAGTCTCAGAAGGTGGTGGAAGCACTACGGCCAACGGCTGTATCCCCAGGCACACGAGCTGCTGATCACAGCTGATGGGGGAGGCAGTAATGGGGTGCGCAACAAACTGTGGAAGAAGGCCCTGCAAACCCTGGCCAATGAAGAACAGCTCAGCATCACGGTCGCGCATTATCCGCCCGCGACTAGCAAATGGAACAAGATCGAACACCGTCTCTTTTCCTTCATTTCCATCAACTGGCGCGCCACACCGCTCACCTCCCTGGAAACGGTCATTGAGTTGATCTCTCATACGACCACCGAGGAAGGATTGCACGTCACGGCCATCAAGGATAGCCATCTGTATCCGACGGGCCTCACCGTCACCGACGCCGAACTCAAGGCTCTCAACATCGTCCGCGATGCCTTTCATGGGGAGTGGAACTACACCATCAAGCCTCAAGCCACTGCGTCGTCCTAGATCGGGAAGTTATTTGCGGATGGACCCTTAGAGCCGCCGGAGCAAAAGCGGTTTCTGCGGGCAGTGGAGCGCTGTGCATCGGCACGCGACCGCGCGATTGCGCTGCTGCTGTTCTACACGGGTCTGCGCATCAGTGAATGTGCGGCGCTCATCGTCGAGGACGTACGGCTGTCCTCGCGCAAAGGGCTGGTCATTGTGCGCATGGGCAAGGGCAATACCTATCGGGAGGTCCTCTTGAATGCTGAGGTACGAACGGCACTCGACGCCTGGCTCCAACAGCGCCAGAAGCAGGTTCCGCAACGGAACGAATCGGCCCTCTTCCTCACGAAGCAAGGCACTCGCCTGGCCACGCGCAGCATTGATGACGTGGTGCGGCGGCTCGGACAGGATGCGAATCTCTCGCTCTCCGCCCATATCCTCCGGCACACCTGCCTGACCAGCCTCGTTCGCCATGGCAACGACCTGGTGCTGGTGGCTGAACTGGCCGGACACAAACGACTGGAAACGACGCGCCGCTACAGCTTACCGACGGCAGCCGACCGCGAGGCGGCGATGGAAGGGCTCAAGGTGGACTACTAATGCCTGGACGCTTTTTGACCGATGCGGAACGCGAGCGCCTGACCCGTTTTCCGGCAGAGGTGCCGCCCGAAGATCTCGTCAGCGCGTTTACACTCTCGCCCAAGGACATTACGAAGGTCCTACTGCACCGCGGTCAACCGAATTACCTGGGCTTCGGCTTGCAGATGTGTGCTGTGCGCTATCTGGGCTTTGCGCCGGATGATCTCTTGACAGCGCCCTCATCGGTCGTCAAGTACGTGGCACGGCAGCTTGGGGTTTCCCCGGAGGCGCTCAAGCAGTACGGCACGCGCCCGCAGACCCGCACCGATCACCTGCAGGAAATCCTCTCCTACCTGGAATTTCGCGAGGCGGGTGCCACCGACCTGCAAGCACTCGCCTCCTTTGTGCTGGAGCGCGCTCTGGAGCACGATAAACCCATCGTCCTCTTCCAGATGGCCTGCGAGCATCTCAAGTCCGAGCGCATTGTTCGTCCTGGCGTGACGATCCTGGAACGCATGGTAATCACCGCACGGGAACAAGCCGAACGCGAAACGTACCTTCGTCTGCAACCGTTGCTCACTGAGGAACTTCGTGCCAGGCTCGACCAGATCCTGGTTCCTGACACCACCATCAAACGCACACCGCTGGTCTGGCTGCGACAGGGCGCCGTGTCCTTCTCCCCGGCAGCCATCGTCGGAGAAATCGAGAAGCTTTCTTACGTTCGATACCTTGGCGTCGAAGGCTGGGATTTGAGCGCATTCACCCCTAATCGGCGCAAGTTCCTGTCCCAGGTCGGCAAGAAATCGACCAACCAGGCATTACAGCGAACGCCGCCTGAGCGCCGGTATCCCATCCTCGTGGCCTTTCTGCGCCAGGTGGACGAAGTGATGGACCTCTTCGATCGCTGCATGGCCCAGGTTGATGCTCGCGCGAGGCGGGACCTGGAAGAGTTCCGGCGTAATGCCGCCCGAGCCACCAATGAGAAAGTCGCGATGTTCACAGACCTGACGGGCATGGTCCTCGATCCACAGATTGCCGACCCAGACCTGCGTACACACATCTACAAGCGACACCCCAAAGAGCGATTGCAGGCGGCGATGGAAGAAAGCGAACGGCTCATGCGCCCCCTGGATGATAATTACTTCGACTTCTTGACTGGGCGGTACAACTACGTCCGTCAATTCGCTCCAGCATTTCTCTCTGCGTTCACATTTCGCGCCAACCGGCGGGGCGAGCCACTGGTGGAGGCGGTGTCTGTCTTGAACCGCATCAAACGCAAGGTGCCGGAGAATGCCCCGGTGGACTTTGTGCCTGCGAAGTGGCGATCCTATGTCATCGACAAAGACGGCAAGATTGACCGGCATTATTATGAAATGTGTGTGCTGTGGGAACTGCGCGGGGCCTTGCGGGCAGGCAATATCTGGTTGGAAGGCAGTCGCCGCTATGCCGATCCGGAGACCTACCTTATCCCTCATGACCAGTGGGCAAGCCTGCGCACGGAGACCTGTCGCCTGGTGCAGGTTCCTGAAAAAGCTTCGGAACGGCTCCAGGAGCGACAGCAGGAATTGGAGGCGCGTCTGGCACAGTTCGATAAAGGACTCCCGCGCAACAGCCAGGTGCGCATTGAGAAGGGAGAACTGATTGTCTCGCCTCTGCGGGCAGAAGAGACGCCAGCGCGAGTCAGCATCCTCCAGGAGGCGGTGCAGGAAAGTTTGCCACTGGTGGAGTTGACCGACCTGGCCTATTAGGCCCGCCAACGAAATTTACAACGTTAAGCATCAAGAATGGAGGTCGATCCCGATGCTACTGAAAGAAGGAGCTTTTCCTCCTCGTTTCATAGCGAGGAAAGGATCATGCAACGCTCCATATCTGAACAAGACCATAGCTATCTCCTGATGCAATTAGCGTGCCGTCAGGTGACCATGCCACCGTATACATAGGATCAGCGCCCCAAAGTGTAAGTAGAGAGCTGGTATCCCGATAGGTAGAGACTCGGCTACCATCAATGGCGCTCCATACCTGGACGGTACTATCCATGCTTGCAGAGGCGATCCGATTACCATGAGGGGACCATGCTACTGCATTGACTGCCTGGGAATGGCCAGTGTAAGTAAATCGATGGACTCCAGTAGTAGCATCCCATACTTGCACGGTAGTATCCTGGCCAGCAGAGACAATGTGCTTACTATCAGGTGACCACGCCAGTGCATATGGCGCCTGTGGTCCAAAATGTATAGACTCGGTATACCATTTGTAGGTAACGAGAGCGTGCTCTCTGACTTTCGTAGCATCCCACACTTCCACTATGCCGCCACCTGACGAGGCAAGGCGCTGACCATCGGGTGACCACGCTACTGCATAAATAGGAGATTGAGCTGTAAGGGTGAAACGGTGGGTCCCAGTAATGGCATCCCACACTTCCACACTGCCTCCGCTTGACGAGGCAATGCTTTTACCGTCGGGCGACCATGCAATTGCGGGAATGATGGGATAATCACTCGTTTTATGAGTGAAACGATAAGTCCCAGTAATGGCATTCCACACGTCCACTCCGTTCAGACCTGCAAAAGCAAGGATCTTCCCATCAGACGACCATGCTACCCCGGACACATTTCCAAAATCTTTCGGATACGTGTAAGCATGTTCTCCATTTAATGCATCCCACACTTCCACTATGCCCTCGCCTGACGAGACGATGCGCTTGCCATCCGGCGACCATGCGAGAGCAATGACGGCGGAAGAATGACCATGATAGGTGTAGAGAGGATGCGGTGTAAGTAGCCACCATGTGAGACCTCCACCTGCTACTGCGACTCCTGTACCTGCCAGGCCAGTAAGTACCGCACGCCGGGGTATAAAAGGCTTGAACGTTTCCATAGATTCCAGCGACGCGAAGTAGTCGAGCAGTAAGCGATGGACGAAGACGTAACCTCCACCGACCTTACGCAGGAGGAGGTGTTCGGCGGACTGGTCGAGAAAACGCGAATACTTCCAAGGAATCGAACCGGCGCGCCAGAGGAGGATGCGCAGCACACCGTGTCGCCAGCTCGCCCATCCACCCATCAGTAGCCCGACCAGGAGTGCAACCACCAGTCCCATAATAATCCCGTTCCTCAGCAGCTGGTCAGTCGTGCTTGAGATACTGTCGACCCATCGTCCTACCCACTCTACTAGGCCCAATACCACGTAAGCTGTCATGAAGCGCAAAGTAGAGAGATTCACCCACTTTCATGCGATTTTTCCGGTAGTAGCTATGAAAAAGCGTACCTGTA
>WNFJ01179044.1_pt1 | contig 12184 bp, 12 predicted proteins | sample 5400461 | NCBI WGS metagenome assembly WNFJ01 (sample SAMN13153349, study PRJNA577476) | soil metagenome | isolation source: 115 cm saprolite on Douglas fir-dominated hillslope | place: USA:California | collected 2013-09-17
GCGCGCGGCAAGGACACGCTCTTCGTCTCGCTGCCGGCGTGGAGTCCCGGGAACTACGAGATCCAGAACTACGCGCGCTATCTCCGCCACTTCGGCGCGAAGACGTCCGCCGGGCAGCCGCTGTTTTGGGATCGCGTCGACAAGGACACGTGGCGGGTGACGACGGGCAAGAGCGATCGCGTAGCGGTCGAGTTCGACTATCTCGCGGACACGATCGATCTCTCGATGGCGCGCCTCGTCGCGGGCTTCGGCCAGTTCCTCGGCACGAATCTGTTTCTGCACGAGCGCGGCCAGCTGTCGCGCCCGGCGGAGGTACGCTTCGCCCTGCCCGCGGGCTGGCAGGTCACGATGGCGCTTCCCGGGTCGGGGAACGGACCCTACACGGCGGCCACCTACCACGAGCTCGCCGACGCCGAGGCGTTCGTGGGCAGCTTCGCCCTCGATTCGCTCGCAGTCGATGGCAAGTGGATCCGGATCGCGGTGTGGCCGGCCGATGCCTACACGGCGGCCGTGCGGCGCAACATGCGCGCCGACCTGGAGAAGATCGCGAAGACGGAGAACGCGCTGTTCGGCGGCCCGCCCTACGAGCGCTACACCGTGTTCTTCAACGTGATCCGCGAGCCGATCAGTTTTGGCGGCGGGCTCGAGCACAGCGCGTCGCAGTTCGACATCATGCCGCAGGGCGCGTTCGCCGATGCCGCCGGGAGCTTCGGCGACTTCATGGTGCCGCTCATGGCGCACGAGTACTTCCATCTCTTCAACGTGAAGCGCATCCGGCCCGCCGAAATGTGGCCCTACGACTACCGCGCCGAGCAGTACACGCCGCTCCTGTGGTGGTCCGAGGGCGTGACGGACTACTACGCCGATTTGACCAACGTGCGCTCGGGGTTGTGGACGCTGGACCAATTCCTCCGCAACGCCGAGAAGGACATGCAGCAGGTCGAGTCGGTTCCCGAGCCGTGGAGCGAGGAAGACGGCAGCCTGGCGACCTGGATCAACGAGGTGTTCGTGAACAGCTCCCAGCTCTACTACCCGAAGGGCGCGGTGACGGGGCTGCTCCTGGACATCGCGATGCGCGACGCCACGGATGGGCGTCACGGCCTGGACGAGGTGATGCGGGCGCTGTACACGCGCTTCTACCAGCGCCAGAAGGGGTTCACGACCGCGGACCTGCTCGCGCTGCTCAAGGAGTTCGGCATGCCCGATGTCGACGGGTTCTACGCGCACTACATCCGCGGTCGCGACTCGTTGCCGTACGAGACCGTCGTCCCCAAGGCGGGGCTCTCCGTCGCGCGGCGCCGCATCTCGAACCCCTTCCTCGGCGTGAATGCCCAGCCCGGAGATCAGACGCAGCTCGTGGTCCAGAGTGTGGTGCCGGGGAGCGCGGCGGATGTGGCGGGCCTCGTGCCCGGGGACGTGCTGCTTAAGGTGGGGGATGTCGAGACCCGCGCGGGCGAGGATTGGGGCGTCACGTTTCGGGACCACTACCGGGGCCAGGCGGGGGCGCCGCTCGCGATCAGCGTGACGCGCGGCGGCCGGCCGCTCACCTTGAGCACCCAGGTGCGGGAACAGACGGTCGTCTCGGTGACGCTCGTCCCCGAGCCGTCGCCCTCCGCCAAGCAAGCCCGCGTCTGGCGCGGCCTCACGACCGGTTCCACCGGGAACTGACCGCGGCTATCTTGCCACGGGTATGGTGGCCCCGGGGTCGGCAACGGTGCGGGTGCGCTTCTTCGCGCGCTACGCGGAGCTCGTGGGCCGCGCCGAGACCGACGTGTCGGTGCCGCTCCCGGCGACCGTAGAGGATGTGCTGGCGCGCGTCCGAGCCGCGCTCCCCGGCGCCCGGGCGTTGCCCGAGCGCCCGCTCACGGCGGTGAATCTGAAACACGTGAAACTCGACGCCCGGGTCCAGGATGGCGACGAAGTGGCGCTGCTCCCGCCGATCGCCGGCGGCGCGGGCGGAGGAGCGCGGACCGCGTGACCCATCTGACGCACACCGCCATCGCCCTCGAGCCGTTGCTCGCCGAGGTGTCGGGGCCCGAGTACGGGGGGACCTGCGTGTTCCTCGGCACAGTGCGCAACGAGCCCGGCGCGTCTGGCGAGCCTGGCGTGACGGCGATCGAGTATTCGGCGTACGAGACCATGGTCGACGCGGAGTTCGGCCGGCTCCTCGCCGACGCGCACGGCCGTTGGCCGGGGGCGCGCCTCGCCGTGCGCCACCGCCTCGGCCGCATCCCGGCCGGGGAGGCGAGCATCGCCATTGTGGCCGCGGCGCCGCACCGCGCCGCCGCGTTTGAGGCGTGTCGCTTCGTGATCGAGGAAGTCAAGCGCCGCATCCCGGTCTGGAAAAAGGAGCTGCGCACGGACGGCAGCGCCATCTGGGTCGACCCCTCCGGCCACCCCACCGCCAAGGCTTCGCATGTCTGACGTCGTCCAGGACGCCCTGCGGCGCCCGCTCGCGAGCCTGCGCGTCTCCGTGACCGACCGCTGCAACATGCGGTGTCGGTATTGCATGCCCGAGGACGAGTACGTGTGGTTGCCGCGGGCGTCGATCCTTACGTTCGAGGAGATCGCCCGACTGGTGCCGGTGTTCGCGGGGCTCGGCGTCACGAAGGTCCGGCTCACGGGCGGCGAGCCGTTGCTGCGCCATGACCTTCCGACCCTGGTCGCGCTGATCGCGCGCGATGCGCGGATCACGGACCTCGCGATGACGACCAACGGGCTGCTGCTCGCGACCCAAGCAGCGGCCCTGCGCGCGGCCGGTCTGCAACGCGTGACGGTCAGCCTCGACACCTTGCGACCCGAGCGGATGCTCGCGTTCGCGAAGAGCGCGCGCCATGCCGACGTGGTCGCGGGGATCGTGGCGGCGCGCCAGGCGGGGTTCGGAAAGATCAAGCTGAATGCGGTCGTGATCCGGGGGTTCAACGACGACGAGCTCGGCGACCTGATCGAGTTCGCCCGGACGCACGACGCCGAAGTGCGCTTCATCGAATACATGGACGTCGGCGGGGCGACACGCTGGTCCCCCGACCAAGTCGTGTCCCAGCAGGAGATCCTCAGGACGCTCACCCGGCGCTACGGGCCGATCGAGCCCATCGCCGGGGATGGCCGCGCTCCCGCCGAGCGGTTCCGCCTCGCCGACGGCGCGACGTTCGGCATCATCGCTTCGACCACGGCGCCCTTCTGCCGCGCCTGCGATCGCAGTCGCCTGACGGCGGACGGGACGTGGTTCTTGTGCCTCTACGCCGCGCAGGGAACCGATCTGCGTGAGCGGTTGCGCCGCGGGGCCACGGACGCCGAGCTGGCCGGGCTCGTCCGGGAGACCTGGCAGGCCCGCACCGATCGCGGTGCCGAGGAGCGGCTCGGCGTGGCGGAGCGGGGCGCGCTGTATCGCATCGACTCGCTCCGCGCCGACCCGCATCGCGAGATGCATACGCGCGGCGGCTGAGCACTCACGAGGGTCGCCACCTGATGCTCAACAAGATCACCGTCGTGGGCGCCGGCAACGTCGGAGCCACCACGGCGCAGCGCCTCACGGAGCGGGAGCTCGCCCGCAGCATCGTCCTCGTGGACGTGATCGAGGGCGTCCCGCAGGGGAAAGCGCTCGACCAGTGGGAGTCGGCGCCGATCGAGCGGTTCGACACGCGGGTGATCGGTGCCAACGACTACCGACCGGCCGCCGGGAGCGAGCTCGTGGTCGTGACGGCGGGGATCGCCCGCAAGCCCGGCATGAGCCGCGACGATCTGGTGCGCACCAACGCCGACATCGTCAAACAGGTCTCCCAGCAGATCCAGCAGCACTGCCCCGACGCCATCGTCGTGGTCGTGTCCAACCCGCTGGACGTGATGTGCTGGGTCACGAAGCAGGTGACCGGGTTTCCGCGCGAGCGGGTGATCGGAATGGCGGGCGTGCTCGACACGGCGCGCTACCGCGCGTTTCTCGCCGAGGCGCTCGACGTCTCGGTCGAGGATATCCAGGCGATGGTGCTCGGTGGCCATGGCGACACGATGGTACCGCTCGTCTCCTACACCACGGTCTCGGGGATCCCGATCGCCCAGCTGCTCGACCAAGCGACGCTCGACAAGATCGTCAAGCGCACCCGTGAGGGCGGCGCGGAGATCGTGAGCTATCTGAAGACCGGCTCCGCGTACTACGCGCCGTCGGCGGCGGTCACGCAGATGGTCGAGGCGATCGTGCGCGACAAGCGCCGCATCCTCCCGTGCGCCGCGTGGATGCAAGGAGAATACGGCGTATCGGGCATCTTCCTCGGCGTGCCGTGCAAGCTGGGACGCAAAGGCCTCGAGAAGATCCTCGAGGTGAAACTCTCACCCGATGAGGCGGCGGCGCTGAAGCAGTCCGCCGCGGCGGTGCAGGAGACGATGGCGGCGGTGCGGCTCTAGGCCGCGCCGGTGAATTCCTTCGCCCGAGGCTGGGGACGGAGGATTGCGCGCACATAGTCCCGGTTCAAGCGGGCGATGAAGTCGATGCTGATCTCCTTGGGGCACGCGGCCATGCATTCTCCGTGGTTGGTGCAGGCGCCGAACCCTTCCGCGTCCATCTGGGCCACCATGCCTACCACGCGCGTCGCGCGCTCCGGCTGTCCCTGGGGCAGGAGTCCCAGGTGCGACACCTTGGCGGCCACGAACAGCATGGCCGAGGCGTTGGGGCAGGCGGCCACGCAGGCGCCGCACCCGATGCAGGCCGCGGCGTCCATGGCGAGATCGGCGGCCGGCTTCGGCACGAGCAGGCTATTCGCCTCGGGGGCACTACCGGTGCGCACGCTGATGAACCCGCCTGCCTGGATGACGCGGTCGAACGCGGTGCGGTCGACCACGAGATCCTTGATGACCGGGAACGCCGCGGCCCGCCACGGCTCGATCCACAGCTCCACGCCGTCGGGGAACGAGCGGAGGTGCAACTGACACGTGGTGGTCGCGCGGCGCGGCCCGTGCGCGCGCCCATTGATCACCATGCCACACGCGCCGCAGATCCCTTCACGACAGTCGTGGTCGAAGGCGATCGGCTCTTCCTTGCGGGCGACGAGCTGCTCATTGAGCACGTCGAGCAACTCGAGGAATGACATGTCGGGCGTCGCGTCGGTGACCGCGTAGCGCACGAACCGCCCCCGGGCCTCGGGGCCCGGCTGGCGCCACACGTGCAGCGTGACGCGCACTACTTGTAGCTCCGCTGCGCGGGATGCACCGCCGCGAACTCGAGCGGCTCCTTGTGCAACACCGCCGGTTCGCCAACGCCCGTGAACTCCCACGCCGCCACGTAGCCGAACCGCGCGTCGTCGCGCTTGGGCTCGCCGTCGGGTGTCTGGTACTCCTCGCGGAAATGGCTGCCACACGACTCTTCGCGATGCAGGGCGTCGTGGCACATCAGCTCGGCGAACTCGAAGAAGTCCGCCACGCGGCCCGCCCGCTCGAGCGCCTGGTTCAGGTCCTCGCCCCGGCCGCCCACGTACACGTCGGCCCAGAACTGGTCGCGCGCGACCGCGATGCGCTCGATCCCCTCGCGCAGCCGGACGGCGCTGCGCGACATCCCGCACGTGTCCCACATGAGTCGGCCGAGCTCGCGGTGCAGGGTGTCGACGCTCTGGCGCCCCTCGACGGCCAGGAGCCGCTCGGTGCGCGCCCGCACGTCGGCCTCGGTCTGGCGCACGGCGGGGTGGCCGGCATCGAGCGGGGCGAGCTTCGTCTCCGCGAGGTAATCGCCGACCGAGTAGGGAAGGACGAAGTAGCCGTCCGCGAGCCCTTGCATCAGCGCGCTCGCGCCCAGGCGGTTGGCGCCGTGGTCGGAGAAGTTTGCTTCGCCGATCGCGTACAGCCCGGCCACGGTCGTCATCAGGTTATAGTCCACCCACAGCCCTCCCATGGTGTAGTGCGGGGCGGGGTAGATGCGCATCGGCCGCTCGAACGGGTTCTCGCCCGTGATCCGCTCGTACATCTCGAACAGGTTGCCGTAGCGCTCGGCGATCGTCCGGCGGCCGAGCCGCGCCCGGGCGTCGCGGAAATCGAGATACACCCCGTGGCCGCCGGGGCCGACGCCGCGCCCTTCGTCGCACACCTCCTTCGCGCGCCGCGACGCGACATCGCGCGGCACCAGGTTGCCGTAGCTCGGGTACTGCCGCTCAAGGAAGTAGTCGCGCTCCGCGTCGGGGATCGCGTCCGGGGTCCGGGTGTCGCCGGGCCGCAGCGGCACCCAGATGCGGCCGTCGTTGCGGAGCGACTCGCTCATGAGCGTCAACTTCGACTGGTGGGGACCGGTGGCGGGTATGCAGGTCGGATGGATCTGGGTGAAGCAGGGGTTCGCGAGCGCGGCACCGCGCTTGTGGGCCCGCCAGATCGCGGTGACGTTCGAGCCTTTGGCGTTGGTGGAGAGGTAGTAGACGTTCGCGTAGCCGCCGGTCGCCAGCACGACCACGTCCCCCAGGTGCGTGCTCACCCGGCCATCCACGAGGTCGCGCACGACGATCCCTCGTGCCTGACCCGCCACGACGACCAGGTCGAGCATCTCGGTGCGCGGGTGCATCTGGACGGTGCCGACGGCGATCTGGCGAGACAGGGCCTGGTACGCGCCGAGCAGCAGCTGTTGGCCGGTCTGGCCACGCGCGTAGAAGGTGCGCGACACCTGCACTCCGCCAAACGAGCGGTTCGCGAGCAGGCCGCCGTACTCGCGGGCGAACGGCACGCCCTGGGCGGTGCACTGGTCGATGATGCGCGTGCTGATTTCCGCGAGCCGATACACGTTCGCCTCGCGCGAGCGGAAGTCGCCCCCCTTGATCGTGTCGTAGAACAACCGGAACACGGAGTCGCCGTCGTTCTGATAGTTCTTCGCCGCGTTGATCCCGCCCTGGGCCGCGATCGAGTGGGCGCGCCGCGGCGAGTCCTGGAAACAGAAGCACGCCACCTGATAGCCGAGCTCGCCGAGCGAGGCCGCGGCGGAGGCGCCGGCGAGCCCCGAGCCGACGACCAGGATGCGGTGTTTGAGCTTGTTCGCGGGATTCACGAGCTTGATGGCGGAGCGATGGCGCTCCCACTGCTCGGGCAGCGGGCCCGACGGGATCTTCGCGCGCAGCTCCATGCTCACTGCACCACGCCGCCGAGGACGGCGAGAGGGATCGCCACGTAGCCGGCGGTGATGAGCCCCGCGATCGCGCCCGCGAGCCCGCGCCGCCAGCCGCGGGTGGGGGACCGGTTCAGGCCGAGCGTCTGGAGCGCGCTCCACAGGCCGTGATCGATGTGGAGCCCGACGGCCGCCACCGCCACGATGTAGGCTAGGGCCACGGGCCAGCGCCGCAAGCTGGCCACCACGTTGTGGTAGACGTCGCCCGCCACGAAGCTCGGGTGCACGCGGCCGAAGGTCAGGTCGAGCAGGTGGTAGATCACGTAGCAGAAGATGATGACGCCGCCCCAGCGCATCGTGCGCGCGGCGTAGGTCGTCTCGACGGGCGTCAACTGCCGGTAGCCGATCGGCCGCGCCCGCCAGCTCGCGCGCGTCACGGCGATCGCCGCCCAGAGGTGGGCCGACACCGCCACGAGCAGGACGCCCCGCACGATCCAGAGCACCTGGCCGCGCGCGAAGAAGGGCGCACCAACCGCCCGCAGGCCTTCGGCGTAGGCGTTGAACCGGGCCGGCCCCTCGAACACCTTGAGGTTGCCGACCAGGTGCGCCACCACGAACAGCAGCAGCACCACACCCGTCGCCGCCATGACGACCTTTTTGCCGATGAGGGAGCGGGCGAGGCCCGGGGGGGCGGCCACGGCGGGGCTGGGGAGCGTGGGCATGCAACGGTGGGATGATACCTGCCCCCCGGCGGCGGCGGCAAGGCGACCGAGTCTGGGGCTATCTTATCAGGGGGTCGGTCGGTGCGAGCGGCCGGCGGACCTGCGCAGTGGGTGTGGCGGCCTTGCGCTCACTCTCAACCCTCGGCCCACGGGAGCTCCGCATGGCGATCCAGTCAGCGATGATCGTGTCCACCACCTACGACGTGCAGGGCCGGCGGGTGCGCGAGTACCGGGGCGTCGTGCGCGGCATCACGGTCCGCGCGCCCACCATCGCGCAGGGCATCCTCGGCGGCCTGAAGAGCATCATCGGGGGCCAGATCGGGGCCTATACCGAGATGTGCGAGCAAGCGCGCCAGACGGCCTACGACCTGATGGTCGAGCACGCGCGCCAAGTCGGCGCGAACGCGGTCCTGGGAGTCAGCTTCGACGCGTCCGAAGTCGCGGCTCGGGCCTCGGCCACGGAGGTCCTGTGTTACGGCACGGCCGTGGTCCTCGAGTGAGCGGCGACTCGGCGCCGACTACCACGGCCACCCGGCCCGACGCCGCGCGGGGCGGGGCGCCCGCGCTCCCCGCGCCGCCGCCCCCCGGCGCGCGCCCGACCGTGGTGATCGTCGGCGCCGGATTCGGCGGCTTGCGGGCCGCGCGCCGGCTGCGCCATGCCCCGGTCGATGTCCTGCTGGTCGATCGCCACAACTACCACCTGTTTCAGCCGCTCCTCTACCAGGTGGCGACCGCGGGGCTCGAGCCCGAGCAGATCGCCCGGCCGGTGCGCGCGATCCTGCGGCGCCAGCGCAATCTCGAGTTCCGGATGACGGAGGTGACGGGCCTCGAGCCGGCTGAGAAGCGGGTCCTGACGACCGACGGGGCGATCGCCTATGACTACCTGATCCTGGCCGTCGGGGGCGAGACGAACTTTTTCGGTCTGGAGGGCGTGCCGCGCCACGGCTACGGCCTGAAGGACATTCCCGAGGCGATCCGCATCCGTAACCACGTGCTGCGCGCGTTCGAGCGCGCGATGCTCGAGCGCGATCCGGAGCGCCGGCGCGCCGAGCTCACCTTTGTCGTGGTGGGCGGGGGCCCGACCGGTGTCGAGATGGCGGGCGCGCTCTCGGAGCTGATCCGGCTGGTTTTGGTGAAGGACTACCCGCGGCTGAACGTGAAGGACGTGCGCGTGCTCCTGCTCGAGGCGACCGACCGCCTGCTCGGACCGATGCCCGCCCGGCTGCGCGAGGCCGCCGCCGAGACGCTGTGGCGCAAGCACGTAGAGGTCCGCTTCGGCGCCACCGTGTCGGACTACGACGGGGCCAGGGTGTTGCTCAAGAGCGGCGAAGTGATCCCGGCCTGCTCGCTCATCTGGGCCGCCGGCGTGAAGGCCGTCTCGCTCACCGCCCGGTTGGGGTTGCCCACGGCGCGACAGGGTCGCGTGCCCGTGACGCCCACGCTCGATGTTGCAGGACACCCGGACATCTACGTCATCGGGGACGCCGCCTACCTCGAAGCCGGCGGGGACGCGCTCCCCATGATGGCCCCCGTCGCGCTCCAGATGGCCGAGACCGCGGCCACGAACATCGCCCACCGCCTCGCCGGCACGCCCCCGGCGCCGTTTGCGTACCGGGACCCGGGCTCGCTCGCGACCATCGGCCGGAACGCCGCCGTGGCCTACATCCGGGGGATCGCCTTCACCGGCTTTCCGGCGTGGGTGGTCTGGCTGGTGGTGCACATCATCCAGCTGATCGGGTTCCGCAACAAGGTGTTCGTGCTGCTGAACTGGGGGTGGGACTACTTCTTCTACGAGCGCGCGGCGCGGCTGATCACCACGATGGAAGAGTGATCACCGCAGGGTCGGGCCGGGTGCCGAGCGTCGGGCCCACCGCCCGGCGCGCGCCGTGCGCACGCGCCGCACGACGCCGTTCCAGCCGCACTCGAGGCACCAGCGGCGCTCGAGCCGCGGCATGAGGTGATGGAAGAAGCGGTTCTTGATCGCGACCATATCGACGTGACAGTGCGGACACAGGGGACCCTGCGGCAAGAGCAGGTAGACGACGGCGGTCACGATCACGACGCGCAACAGCACGGTCGTGAGCAGCACCACGACCACGAGCATGCTCCATGATAGTACGCCGGCGCCGCTCGGGCCATCCATGCTTCGGAGCCACATCCGTCAAGCGGTCGGCGTCGCCAATCGCCGCGCAGCTAGCGACGTTTGGGCCGCACGTCCACGTCAACGAGGGAACCGCACCATGACCGCGCCTGCTGTCCCCGACGTCGATTGCGAGCGTCACCACCCGATCTTGCCGGTTAGCGACGTCCTTGCCGCTGCTGATTTCTACACCAAGAAGCTCGGCTTCAAACTGGCTTTCACGTGGGGTGACCCTCCAACCATGGCGGGCGTGGATCTCGGTCACGTGCAGCTGTTCCTCCAGCAGGGCACGCCCAGTTCGCAAGGATGTTCAGTCTACTTTGTCATCGGGAACGCCGACCAGCTCTGCGAGTTCCAACGCGCCAACGGCGTCGAGATCCTCGCGCCGCCCGACAACCGACCTTATGGCCTACGCGACTACACCGTCAAGGATCTGTACGGCTACAGGCTCACCTTTGGACATCCCACATTCAGCGGCCCACCTCTGGAGATTGCACGGGTTGATGTCCCAGTGCGGATCGAGAAGCGCCTAGCAGCGGTGCTTCGGGATCTCGCCGAGTTCAAGCACATGAGCCTGAGTAGCTGTCTCGAGGAAACGCTGCTGCACACCTTTGAGCCCCTCGGCGACGGCGTTGCTAGTCCGCACACCAAGGCAGACCTCAGGTACATTCAAGAATTGAAGAAGAAGCACGGGATCGACTACGACTCGCATGCGAGCTACCGCTTCGTCGGGCGGAGTAATGTCACTGGCCGGTAAACGCGCTTGAGTTGGGATGAAGCGGCTGGCCACCCGCTTCGCGTGGTGGCAGAATCGCCCCACAAGGATGAATCGCGGTCAGTAATACGCCGCACTCTTAAGAAGGGGGGCCAGCCGCCATGGACAATATCGGGCTCGATTTGCACCAGCGCGAGACCCAGCTCTGCATCCTCACCGCGGAGGGGGAGATCGTGGAGCAGCGGATCCGGACCAGTCGCGAGCGCATCAGCGAAGTGCTGGGGGAGCGGGGAGCAGCCCGGATCCTCCTCGAGGCGTCCACCGAGAGCGAGTGGGTGGCCCAGCACCTGGAATCGCTGGGGCACGAGGTGATCGTCGCCGATCCGAATTTCGCCCCGATGTATGCTACCCGCAGCCGTCGGGTCAAGACCGATCGGCGCGACGCGCGGACGTTGGCGGAGGCGTGCCGATTGGGGGCGTACCGCCCGGCGCACCGAGTGTCGCCCCAGCGGCGGCATCTCCGGGCCGAGCTCGCGGTCCGGGAGGTGCTGGTCCGCACCCGCACGCGCTTCGTGCAAGTCGTCAGGGCGCTGGTGCGGCGGGACGGACTGCGGGTGCCCAGTTGCGAGCCGGAGCACATCGGGGCCAAGGTCGCCGCGCTCCCCCTCGCTCCCCGGACGAGCGCGGAGCTGGCACCGCTGGTGGCGTTGCTCGAGCCGCTGAGCGCGCAGATTGCGGCGGCCGACCGCCGGCTAGCGGCCCTCGCGGCAGCGGATCCCGTCGTGACGCGGTTGCAGACCGCCCCAGGCATCGGCCCGCTCACGGCCGTGGCCTTCGTGGCGACGCTGGACGTGGTCGGGCGCTTCGCCACCGCGCACCAGGTGGCGGCCTATCTCGGCCTGACGCCTCGCGAGCGCAGTTCGGGGGAGCAGCAGCACCGCGGGCGGATTAGCAAGACGGGCGATCCGCGCATGCGCTGGCTGCTGGTCGAGGCGGGGTGGCGGCTGCTCCGCTCGACGCAACCGGCGGCGGCGCCGCTGCGGGCGTGGGCGGAGCGGATCGCGGCGCGCCGGGGGCGTTCGATTGCCGTCGTCGCGTTGGCGCGCCGGCTCGCCGGGATCTTGTATGCGATGTGGCGCGACGAGACGGAGTACCGGGCGGCGGCGATCAAGGCCGTCGCCTGAGCGCTGGCCCTGCACTTCGGAGCGTGACCGACCTGGGGCGGTGAGCGCGCGTCAGCTTCTGGCCGCCGGTGAGGCCGTGCTTGAGTTCGGCGCCACCGTCCCTTCGGATCCTCGGATGCGCCGACGAGCTGGAGCTCGTCACTCGAGAGCGCGAACAGAAGGCTGAGCGGCACCTCGAAGCGCAGCACCGGTGGGGCAGGAACAACACAACCGCCCGGCCGCGTAGGCCGGGCTTGACGGGGTGTGCCGCTTCACAGAAAGCTGACGGCGCGCGGAGATTGTGGAATGAGTCCCTCTTCAGCGGAGCGCCGGTTCGTGACGGCGTTCGTCGCGCACTGGGGAGAGGGCGCCGAGCGA
>WNFJ01190969.1_pt3 | contig 12180 bp, 9 predicted proteins | sample 5400461 | NCBI WGS metagenome assembly WNFJ01 (sample SAMN13153349, study PRJNA577476) | soil metagenome | isolation source: 115 cm saprolite on Douglas fir-dominated hillslope | place: USA:California | collected 2013-09-17
GTGGTGAATGAAGCACGTCCCCAGGCAGAGCGCGGCGGCAGCGGCGGTGGTGGCGGGCGCGGTGGGTACGGCGGCGGGCGCGGCGGCCATGGCGGTGGTGGCGGGGGTGGGCGTGGCGGTGGTGGCGGGCGCGGCGGTGATCGCGGCGACCGTGGAAATCGCTGGTAAGCAAGCACTCCTAGTCTGAAAGCGAAGCGCCGCGGCTCCGGTTGGGGCGCCTCAACCCCTCTCAGAGAATCCTCAGCGGTATCTCTGCGTCAATCGATCATTGCTGCGGCTCTCACCTCCGCCGGTTCAACTCGTCTAATCCGTTTGAAAGGTAGCCTGCGAATATTTGCTGCCTGCGGACAAGACTTCGTGAATGGGTATCGCCCTGCTCAATGACGGCGAATGTTTTGCGGTTTACCGCGCTATGTGACGAGCTTTCTGGTTCGTCAGCAGGAACGCAACTGGAGTGTGGCTCATGAGGAAGACGCCCCCGCTCGGTCTTCCCTGGCTAGTCGCGGGAAACAATTCGTCCCGTAACGTGTTTGAAACAACAGGAAAGGAAAATGGGTTGCCGGCCTGTTTATGGAGTATATGAATAGGCCGGTAAGCATCGAAGTTGTTCCCTGAGAAAGAAATGTGCGGCAGGAGACTGGTGAACCTTATAGTCCGGCCGTGCATCCAACAGGTTGAGGCAAACGTATTGCTGAATAGGTTGACCGTTTCGCGGTCAAACATGAAATGACGACCTGGCACAAACGCGACTGGGAACAATTTTACGAGCTGGCGCGCCGCCCGTGGCGGCGTCATCGCCCGCCCCGGCCGGTTTATCCCACGGGGATAAATCGCGTGCTGCCCGCGCAGGGTTTCAGCTTGTCGGAGTTGGACGACGCCGGAGTGGATCTCGATCTCGCCGAGCGCCTCGGTCTGCCGGTGGACGCCGGGCGCATCGGCGCTTACGGCCCGAACGTTACCGTTCTGCGCGACTTCATCCGCTCTTCGCGGCAGCCGTTGTAGTCCTGCTCATTCGGTAACGGCGAATTCCAATCATTCCGAGCTTTTCGTTCTGATCGCGACGACATCTGCGGTCTTCGCGTCCGCCTCCTGCACGGAAATCTTTTGCCCGCGATCCTCGTACGTCTTGAGAAACTCCGGATCCTCCCATGCGCCATCTTCGACTTCGTCCCAACAGAAGATTTTGTAGTCGCCGGGCGCAATCCCCCTCAGAAGATAATGTCCATATTGATCCGTCGCCGTTTTCTGGTAGAGCCGCGATTGATCGCGGTGCGCCTCATCCGGCACCATCACAACCCACACCCCGGTGACGGGAAGGTTGTCCTTGTCCGTAACGACACCCTGAACGCGAGAGCCACGCGAGCTGATGGTTACCTCAAGCGAAGCTTGCGTGCCACGGAAAACGGTGAAACCGCCTTCGAGAACGTCGGTCGAACCGTAGCGAATGGATTTAACGTAACAGTCTTTCGATTGCCCAATCACCCCCAAACGATAGGTTCCATCGAAAACATCCTTCAAGGCAAATGAGTTTCCCATAACTCTTGCGGGTCCATTGAAAGAGATTCTCGAGTCCGCAGGAGCAATGGTGACGAGGAGTTCATCTCGGTCCAAACTCGGCTTCCCCTCCCAAACGATTCGCCCGGGAACCGATATCCCCGTCGCGATTGTGAGGTTTACGCCCTCTACATTGGCGTTGCCTACCTCAATGGATTGTCGCGCTTGATATCGCCGCCCATCCTCAAACCAAAAAGCGCTCAGCGTATAGGAGCCGGGCAGCACGCCAGCAATCTCAAAGGAGCCGTCGGGGTTTTCGACAATTGACTGGTGGTCGGGAGAACCCCAAGCCACGTTGCTGTTGTGTTGCTCCAGCTGAACGATAACGCCGGTACTTGAACGTCTGCCCGCAACCATGTTGTAGACGCGGCCACCGACCCGATACGTCGTCACAGGCCGCAGCAGAATCTCTACAGCGGTTAACTCTTCTCCTGCTTTCAGCGTAATCGTCGAAGCCTTCGCTGGATCGGGACTGTTGGGATAATAGATCGGCATGAATTCCGGACGAGAGTCTTCGCTGTCATCTTCCCGCACCTCTCCCCGGGCGATGATGTGCAGACCAGGCTTATACTTGGCGCTGACAAAATACCTGCCGGGTTTGAGGCCAAAAAGGCGATACTCCCCAAGATCATTCGTGGGTACGAGCACTTCCGATGACAACTTGCGCTTTCCACTGGAATAGACTTCACGCAATGCGCTAACTTGCGCCCATGGAAGCGGTTCGCCTTCTTCGTCCAAAACTCTCCCGGCGATGACGGCCCACGGAATCAGGCGGAAAACAAGGTCGCGTAAGTTTTGCCCAGGAGAGAGACGAATCTCCGCCCCAGGATCATTTGGCGTTTTCTGACCGTACTCTTGCGTCACAAAACCCGTGCGGCTTACCTTCAGCCGGTATCGCCCTGGATCGATGCCCTTCAACTCGAACCGGCCACCCATATCCGTCATCACAGAAATTGTGTGGGCCAAATCCTGCAGACTCTGAAGTTGTACAGTCGCGGTTTTCAACGGCTCACTTCCCGCGAGTTTCACGACGATACCCGAAATGGTGCATTCGTCGGCTTTAGGCCTGATTACGGGAGGGTTGCCAGATGCGGTCTGCGCCGAAGCAATAGTTGTAGAGAAGAGGGAAAACAAGGCAGGGATAAAAAGCTTCATCGTCCTTCTCGCGCCGCTTGAGTATACGACAGGTGACTATTTCCAATCTTGAATTTACAATTCCTCTCTTCGAGCACGGAATTATCCCTCCCCCGATCGGGTGTGTTTGTGTGGAACGTGGGATCCGCGTAAAATAGCAGTTTCGAGCGAACTCCATGGCCACACCGTTCCATATCATTTCGAATGCGCCGCTGGCGCCGCCGCCGGGCGTGCACCCGCGGCCGGATTGGCTGCGCGTCAAATTTTTCGGTGGCGAGCGCTACCAGGACGTGAAGCGCATCATGCGCACGCTCGATTTACACACGGTCTGCGAGAGCGCGCGCTGCCCCAACATGGGTGAGTGCTGGGAGCATGGCACCGCGACGTTTATGATTTTGGGGGATATCTGCACGCGCGCTTGCGGGTTCTGCGCCGTGCCTTCAGGAAAGCCCGTGGGGCCGCCGGATGAAGAAGAACCGTTTCGCGTGGCGGAAGCCGTGGCAAAAATGGGATTGCGTTACGCGGTGGTGACTTCCGTGAACCGCGACGACCAGCCCGACGGCGGCGCGCACATCTTTGCGCGCACCATCGAAGAGATTCGGCGCCGCGTTCCGGGTTGCAAAGTCGAAGTGCTCATTCCTGATTTTCGCGGTGACTGGAAGGCGTTAGACGTCGTTCTTGCCGTGCGCCCGGATATTCTCAACCACAACACCGAAACCGTGCCCCGCCTCTACCGGCAGGTCCGCAAGGGTGCGCTGTATGAGCGCTCACTCGAACTGCTGCGCCGTTCCAAGGAAGCGCATCCGGAAGTTCCGACCAAAACTGGCCTGATGCTCGGACTCGGAGAAGAAAAGGATGAAGTCCTCGCTACCATGCAGGATCTCGCCGCGCAGGATACGAACATCCTCACGCTCGGACAGTACCTGCAGCCCACTCGCGAACATCTGCCCATCGTCCGCTACGTGCATCCTGACGAATTCGCCGAATACAAAGTGCTCGGCGAGGCCATGGGCTTCAAACACGTCGAAGCCGGCCCTCTGGTCCGTTCCTCATACCACGCCTTCGACCAGGCGGAATCCGCAGTTAAGTAACATCGGAAAGCTCGGCTTCTCACAGGCACCTGAATGTAGAGGCGCCTGCAGTCTAAGAAATGCACACAGACACACCTCTGCGCCGGATTTGGCGCTGAGATGTCCTGTCTGGTTTATGGAAACTTAGGCTAGGCGCGGCTGGCTGCTGTCGCTGCTGCGGCTTTCTTGGCGGCCTTGGCTGCCGTGGAGGCCTTGCGGCGGCGCTTGGTCTTCGGCGGAGTCGCGGGCGCTTCACCGATCAATTCGGCCGTCATGATGCTCGTTACGAAAAGCTTAGCACCATGATCGTCGAAATCCACGGCGGTGCGTTCCTGGTCGGAAGCAGTCACGATTCCCAGGCCGTACATCTCATGCTTGATGGTCTGACCTTCCTGCATTACTTGCACAACGTCCTCCTTGACCGCTCTCGCTGATAATCTCGATTCGAATCTCTTGGAGGAGAACCCCCGAACCTGTCCGGGGGCTCTCCTGTCAGAGACTAGACGCTGGTAACGTTCTCAGCCTGAAGACCCTTCGGGCCCTTTTTCACTTCAAACTCCACGGCCTGACCTTCGTTGAGAGACTTGTATCCTTCCATCGCGATCGCGGAAAAGTGCACGAAAACGTCTTCTCCCGTCTGGCGCTGGATAAATCCGAACCCTTTCGAAGCATTAAACCACTTTACTGTTCCTTGTTCCTTCACTTGACAGCCTCACATGCGCAACTCCGACCGGGCCAGAGTTGACGATATTGGAATGGCGTTGCGTCTCTTGGTCCGTTCCTGTGGCCACAAAGGATGCCCTTGCGAGGCCTCGACCGATTCAAAACGTAATACAAGAGCAACAAACGCTATGTAAAGAATACCACAAAAGGAACTTTCTGTCCACGGTCCCGAAGCAGACGCGGAAGTCTTAGCTGAGCGTCTAAGCTATTGAAAACACTATTGTTATCTATAGCTTGATACCCAAGATGACTCGCCGCCGCAGCAGGAACCGCTTACTCGAGGGATTCGGGTTGAAGGCTTAAATCACCCCTACCCGTAGCCTTTTTTTCCCAGTACTTGCCGACCCAAGCTTCCCAGCTCTTTCCGGCGGCGGTGTCCCGTCCGGTGAAAGCAAGTGCCGCTATATCGGCGTAAGCGATTTTTAACTTTTGAGTGGAATCCTTGGGCAGAACTCTCACAAAACTGGTCGTAAGGGATGGCCCGGTCACCCGATCGAACAAATAACCTTCGATTTTTGAATTATCTTTAAGAGTGAGCGTCACATCGCCTCGATAGTCGAAGGCTTTCTCCAGAGCGATGCGCAATTCTTCTTCTGTCGCTAGCTTGGGCACCCACCCTTGCACGCTTTCATGAATCGTGCCGGGGGCTACCTCCAGCGTGTCGGGGTTTAGCGGAGATCCTTCCGTATGGCTCGGCCGATCCGCATGGCGCGGACCTGTCACGCGCGAGTCTCCTCAAGTTGGCCCTTATCTGATTGGATCTGAACGAGAGGATTGTAAGAGTGCACCGGCTTGACCGGCTCATTCAGCATTGCCAGCGCGTCCGAATCGTTGTATTTGGTGGACAACTCTGCCTTTACTGTCGCCCATAAGCCACGCAGGCCGCTGAAAGTATGATCCACCGCCGAAGCTTCGTAACCGCTGTGCACCATGCAATTTGCGCACTTGGGATTGCCGGACTCGGTGCCGTAATTTTGCCACTCGGTGGTGTCGAGCAGCTCCTGGAACGTGTCCACGTACCCGTCCTGCAGCAGATAGCAAGGCTTCTGCCAGCCGAAGACGTTATAGGTTGGCATGCCCCACGGCGTGCAAGCATAGGTTCGCTTGCCCATCAGAAATTCGAGGAAGAGCTTCGATTGGTTGAACTGCCAACTTGCTTTGCGATTCGACAAAATGGCCCGGAACAAGCGCCGCGTGCGAGCCCGCCCGAGAAAGTGCTTCTGGTCGGGTGCCTTGTCGTAGGAATAGCCGGGGGAGAGCATCATGCCTTCGACGCCCAACTCCATCATTTCGTCGAAAAACGCGCGGACGCTCTTGGGATCGGCGCCGTCGAACAGCGTTGTATTCGTTGTGACGCGGAAGCCCTGCTTCACCGCTTCCCTGATCCCTTCGATGGCCAGTTCGTAGCCACCTTCGCGGCAGACGGAAAAATCGTGATGCTCTTTCTGCCCATCCACGTGAACGGAGAACGTCAGGTATTTGCTGGGCTTAAAGAGATGCAGTTTTTCCTTCAGCAGCAAGGCGTTAGTACAGAGATAGATGTACTTCTTCCGCGCGACCAGGCCCTCGACAATTTTCTCAATCTCCGGGTGCATCAGCGGCTCGCCTCCGGGAATCGAAACCATCGGCGTGCCGCACTCATCCACGGCCTTAAAGCATTCTTCCGGGCTCAAGTCCGTCTTTAAAATGTGCGCGGGATATTGGATTTTGCCGCATCCCGCGCAAGCCAGGTTGCAGCGGAACAGCGGCTCCAGCATCAACACGAACGGGTAGCGCTTTCGCCCTTTCAGCTTTTGCTTGAGGACGTACGTCGCAACCGTCCACATCTGTGAAATCGGTACCGGCATCTCCCCCGCTTATCTCCAAAACTGGACTTCGGTGTAAGTACCCATTGTAACCGAGAACCGGCGAATTGCGCTCGGCTGCTTTTAGTCAGATGCAACAGCCTGTTCCTACGTGGCACAGTAAATGCACCTGCGTACGGGATGCTTCCGCCTGCGCAAACGGGCTCTCCGGCCGGCCCGGAAGGCTGCACCACCGCTTCCGGGGTAGAATCGACCCGAATCAGCGGCAAAGAAACTGCTGCGCTTATGCCCCGAAAGAATCTCCTTAGTCTATTCGCTGACTTCGCCCGCTTCGGTGGCGACGTTGCTGTCATCCAAAGACGCGGTTACCGTCGTGAAAAGCTGAGGTATGCAGAGCTTTACGCCTCGGCCCTTTTGTGGAGTGCCGCGCTCGCCGGGCGGGGCGTTGTCCCAGGTGATCGCGTCCTTCTCTGGGGACCCAACTCCGCCGAGTGGGTCGCTTGCTTTTGGGGAATTCTATTGCGAGGCGCCGTGGTGGTGCCTATGGACTCCGCAGCGTCTCCCGATTTCGTCCAGCGCGCGATCAAGGATGCCGGAGTGAAGCTGATCTTGCGTGACCGCCAGCAGATGGAGCTGCCCGGCGCGCCACCGTCGATGGTCATTGAATTCAAGGATGCCCTGGTAAGCATTCATCCGGCCGCACATGCCGAGCTGAATCCTGGTGAGACGTCCACTCGAAGCACCATTGCCGAAATCCTTTATACCTCGGGTACGACGGCCGAGCCGCGCGGGGTCGTTCTCACCCACGGCAATTTTCTGGCGAACCTCGAGCCGCTGGAGCGCGGCATCGATGCGTATCGCAGATACGAGCGCTGGCTTCACCCGCTGCGCTTCGTCACGCTCGTTCCGTTGAGCCATGTATTCGGCCAATTCATGGCGCTGTTCGTTCCGCCGCTCCTCGGTGCGGCAGTCGTTTTCGAGCCATCCAGCAATCCCGCCGAAATCATTCGCACCATCAAGCAAGAACGCGCCACCGCGCTCATCGCTGTTCCGCGCATGCTTGATCTTCTTCATGCAGGAATCGAGAGGGAATTCGAAGTCCAGGGCAAATCTCAGTGGCTCGCCAGCACCTTTCAAAACGCAAAAAGCAGAAAATTTCTCAAGCGCGCCTGGATGTTTCGCCGAATCCACCGCCGCTTTGGCTGGAAGTTTTGGGCTTTCATCTCCGGCGGCGCAGCGCTTTCGAATGAAACCGAGGACTTTTTCAAGCGCGTGGGTTATGCCGTTGTTCAAGGCTACGGCATGACAGAGACCGCCTCACTGATCAGTTTGAATCACCCATTTCGCGCGACGGAAGGCTCTGTCGGCAAAATTCTCCCGGGCCGTGAATTCAAGATCGCCGAAGACGGCGAAATCCTCGTCCGCGGCGAAAATGTTTCCAGCGGCTATTGGGAACAGGGCGTACTCCGTCCGGCGGAGGGGCAAGGCTGGTTGCGCACCGGCGATCTCGGCGAACTCGACGCCGAAGGCAATCTGCGTTTCCGGGGCCGCAAGAAGAACGTGATCGTCACGCCCGCCGGTCTCAACGTTTATCCCGAGGACCTCGAAGCTGCCCTTCGTAAACAGCCCAGCGTCAGGGATTGCGCGGTCATTCCGTTCGAACGCGGCGGCAATGCCGAACCTTGCGCCGTTCTTTTGTTGAACGATGCTGAGAGAACCGCTGCCCGCGCGGCCGTCGAAAGCGCCAACTCCTCGCTTGCGGAATATCAACGCGTTCGAATGTGGGTCGTCTGGCCCGACTTTGATTTTCCGCGCACGCCCACCGGGAAGCCGCGCCTTTCCGTCATCGCTACGCGGACCGACCAAATTCTCGACGGCCGGCAAGTTAATGACCTAAAAAGTGTAGGGGCGGACTTTAGTCTGCCCTCCTCACCGCGAAGCATGCTCGATCAAGTGCTCGAACGCTTTAGCATATCGGGAGGTGGGGGCGCGCAGGCCGACGGTCACCTGGAACAGCAACTAAACCTCTCCTCCCTCGATCGCGTGGAATTGCTGAGCGCCCTGGAGGAAAGGTTTCACGTGGAACTCAACGAAACAGCCTTTGCCAATGCCAAGACCGTTGCCGATGTCGAGCGCGTCCTGCACCAGCCGGCCGCACGCCGCACCGAATACCTCTATCCTCGCTGGACGCAGCGCGAACCCGTTCGCTGGCTGCGGCTCGCGGTCTACTACGCCCTCGTCTGGCCCGCCACACAGATCCTGGGCCACCCGCACATCGTGGGCCGCGAGAATCTTCGCAGCTTGCGTGGGCCCGTCCTTATCGTTTCGAATCACATCACGCGCCGCGCGGACATCGGTCTAATTCTCGCCGCGTTGCCGCCGCGATACCGCCACCGCCTCGCCACGGCCATGGGTGGCGAAGCGCTGCAAAACATGCGCCGCCCGCCGCGTGATTGGTTCTTCGCCAGGCGCTGGGCTTATCAACTCGGCTACTGGCTCGCCACCCTGCTCTTCCACGTTTTTCCGCTGCCGCAGTTTTCCGGCTTCCGCGAAAGCTTTCGCTTTGCCGGCGAATCTGTCGACCGCGGCTACAGCGTGCTCGTTTTTCCCGAAGGCGAGGTCAACAACTCTGAGGATGGCCGCATGGCTCCTTTTCAGAGCGGCATCGGTCTCCTCGCTGAAAATCTTCGCATCCCGATCGTTCCGATGCGACTCGACGGCGTCTGGCAAATGAAGCGCGAACACCGGCGCCTGGCCCGCATCGGCGAAGTTACCGTGCGTATCGGCGCCCCTGTCGCATTTCCGCGAGGAACCGCCCCGGAAGAAATCGCCCGCCAACTCGAATCGCTGGTGCGCTCTTTGTAGAGGCGCAGCATGCTGCGACTCTATGCTATGGCCGGAAGCCGCTCAATCGCGAAAACTCTGCAATTTTGCGGCTCCTAGGCGCATCCAACAATCTGAGTGAGCAAACCTTCCCACACGCCTGCAAGCAACCCGTTGGCATCTGTGGCAAAATAGAAGGTTCATAGAACTGGATTTATGGCACACCGTACAACTTTGGAAGAAGAGAGCGCCGCAAAAACGCCGAAGGCGGCCAAGAAACCCACGGCAGGCGGCCTCGCGAAAGCAGCTAGCGACGAAGCGCGCGAGCGCGTTTTCGATGCTTTCCGCCGCTGGGGCTATTTGAAAGCCAGGCTCGATCCCCTTGGCCTATTCCAACCGCTGAAACAACCTGATCTGGATGCGCTGACCGGTGAAGCTGCCGAGGAAGCCCGCCGCATTTACTGTGGTACGGTCGGCGCCGATTTCATGCACTTGCCGGAGCCGGAACGGCGGCGCTGGATCGCGGAGCGTCTCGAAGCGCCGGGCGGCGAAGTCGATCGGCACAAAATTCTCGAGCGCCTGATTCGCGCCGATCTTTTCGAACAAGTTTTGCAGGCGCGCTACCTGGGCACCAAGCGATTTTCTTTGGAAGGTGTCACCGCGCTGATTCCGCTGCTCGATTCCATCCTGGACACCGCGGGCGAGCACGGCGCGGTCGAATCAGTCATGGCCATGAGTCACCGCGGCCGCCTGAACGTAATGGTCCACGCGGCGTGCAAGACGCCTCATGAAGTTGTCGCTGGCTTTGAAGACGTCGATCCTCGCAGCGTCCTGGGCGCGGGCGACGTGAAATACCACGTGGGCGCGACGGGCACCTACGTCACCAGCACCGGCAAAGAGATCGGCATCCATCTTGTCTCGAATCCAAGCCATCTGGAAGCCGTCGATCCGGTAGCCGTGGGCCGGGTGCGCGCGAAGCAAACCCGCTACGGATGGCGCGGTCCCTACGTCGACCATTCACCGGAAACGCTAAATAAAGTCGTCCCCATCGTGATGCACGGCGATGCGGCCTTCGCGGGTCAAGGCATCTGGGCAGAAACGCTGAATCTCGCGGATCTGAAAGCCTACACCGTCGGCGGCACAATTCACATCATCGTGAACAACTTGATCGGCTTTACGACGAAGCCCGCGCAGGAGCATTCTTCGCGCTTCGCTTCCGATATCGCCAAGCGCCAGTCCGTGCCGATCTTTCACGTCAACGCCGAAGACCCGGACGCCGTCGTGCGCATTGGAAAACTTGCCACGGAGTATCGCGCAACATTCGGCAGCGACGTCGTCGTCGACATCATCGGTTACCGCCGCCATGGCCACAGCGAAGTTGACGATCCGACCATCACTCAGCCGCTCCTCTACGAGCGCATCAAGAATCACGATCCGCTCTGGAAAATTTATGCCGAGCACACCGGCATGGACTCGTCCCTGATGGTCGACGGAATCCGCAAGGAATACGAAGAAGAGCAGACCAAGGCGCGCACGCTAAGAAAAATACCGCACCTGCGCAAACTGCCGGACTACTGGGCGCCCTATCAGCACGGCCGCTACAAACCTGAGTATGAAGTCGATACCGGCCTCACGCCCGAGAAACTGGCGGAGATCACCGACGGCCTCGTTCGCGTGCCCGAAGGATTTCACATCCACCCAAAAATCGCGAAGCTTCTCGAACAGCGCGCGGAAATGGGCCACGGCAAGCGGGCCGTCGATTACGGCTTCGCCGAAATGCTGGCGTTCGGCTCCGTGCTTCTCGAGGGGAGTCCCGTGCGCCTCACGGGACAAGATACCGAGCGCGGCACGTTCAGCCAGCGCCACGCGGTGCTCGTTGACACGCAAACCGAGCACAACTACCTCACGCTCTCGCATCTTTCCAAGCAGCAAGCCTTCTGCCAGGTTCACAACTCTTCTCTTTCCGAGGCAGGTTGCCTCGGTTTCGAATACGGTTTCAGCCGCGACTATCCCGAAGCGCTAGTCTTGTGGGAAGCGCAATTTGGGGATTTCGCCAACGGCGCGCAGGTCATCATCGACCAATTCATCAGCGCGGGCGAGGACAAGTGGAACCTTCCGGCGGGACTCGTGATGCTTTTGCCGCATGGATACGAGGGCCAGGGACCGGAGCATTCCAGCGCGCGCCTGGAGCGCTTCATGCAGCTCGCCGCGGAAGACAACATGCAGATTTGCCAGCCCTCAACCGCTGCGCAGTATTTCCACATGCTGCGCCGGCAAGTGCGCCGTCCGTGGCGAAAGCCCCTGATCGTCTTCACGCCCAAGAGCATGCTGCGCCATCCTGATGCCAGCTCAAACCTCGAGGAATTCACGAAACCGCGTTTCCTGCCGCTGGTTCCCGACCGCGAAGTGCAGGACGCCCGCCGCATCCTGATCGCCAGCGGAAAAGTCGGCCACGAGTTGCGCGCCGAGCGCCGTCGCCGAAAGGGCACCAATACCGCCATTTTCTTTCTCGATCAGCTCTATCCGCTGCCGCGCACCGAGATTACCGCCGCCATCGCCGAGCATCCCAACGTGCGCGAGGTTGTCTGGGTTCAGGAAGAGCCCGGCAACATGGGCGCAGTAGGATACGTTTTGCCGCGGCTCGAACGCATCGCAAAGGCCAGGGGGCTCAACGTTCGCTCGATCAAGCGTTCCGCCAGCGCCAGCCCGGCAACGGGCTCCGCCAAGGCCCATGAATTGGAGCAAAAGACGCTTCTCGCGCTCGCCTTCACAACTTCAAGCGCCGATTAAGCTTTTCGGCTTTAACACTACATTCACATTCATGTAAACACCGCGTTACCAAACCGAGCCGCCCCTCTGCGACAATCAGGCGTGTTACGTCAAATCCCGAACGATCAGAACCTTCCCAATGCCTATCGCAAATCGCCGTCCTACGGTACACTGCCGCCAAGCCGGCGTGCGGTACGCTCAACCTGCATGAAACGCATCCTTATCATCGAAGACGACCGCGATATCGTCGAACTGGTCCGCTACAATCTCGCGAACGAAGGCTTTCAGGTCAGCTCTGCTCA
>WNFJ01533669.1_pt1 | contig 12180 bp, 8 predicted proteins | sample 5400461 | NCBI WGS metagenome assembly WNFJ01 (sample SAMN13153349, study PRJNA577476) | soil metagenome | isolation source: 115 cm saprolite on Douglas fir-dominated hillslope | place: USA:California | collected 2013-09-17
AGGTCATCGCTTTGGCGGTTTCGACTAAGCCAAAGCTTTAGGCTTGCATCCAGCCGATCTCGCATCCGAAAAAAGTGGCGATCCTCAGATAACCATTGCCAGACCCCTGGCCATCTCCGAAGCAGCGCCTCCTGGGGAACTCTGATCAACAGTTCCTGTTTCGGATCAGCATCGACGCTCAAGAGTCCCTCTTTGATCAAACGATCAACCAGGCCTTTAGCGCCCGCTCTCGGCTGCGGATCAAACTCAGGCGATAAAACGAGATCACGATACGGCACGGTCCGACGGATCAAGTGACCTTCTTCGCCTTGACCGGGTGCTACCAGGTGCCGGATCACGAATTTAAGGGCTTGCTGTTCTTCGCGTTTCAACGTTAAGAACACGGTCTTTACGTGCTGGGCCAACGCACTCTGAAGATCGCCCAATGCGCGATAATCAGACCAGAGAAGCAAACCATCTTTTCGATCAAGCTGTCTTTGGTATAACCATGAAAGCAGGTGTTCGAGCTTTCAGGATCCCGCTCGAAGCGCAGACCGGCTGCTTCTGCTGGGAAGCGGATCATGTTCCCGATCCCACGCGGTGTCGGAGGTTGAAGTTCGTATCTTCCGCACAAGGCGGTGAGTTCGACCAATTCGGGAAACTGCTGGTAATGGGTGTAGAAATCGCTGCGCAACGTCGCGATAATAAAGACCCGTTCGCAGCTAGCCAAAGCACAGAGAGCGGAGACATATTTCCGCTGGAGCACCGGGGAAAACGCCCCCGTAAACAACTCCTCCAACTGATCTACCACGAGCGCAAGGTGCATCTTCGGTTTTACCCGTCCCAGACCGTTTTGGCCGACAACTTCAACGCCTTCGCTTCTCCTTGCCGGTAGCCCTTCGGTTTCTCGCTGACCAAACTCCTGCCGGGTGAGCTGATCCAGCACTTCCGCTATCCGGGCCGCGGCGCCGTCCGGATCTTTTCTTAGTCGGCATGCTAGATCCCGCCATTCGTCGGTCGAAGCTGCATCCTGAAGCTGTGGCAGGGCAAACTTGGCAAGCAGAGCGGCGGCAAGTGTATCGAAAGGATCCCCGGCGGCGCCTCCGGCCCCTGGTCGGGTCACTGCACGCCGCCAAGGTCCATTGCCCGCAGGTGTCCCACCCTGAGTCAAAAGAGGAAGAACGCCGGCCCGAACCAGGGAACTCTTTCCAGAACCGGTGGGACCCAACACCAGGACGACTGGTTTCTTGGCCGTCGCCTGGTTCTTCAAAGCATCAAGCACTTCGCCGACGGCTTTCGTTCTGCCGTGGTAGAGAGCTGCATGTTCGAAATCAAAGAAATTTAAACCCCGAAATGGGTTCGATTCCAAATAGGAGACCTTTCGCAGCGTTCTCCCCGCGACAATTTCTCGATCCAACTGCCGTGCGAGGAAAACGCGAAAATGCTCTCGAAACAAATTTTCGAACTCTTCCAGGTCTTGATAGTCATGGCAGCACTCGCGAAATTCTGCTCCACCATTCTTTTCCCATGCCGCGCAAAACTCCTGCACTGCATCCCACTGCCGACACACGTTTTCCCGTTTTTCTTTCGGTTCGAGTGGTGCAACGGGAGTCGCTCGATTCCGGTAAACGTGCAACCCCGGAAACCCAGGAGTTCGCTTCGACTGATCCAATACCCAGACAACTTCGTACTCGGTTGCGGATCTCGGTGGGCTACCGTCCGGCATGACGAACATCGACGCGGACCTGGTTCCGAGTTGAGACCAGAGAATGCAAATGACAAGGTCATATTGGCCCGGATTCAGGATGTGCTCGCGATACTCTGGTTCCGTCTTGGAGTCTTGATGTTCCCAGAAGTAGGGACCTAACAACAAGCTAGCTTCTCGGTCGTCATTTGCGGCATGCGCGGTAATTGCATCTTCTTGTTTCAGTCTTCCTGGCCAATTGGAATAGGAGACGCTAACCGAAACGTCTAACTCTGCAGCGACCGAGCGAATTGATCGCTCCGCCACAACCCGCTCGTTCTGTACGTCCTCAGAGGAAGAAACAAGGATGTCGACCCTTCTCATCTTTACCGTGGCCCATTCCAATATAAGTCTGATCGCTTCGCGTCAGTCGAGAGCAATTTTTTTAACTAGCGTCCGCGTTGCCCTTGGGCAACCCAACAGCTTACGGCGCGATTGATGCCGGCTGGCAACGTGAAGCTGACGGCTGATTTACCATGGATATATCAGACGCCCGAGATCTCATCCTAAAGGCGTCCCAAGCCAGGGGCGAAGTGGTAATAAACTTCATTTTGACGAAGTAGCTGTTTGAAGTCGCGCAACCTGGTATCGGTATCAATAATTGCCAATTCGATTCCAGCAATTTCGGCGAAATCTTCCAGGTGCTCAGTGGTGACAGCATAGCTGTAGCCCGTGTGGTGTGCACCCCCGGCATAGATCCACGCCGCACACGCAGTTTTGAAGTCGGGCAGACATTCCCAGACGGCGCGCGCTACCGGCAGCTTCGGTAAAGGCTGCAGAGGCTTAACCGCATTCACCTCGTTGACGATGAGGCGAAAACGATTGCCTAGGTCAATGATGGAGGCGTTGAGGGCGCGTCCAGGCGGCGCGTTGAAAACCAGGCGTACCGGGTCTTCCTTACCACCAATCCCAAGCGGATGAATCTCCAATGTGGGCTTGGCCTCGGCGATCGATTCGCATACTTCCAGCATGTGTGATCCTAAAACTAAATGGCCATCCGGATGGAGGTGGTAAGTGTAGTCCTCCATGAATGACGTGCCGCCCTTGAGATCCATGGCGATGGCCTTCATCGCTCTGACCAGGGCACAGGTCTTCCAATCACCTTCTCCGCCGAACCCGTAACCGTCTGCCATCAAACGCTGTACCGCCAGTCCAGGTAATTGTTTCATCCCATGGAGAACCTGAAAGTTAGTGGTAAAGCCCTTAAAGTTGCCCTCCTCCAAAAAGCCGCGCAGACCGAGCTCAATCCGCGCGCCATCGCGGAGGGCCTCGTGCCGCGCGCCTGCCTTACGCAACGGCTCTACCACGTTGTAGCGTTCCTCGTATTCGGCGCAGAGCTTGGTGACGGCTTCGTCGCTTGCGTCGCGCACGTACTCCACGAGGTCGCCAATACCGTACCCATTCACTGAATACCCGAACTTCGCTTCGGCCGCGACTTTATCGCCCTCGGTTACGGCCACCTCACGCATGTTGTCATCGAAGCGGGCAAACTTTGCACCTTGCCAGTCATGCCAGGCGCGTGTGGCTCGCATCCAGGCAGCGATTCGGTCCTGTACCTCCTCGTCGGACCAGTGACCTACTACTACCTTACGATTCAACCTTAGCCGGGTGTGAATAAACCCCGCCTCGCGATCGCCATGGGCCGACTGGTTGAGGTTCATGAAGTCCATGTCGATTTCACTCCAGGGCAGGTCGCGATTGAACTGCGTGTGCAGATGCAGAAAAGGCTTGATGAGACTTCGCAGCCCGCCGACCCACATCTTGGACGGTGAAAAGGTATGCATCCACAAAATCAAACCCGCGCAATTCGATTCATTGTTAGCCCGGAGGCAGAGTGCGCGAATTTCCTCGGGCCGGGTTAGCACCGGCTGAATCACCAGCTGAAGAGGAAGTCGTGCGGAAGTGTTCAATTCCTGAACCATCTGGCGCGAATGCGCCGCTACTTGCTCAAGAGTTTGCTGGCCGTAAAGGTGCTGACTGCCGGTGATAAACCAAATTTCGGGGAGTTGAAGATCTTTCATTGGAGGTTCGCGCAAAGGATAAGAATTAAGATCTCACGCCAAGCCGCAAAGACGCAAAGACTTAGAGAGATGTGTTGATCACAGTTTCAGGACCACGGGCCCACTCGCTGCGGTCTTCTTTCGAGGTAACCTTAGCAGCATGACGCAAGATGTTTTAACGTCTGCTCCAAACCTTTGCGTCTTTGCGTCTTGGCGTGAGATCTTTAGTCCCATCTTGGCGGCTTGGCGTGAGATTCTTATTCGGGATTCGGCAGGGCGAAGATGCCGAACGAAACTGGGTCCATCTCGAACCGGCCTTCCCGGAAGGATGCTCCTTGCACAAGTAACGGTGTAGCCTTGGTCACCTTCTTCAACGCAACGGTGCAGGGCCGGTCGCTGGGATTGATGGAAACGATGATGCGCTCCAAACCTGCTGCGCGCAGATACACAAAAGGAGTTGTTTCGGCGTACATGGGTTCAAAATCTGCAGTGTTGGCGAGCGCAGGATGCTCACCGCGCAGCTTTAACAATCTACGAGTAAAGTTGAGCATTGACGTCGGATCTTTCTCTTCAGTCGCGACATCGGGCCGCGAATCGGACGGATCAATCGGAAGATAGAGCTCGTCTGGTGCCGCGGTCGAAAATCCCGCGTTGCTCCCTCTGGACCATTGCATTGGGGTCCGTGAACCGCAGCGCTGCAAGTCATCGAGCAAGCCGCCCTCTTTATTTGGCGCATCTGGTAGAAAGCGCATTCCGATCTCGTCGCCATAATAGATAAAGGGGACTCCGGGCATAGTAAGCAGCATGGCAAAGATGGTCCGGACCTCTTGGGAATCCCGACCCCAGGTCGGACGCGGCATATCGTGATTACCTGTCGGAATGGCAATGTAGCCGCGAGTTTTCGTCGCGGCATAGTGCTTCAGGTAGTTCGCGAGGAACGCCTTAATGTTGCCGCCCGCTGCTCGCTGGAAAAAGGCGTCGGGCTCACGAGCATCGCCATTAAGCCGTGACTTAGGACCGAGGAGTAGTGCATAGGCCGGTTCACCAAATTGGAGAAGCGAGTCGACATGGAAGCCGGCCGGAATAGCAACCGCAGGGTTGCTCCATTCGGAGATTAACACCGCTTCAGGATAGTCTTGGTCAAACCAGTTTCGGTAATAGTGCCAAAGCGCGGTAATCGCTGCGTGATCCGGGTCGTTTCGGATCAGCGAGGCTGCCAAATCAACGCGGAAGCCGTCAGCGCCCAAATCCAGCCAGAACTTCATTATATTTTTGAGCTCTTCGCGCACGGCTATGCAGGCGGGATCAGAAGTTGGTAGTTGCCAAGGTCGATCCGGTCGACCGTAGCCATAATTGAGCGCGGGTTGAAAAGCGAAGAAATTGGGCAAGTACCTTTCGGAGCGATACCGCTCGCCGGGAAAAGGTTGGCGCGTCCAGATATACCAGTTCGAGTAGCGGTTAGGTTGCTCACGCGCAGCAGATTGCTGGAACCAGGGATTCAAGATCGAAGTATGACCGGCGACCAGATCGAGACAGACGTGCATCCCGCGCTTGTGTGCTTCGGCACAGAAAGTTTTTACGTCGTCGTTTGTACCGTAACGTGGAGCGATCTTATAAAAATTAGCCACGTCATAACCCGCGTCACCAAAAGGTGATTCAAAAATGGGATTGATCCAGACCGCGTTACAACCGACCGAGCGGATGTAATCAAGTTTCGTAATGATGCCCGGTAGATCGCCTATTCCGTCGCCATTGGAATCGAAGTAGCTTTGTGGATAGACCTGATAAAATATCGCCGTCTGGAGCCATTTCGGCCCGGGAGGAACGTCAGCGGACAGCGTAACAGTCTCGCTTGCCAAATAAAGAGTCGCTACCAAGGATGAGTGCCTCATGGTTACTAAGGAAAGATGTCACGCAAAGACGCAAAGATAAGGAATAGAGGTTAACATCTCGCTACGAAATCTCACGCAAAGACCTGCCCGCAACGCTTCGCGCAGACCGGTGCGCGTAGCGTTGCGGGCAGGCCTTGGCGTGAGGTTTCGGGCGGCTTGGCGTGAGATCCCTTTGTGCTTTGGGGACTTGTGCTGGGTACGGGTGTTGCGCCCGGCGGTTCCGGGGAATTCACAATCGAGGTAACACCCGAAAGGATCAAACCCGACGTTTCGGGAGTTTCGACAACTCCGAACGCGTTCTCAACGGGGCGCTTGCTGAGAAATTTCGTCTGAGTCCAAAGCTCCTTCGGAATTCCGGCCATCCGAATCAGGGCCAACCCTGACGTAACGTCTTCTCGAACCACCTTAACTATATCTCCCTGCAACAGGTAGTAGGCTCGTTGCTGCCTAATCAGTTGAAGGTCCGTCTCGGCGGTATGGTTCTTACTGATCTGCCGCAGGTCGTCTCTGGAAACGCAGGCATACGGCCCATCGACAGTTACCCAGCGATATCCCTTCGCGACAAAATCATCATAATTGGTGGTTGACCGGCCTGATACTAGACCAGCGATGATAGCCGCTAGCGACAACACTATCGCTACTCTCATGGCCGGGAGCTGGACAACCGTCAGCGGCGACCAGGCACGTCTCTCGCGTGCGGGAATGTCAGACTTGATATTCGGGGCGAGAACCGCCGATTCGAGCTCTATCCGAACCGGCGGTTCGTCCGGCTTTCTCGTAGTGCATCGTCTCATATGTAGCTGGCATATGGTTGCGTTCAAAATGGGCCGCCGGCAAGGCGTGAGGAGGGCGCATATCTGAGTGGATCTGTAACCGACGAGCAACGCCGCCGCCGGCCCATTTTTCAACGCAACCCTCCGGGCCGCGGCCGGTTGGCTGTTTTTTCCGCGTTGCTCGCTCCTTACGTATCACTCTAGATATGCTCGTCACTCGCGCCTTGAAAAACAGCCAACTGACCTGCGGCCATGTCTCAGCTACATATGAGACGATGCATTAGTCTGGGTGTTTAGTTGACTTTGACTCCGATGGACTTCGGTTTGGCCTGTTCGCTCTTTGGCAGATGCAATTTCAGCACACCGTCTCTGAATTCCGCACTTACTTTGGACCCATCGGTCCCCTCAGGAAGCGCGAAACTTCGCACGAACGAACCGTAGGCGCGCTCGACCCGATGGTATTTTTTGTCCTTCTCTTCTTTTTCGAATCTGCGCTCACCGCTGATAGTTAATGTCCCGTTTTCCACGGTGACCTTCACGTCCTCCTTCTTGATCTCCGGCAATTCAACTTTGATCAAATATTCTTTGTCGTCTTCAGTGATGTCCACCAAACGCGCCCCCGCGCTGCTCGTCATGGGCTCATCACCGGAGCCGCGCAGTGCGATTCGACCGAACCAAGGGCTCAAACCGATTTTGAATGTCTTCTAAGTCGCGGAAGGGATTCCATTTCGCTAGGGTACTCATATCGTTATTTTTGCGGCAGGATTTTTGCTTTGCCGAGGCTCGTTCCCACCATCTTTCGACACCTCTGGCGTAGACTTGCAGTCGGGTCTCTCAACCCTACTAATCATAGTATCACCAAGGGCTTATTCCCTCCCGATCTTGCCAAAGACTCTTCGTTTATTGGCAGGGAAAGCGGTTTCGGATTTTTGGAAGCCTGCGCAAACTATTGACCAGATTTGGAATCGGAATCACAAATATGGCCATAAAGTGGCGGAAGCATTGCGAACGCGTCCGACAACAAGCGAGTGAAAATATGAATCATCCGGTCCAACTGGTTGCGGTTGATGTAGATGGAACGCTTCTCGATGGCTCTCATCAGTTGAGAGCCAACGTGAAAGTATCCCTCAACCAACTGGCGAGTTCCGATGTTAAAATCGTCCTGGCCACAGCCCGCGGTCCGCAGGCTCTCGGCTTGATTGTGCGGCAACTGAGTTTCTCTCCCCTGTTGATCTGCTTTTCCGGGGGATGGATTGGTGAACTGGATTCCCAATCGCTGCGACCAACCAATGTATTGCTCGATAAGCGGCTTACTCCATCTGCGGCGAGGGTCATCTTAACGGCCGCTCTTGCGCATAAGATTGAGCCAAATATCTATACTCCGACCGAATGGCGGGTACGGACATTGACTGCAGAAATTCGTGCTGAGTCTGCGATCGTTGAGTCCTCTCCGCTAGTCACTTCGACCTTGTTGGGCGAGAATGAAAAGCCGAGCAAAATTATGCTGATTACTGGGAACGAGGAGCAGACTAAACTGCTCACAATCATGGCCAATTTGATCAAGCCGCTGAGCAATGCGACTTTCTCTAAACCGGAGTATCTCGAGATTATTCCGATGGGTGTAAATAAGGCAAAAGCCTTAGCGCATGTCGCCCAGACCCTCGGAATACAACTATCGCAGGTTGCAGCCGTCGGCGACGGATTGAACGATCTGGAAATGTTGAAGGAAGTCGGCCTCGGCATTGCCATGGGTAATGCATCGGAGACCGTCAAATCCGCGGCCAAGTGGGTTACGGGAACGAACGACGAAGAAGGCGTCGCACAAGCGGTGCAAAGGCTCGTGAGTGAGAGATTAGTGGAGATTGTCCGTGCGGCGGATTGAGGGGGCGCGGAAAGAGTGAGAGGTGAGAGGTGAGTGAGGTGAGAGGCGCGAACGCTATTCATTTTTGAACTCGGCACTCAAGTTCGATCTCGTCCCGGATTGGGATACCATATTCGCCTACCATTGAGATCGACGGTTTTAAGCGACGCGCGTCATCCACTGCTCCGGGGCGCACCTCTCTTATCCGAAAGCCCCGCCGCTGATAAAAACGCAAAGCGTTAAGATTGTCGTTCGTAGTCGTTACTCGTAAGATCTCTACCCCTTCGGCGCGTAATCTGGAAAGAAGTGCTTCGATCAGAGCCGTTCCCACGCCTTGTCCGGCCGTGATCGCATCCAGCGTAACAAGCTCCGCCACAGCCATGTGCTTGACGCGTCGGATCTGAAAAGTTGCCAGACCCACCCGCTCGCCGGCAATTAGACCAGGCAAACACCTGGCATCAAAAACCTCACCATGGACGATAACCTTTCCCCCTCCTCCCCATCGCTCATTCAGGAGCGCCTCGATCCATGGCTGATCCTTGGGCCCTTTATCTCGCACTTTCATTCTTGAAGGTAGGGCAAAACGTGCCGTTGAGCGACACGGCGAAGAGCCACGGCACAGAACTAGCCGCGATCCAGGCGCCGCCCATGCGCGTCAACTTAAGGCGGGACCGCCCAGGTTGATCTGCCTTTTCGGGAGCATCGTCCGTACGGCAGATCTCTGGCTTTGAAATCGGTTTCGTTAGCGGCCACTAGCCGGTCCGACTAATCCCTAGGCCCTGGCCATAGCAAACATCATTGACTGCTCCACCTTAAGTATTTACGCCTTGGACCGAGAGTTCTCGCTCTCTAATCGCTCGAGGAGGTCGGGATTTTCAGAGCGAACCGGCAGGCGCAGCGGCTATTAATCTTGTTCCTGCGGCTTTTCATCTGCTCAACGGATGTTAGGATAAGGTCGATGAATGCAAAGATGCTCTTAGCGTTAGCGCTAAGTACTCCCCTGTTCGTTTCACCTGCTGAAGCGATCGTGTTCCCGGTTCGGACAGCCTCTGGGCCGGTGACCTACAGCCTGGAGGTTCCTCCTGGTACGCCGGTCGGAACCAAAATAAAGCCAGATCCGCAAGTTGCCTATTCTGCCAATTTCCACATGACAGCCGGTTCGGCTGAAGTCGCTGCGGTTGGTTGGGCGGGTGGATTGGAAGACAAGGATAAATTTGATAACTATCCGAACTCGTTGACGATTCTTGGTGGAAAAGTTCCGGGTGGTTTTTACAACGCCACCTTTATCAAGGTCGACCACGTTGAACGGGTAAACGGCCCGGTTCCTTATTACCTGGTGCAAATGAGCGGGAACGTCGCCGGCAGCGTGCAGACTTTTTATGCCGCGGTGCTCGACGATGGGAATCTCGTTCGCCCGGTACCGGTCAGTCGATACGCCTACCACCCGGTTCGCCGTTCTCACGAAAAGTGGGGGGGTGCCGAAGAAAAAAAGAAATGGGGCGGCGCTGAAGAGAAGAAAAAATGGGGAGGTTCCGGACAGAAACCTTCGAATTAGCTTAAACGTAGCGGCCGGTGGTACCGGTTTCTTGCGACATTCTAGCCGCATAGAACACAAAGGGCCAAAAATTCTCGATCCCCAAAGCCGGACTCAACTGGTACTGTCTGCAGTCAGACCCAATGACTGCGGCAGCACCAGTTTTGTTTTTGCACCATCACGGTGGGATGCGGAATGGCGCATTTGGAAAGACCAATGATTGTGCCCTTCGTGGCCGCGCTCTTTCTTTTTGCATCCCCGTGTGCCGGGTTTGAGCCATGTTTCGATTCGGTCCCTAAGATCAGACGGAGCAATGCGTCTGGCCAAAGCCAGCGATGGCTCAGGCCGGTTCAGCTTAGACCGAATCAGGCCCGCCCGCGACGCTTTCGCGTAGCGGGTGCGGGCGTGGCTTTGGCCCTACCGCCCTAGGATTCACTCATCGCGCGGATCGCTTCCTGATACACCGTGACAGATTCTGTTGGTTTCCGGGTCAATGCTGGGTCGGTGTCCAGGTCAATGTGGTACAAGCCGAAATCGCTGTTGGCATCGAATTTCAGTCCCCACTCTCGGTTCGAGGTAATACTCCAACAAATATAACCACGAACAGGGATTCCCAGAGCCCGAGCTTGCTTCAATTGGTCGAGGTGAGAGTTTAAATATTGGGGTCGAGTGAATCCGTCGGCTGATTCAATGCAACCATTCTCGATGATCAAAATTTCTTTCTCGGGAAACCAATGCTGGAGCCGTCGCAGCACTCGCAACAAACCTGGCGGATCGACCGGAGCGCCGAAGAAATTGCTTAAGGAAGCATCAATCAGTTGATCCATGCGATGCCATTCGAGGGTGCTGATTCCCCAATAGTAGTCCAGGCCGACGAAGTCCTGGGTATCAACACATTCAGCGGGACACAAAAACTCCGGAAGTTTACCGGCCATTCCTAAATGCCACCAATTGCTGTTGATAACAGTGCCAACAACGGTCAGAGGCTTGAGCAGCGGCTCGAGAAATCGTGCGGGTGTCGAGAGGGAAGCTACTCGCTCATCAAAGTTAAGCTTTTCAAATCGGACATTTTCGGAATTCCCAAAAAGCCGAAGGGCGAGTTTTGCAGCCAGATCGAGTTCTTGCTGACTGACTTCGTCGGGCGCTCCGGCGCTCGAGTCATGGCTTATACCGACGCGCAGATAACCGCGGTCGCGAATGCGTTTTACCAGTTCGCTTCCAGTCGGATGTTGGATCGACGGCGTAGGCTGTTTTGCTAACACCGCATTCACGATATTCAAAAGGTCAGGATTGCCTCGCGCCACACCCACTGCGTACAGCGATCGAGCGAGAGGATCACCACGCATTTCCAAGTTCGGAAAATCTGATAGGCAGGGAACGCATGTATCATCGGCAATAAATCCTTCGATCTGTCCAGCCGCGAGAGCTTCGAGGCCGAGACGATGGGTCTGGAAAGTCACTAACCTTGTAGCCGGAGCACGACTTAAAACGTTTTTACGGGCGGTGGATCCGCTCACGACTCCCACCAATTTTCCATTGAGCTCGTCAGCACCGACGATCCTGCTCGCTTTTTGCACGACTAACCGCTGCGCTCCCTCCGCATACACTTCAGAGAACGCGACTCGGCTCCGGCGACCGGGAGTCGGCGTAAAACGCGCTATGACCAGGTCGACCGGTGTACGGGCCAGTATCGCTTGTTCCGATATCCGCCGGTTATTTCGGTGGAAGGATGATCTGTCCCGCATCCGACTCGCCAACCAATCGATGAAGTACTGGAGCAAAACCGGGAGTCCGAGAACGAATGGATTAGCTCCAACTTTTGCTTGCGGATTTTTGGTCTGAATGATTTCGCGCGCTGATCGGTGGCTAAGAAACAGGTTTCGAATCAGTTGCACCGAGCTGTCGAGTTGACCGGCCAAACTCGTCCCGACCGCGGTACCTGGCGGCACGAGAAAGAATGGTTGCCACCATGGCTTCACGTACCCGTAAACCAGCAGATTGGGTTCATTAAAAGTGATCCAATACGGTACCAAGTCGCCGAGACAGTTCGCCACTTTGGTCGCGTATGCCGCGTACCAATGAGGAAAATCCGCTGACGTCATTCCTCCTCTTTCCTCGACGTGGATTGGCCAGGTGAAATGGTGGAGCGTCACCAGGGGCATCATCCCGGCGTTGCGAATCTCAAGAGCAACCGAACGGTAATGCTGCAACGCCGCTTCGTCCCATTCGCCCGGCTTCGGCTCGACCCGCGACCAAGCAACCGAAAAGCGAAAAAGCTTGCAGCCCAGGTTACGGGCTAACTCAACGTCCTCCGGATAACGATTCCAAAAATCGGTGGCTCTGCCCCGAGGGGTTTGTTTTTGCTGTTGTTCCCAAACATCGCGATAGTCGGGTCGC
>WNFJ01444243.1_pt3 | contig 12179 bp, 13 predicted proteins | sample 5400461 | NCBI WGS metagenome assembly WNFJ01 (sample SAMN13153349, study PRJNA577476) | soil metagenome | isolation source: 115 cm saprolite on Douglas fir-dominated hillslope | place: USA:California | collected 2013-09-17
GGCCGGCCTGGGCGCGCTTCGCATTCCCGGGCAAACCCGAGGCGGCACCATGAGCGCGGCCGTGCTCCACCCCGACGGGCTGCGCCGTTGTCCTTGGGTCCGGCAGGACCCGCTCTATTTGGTCTATCACGACACCGAATGGGGCGTGCCGGAATTCGACGACCGCGCGCTGTTCGAGAAGCTCTTGCTGGACGGCTTCCAGGCGGGTCTCTCCTGGATCACGATCCTGCGCAAGCGCGACAATTTCCGCCGTGCCTTCGATGACTTCGAGGCGCAGAAGATCGCCCGCTACGCGCCTAGGAAGATCGAACGGCTGATGCAGGACGCCGGCATCGTGCGCAACCGCCTGAAGATCGAGGGCGCCGTGCTCTCGGCCCGCGCCTATCTCAAGGTCATGGAGAAGGAGCGCGGCTTCTCGCTTCTGCTGTGGGATTTCCTCGACGGACGGCCGAAAGTGAACGCATTCCGCAGCATCAGGCAGGTCCCGGCCGAGACCCCATTGTCACGGCAAATGTCCAAGGAGCTTGCGCGCCGCGGTTTCAAGTTCTGCGGACCGACCATCGTCTATGCCTTCATGCAGGCGGTCGGCATGGTCAACGATCATCTGGTGACCTGCTATCGGCACCCGGCCGGCGTGAAGCAGCGCGCCGAACCATGAACGCCCGGCGCGCCAGAAGCGCGGCTCCACGCGCCAGAAGCGCGGCCCCGCGCGCCTGGCAGCGCATGCTGTCGGGACGCCGGCTCGACCTCCTCGACCCCTCTCCGCTCGACATCGAGATGGCGGATATCGCGCACGGGCTCGCGCGCGTCGCGCGCTGGAACGGCCAGACCGAAGGCGCCCATATCTATTCCGTGGCCCAGCATTCGCTCCTGGTCGAAACCATCGCCCGGCAACGCGTGCGCCTCAGCCGGCGGGACCGTCTGGCCGCGCTGCTGCACGACGCGCCCGAATACGTGATCGGCGACATGATCTCCCCGTTCAAGGCGGTGATCGGGGATGCCTACAAGACCGTCGAGGCGCGGCTCCTGGCGGCGATCCATCTGCGCTTCGGCTTGCCGGCGGTGCTGCCCGCGGACCTGCTGGCTCTGATCAAGGCGGCGGACCGGGCCGCCGCTTATTTCGAGGCGACGCGGCTCGCCCGCTTCGCCAAGGCCGAGGCGCTCCGCTTCTTCGGCAGCGCGCCCCGCTTGTCCGCCGCGCTTGAACGGGACTATCTCACGCCCTGGCCCGCCGACATCGCGCAAGCGCGCTATCTCGAGCGCTTCGGCCGGCTCGTCGGCGACTGATACCTTTGATACCGCAATCCGCGTCCTATATCGATGCCAAGGATCGCAGATCGGCATGATTCACGTTTGCTCCCTTTCCCGCCTGCACGAGACCGTCGAGGCGACGGGCGCCCGGCATGTGGTGACCTTGCTCAAGGACGTCGAGCTGGTGCAGCGGCCCTGCGGCATCAGGTCGGAGAACCACCTCATTCTCGGCATGGATGACATCACCGGACCGCTCGACGGCTACGTCGCGCCGGCGCACGAGCATGTCGCCAAGCTCATCGACTTCGTCCGCGGCTGGGACCGCGCCGCGCCGCTGGTGATGCATTGCTATGCCGGCATCAGCCGGTCCACGGCGGGCGCCTATGTGGCGGCCTGCGCGCTCAATCCGCGCCGCGACGAGCGCGCCATCGCCCGCAAGCTGCGCCTCGCCTCGCCGACCGCAACTCCCAATTTCCGCATCGTGGCGCTGGGCGATCGCGCGCTCGGGCGGGGCGGCCGCATGACCTCGGCGATCGAGGAGATCGGCCGCGGCGCCATCGCCTTCGAGGCCGATCCGTTCCGGCTCGACGTCGAATGAGCGAACATTCGGTACGTGGTATGATTCGCCATGCCCGAGACCCCGCTGACGCCGATCGAGATCGGGCTCACCGCCGCGATCGTGGCCGTCGAAGGCGATGAGCCTGCCATCCTGGTCGCGGGCGACCTGGTCGCGGGCGGCGGCGGCAAGGACGAGCCGCGCGCCGGCCTGCCGTTCGGTCCCTTCGATCCGCTCACGCACCGCACCTTCGAGATCGGGTTGCGGGCCTGGGTCCAGGCCCAGACCGGCCTCACCGTCGGCTATGTGGAGCAGCTTTATACGTTCGGCGACCGCGGACGCCATGCGCGGCCGGGCGACACCGGCGCCCATATGGTCTCGATCGGCTACCTGGCGCTCACCCGCCGGCCCGAGAACGTCACCCCGCTGCGCGCGGCGGGCGCCGGTTTCGAGCCCTGGTACCGTTTCTTTCCATGGGAGGACTGGCGCGAGCAGCGTCCGAAAATCCTCGATGCGACGATCCTGCCGTTGCTCGGCGAATGGGCCGGACGCTCCGACCGGCCGGAGCCCGGACGCGCGCTCGGCCGGCGCGAGCGGCTGCGCCTCTGCTTCGGCGAAGGCGGCGGTCGCTGGGACGAAGAAAAGATCCTGGATCGCTATGAGCTGCTCTACGAAGCCGGCCTGGTCGAGGAGGCCCGGCGCGACGGCAGGCAAGCGGCGCTCGCGCGTCGCAAGCTGCCGGTGCTGGGCGAGCCGATGCGCATGGATCACCGCCGCATCCTGGCGACCGCCATCGCGCGTCTGCGCGCCAAGCTCAAATATCGGCCGGTCGTGTTCGAGCTGATGGCGCAGGAATTCACGCTGACCGAGATTCAGCGCACCGTCGAGGCGATCTCGGGACGCCATCTGCACAAGCAGAATTTCCGGCGGCTGGTGGAGAGCGCCGCACTGGTCGAGCCGACCGGCGAAATGTCGACCGCGACCGGCGGACGGCCGGCGGCGCTGTTCCGCTTTCGCCGCGAGGTCGCGCAGGAGCGCCCCGCGGCCGGCCTGCGCTTCGGCGGACGATCCTGATCAAGCTCGCATCCAGGTCCGGTTTATCTCTCGGGCCTCGGCAGGGGCAGCGGCACGTCGGCGCGCGGCGCAGGCGAGGAGGCGGGCTTGGCCGGTGGAACGTAAAATATTTGCGGCGAGAGCCAGGCCGGCGGCAGAGCCTTCGCATCAGCCGCATTGTTCGAAGCCGCCGGTTCGGTCGATTGAACGGCACCACGCAAGGACGACGTGTCCGTCGCTCCGTCTTGACGCGCCTCGACCATCCAGAGCCCGACCCCGGCCAGGGCCAAAGCCACGATTGCAAGCGCGAGCCGTTCGCCGACCCTGCGAGCGACCGACCGGGGATCAGCGAGTTGAATGATGCGCTCGATCGCGATGTCGGGCTCGACGTGGTCGGGGCCGGGCAAATCCGACGCATCGGGGGTCTCGCGTCGCGGCGCACGCACTTGCGGCCAAGCGGAGTCGAGCCGCGGCTCGGGCGGCACCGCCTTGGACGGCTCGTCATGCGGGACCAGAGTGGGCTGATCGTTCTCATCGGCAAATTCAATGCGTCGGATGGCGTCCCGGAACGCCTGTTCTTCGCCTGCGATGTCGGCGTCGGAGGCCGGCGAATCGGCGGTCGCCAAGCGCCGCAGAAGGGCCTTGTGCGCCCGATCATAGATGGCGAAGCGCGCCGCGTAGGCATCGCGATCGATCGACGCGACGGCACGCGACAGCGGCGTGAAATGATCGACTTTCAGCATCATGGATCCCCGCTCGTTTTCGCCGGCAACCGAGCGTCGCGGACTAATCCCAAAGCATGACTCCGAAGCCCCCCGGGGCGCAACCGCCCAAAAAGAAAAAGCCCCGCCGCAGCGGGGCTAGTCGTCATCGGCCGGTTCATCGGGGGATCGGGGGGATGTATGAAGCGGCCGGTACCCCTTAGTCGCAGCGGCGCTTCCAAGGGTTCATTGACCGCTCGCGCGCCAGGAGCGGAAATCGCCTGCGCGCGAGCGGATGCCAAAGCTCATCCGTCAAGGCGACATCAATCGTTCGGCGACCGGGCCGATGACGGCGAGAGACATCCCAACCACGCCGATGAGGGCGAGCCAGGGGATCCAGGAAGGTCGACCCCTCGGCGGGTCGGTGACGAAGGTCAGCAACAGCAGCAGGGTCAGCGACAGCGGGAAGATCAGCCGCATTGCAAACTGCGTTTGGGGCAAGCCGTGATCAAGCAGCGGCCGCGGAACCTCATTGATCAGATGAAACGAAACGATCCACACTACGGCGACCACGAGGCCAACCGCAACTTGCGCCCCGTGCAACGCGGCTCGCTGTGTCGGTGTCCAGGCCGTGGGGAAGTTCGAGAGTGTTCCCATCCCGACGCGCCGGCACACCACGAATGCGAGCACCAGCACGGCGACCAATGCAACAAGAAGGGAGGTATTGTATTGTATCTGCTCGAAGCTCATGGCGTTCGCTCCTCGGTAGCGCGTGGCGAAGAGGGCCTTCTATTTCGGCCATTGGTCGCCCACGAGCGCGCGAAGGTTCATCGACGAGCGCGAGGGGGAATGCGACAAGCGATCAGCTGGTATGTGATGATGGCCTATCCGCCGCCGAGGTCACCTCGCCAGGCGCGCGGAATCCAAAAGCGAATGCGGCTTTCCGCCGCTCCGGGCGGATGAGGTTTTACGGCCCGGGAACGCGCTTAGAGCGGGTTTCGTTCGCATGGAATCAAACACGAGCCTGTCGTCACCGCGAAGGCGGGGACCCAGTACTCCGCAGCATTGCTGGGGTTACTCGATCCCCGCCTTCGCGGGGATGACACTTGAGGATGACCGGCGCTGTAAAGCGGTTCCACTTCATCGGAATCCGCTCTCAGTCGCCCGCAGCCTCCGACATGGCGGCGGCATGTATCGCCAAGGGCGTGCGCGGACCGTCGATGGTGCCGACCAGATTGGTCCGGGTGTCGCGGCGGGTGAAGTCGCAATAGGCAAAGCGCAAGCCTGAGATCGAGCCGCGGAAGCTTTGCGGATCGGTCTTGTCGACATTGAAGCACGGCTGGAACGGAATGCCATTCACCGAGGCGCAGACCGACTCGCCCTGGGCCCGCACCGTTCCGGCCGGCAGCACCACATAGCGGACCGGTCCGCTGCCGCGGAACTGGACGGTGCCGGCGACCGAGCCGTCGACATAGATGCGGCCGGCGCCATGGGTGCCTTCAAAGCAATTGAAGGCGAAGAGCTTGCCGACCACGAACTGCCGCGCCGATTCGACATTGAGCTGCTCGGCCGCGGACGGTCCCGCCACCGCCAGAGCCGCCACCGCAATCGTGACACGCAACATCATGATGTACTCCCCCCGACACCCACGCGATGCTTAACCACCGGGTAACCATCCGACTCAAGCCATCATGAACTTAGATCGTAGCTAAATTCTGAACGCCTTTACCCAATCTTGACCACGATTCGGCCCCGGACCCGACTGTCGACGATTTTCCGGCCGGCCTCGATGACCTCGGCCAGGCTGATTTCATTTGTCATTTCAGAGAGTTTTGCCCGATCCAGGTCGGCTTCGAGCCGCTTCCAGGCGGCCCGCCGGTCCGCCGCCGGCCGCAGGACCGAATCGATCCCCAGAAGTGACACTCCGCGCAAAATAAACGGCGCCACCGTGGCCGGCATATCCATACCTCCTGCCAAGCCGCAGGCGGCTACCGCACCGCGATACCGAATCATCGAGAGCACATTGGCGAGCGTGGTCGAGCCGACCACGTCGATGCCGCCCGCCCAGCGCTCCTTGTTGAGCGGTCGCGGCGCGCCCGCCAGATCCTTGCGATCGATGATGTCGCTGGCGCCGAGCCGCTTGAGATAGTCGGCTTCCTGCGGCCGCCCGGTCGACGCCGTCACCTCAAAGCCGAGCTTGGCCAAGATCGCGACCGCCACCGACCCGACGCCGCCGGCAGCGCCGGTCACCACCACCGGCCCGCTGGCGGGCCTCAGTCCGTGGTGCTCGAGGGCCATCACCGCCAGCATGGCGGTGTAGCCGGCGGTGCCGATCGCCATCGCGTCGCGGGCGCTCATGCTGGCCGGCAATCGCACCAGCCAGTCGCCCTTCACGCGCGCCTTCTCCCCATAGGCGCCGAGATGGGTTTCCCCCAAACCCCAGCCATTGAGGATCACTTTGTCGCCGGGCTTCCAGTCGGGATGCGTCGAGGCTTCGACGGTGCCCGCGAAATCCACGCCCGGGATCATCGGAAAGCGGCGCACGACCGGAGCCTTGCCGGTGATCGCGAGGCCGTCCTTGTAGTTCACGGTCGACCATTCGAGGCGGACCGTGACATCGCCCTCCATCAGGTCCTTCTCGTCGAAGTCCCTGAGCCCGACGTTCTGGCCGGCATCGGTCTTGTCGATCACGACCGCTCTGAATGTCGCCACGGTCACGCCTTCGCTTTGCTGGTTCGGCCACGATGGCGGCTGGACATTGGGAAATCTGTTCAGGCGGGTACGATTGCGAGGCGCTGCACCGGCTTCTCCACGATCGGCAGATTGATCAGTGCCGAAAGCACGCCGAACAGGATCGAGAGCCACCAGATGGCGTCATAGGAGCCGGTACGCTCGAACGCAAGACCGCCGAGCAGGACGCCGAGGAAGCCGCCGACCTGATGGCTGAAGAAGGCGAAGCCGTAGAGCATGCCGCCCCAGCGGTTGCCGAACATCACGGCCACCAGGGAAGCGGTCGGCGGAACGGTCGACAGCCACAACAGGCCCATCACGGCGCCGAAAATGATCGAGCTCGCCGCGCTCGCCGGAAAAACGATGAAGGCGAGCACGGCCGCGGCGCGCGCAAAATAGATGCCCGACAGAAGGTAACGCTTGGGCATCCGGGTGCTGAGCCAGCCGGCGGACAGCGAGCCAGCGATATTGAACAGCCCGATCACCCCGATGGTCCAGCCGCCGACTTCCGCGGAGAGACCGCGATCGACCAGATAGGCCGGCAGATGCACAGTGATGAAGGCGAGCTGGAAGACGCAGGTGAAGAAGCCCAACACCAGCAGCACATAGGAGCGGTGCCCGAACGCGTCCGCGAGCGCCTGCTTGAGCGATTGCGGCGCCGCCTTGCCGGTCCCGGGCATCGACCGTGGCGTCGCGAGCGCAAGCGAAAGCGGCAATACCAGCAGCATGCCGGCGGCAAAGATCAAGAGCGCCAGCTGCCAGCCGAATGAATCGATCAGCACGCGCGCGAGCGGCGAGAACAGGAACTGCCCGAACGATCCGGCGGCGGTTCCGGCGCCGAGCGAGAGCGAACGCCACCCCTCGGGCACCAGCTTGCCGAACGCCGAGAGCACCAGATTGAACGAGCAGCCGGCGAGGCCGAAGCCGATGAGGACGCCGGCCGAGAAGTCGAGCGCCAGCGGGTTGGTGGCGTAGGCCATGATGGCCAAGCCGAGCCCGTACATGATGGCGCCGGTGCACAATACCCGCACGGTGCCGAAGCGGTCCGCGACCGCGCCCGCGAACGGCTGCCCGATACCCCACAACAGGTTCTGGATGGCGAAGGCCATCGAGAACACATCCCGGCCCCAGCTGTTGGCGAACGACAGCGGGGTGAGGAACTGACCGGCCGCCGAGCGCGGCCCGAAGCTGAGCAAGGCGATCAGGCAGCCGCAGAGGACAATCACGGCGGGCGTGCGCCAGATTTCCGCCTTGACGGGTTCGGGCTTGATGGGCTGGAGCTTGGCGGCTTCGGGCTCGGCGGCCGTCGTGGGCATGAAGATTCTCCCGGGACGGCTCAACATAGGGCCTCCATCGGCACGCCCCAACCAAATCGTGGTCAGAGCGCGCATCCCGTGGACGCATGGCAGCGCCCCGCCTGCAGGGGGCTGGAAGGAGCCGGGGCAAAGTGTTATATATGATTTGCTCGAATTGAGGATAACTAGTCCGGGTCGGGGACGCCGCGAGGCGGATTTTCGCCCCCAATATACTCAAACGGAGCATAAAGTCCGGGAGCTACCATGCCGATCCTGCAAGCCTTCGGCCCGTCGGCCGGAACTGCACCCGTTCCCCATCCGGAGCGTGGCCGCGAGGCTGCGGCGCGCCGCCATGGCGTGCTGCCGATGCCCTCGCTCGAATGGAACGAGCGGGTTGCGCGCGAGACGGCGCCGCTCTATGCGCGCATCCGCAAGGTCGTACCCGCCGTCGAGTGGCCGTTCTTCGCGCCCTACGTCAAAGCCATCAATGCGCTGAAGAAGGAGCGCAACGCCGTCATCCTGGCGCACAATTATCAGACGCCGGAAATCTACAACTGCGTCGCCGACTTCGTCGGGGACAGCCTGGCGCTCGCGCGCGAAGCCAGCAAGGTCGACGCCGACATCATCGTTCAGTGCGGCGTGCACTTCATGGCCGAGACCTCCAAGATCCTCAATCCCGAAAAAACCGTGCTGATCCCCGACAGCAGGGCCGGCTGCTCGCTGGCGGCCTCGATCACCGGGCAGGACGTGCGGCTTTTGCGCGAAAAATTTCCGGGCGTCCCGGTCGTCGCCTATGTGAACACCTCGGCCGACGTGAAGGCAGAGGTCGACATCTGCTGCACGTCGTCGAACGCGCTCGAAGTGGTCGAAAGCCTTGGGCACGACCGCGTGATCTTCCTGCCCGACCAATATCTGGCGAACTACGTCGCCGCGCAGACCAGGGTGAAGATCATCGCCTGGACGGGCGCCTGCGAGGTGCATGAGCGCTTCACCGCCGAGGAGCTGCGCCGTTACCGCGAGGGCGACCCGGCGCTGCAGATCATCGCGCATCCGGAATGTCCGCCCGACGTGCTCGCGGAGGCGGACTATACGGGCTCGACCGCCGGCATGATCGACTGGGTGCGCAAGAACCGCCCGCGCCGCGTGATCATGGTCACGGAATGCTCGATGGCGGACAATGTCCAGGCCGAATTGCCCGATATCGAGTTCGTACGGCCCTGCAATCTCTGCCCGCACATGAAACGGATCACGCTGCCCAAGATTCTCGACAGCCTCGTCTATCTCAAGGAAGAGGTCGTGATCGATCCGATGGTGGCCGAGCGGGCGCGGCGCGCGGTCGAGCGCATGGTGAATTTGCGAAGCTGACCGCCGCGCAACGTTCCCTTGTCCCGGGCTTGACCCGGGACCGTTCCAGGCTCGGAGTTTGGAACGGTCCCGGCTCAAGGCCGGGACAAGTGGGGCGCGGCTCATCGAGATGGCCGATCATGACCCCTCCCCTCATCTGCCCGGATGCCTTTCTGTCGCCGCTCGAGATCGATGCGACGGTGACGCGCGCGCTCGCCGAGGATCTGGGCCGCGCCGGCGACGTGACCTCGATCGCCACCATACCGGAGGAGACGCAGGCGCGTGCCCTAGTGGTGGCGCGCGCGGCCGGCGTCATCGCCGGCTTGCCGCTGGTGGCGGCCACGTTCCGCAAGCTCGCTCCCGAGATCGAGATCAGCGCCGGGACGCGCGACGGCGCCAGGGTCGCCGCCAAGACCACGCTGATGCACCTCGCCGGCCCCGCCCGCGCCGTGCTCGCGGCCGAGCGAACGGCGCTCAATCTGCTCGGCCATCTGTCGGGCGTGGCGACGGCGACGCAAGAATTCGTGCGCCGGGTCGCCGGTACCAAGCTGCGCATCTGTTGCACGCGCAAGACCACGCCGGGGCTGCGCGCGCTCGAAAAATACGCGGTGCGCTGCGGCGGCGGATTCAACCACCGCTTCGGCCTCGACGACGCCATGCTGATCAAGGACAACCACATCGCGGTCGCGGGCGGCATCCGCGCGGTGCTCGAACGCGCGCGCGCCGCCGCCGGCCACCTGGTCAAGATCGAGATCGAGGTCGACACGCTCGATCAGGTCGCTGAGGTGCTCGCGGTCGGGCTCGCCGATGCGGTGCTGCTCGACAACATGGACACCGCCACGCTGCGCCACGCCGTCGCGATGGTGGCCGGCAAGCTGCCGCTCGAAGCCTCCGGCGGCATCACGCTCGGCACGATCGCGGAGATCGCGGCGACCGGCGTCGACTATGCCTCATCCGGCTGGATCACCCATTCCGCGCCCAATCTCGACGTCGCGCTCGATATCGAGATGTGACACGCGAGCTGATCGGGTTTCACTCCCCGGCGACTTCCAGCCCGGCCTTGTCCCAGACCGGCCGTGCGGCGGGACGGTGGAAGTATTTGAGCAGCGCGAGCGCGGCGTCGGGCGCGGCATTGGTTGCCGGCACCGCAGAATCGTAATTGATATAGACCTGCACCGCAGCCGGCACCGGCCCCGCCCGCACCACGCCCGGCGCACGCGGGATCTCGCTGAGGTTGAAGAGGCCGATCTCGATCTCGCCTTTCGCGATCAGCGCCTGGCCACCCGCCAGGTCTCCGGCGAGCTTCGTCTTCGCCTTGACCGCATCGGCGAGGCCGAGATTGACCAGCACCTTTTGCGCATTGATCCCGCTCAATCCGCCGCCGGTGGAATCGCTATGGGTGATCGTCTTGGCATCGAGCAGCGCCTTGCGCGTCGACTCGACCGTCGAGAGATCGACCTTGACGCCGTCGCGCACCGCAACCCCGATGCCGACCCGCGCCAGCGGGTGGCGGGTGCCGGGACGCCATTTGCCCTCCTTCTCGAACGCCTCGGCCGAGGCGGTCGCCGTGATGACGAGATCGTAGACTTCGCCGGCCTTGATCCGCTGCTCGACTTGGCCGGGGTTCACGCCCACAAAGCTCACCTGATTGCCGGTTTCCTTGCTGAAGTCCGCGGCGAGCTCCTTCATGGCGATCGTCAATGCATTGGCGTTGAGCACCTTGATCTCCGCGGCCGCCCCGGACGTCACCGGTGCGAGCAGGAAGATGGCAGCGATCAATGGGGGTAAGCGTAAATGGTGAAACATCATGTCCTCCCGGCTTTGCCTGATGATTTTGATCGCCGCATTCTACGCCGCCCGCCGGCGGCCAACAACGGGAACTCCCTCCGCCGGGCAGGTAGGCTTCCGATGAACCCGGGACTGTGGTGGTGGCGGGCCATGCAAGTTGGGATGCCTCGGTCCTCGGGGAAGGAAGAACCGAAGCATTTGACCAGGGGCGCAAATCGCAAACGGCGGCCGATCAAGCCTCGTATTTGAACGAGAGTGCGACGCGCGTGCGGAACGCCGTGACCTTTCCGTCCTCCAGCTTCATGTCCATTTTGGTGACTTCGGCCACGCGTAGATCACGCAGTGAACCGGCGGCCGTTTCCACTGCACGTCGACCAGCGTCCTCCCATGACTTGTCGCTGACGCCGACAACATCGACAATCCGATAGACGCTATTTTCCGATTGCTTTTTCGCCATGGATCGATCCTTTCACGCCTGAACCGTGGTCGCGTAATCAATGCCGACACGCCACTTTGGTCGAGCCTAATACAAAATGACCGCGCCAGCGAGGCCATCCTCAGGCGCCGCCAACAGCGCACGACGTCATGGCCGGGCTGTGCCCGGGCCATCCACGTCTTTGATGTTGCCTGGCTTTGAAGAAATGGATGCGCGCAAGCGCGGGCATAACTCGGATATTGTGGCGACTGGCATAAGACTCGTAATATCAGGAACCCGATGAAACACCGCTGATGTTCTCAGGCGTGGTGGACCGCATGGCAAGACTGCTGGCATTGGCCATTCTTTGTTGCGCCGCTTATGCGTCGGCGCAGACCCAGGATCGGGAAAACCAATGGGACCTCCTGGTCGCTGCGGCCAAGGGAGAAGGCAAGGTCGTTCTCCTCGGGCCGCCGGATGCGCAGGTGCGGCAGGAGTTGTCGGCCGCATTCAAGGCGCGTTTCGGGGTGACGGTGGAATATCTCGGCAGTCGGAGCAGCGAGACCGCCGCGCGGCTGCGCGTCGAGCGGGCCGCCGGCCTCTACACCGTGGACGTGGTCTTCGCCGGCAGCGACACCTTGGCCGGAGTGTATTACCCCGAGAAAATGCTGGCGCCGCTCAAGCCCGCGCTCATCCTGCCCGATGCGCTCGACCCCGCCAAATGGAAGCGCGGCAAGCCGTGGTTCACCGATCCGGAGGAACGCTACGTCCTCCGCCTGTTCAATACCGTCGGCCCCGCCTTCTACATCAATACGCGCTCCGTAAAACCCGACGAACTCGGCGCCGCGCGCGACCTGCTCGATCCCAGATGGAAAGGCAGGATCTCGGCCCATGATCCCACCGTCGGCGGCAGCGGCGTCGGGCACGCGACTCGATTCTATCTGCAATTCGGCGAGGACTATGTGAGGCGGCTCTATGTCGATCAGAAGCCGGCCGTCGCGCGCGATCGGCGCCAACTCACCGACTGGCTGCTGCGCGGCTCCTAC